>ENA-UONX01000006-UONX01000006.1-human-gut-metagenome-genome-assembly--contig:-P74old-NODE-6-length-351688-cov-22.001581_pt1 | contig 351688 bp, 231 predicted proteins | sample MGYA00242466_ERZ724013 | MGnify/ENA metagenome assembly ERZ724013 | reverse complement strand
CTGGGCTTTGCGCATAAAAAAAAGGTTGTGCCAGCATTTTGACACAACCTCATTTTTATTGGTGGCAAAGAAATAAATAAACTTTGTACTTTTAGTTGGTTTAGATGTATTATTTGACCAAATATCGCAGTTTGATATTTTGGTCAAAAAGTATATGTAAGTGGATAAATAGTGCAAAGCTTATTCTGTTAAAGGTTTTTATTTTGCGAGAAATTACTTTCAGACATTTTTTAGAATGGAATTGATAGGCCTTAAATTTCAATAAAGAAGAGAATGTAAACCAATCGTAATATTAATGAAAACAAGAAAACTAAAAGCAATGAGTAAAAACAAAATTATCCTGCTTGTACTCTCATTCTTAATGACGAGTATTTGGAATACCTATGCACAGGTAGCCACTGTGAGTGGAGTTGTTCAGGACAAATCGGGTGAGACGATTATCGGTGCAAACGTACTAGTGAAAGGAACGGCTAACGGAGCGATTACTGATTTGAATGGCAAGTTCACGATTTCTGGAGTCAGCACTAATGGTACATTAGTAGTAACCTACATAGGTTACGTCTCTAAAGAGATTGCAGTGAAAAATCAAACAAATTTTATCATTACACTCGAAGAAGATAGCCGTGCGCTGGAAGAGGTCGTTGTTATCGGTTATCAGACAGTAAAACGTAAGGATCTTACCGGTTCTGTTGCATCTGTTTCGGGAAAACAGATTGCGGCAATGCCTGTTGCAAATGCTGCACAGGCCTTACAAGGAAAGTTATCGGGAGTGAATGTCACGACACAAGATGGGCGTCCTGACGCTACAGTCTCAATTCGTGTTCGCGGAGGTGGATCCATCAGCCAAAGTAATGACCCTCTGGTTCTGATTGATGGTGTAAGCGGTTCATTGAATGATATTTCAGCTGATTTAATAGAATCGATTGATGTGTTGAAAGATGCTTCATCAACTGCCATTTATGGCGCCCGAGGTGCCAATGGGGTAATTCTTGTCACTACCAAGGGAGCTAAAGAAGGGCGCGTTGTTGTGAGTTATAATGGTTATATGAAGTACAATACACCAACTAAATATCTGGATGCTCTGGATCCTTATGATTATCTGGCTTATACGTGGGCAAGCGGGGCTTCTGTAGGAGGCAATAGTTACACAGAGCCTTTTGAAAAATTGTATGGCATTGGTCGTTACACAACCACTAATCCCAATGGAATAGAAAGTTACCGTAACATGAAAGCTGATAATATTCAGAAAAAAGTATATGATGATTCGTTCTCTCACAATCATGATCTTTCTATAACGGGCGGTACTGAGAAAACAAAAGTCTTGTTTGCTGTGAATTATACAGATGAGGATGGTATGAAACTGGCTTCTTATTACAAACGTGCCAATGTTTCATTAAAGGTAAATCAAAAAATAGCTAAGAATGTAGATATTAGCCTGGATACCCGCTATACAAATACTAAAAAAATGGGGGATGAAGGAGTTAGAAATGGCAGTGGTTCCGTTTTGTCATCTTCCTACCGTTTTCGTCCTATTGCAACTGAAAATATTTTGGGTGATCTGAATGCTATGAATGAGGGTATGATAGAAAACTATGCAAAGCAAAGTCAATGGGACAGGTACAATCCGGTAAATCGCATTAATGATAATTATTCACCAAAAGATTACCAGGCATTGCGCGGAATTCTATCATTGAATTGGGAGATAGTGAAAGGATTGACGTATCATTCGGACTTGTCACTCAATCAGTCATGGAATCAAAATAAAACGTGGACAGGAGCTATTGTCAACAGTTACATGGATGATAATACAGGAGAAATCCTTTATGCCGGAAATGCGGAACTGGAGAAAAGCAATAAATGGGGGCTTCGTTGGAGCAATACATTAAATTATGATTTTAGTTTGGGCAAGGCGCATCGATTTAGCATTTTGGCTGGTCACGAAGTTTCTGATTCGGGTGGTGATGGTTTAAAAGCTTCAGGAACTTACTATCCTGCAAATTTTACCAAGGAGAATGCATTTGCTATGATTAATCAGTATGATGGTACACAAGGGGTGGGACAGTTTTCTTCAAGTGTTTCTATTCCGGGACGTATTCTTTCTTTTTTCAGCCGTTTGAACTATAATTTATTGGACCGTTATTTGTTGACGGTAACATTTCGTGCTGATGGATCTTCTAAATTTTCTCCTAATAATCGTTGGGGGTATTTTCCTGCTGCAGCTTTGGGCTGGCGTATGTCAGAAGAATCATTCCTGAAGGATGTAGAGTGGCTGGATAATCTTAAGCTTCGTGTTTCTTATGGGCAAGTTGGAAATGACGGTATAAGTTCCAGTCTTTGGTCGCAGACTTGGTCAGCTACAACGGACGTGAGGCAACAAGATGCAGTAAACAATACGCTTCTGCCTTCTTATTCACTGGCTACAGAATTGGCGAATAAAGATTTGAAATGGGAAACCACAATAACTCGTAATATTGGTTTTGACTTTGGCTTTTTCAACAATCGTCTGACAGGTACGATTGATGCATATTGGAATACTACCAAAGATTTGCTGATGAAAACAACTATTCCCGGTATTACAGGTTTCACTGCAACTTACGCCAATGTCGGTCAGACCAGTAATAAAGGCATTGAAATAGCTCTTCAGGGGGTGCTTGTACAGACAAAGGATTGGAATGTAACCACAGGTTTCAACATAAACTTCAACCGTGGTAATGTAGATGAACTGGCCGATAATGTGACCGGACTTTATGGAACTCAATGGGCTAGTGGATCCACTTTTCCTTCTTCTGACTATATCCTGATGGAAGGAAAGCCGGTGGGATTAGTGCGTGGTCTGATTGCTGACGGATTCTATACAACCAGTGATTTTACATATGCGAATGGCATATACACACTGAAAGAGGGAATTCCGGATATTTCTTCTGTAGTGTTCCCTAATTATCACCTGCATAGTGGTATGAATGAGCGCCCTGCCGGACAATCAGCTTATCCGGGTATGCCCAAATTTAAAGATCGGGATAATAATGGGATTATCAATGACGATGATGTAGAGGTTATTGGTGATATGACACCGGTACATACCGGTGGTTTCAATATAAACACTTCATATAAGAATTTTGACTTGGGATTATATTTTAACTGGAGTTATGGTAATGAAATATACAATGCCAATAAATTGGGGGCACTTTATGGATACAAGGAAAGTGGTGTTTACGAAAACAAACTTTCTTTGGTGAAGGATTGCTATAAAATTTATGATGTAGTTGGCGGCCAGCTGGTAGCTTTAACAACTCCTGAACAGTTGGATGCTGCTAATGTCAATGCTAAATTGCCATTGGCTTATAGCGAGAATGGTTATGTTTCTACGTTAGGTATTGAAGATGGTTCTTATTTGCGCCTGAATACATTGACATTGGGTTATACATTGCCTAAACAATTTATCAAGAAAGCTGGTATCAGCAACCTGCGTGTTTACGGAAGTATTTATAATGTCTTTACCATTACGGGGTATTCGGGTCTTGACGCAGAAGTTAATACCAACACTTCAACAAGTGATTATCCTAAATGGGGGTTGGATTGGGGGACATATCCGCGTGCCCGTTCATTCGTCTTGGGTGTAAATATAAGTTTCTAATCATTTTATTTAAAAGAAGAATTTATGAATAAGTTAATAAAAATGGCATTTGCCGCTATCTGTTGTTTGGCATTTACACAATGTAGTGATTTTTTAGACACCTCTTCTCCATCCAATATTGATGATGAATTTGTTTCTTCCAGCCCTACGGAAACATTGAAGATTTTATCAAGAGGATATGCCCTTTATCGTGAGTCATGTTTTGGCGCGTATAATTGGAATGATCATTTTGGTTCTGATATTGAATATTTTCCTGAAAATAATTCATCCAACAATATCAATGCTAAATTAGTTCCGGAACAGATTCCTTGTGACTATATGAAAGATCCTTTTAATTCTTTATACAGTGTTATTGCTTATACAACGAAAGCTATAAATCTGATCTCTGAAAAAACTCAATATAAAGAGGATATTGCTGCCGGTAGAACTACCGATTGGACACATCTCAAAGGTGAAGCTGAAACATTTCGTGCTATGTGCTATTTTGATTTGATCAAGCACTTTGGCGATGTTCCGTATGGCTATGAGAATAGCTATGTGGATGATTACGAAATTACTTCTCGTTTTGCAATCTACGATAAACTGATAGAAGCTGTAAAAGCAGTCGAACCTTATATGTATAAAGTCGGAGAAGGAGGTATTAATGGTCAACGTATCTCCAGAACATTTGCAAATGCACTCATTGGTAAGATGGCTCTTTATGCCGGTGGCTATCAAACTATCCGTACGGATATGCCTGAACTTTATGGAGAAGTACAGTTTGAAGTCCTTAGAACTGATGCAAAACGTAAGTGTGCTTACGCTCGTCGTGCAGATTACAAAAACTATTATATGATAGCTCAACAATACTTGGAGATGGCTATTTCAACGAATGCCGGAACAACTAAATTAGTTACTACGGATGAACGCACTTATACCGACAATCCTTTCCAACGCCATTTCCAATTTTGTATGGATTTAGAGCAGAGTCCTGAAACTATTTTTGAATTGGGCAGTGTACAAAATAGAGTGGGCGGTCGATTTTATAGTTATGATATTGGTCGTGGCTGTAATGGAGGTAACAATACGGCTCCTAATAAGGTCTTTGCGGCAGTACGAATGGTACCTACTTTTTATTATGGCGGTTATGACAATGCCGACAAGCGTAGAGATGTCAGTGCAGTGGTCACCGGATTGGATGGCAAAGGAAATGAAATAGTTTTTACTTTTAAGGCCGGTGCTAAGACAGATGGAGGTATTTGCTTGAATAAGTGGGATATTTGCCGTCAGAATCCTTACTTTGTAGGTGGACAGGGTAGCGCGGGCTTTAGTGCACCGATTATGCGTGTTGCGGATGCGATTCTTATGTTGGCAGAAGTGAAAGCCGAACTGGGTGCAAATGCTGAAGCCATAAATTTAGTCAATCAGATTCGGGAAAGGGCTTTTGGTAATACCGACCATAATATTGCAGGTTTATCCGGAGATGCGTTGAAAGATGCAGTTCTTATGGAAAGGAAATTAGAACTTTTTGGTGAAGGACATACTCGCTACGATATGGTTAGAAGTGCCAAATTCTCTGAGGAAGCGTTGGAGGTACGTAATGAGATGGAGGCTCTTGCTATTGATTTGAAGACTAAAGGCTATTATGAATTTGGAAATGGTAATGTATTACCAGCCTATATATGGACAAAACAGGTTGAGGGTGCTACTTTGACTTATGATTGTACGGATAAAACAGATCCTGTACAATTTCCGGGATGGCGCGGTGTGTTGGATTTTGCAAAATTGGGATTAACTGTTAATGGAACGACCCATAACACAGCAATTAAGGGCTTATTTGAATATATTGATCCTAATGGTACAATTGCTGCTCAATTGGAACAGGAAGGGTATGTGAAGACCGCCTGGGGTAGTACTCTTGCAGAGAATATTGATATTTATTTGAGTAATATTCTTCCGGGAATCACATCCAAAGAAAGTGTTCCTTGTTATTATTGGGCTATTCCGTATGAAACGATTAGTCAATCTAAAGGAAAAGTAACGAATGGTTATGGATTACCGCAACAATAAAGAAAAGGACTATTATAATAATCGTCAATAGGTATCAGAAAATTTCAGAATAGTTTTTTTACCCTGTATTATTCATACTCATCAGTAAAGGTGTTTTGAATAATACAGGGTAAATAGTATTTTATGATTTAATGAATTTCAGAGAAAAGGAATTCACGCTGTTTCATGCTCTTGGCATTGCCCGTTACAGAAAAAAAGCTGTTTAAGCGAATGTCAATGGAAGAAGCTCCTATTTTTATTTCATATTTTCCAGGCATTATGTGCCATTGCTTTTCAAAATAATATGCCAATTGGTCTAACATTAATTCAGCTTTTACTTTCTGGGTTTCTCCGGGTTTCAGTGAGATTCGTTTAAAGCCTTTTAGCTGAATTGGCTTTAGAGGTTGTCCATCAACTGGTGATAGGTATAGTTGAATGATTTCGGTACCCTCCATCTTTCCACTATTGGTTATATCAAAAGAGAACTTGATACTTTTATCTGTGGTGCAGACTGTTGATTTCTGTATTTTCAAATTGCTATAAGTATATGTTGTATACGACAGACCATATCCAAAGGGGTAGGCAACTTTACTAAGTAACTCCGGTTGGTTGTTATAACATATATTCTCTTCTGATTCTGTTTTGGGGTAACTGACACATAATTTTCCCGAGGGGTTGACATTGCCTAATAATATATCAGCTACAGCGTTACCACCCTCTTCGCCGGGATACCATGCATGCATGATAGCAGCACAGCCTTTTTCTATTTCATCGATAACTTGTGGGCGTCCTCCCATTATCACCAATACGACAGGCTTTCCTGTTGCTATTAACTCTTTTACGAATTTCTCCTGGTCACCGGGTAAATCGATGCCTTTTCTTACACGAGCCTCTCCACAAAGAGCTGGATTTTCTCCTACGGCTGCTACTATAATATCACTCTCTTTAGCCAATTTGATTGCTGCATTCCAGTCTGTATGATCGGCTGATTCTACCATCATTGCGGTTAATTGACTGGTACGAGGATCTACATCGCCTGATGATTTAATAGTGGCTTCTCCCGGTAGACTCCATTCGCAGCCACGTTCGTAGCCTACTATCATAGAGGCTGGTTTTTTGTTTTTTAAGCCATCATACAATGGGATCAAGTAAGGATTTTGTCCATCCGGTTTTTTTCTTCTCCAGAAAGCAAGCATGGAAGGATAAGCATAATCACCAATCAAGCTCCAAAAAGAGTTTGCATTAGGACCAACTAATGCTATCTTGGCTGTCGGTTTAAGCGGTAACACACCGTTGTTCTTTAGCAATACTACAGACTGGCATGCCAGTTCGTAGGCTGTTTGACGATAATCCGGAGTGTCTAAGTTTAAGTGACCTTTTTCAAATAACTTAGCATTAGGAGTTAACATTCCTAATCTTACTTTTAGGGTTAAAGCACGTTTAACCGCCTCTTCAAATCGTGCTTCACTCACTATTCCCGATGCCATTGCTTCCGGTAAATGAGGATAACATTTACCATTGCTGAACTCAAGATCATTACCTGCATTCATAGCTTCTGCTGCACACTTAGCCAACATATCATCTCCTTTGTATAGACGGCCGATAGCACCGTAGTCACTAACCACTATACCGTCAAAACCTGTTCTCCCGCGGAGATAGTCTTGAATCAAAGGTGCACTTGCTACCACCAGTTTACCTTTATAGGAATGATATCCCGTCATTGTGCATTTGCTGCCTGCACAGCGAATGATAGCTTCATGAGGGAAAAGGATCTCTTCGGTTAATTCTTTCTCCGGAGACTCACTACCTCCACCATAACCAAGAAAGTGTTTACTACAGGCAGCAACTCCTTTGGCTAAATCATTGCCTTGCAAACCCTGAACGAAAGCTACTCCCATAGCACCGGATAAATAACTATCTTCTCCATAACTTTCTTCGATGCGGTTGAATGTAGAAGTACGTACAACATCTACCATTGGTGACAATGCCATTGTGCTACCTACTTTACGCATAGCTTCGGCTGTTTGCCTTGATTTTTCAATCATTAAATCGGGATTCCATGTGCAAGCCAATCCTAACTGTTGAGGATATACGGTAGCTCCTTTTGCGGCAAATCCACTGATAGCTTCTTCATGGCAAATTGCTGGAATACCCGAAGGTGTGTTTTTGCGTAACCATTCTTGAAGGTCGGCTACAAAATCTCGCAGTTTGTCAGGATCTAATTCCTGTGCACATGCGAATTGGCAAACGTGCCCTATGCCATTAGGTATATTCTTACGGCATTTTTCATCAGATAGTTTTCCATTTTTATCTACCAATGATCCGGGAACTATCCCATGCAATTGAGCAACTTTCTCTTCAAGAGTCATACGATTGTAGAGCTCATTTACAATCTTCTGTGATTCCTTTGTTTCAAAAGGCGTATAATTTACAGTTTGCGCCTGTAAATTTGTACTGAATAGCACTGACAATGCTATTCCTGCAACGAGTAATTTTTTCTTTTTCTTCATGGTTCTTTTTTACTAATTTTTCAGATACAAACATACGAAAGATACTGAAATAGGTCTTGCACTCTTTTTTCATTTGAGTGTACTATTTGACTAGTTATATTGGGCGTAAATATTCTTGTTTGGATTTATTTGTTTGATAATTAGTGAATTATGATAAGATTGTATAGAGAGCTAATGATGTGATTACTGGATTTTTTATCATTTATTTGGAAGCTTATTAGTAATGGTTAGTCAAAAGAAAAGATTGAGCCTTGGTCAAAAAGTGCAGTAAATCGCATGAATAGTGTAAACCTGTCTAAAGATAGCAGTCTACATTTGCATTGAACAATAAAACGGAATATTATGCAAATAGAAAAACTAAGATTTTTGAATTTCGTAAAAATACTACTTTTAGGATTAGTGTCAATGGGCAATGTCAATGTGTACGCTCAAAAACATCCCATATTATGGTATGATAAGCCTGCACAATATTGGGAAGAAGCTTTACCTCTCGGTAACGGACGGTTAGGGGCAATGGTTTATGGAAATCCGGTTCATGAAGAGATTCAGTTGAATGAAGAAACGGTTTCTGCCGGTTCTCCTTATAATAATTATAATCCAGAAGCTAAAAATGCATTATCGACTATCCGTCAACTGATATTCGACGGTAAATATCCGGAAGTACAGGCCTTGGCAGAAACCAAAATTCTTTCAAAGAATGGATTTGGAATGCCTTATCAAACTGTTGGAAGTTTACGCTTGGATTTTCAGGGACAAGAAAACTATTCCAATTTTCGTCGAGAACTCGATTTGGAGAGAGCGGTGACTACAACCACTTATTCTGTAGATGGGGTGAAATATAAACGTGAAGTGTTTGCTTCATTAACCGATCAGCTCATTATAATTCGCCTGACAGCCTCTCAGGCTGGAAAGTTAACTTTCTCAGCTGCATTGACTTGTCCGCAAAAGGTAGATGTAAGTACTTTAGGAAAGAATAGATTGATAATGGAAGGAACTACTAAAGGGGATGGATTTACTCCGGGGGCTGTACGCTTCCGTGCAGATGTTGAATTGGATTTACAAGGCGGAAAGTCAGTTGCTAATGATACTCTTTTATCTATAACAAATGCAACTAGTGCAACTATTTATATTGCTATGGCAACCAATTTTATTAATTACAAGGATATTTCTGGTAATCCTGTTGAACGTAATAAAGTTTATCTGAAAAATGCTAGAAAACCTTATACTAAGGCATTACAGGCTCATGTTAATATGTATCAGAAATATTATCGACGGGTGGCCTTAGATTTGGGATATACTCCTCAAGCAGATAAGCCGACGGACATTAGGGTGAAAGAATTTGCAACCTCTAATGATCCCCATTTAGTAGCGTTATACTTTCAATATGGACGTTATTTACTCATTTCTTGTTCGCAACCAGGTGGGCAACCTGCGAATCTACAGGGTATTTGGAATCATAAAACAAATCCGGCATGGAGATGTCGTTATACTACTAACATAAATGCAGAGATGAATTATTGGCCTGCTGAGGTTACGAATTTACGTGAAATGCATGAACCTTTCCTGCAAATGATTAGAGAACTTTATGAAAATGGACAGGAAGCCGCCCGTGAAATGTATGGCTGTCGTGGATGGATGCTGCATCATAATACAGACTTATGGCGTATGAACGGTGCAGTTGACAGGCCTTATTGTGGTCCATGGCCTACCTGTAATGCTTGGTTATGTCAGCATTTGTGGGATCGTTATCTCTATTCTGGCGATAAAGAATATCTTAATAGTATATATCCCATTATGAAAAGTGCTTCCGAATTTTTTGTAGACTTTTTGGTAAAGGATCCAAATACTGGCTATATGGTAGTAACGCCTAGTAATTCTCCTGAAAATTCTCCTAAATTGTGGAAAGGAAAGTCGAATCTATTTGCGGGAGTCACGATGGATAATCAGCTAGTATTTGATTTATTCTCAAACACTAATGCTGCGGCTCAAATTCTGAACAGAGATAAACAGTTCTGTGATACAATTCTTTCTTTGAAGAAACGATTGCCGCCTATGCAAGTAGGGCAATACGGACAGCTACAAGAATGGTTTGAAGATTGGGATAATCCTAAAGATCATCATCGGCATATTTCCCATTTGTGGGGACTTTTTCCAGGTTATCAGATATCTCCTTACTCTTCACCAGTGCTTTTTGAAGCTGCTCGCAATACGTTGATACAACGTGGTGATCCTTCTACTGGTTGGTCTATGGGCTGGAAAGTTTGTTTCTGGGCAAGATGTTTAGATGGAAATCATGCCTTTAAACTTATTACCAATCAATTAAATTTGGTTTCTCCTGAAATACAAAAAGGACAAGGAGGTGGTACATATCCGAATTTGTTTGATGCTCATCCACCTTTCCAGATTGATGGTAACTTTGGTTGTGTTGCAGGTATTGCAGAAATGCTAATGCAAAGCCATGATGGAGCCGTTCATTTGCTTCCGGCTTTACCTGACGTTTGGAAAGATGGGGAGATAGCTGGACTTCGCGCGCGTGGAGGGTTCGAAATTATTTCATTAAAATGGAAAAATGGTAGAATAGAGTCTGTAACCATTAAATCTACTATCGGGGGAAACTTACGTTTGAGAGTTCACAATCGATTGAACATAAATAATAAGAACTTAGCTGAAACAAATAGTCTCAATCCTAATTTATTATTTGCTAAACAAGATGTCACTCGCCCTTTAATCAGTGAAAAAGCTCCATTGAAGGGAATAGAGTTTAAAGAATATTTTCTGTATGACATTCCAACGGAAGCTAATCATACTTATACCTTCACTAATCTTTGACTATGATTATAATTAATCTTAATGTGTTAGTCTTTATGATGCTGATAATCAGTTGATTTTTTATATGTGTCAAAAAGTGCACGCAAAGGGATAAAAAGTACAAACTATATTTTTGATAAGCTATTAGTTTTGCGATTATCGTTTAAGGAAGCAATTGAACTGGTTAGATGTTTTCAGGAAAATTTGGCTGCCATTATTGGCAGCCAATACTTATAAGATCAATATATGAAGAACTATTTTTTTGTTAATTAAATAATACTATCATGAAACAAAAATTTGATTATGTGTGGAACGTAAGAACTCTGCTAATGGTATTGCTATTGCTGGTGCCGATAGCAGGGTTTACTCAAAACGGTACAGTGAAAGGTACTGTGGTCGATTCGGAAGGTGAACCTGTTATCGGGGCTACCGTAACGGAGAAAGGGCGAAAGGGAAATGGTGCTATTACCAATTTGGATGGAGACTTTACTTTGACGTTATCAGGGACAGAGAAAAAAATCATTGTGACCTTTATAGGTATGCGTACTGAAGAGGTAAGCGTTACTCCTGGAAAAAAGGTTCAAATTGTGCTTGAGGATGATGCGCAGCAGCTTGACGAAGTAGAGGTTGTGGCTATCGGTTACGGTAATGCGCGGCGGAAAGATCTTACAGGAGCAATATCTTCTGTTGGCGAGAATACTTTAAAAGATATTACTACTACTTCCGCTGCAAGTGCAATTACGGGGCGTATAGCTGGAGTTAGTGTAGTTACTACTCAAGGTTCTCCTGACGCTGAAGTTAGTATTCGTGTACGTGGAGGAGGATCTATCACCCAAAGTAATGATCCATTATTTATTGTCGATGGTTTTCAGGTAAATGGTATTGGAGATATTCCTCCTACTGATATCGAAAGTATTGATGTATTGAAAGATGCTTCATCTACAGCTATTTATGGAGCAAAAGGTGCTAATGGTGTAGTTCTTGTTACCACGAAAAGTGGACGTGTAGGCAAAATGGAGGTCTCCTTAAATGCTTCAGTTGGTTTTAATCATATGTATAATGAAACGGATGTACTTTCTCCTTATGAATATGTATATTTACAAAGAGAATTAGATCCTTCGACTAATGCGGGTTTTTTTGAACGCTATGGTAGATGGGATGATCTAGAGATATATAGAGGAAGAAAGGGGACTAATTGGCAAGCTAAATTGTTTGATCGGACTGGTGTAAAACAGAACTACAATTTGAATATCAATGGTGGGAGTAAAGATTTAGTGTATAGTTTAAGTTATACGCGTGATAATGAAGAATATATTATGAAAACTTCTGAATTTAATCGCGATAATTTGAATGTAAAAATTAGTAAAAAGTTTAATGATAAGCTGAAGATTGATTTTAATTCTCGTATGACCAGTACTGTCATTGATGGTACAAGTGTTTCTTCTGGGGGGAAACTGCGGGATTGTGTCAAATATCCACCTGTGGGTACTTTGAAAGATTTGACGGCAGAGGATTTACAGGGAAGCGAATACATTCCGGAGAATATCAGTGGTCTGAATGATCCTTTTTATAACATTGCGAACGAATATAAAAAACAGCAAAAATTCTCAAACTCTTATAACGCTGCATTGATTTGGGATATAATCAAAGGATTGAATTTTCGTGCAGAAGGAACTTATGTCTTTGATTTTGACCGTACAGATCAAATTTATCTGGAAAATACGGGAGAAGCTAATAATAAAGCCGGTCAACCAGTATCTTATCGGACTTATTGGAATGGTAAACGTTGGACAGGTAGAACTCAGTTGAGTTACAATAAACAAATAAAAAAACACCGATTTGATATTACGGCAGGATTAGAATTGAGTAGTAGTGAAAAAGATAATATGCGCATCAATTCAGACTACTATCCTATAGATTATACAGCAAATGATATTTTGTCTATGTGGAACAATGGTAAAGCGGAACCCACTTACACTACTATTGATGAACCTAATCGCAGTCAGTCTTATTTCGGACGTATGGGATATAATCTGAACAATCGCTATTATGCAAATTTTACTTTGCGTGCTGATGGTACCAATGTTTTTGCTCCTGGTAATAAATGGGGAGTTTTTCCAGCTGGATCGGTAGCATGGCGTATTTCTGATGAGAAGTTTATGAAAACGGCTAAAAACTGGCTCTCCGACTTGAAATTGCGTTTAAGCTATGGTAAGGCTGGAAATGCACGAGTAGGTTCTAGATGGCGTCAAACGTATAAAGCAGTGTCAGACACAAGATATTTATATTATCAGAATGAAACGGGAATGTCTTCTTTACAGACATCAACCACACTGCGTAATGAAGATTTAACTTGGGAATCAAAATATTCTGCCAATATAGGATTGGATATGAGTTTATTTAAGAATCGTCTGAAAATTAATGTTGATTTATATAAAGATATCACGAAGAATCTGATCATGTCAGTACAATTACCATCCAATGCCGGATACAGAGATCAGTATCAAAATTTGGGACAGACTACTAATCAAGGATTGGAAATATCGTTAAATGCTAATTTGATACAGAAAAAAGACGCTTATTTAGATTTTGGTTTTAATATCTCGTTTAATAAAAATAAAGTAGATGCTCTGTATGGTGCTAATCAGGATGTAATGATTTTGTCAGCCGGGGGTACTAGTGTCGGAAGTGACAATTATCGTATTTTTGTAGGTCAGGAGGTAGGATTGATGTATGGCTATATATATGATGGGCTATATGATTTTGATGATTTTACATTTAATAAAGAAACTCAAAGATGGGATTTAAACGAGGGTGTTGTTGATTGCTCAGGTGTACTTAGTTTATCTGGTAATTATTATGGACCAGGTCACATGAAATTGAAGGACTTGAACGGTGATGGAAAAATTGATCCGGATAATGACCGTAAAGTTATAGGACATGCACTCCCAAAACATACTGGTGGCTTTAATATTAATGCAGGCTGGAAAGGTTTTGATTTGGTGGCGATGTTCAATTGGTCATATGGTAATGATATTTTGAATCTTAGTAAAGTAGATTATGTAACTTATGCTGGTAGTAGAAAATATCAGAATATGAGTACGCTCATGAAGAAGGAAAACCGCTTCACTACTATTGATCCGGTTACGGGGCTTAATATTTATAATGGTGGTAATGCAGATCCTGAGCGATTGCGGGAAGTTAATCAGAATAAAACAATGTGGCATCCGATTATAAACAATAATATTACTACTGACTGGGTAGTTGAAGATGGCTCTTTTTTACGTTTGGGAACGTTGACTTTAGGTTATACACTACCGAAAAATTTAACTAAGAAGTTTGGAGTGAAAAAATTGCGATTATATGCTACAGCTTCTAATTTATTCTGTTTGACAGGGTATAGCGGTCAAGATCCTGAAGTAAATACCAGTTCAAGTAATATGACTCCGGGAGTTGATAAATCTTCTTATCCAAAGAATAAGAATTATCTATTTGGTGCTAATCTAACTTTTTAATATTTATAATACATATCATGAAATATAAATTATTATATGCAGTTGTTACAGTGCAATTACTGTTCACTGCTTGCAGCGATTTTTTGGATACGGCATCTCCTTCAGAACAATCTGCTCAAGCTATATTTGAAAATGAAGGAATGGCTAAAGCTGCTGTTATGGGAGTCTATTCATATTTAGGCGATACTTATGTTTATGGTCAGAAAATGTCTGTTAACTGGCAAGGGAATTCGGATACGGATATGTCCAATGGCTTTATGGAAAATCCCAGTAGTGATAAAAATGGAGATAGCGGGCCTGCGAATTTTTGGGCGGATTGGTACAACAAGACAACTCAGTGGGGAAATATCTTTAAATTAACAGAATTGGCAAGTACTGCTGTTGATGGTATTCGTAATTCAAAGTTGTATGAAGAAGGTTCCATCACAATGAAATATTTACTAGGCGAAGCGCTAACGTTACGTTCATTGGCTTATCTTGAATTGGTGCGTCGTTGGGGAGATGTTCCTTTTAAAGATGGTATTGCCAATTCTGACTTGTCAAATGTATATATGGGAAAAATTAATCGAGATAGTATTTATCCGTTTCTTATCAGAGATATGCAAGAAGCTGTTGAATGTTTGCCATGGGTGGGTGAAGTCGGTGATTATAATTGCGAACGTGTAACTAAAGGGTTTGCAAAAGGCTTATTAGCTCGTATTGCTTTGTTTGCAGGCGGTTGGTCTATTCGTGATGGTAATCAGTTTTCTGATGCAAATGTAGAGCATTATCCTAATTTGGAAAACAATCCGGGTATGAAAGAAATGAATAACTACTATGTGGGGCGTACTAAGGATTGGAGGAAATACTATGAAATAGCAGAGGAACAGTGTGCTGAAATTATTGGGGATCCACAAAACCCTCATCAATTGGATCCTGATTATGGCAATATTTGGAAAACTGTATGCCATTTAGATTATAATCCTTATAATGAAAATATGTTTGAAGTTGCTAATGGTCTGGGATATAGTGGTGATATTGGTTCATTGATGGGGAGGCGTATGGATAATAAGCCTGAAAATTTTGGTGGTTCATATGCATGCTCAAATGCCTTTTATTTTTACTCTTTTCTCCCTCAAGACAAACGTCGTGATTATGCGTGCTATTGGGCTACTTATAAAAAGGATAATACATATGTTAGGGAAGTTATAGGGAATAACATTATGGGAGTAAGTTATGGAAAATGGGGGTATTTCTGGACATGCGATGCATATAGAAATTTGCTTTTGACAGCAACTTCGCGTGTACCGACTGGAATTAACTGGATTCTAATGCGTTATCCTGATATCTTTTTGATGTTTGCAGAGGCGCGCTATGGATTGGGTAAAGGTGAAGATACAGTGAATGAGAAAGCCGGTATAAGTGCGCGCCAAGCTTTAGAGAAAGTACGTGAAAGAGCATTTGGAACAGGTTCACCTGAAATAAAGAAGTATGATGCAGATTTCTTTAATGCTATTGTCAATGAGAGAGCTTGGGAGTTTGGAGGTGAAGCCATTCGTAAATTAGATTTGATTCGTTGGGGATTATTAGATCAAAAGATAGAAGAGATGAAAGAGGCAATGCTATTAATGCTTGATGGTACTCAAACGATTAAGATTTTTGATAGAGTGTATGAACCTTCAGATTTCCCTGATAAGTTATATTTTAAATATGACAAGAATAATGAGTTTATTGATTGGGAATCCGTCAATTTCTATGAAAGGCTGGCGTTTAATCCTGATCAGAATGTTTATACGGAAGTGAATTGGTTTCCTGTTAATAATTGGAATCTGGAAGATGAAAGGCGAGTGAATGATTTAGTTAATAATTCAGTGAAAATATTGCTCTACGCTTCCGGACTACGAGCTTCATATAACTATGACGAATTATTTTCTAAATTGAAATATGGTGATTTAATTAAAAAGAAGTTTATTACCATGACAGCTGGAAACGGAGTTTGCAACTATCGTCATTTATATCCCATTTATTATGATGATATATATAAATCCAAAGGATATTTAGAAAATTCATACGGATATGATTATAAATAATTAGAATGTACATTTATGAAAAACAAAGACCTATATTGTATACTAGTATACTTTTTAGCATTTATTGCGATTGGATGTAGCGATCAGCCCAATGATTGGGAATATGATCCGAACTATGATATACTATTTCGTCCAATTAAATTCGAGATTAAAGAAAGCAAAGCAACTTCTGTATTAATAGAATATAAAGGTGTAGAAGAGGCTACCAAGTATGTATTTGAATTCAGTGAAGGGGACAGTTTATTATTTACCAATGTTATTCGTACTGTGGAGATATTGGCTGATACATTGACTCCATATACCAAAGAGGCAACAGTGTCTGCCACTACCTACCGTACTCTATTTAAGGAGTTGAATGGAACAAGTAAATACTCAGTTCGGTTAAGGGCGGTCAATCAAAATAATGGTAAGGAATCAAAATATGTACAAGCTTATTTTAAAACTCCTAGTGAGCAGGTATTTACAAATAATATTTTAGGATTGGATAATATCATGCTGTATTGGGAACCGAATATAGCTGTTACACATATATCTTACGGTGAACTGAAATACCAGAATGAAAAAAATGACACAATATGGGCACCGAAACGGATCATTACAGATATTGAAAAAAAAGAAGGAAGTCTCTCTGTTGATGGTTTAAAGCCTGGTACCAATTATGTGTTTGTGATTTATAATGAACTGGTACGCAGAGGAAGCTTAAACTTGAGAACATTGGGATCTAATACAGGTGGCATGATTAAAGTGAATGCAGGTGATGATATTGATAATTTGCTGAAATCTAGTGCTGATAGTACCGTATCTCTAATTTTTGATAAAGAGCAGACATATGAGATTGGTAAGATAACAATACCGAAAAATATTAATCGCCTTTATTTAATAGGAGGTGGTAGAGGAGGATCGCAACCTTTATTAAAATTGTATAGCATAAGTTTGTCTGGCTCTATCAGGGGAATTTTATGTCAGAATATAGAAATAGACAATACCATGAAAGAGAATTTCCAAATCAATGTAAATGGTGGAAAAACTTTCAGAGATGTTGAATTTGACGGTTGTATTATTCGAAATATTCCGCGGAGCCTTATTCGAATTGATGATGCAGATGCGAAAATAGGTAATATCAAAATTAATAATTGTATAATTAAGAATGTTGGAGCTAACGGCTATGGACTTATAAATGTAGGAAAAGCTTCCTCGATAAGTACAATATCTATCACAAACACAACAATGATAGATATTGGTGATCAGTTAATGGATATACGCGTAGATGTTGATAAGATTAGTATTAATAATATGACTTTCTGTAATTATACTATTGGTATTCCGAAGATTTTTCTTTTAAATAAGCAGCCTAAGGCTATTACTGTAAAGAACTCAATCTTTACTGGAGACAATAAGGGCGATAAAGTAAATTCTGGTAATGGGGATTATTCAAGTTATTTGAATTTCTCCTCATGCTATCTCACTTCTGATTTTGAAGTAAATAAAAATAAGTTTACGAATGCTGTTATTGTAGGTTTGACTTCTGAAGAGTTGTTTGTTAATCCTCGTCAAGATGATTTTCATTTCAAAAGCGATGTGAAATTTGCCGGAAAAGGCGAAGTTGGTGATCCTAGATGGTGGTAGCTTTGAAATTTGTACTCTATACAAAATATTGTATAAATTAGGAAATACGGGACTCATTGTGAGTCCCGTATTTTTTATTGGCTTTTTACAAAAGCCAAAGATCGTGTCAGCACGTAATAAAGTAAATAACCTGAAGGAGTTTACAGATACCATCTGTTCCGTTTTCTCCCAATCCTCTACTCAAATATGAATAATGTATCAAATCTGGGACTTTTGTAAATATATGGTTTATAGGGACAAGAAGGAGTTTACAGTCAATATGAAGAATATGTATAATACTCCCAATAAAGAAATAGTTACTGTTGAAATGAACCATTTATAGAAGAAATAGACATAGCGAATTCATAACTAGGGATTGATTATGAACCTATTTATATTTGAAAACAAAGAAAAATCTATAAAGAAATAGGCTACTTATCACAAGCAGCCTATTCCATAATACTTATTGTTGTAAAACTAAATTTAGCATACTATCTCGCTAAATGTTTAATGCAAATTTACAGAAAAGTATAAAAGGAACTTTGCACTTCTAGTTTACTAACGTGTATTATTTGACCAAATAATGTTTTTAACCTCATTCTTTGTATTATTTGTTCGTCTTATATTCTGTGGGGGTACAATTCATTATGTTTTTAAATACTCTATTAAAATATTGAGGTGATGAGAATCCGCTCATATAAGCCACTTCTGATATTGTGTATGCTTCAGAATCTAATAGTTGAACGGCTCTTTTTATTCTCATATCTCTAACAAAGTCGATGGGAGATACCCCCAATAATGACCTGATTTTCCGATAGAACACTGTTCTACTGAGATTCATACTATCGGCAAGGTCTTCAATCTTAAAATCTGGATTTTGCAAACCTTCTTCTACGGCTTGTACTATCTGGTTGATAAAAGTTTCATCAAAATGAGTTATTTGAGGTATTGAAGGAGAAATATCTCCGGATTTTCTTGTAAAATGACGCCTAAGTGCATCCCGCTGTTTCAAAAGCGAACTGATTCTTGCTTTCAGATAACTTGAGCTGAAAGGTTTAGTTATGTAATCGTCAGCACCGTATTCTAATCCTTGAATCCGGTCATCTAATGATGCTTTAGCAGATAAAAGAATAAAAGGGATGTGACTGATATCATGGTTTTTCTTCACAGCTTCCAATAACTCGATTCCATCCATTACGGGCATCATAATGTCACTGATGATGAGATCTGGCATCGCTGAAACTGTTAAGTCAAGTCCGGATTTACCATCTGCGGCTTCTAGTATCCGATAATCCTTTTGCAACATATTCACCAGGAAATGCCTTAATTCTTCATTATCTTCAACTATCAGAATATCAATGTTTTTATCTGCACCTTCTGTCGGACTTGTGTTTTCTGGAATTTTATAAGAAGTAGTGGTCTGCTGGCTATCATTCATGATAAATTCAAGATTTTCATCAGATTTAAAAGCATCATAGTTTATAGGAAGGGATACTTCGAAAACACTTCCTTTACCTAAAGTACTATCTACTTTTATAGATCCATGTAGTAGGTGCACCAATTCTTTCACTAATGAAAGTCCGATGCCACTTGATAAATTATTATCTTTTTGGCCTAGTGTCTCAAATCGTTTAAAAAGAGTATCGATTTGATATAAATCGAATCCTTTCCCCTCATCTTTTATACTAAAGTTCAAGACATTCTTATCGAAAGTAACTGTTATGAGAATATTTTTTCCGTTCGGTGTATATTTGAATGCATTGGATAGCAGATTAAATACTATCTTTTCAAGCTTATCAATATCTGTATAAATGGTTTGATATTCTTGTGGACAGTTTAGTTCAAAATGAATATCTTTTTGATGTGCTATGCTGGAGAAATTTTCGAATGTTTGCTTAAACAGTGGTAAAATATCTACTTGTTCGATATATAACTTCATTTTGTTATTTTGTATTTTTCTGAAGTCAAGTATTTGATTGATAAGCTTTAACATCCGGTCAGTATTCCGTTTAGCAGTTATCATATTCTCATGTCCCTCTTGGCTCAAAGATTCATTATTGATTACCTCTTCGATAGGATTAGCTATCAGAGTGAGCGGTGTACGAAGTTCATGTGAGATATCGGTGAAGAAGCGTAATTTAAGATTAGTAAGTTGTTGCTCAAAATCTACTTTTCTTCTTAAATTTAGAGTGTATACCAGAATTCCCGATACTATAAATATGGTTATCAGTATAAGAAAAGCGTAAACCATCCATGCCCATTTAGTTTCCCAGAAAGTGGGTTCTACGTGTATGGCGAGTGCGGTTATATTCTCTACCCAGACTCCATCTCCATTGGTTGATTTGACTTCTAAGATAAAGTTTCCAGCCGGTAAGTTGACAAAACTGGCTGTATGGTTTTGGTTGATATAGGTCCATTTTTCGCTAACCCCTCTCAGTCGATAGGCGTATTCTAATTTTTCTTTATTGGTAAAATCTAAGGCAGCAAAGGAGATAGATACATTACGTTCGTCGGCTTTTAACTTTAACGTATTGTCTAAAATAGATGATGAGATAGAGAGTTTATCGTTTTTGCGAATATCAGCTTTTGTGAAGACTATTGGTGGAATAAAGGAACTTTTTTGGAGTTTTTTTAAATCTAACTGTAGAGTTCCTTCATAGGTTCCGATATACATTTTATCATCATTGTCTAACACAGAAGGCACTTCGGTAATAGGTAAATATGTGTGAAGGTTGAATCGGTCATAGTTTTCAAACTGGTGCTTCTTTGGATCAAATTTGCAAATAGAGTTTTCAAAGCTAATCCATAAATATCCTTTTTTATCTTCTGTTATAGAATAGGTCATATCCGAAGGTAATCCGTTCTTTTTATTATAGTGAAAGAATTGAATTTGTTCTGATAATAAATTATCAGAGATCATTTTACTAAGTCCACCACTATATGTAATGACGTATATTTCTTTCGATTTGGTTTCGAGTGTATAGAATACATCATTATTGCTTAAACTCTCTGAACGTGACTCTTCACTTTTATTGTGATAAAATATTATCTTCTCTAATTCTTCAAAATTTGTAGAGAATGTTAATAAACCATCCATTGTTCCTGCCATTATAATGCCATCAGAGGTACATCTCATTGTTCTTACTTTTGAACATTGAACTTCTGGGTAGAGTTTTAACCTGTTTCCTTTGTGAATGAAATGTAGATTTGGAAAAGTTCCTTCAACAAGATTGACGCCGCCACCGTATGTTCCAATCCAAATACGCCCTTGTAAGTCTTCACAGATGGAGTAAATGGAATTGGAATTAATGCTGGTTGAGTCATTTGGTTGATGTGTGAATTGAGTTAATTTATATCCGTTTATTCCTTGGGTAGCTACATATAAACCATTTCTCCTGCTCCCCATCCATATTCTATGTTGCTTATCTTCAAAGAAACAATAGATATCTGCACCTAGAGACAGCTGTTTGTCTTTGGCTATATTTCCGGATACACTTAGATTACCCAAATAGTTTTGGTTGTCATCATAAATTTCTACTTTTTGATTTTTAGAGGCTACCCATAAGTACCCATTACTATCAATGAATAAACCTCGTACTTCTATACCATCTGTATTGGATATATATTGAGAACTTCCGTTCGAAAAGGATATTTTATCAAATCCTGATCCACGCCGGGCCCAGAGGTTGTGATGAGAATTTATCATATAGCTCATTCCTACAGCTTGGTAGTAAACTTTATTTCCTTTGTCGTATGAGTAAGCTTGTTCGAAACGTTGAGTTTGGGAATTGTAAAAAGAGAGTTCGCCAAGGGGAGGTAATATCCAGATAGTTCCATGGTTGTCTTCGTGAATAAAACTGTTGTTTATATGTTGAGTAGTGGTAGGATAATCAATAAAATGAATATCGCCGTCATTCATATTGCATTGCATTACTTTTTCTCGACCATTGAACATCCATAAAGTTCCATTGCGTGCTTGAAATACTTGTTCAGGTCTTACAGGTTCTGCTTTTTCATCAATAGTTATATACTGGAAGGATTTTGTCAGATAATCAAAAATAAGAATACCGCGTTCGGTTGTGAGTACTAATTTCTTGTCTTGCAAAAGAGATAATTCATAAAAAGATTGGATGGGATGTGGAATTTCGATGTCTTGTATTTGATGATCGGAGTTATAAACAGCCAGTTTTCCAGTGTCTTCCGCCAGAAAAAAAAGTTTGTCTGTTCTGACAGCATGTTTGAATTTTCTTTTACCAGACAATTTATTCTTTCCATAAATCCAGTGTCCTCTATTGGTTAATACCCATTCGTTGTTATACTGATCAAGGGCGATTAAATATATTTGATTTCCATGCTCTGGAACAGAAAATGGAGGAATATATATTAGGCCTTCTTTCTCTTTGTATCTTTTTTCGTCAATGCGCCAAAGACTACCATCATTTCCTATCACCCAGAGTATACCATTTTCTAGAGGGATCATTTTGTTTATTGATTCGCATTGCTTTATATCTGGGTGATATGAAAAAACATCGATATAACTTTCGGCTGCGATATCAAATAAATATATTTTATAGTCATAAGTTTCACACCAAATAGTATTATTATGTCCCATTTTAGCATCCTGTAATCGATTATGTTGTAGTCTAACTTTATCTGTGGGGTAAGATTTATAGTTTTTGAAAGTATACCCATCGAATTTCTCCAATCCGTTCCAAGTGCCCAGCCAGATATACCCTTCTTTATCTTGTAGAATGCTTTGAATCTTACTTTGCGATAAACCGTCTTCAATAGAATAGTGTTTAACACTGATTAAACCTTGAGCGGACACTAGCTTCGTATTCCATATACAAAAAAACAATATTACCAATAGGTGTATTTTTACTCTCATATCGATTAAATCAAAGGTGAATATGATACAAAGTTATACATTTAAAAATCTAATTGAATATAAATTAACCAAGAAATTGGTTGATGGTCAATTTGTGTAATCAATCGCACAAATAGTATAAGAACGTCTTGAGGTAGCCTCCTACATTTGCACTAAATTCTAAAAATAAAGCTATGCGATTGGATAAAATTAAAATGTCAGTGTCCTTATTAGTATTTACTGTATCCTTATCTTCCTGTTACTATAAAAAGGTGGATCCATGGGATAAAATGACCGAGGTTTATGAGCAGATAGTACCTCCTACGTTTCCTGATAAAAATTATGTGATTACAGATTATTATGATGGAAAGGATTCGTTATATACGAAAGCGATAAATCAGGCTATTACTGAATGCTCAGTTCAAGGAGGGGGAAAAGTCATTATTCCTAAAGGAATATATCCGACAGCTCCCATCCGATTAAAATCAAACGTGAATTTACATTTGGCTGACAGTGCGGTGCTTAAGTTTACTACGGATTATAATCTGTTTGATACGGTACGGACACGTCTTGAGGGAATTGACTGTTATAATATTTCTCCACTAATATACGCCTATGAGGAAATAAATATTGCAATTACCGGTAATGGTATAATGGATGGGCAAGCTGATAGATCAAATTGGTTCTGTGATGAGAGAATTCGAGGTGTGGTGCAGAAAGATGGTAAGCATACAAACGAAAAGACATTGCTTTATGAAATGAAAGAGGATTCTGTTCCTTTTGACAAACGTGTGTTTAGTGGAAAGAGTAGCATACGACCTCAATTTATCAATCTCTATAAGTGCAAAAATATTCTTCTGGAAGGATTTACGATTAATCGTGCTCCATTTTGGCTGATCCATCCTTTGTTGTCAGAAAATGTAACAATAAGGAAGGTGAAGATGCAAAGTCATGGTTATAACAATGATGGCTGTGATCCGGAGTCATGTAATAATGTATTGATTGAAGATTGTGATTTTGATACAGGTGATGATTGTATTGCTATTAAATCAGGGCGCGATGAAGATGGGCGCTTTTGGAATATCCCAAGTGAGAATATAATAGTGCGTAATTGCCGTATGAAGGATGGGCATGCGGGAGTAGCTATAGGTAGTGAGGTGACTGGAGGATGCCGTAATGTGTGGGTAGAGAATTGCCGGATGGACAGTCCGGAGTTGGATCGTATTATTCGTATCAAATCGAATGCGATACGAGGTGGTGAAGTAGAGAACTTATTTGTCAGAAATATTTTTGTTGGTGAATGTAAAGAGTCTATTTTAGGGATCGAAATGAAATATTGGCGAGTAGAGAAAGGCCCCTATCTCCCTTATTTCCATAATATTTATTTGGAAAATATTATAAGTAAGAAAAGTCAGTACGTGTTGCATTTGGATGGTTTTGAAGACAAAACGCAGATACAGGACATTTTTATAAAAGATTGTGTGTTTGATGGTGTTGGGGAATCAACGATTAATAGAATAATTGGAGCCGATAACATTCGTTTTGAGAATGTGAGAGTGAATGGAAAAATGTACAAATGAAAATAAACTAAAAATAGGAAATATGAGTAAAGAAAAAGTTTTTTTGATTGTTTTTGCACTTTTAATATTGGGTGTAGAGAATATTTTTGCGGGAGGAACAATAATCTCAAATGCTAAGCGTATTGCTTCCGGTAAAATTGAATTGGAACTGAAAACAGGGAAGTTAACGCTTATTCCTTTGAATCAAAATTCCATTCGTGTACAGTTTAGTCAACCAGATTCTGAGCCGGTGGAGGAACTGATTTATACTGAAAGCGTTAAGGCTCCTAAGCCTCAGATAAAGGAAAATGATCAACAGGTATCATTCACCCTTGACGGAATTTCGGTTATGTTTGATAAGCAAACTGAGGCATTAACTTTTAAGGATCGAAATGGACGGGTTATTTTACAGGAGAAAGCTGGGGGGAGGTCAATGGTTAACTCAACTGTACAAGGGGAACCAACTTTTGTTGCTGAACAGAAATTCATATCTCCTGTGGATGAATATATTTACGGTACGGGACAGTTTCAGGATGGATATCTTAACATTCGTGGATTGACCCGGCGCATGACACAGGTTAATACCCAGATTTCGATTCCGTTTATCTTGTCAAGTAAAGGATATGGTTTGCTATGGAATAATTATGGATTGACGGATTTTAATCCGGCAGAAGATTATGTAAAACTGATTCCTGGGACAGAAAATGGGGAAGAAATCACGGTGGATGCTACAAGTACTAGTGGAAATAAAAAGGAAGTGAGACGTATAAACCTGTTTACAGCTTCATTAACAGTGCCGGAAACGGGAAATTATTCTTTATTATTAGATGTTGGGCAACGTATGGCACGCAAATATTTTCTGTCTATAGACGGCCGAAATCTTATAGACGTTAACAATACTTGGCTGCCTCCCACTACATCGTTGATTGTGAAATTAGAGAAAGGAAAACATGAAATTGAAGTACAAGGTGAACGAAACGATAAACCTTTATTATATTGGCGTAAAGTGACGGATGAAACAATATTTCGCTCTCCAGTAGCTCAAACATTAGATTATACAGTATTTGCAGGAGTTGGGGATGAAGTTATAGCCAGTTATCGAGAATTGACAGGAGCTGCACCCTTAATGCCATTGTGGGCAATAGGGTATATCCACTGTCGGGAAAGATATAATACCCAAGAAGATCTTTTGGAAAATGCCAGAGAGTTTCGTAAACGGAAATTACCAATTGATATGATTGTACAAGATTGGCAATATTGGGGAAAGTATGGTTGGAATGCTATGCAGTTTGATGAGGACCGATATCCTGATCCAGCTGCAATGGTGAAAGAACTTCATGACATGAATATGCGATTAATGCTTTCTGTATGGTCAAAAGTAAGTAGAAAGTCTACACTTGGTAAGCAAATAGAGGAAAAGGGATATTATATTTCTGGTACCGAGTGGCTTGATTTCTTTAATCCCAATGCAGCTGCATTTTATTGGAAGAATTTTAATGAAAAATTATTAAAACCTTATCGTATTGACGCATGGTGGCAAGATGCTACGGAGCCGGAAAACGATGATTTAAAGAATCGTCGAGTCAATAAAGGCCAGATTCCAGGGGAAGTTTACCGAAATGTTTATCCTTTATATGTTAGTAAAACTATCTATGAAGGCTTACGTCGGGATGATTCGAAAAGAAGAGCCATGATTTTTACTCGAAGTGGATTTTCAGGAATGCAGCGCTATGCTGCAGCTACTTGGTCGGGTGATGTTGGATACGATTGGGAAACTTTGCGCCGTCAGATTACTGGAGGATTGGGGCAAATGGCAAGTGGATTACCTTGGTGGACCTATGATGCCGGTGGATTTTTCCGACCTCGTAACCAGTATACCAGTCCTGAATATCATGAGATGTTTATTCGTTGGGTCCAAGCGGGAACTTTCTTCCCATTGATGCGAGTACATGGCTATAAAAGCAACACGGAACCTTGGCGTTATGGGGACAAGGTAGAAGGTATTGTTGCTCAATACTTGGATTTGAGATACCGTATGCTTCCGTATATTTATTCTCAAAATGCAGAAATTTTTTTCTCGGGTTCTACTTTGATGCGTCCGCTAGTGATGGATTTTTCAAATGATAGGAAAGCTTTGGAACAAAATCATCAGTTTATGTTTGGGCCTTCATTGTTAGTTGCTCCGGTTACTAAAGCAAATGTAAGTAAATGGAATACATATCTTCCTGATTATGCTGCTGGTTGGATTGATTTTTGGCGTGGAGGGAAATACCAAGGAGGACAAAGTGTTGATATAGATGTTGATATGGAAAAAATACCTTTGTTTGTTAAGGCTGGCTCGATTATTCCATTTGGTCCGGTAAAGCAATATACCTCCCAGGAGGAGGGAGAAAATGAATCATTAGAAATTCGTATTTATCCCGGAGCGGATGCCTCATTTATGATTTATGAAGATGAAGGCAATAACTATAATTATGAGAAGGGACAATTCAGTACAATTGAATTAAACTGGAATGATGCGAAAAAAGAATTGGAGATAGGCAAAAGAAAAGGAGTATTTCCTGGCATGAAGGGAAAAAGAACCTTTAACATCGTTCTGGTTTCTCCACAATCAGGAGTTGGAATCTCTACCTCTTCTTCTGGAGTGACTGTCTCGTACAATGGCAAGGCTACAAAGCTCAAGATAGAATAAGGTGACTCTGAATCGTTTTGCTATAAATTTTTAATTACTTAATATAGATCGATGATATGAATATAAAATGTTATTACTCGGTATTACTTCTAATACAACTCTTTTTAATTAATTCCATTAATGCTTTGGCTAGTGATAGTATTAATGTCAATAATAACTCTTTTTTTTCATTTGATGAACAAATCGTAAATGGTACTACAGGAACACCGCTTGGAGGGTTTGGGTGCGGGGCTATTAAGTTTGATGCGAATACCGGAACATTCTCAGCGATGACTGTTCCACCAGCTGATGCCTACGATTTCAAGAATGTAGCAGACGCACAATTCCAACTTTTTACAAACCGGAATGGGCAAATAGAGACGAGGAATATTTTAAAAGCAATTCTTACCCATGGAAGACCAAATGATGATGCTATTTGGCCTTTGCATAAAGTTGATTTCGGCTCTGTTAATGGAGTGAGAATCGAATTAACAGGAATCTCACCTTTAGATAATAAGGATTATACGAATATGCATCTTCCTTATGCTTTATATGAGATTAGCCTTACCAATATGGAAAGTTCGGAAGTTATTTCTACTTTTGCTCTCAAATGGAATAGTGAAAGTGCTCCATTTTTCTCTTTACCGGCAAAAGGAATCTATAGTGATGAATGGAGTATCTTGGTGAAAACTAGTCATTCCAAGGCAGGTGTATCAGTAGGCGATGACAAGGAAAACCGTTTTTTGAGGAGCGGTGTTTGTTCTTCCTCGCAAGAACAGGCACATACAGGCAAGGTTGCTGTAAAAATGAACCTGTTGCCACATGAAACTCAGAAAATATATTTTGTGGTGGCTTGGTATGATCGTACTGACCCTGAAATTGGTTATTATAAGAATTTGTACAAAACTCCGAGGGCGATTGCTGAACATGGTTTAAAGGTATTTTCTAAATTGAAATATAATGCAGAAAAGCTGGTAACAGGAATGCGGGCTTCTAATTTACCCGGTTGGCTAAAAAATCAGACGTTGAATACTTTGGTTAATGTTGTGACTAATTCAATGTATAAAAAAGATGGGAGGGTAGCTTTTGCTGAAGGACAATGGACTTGCTTTGGTACGATGGATCAAATGTGGTTGGCAAGGCAGATTATGTATATGTTGATTCCCTATTATGCATGGCAGGAATTAGCTTATTGGGCTAGAACGCAGATGAAAAATGGACAGATACATCATGATTTTAATGTAATGAGCGTAGGTAAAGAGCGGGAAAAAAGATCAGTCCTTGTTTCTTGGGATGATACAGAGCATATAGATTATAGAAATATTCAGAAATGGGTTGATTTGAATTGTGGTTTTATTATATCTGTTTTTGAGATTTACCGGGCGACAGCTGACCGTAAGCAATTTGATTTATTATGGCCGTATGTTAAAAAGGCTGCGCAACGAATCCTTGATCAGGTAGAACAATATGGCAGTACTAAGTATCCATTTACATTCGATGGATCAGAGAACTCTTATGATGCCGGAGGAAATCCAGATCCGTATAATTCTAATCTTTCAGCTGTTGCTTATAAGATGATGATACAACTGGCAGGTGAAAAAGGGGAGGCTGATTTAGTAAAATTATATGAGAATGCGTATAAGATGGTAGTGAATTCTTTTCATAATCGTTATATCAGAGATGGACAATTTGTGGCAGGTAAGCATTGCGAATCAATATTTGCCGGGCAGTGGTTGGCTTTTCATCTGAAATTAGGAGAAATATGGAAAGCGGAAGATACAGATTTTATATTAAGTAAATTGGAGAATTATTATTATCCTTATTATCGTGGACTTGGATATCCGGAAGGTACTTATGACGAATGGAGTCCTTATATTTTAGCCCATTATGGGGGATTATTACTTAATACTGGTCGATTAGATCAATGGCATGCCATGCAGAAAGATTCCTATTTGCGACAGTATTTGGATCGTGACAGAGTTTTTGATCATCCATTGAATATTTTGCCTCTTGTGAATGAACCGAAATGGGTATCGACAAATATAAAGAGTAAAAAGCAATATATAAGTATTCCTGCTATGTGGAGAAATTATTATGATATTGTAGGGTTTCATCGCGATTTTCGTAGTAAAGAATTGTGGATAAAACCAATTATTCCTAAAACGATGAATCATGAAATGAAAAATGCAATGTTCATTTCTCCGGAAGGTTACGGTTATATAGATTGTAAGGAAAGCGGTGAATATATGCAAGATAGGGAAATCGTGATTCGGACGGAGAGTCCAATGCCTGTAAGTACTTTATATTTATCAGATAATTTTGAAGAAAATATTTCTGTAACGATTAATGGCAAAAAATATCCTTTTACACGAATAGGCTCGGGCTATGCGAAAGAGATAGCGGTTAGATGGAATGGAAGGATTACAGAAAAAGGGATACGTATAGTGGTAAAAGGTACACCTGAAAAGAAGGTAATTCCTATACCAGTGAAACCTGTAACTGGTGTGATTTCTAACTCTTCAATAAATCAAATGTCTCCATATGAGACTATGGAGGCTGAAAATGCAGATAAGTTGGCAGGAACTAGTATTGTGCAGTCCAATAAGGGAAATAGATATGTGACCTCCTGTAATAATTTCGATTATATTCAATTCTCTAATATTGATTTTGGGAAAAAAGGGGCTACTCAATTAAAAATTAGAGTTTCTGGTTTATCTGAAAATTCTGAGATAGAAGTTGTACTTGATGATACATCAGGTACAGTAGTTGGTAATTGTAAGGTTCCTGCTACAGGTGGAGAGGAAGTATGGGTGGAGCTAGAATGCCCGGTGGGAAAAATTACGGATATTCATAATGTCGTTTTACGCTTTTATGGAAATAGCTCTGATAATTTAATGAATATTGATTGGATTCGTTTTAAATAACAGAATATATGTATGATGAGATTTTTTGAGAGAGATTGAAGGAAATAAAAAGTATAGATTGAGAAGATACGGAAATATTTAAATATGTCTAATCTATGCTTGTTAAGATAGCGAATAATTAATTTATTCTTAGATGGAAAATCCCGGGAAGTTTTAAATCTCGGGATTTCTATATTCATTCTTGCTCAAAAGTCTCTTCTTCTTTATCATCATTTTCCTTTTCTTCCGGATCATTCTTACCGCGTAAATATACGGATGGAGATACTCCGAACTGTTTCTTGAAGCATTTACTGAAATAGAATGGGTCTTCGATACCTATCTTGTAAGATACCTCTGCCACTGTATAACGATTTTCAAGTAAAAGTTCGGCAGCTTTCTTCATGCGGATGATACGCATGTATTCATTGGGGGAATAACCGGTTATTCCACGTACCTTGCGATAAAAGGTTGAACGCCCCAGTCCCATTACTGAAGCAAGGTCATCTACGGCGAATTCACTGTTACTAATCTGTTCTTCCAGAATAGCCTGAAGCTTATCGGCAAATTGTTTGTCTTTCTCTGACGTACAGATAGCAGGAGTTATCATTCCCGGATCATCCGAGAATTTCTTCCGTAACTTTTCACGTTGCTTTATCAGTTGGAATGCTCTTGCCAGTAATAGCTTGGGACTGAATGGTTTGGTGATATATGCATCCGCTCCGCTTTCCACGCCTTTCAGGTGATTTTCCGCTGAGCTCATAGCCGTTAATAATATAATAGGTATATGACTGGTATCGAAATCATTTTTAAGTTTGCGGGTGACTTCGAATCCCGTAAGCCCCGGCATCAATACGTCGCAGATGATGAGATCAGCATCGTAAGTACGTGCGCGTTCCAAGCCTGAAAGTCCGTCCGCTTCAGTTACCACCTCAAAATAAGGTTTGAACTCTTCTTTCAGGAACTCACGTACATCGTTGTCATCCTCGATGATCAACAGTTTGTACTGATTTGAAGGAGTTTTTTCCTCTGCAATATCTACGTCCGGAATGTTTTCCTCTTCATAGCTTTCCTGCCGATATGCCTTTTCTTCCAGAAAGGCATCGTGAGGAATCAGGAAGTCTTTCTCTTCATATACACTGGTGTCGGTGGGGAGTGAAACCGTGAAAACAGATCCTCCCCCCTGATTCTCATCGTAAGTAATGCTGCCTTTATGAACATTTACAAGTTCGCGTGTCAGGTGCAATCCTATTCCGGTGCTGTTACTTGAGAAGTTGCTTTGCATGAAACGTTTGAACAGTTCTCCCCGTTTCTCTTTGGCAATGCCTATTCCTGTGTCTGCTACGGAAATTTCCAGATATTTCTTATGCTCGTCCACTATGGCTGAAAGTGTGACTTTACCATTGCTTGGAGTATATTTGAAAGCATTGGACAATAAATTATAAACCACCTTGTCCAGATTTCCTTTGTCGATAAACATTTTATAAGAAGCTACCGAAGGTTGGAAACGGAAATCCATGTTTTTAGAGGCCGCTGTGTCCTTAAAACTTAAAAATATCTCATGAAGGAAGCCCATGACATCTGTTTCTTCCAAAGAAAGGGCCAGTTTGTTGTTTTGCATTTTTCTGAATTCCAATAACTGATTAATCAGGCGCAACATACGTTGTGTGCTTTTATTCATGACTTTCAGTGAATTGGTCATTTCCTTGGGAACTTTGTCTATACTTTGTATTTTTTCTAACGCTCCTTGTATTAAGGTCAGGGGAGTACGGAATTCATGTGAGATATTCGTAAAGAATACAAGCTTATATTCCGTCAGTTGCTTTTCTACCTGCACTTTATTACGCAAAAGATTGAAATCACGCACTAACTTGTAGGTGATGTAAAGCGCAACAATAAACAATAGGGTATAAATGAGGAATGCCCAGGATGTTTGCCAAAAGGGAGGAGCTATTGTAATTTTCAGAACGGCCTCCTGATCGCCTGAGATGCCGGTAGCATTGCAGACTTTTACATGCAGACTGTACTTACCCGGTGGTAGGTTTTTGTAAGATGCAAAGCTGAGCGGAGAGGGTTTACTCCATTCTTTATCATAATTCTCTAAACGATAAGTATAGGTATAACTGTTTATTTTCGAATAATCGAATGTCGTGAAATCTATTACGAATGATCTTTGAAAATACTTCAATTCTATCTCATCTGTGTACATCATGGCTCTGTTTAACGGTGAATCAGTATCTCCCGGGCGCATGGATATTCCGTTGACTTGCAGATTAGTGAAAGTAACCACCGGATTGAGAGCAAAATTAATTCCTGTTTGTCCGGGGTTGATTACCAGTAATCCGTAGTTGGTACCAAATAGTAAACTGCCATCTTTACTGACGCATGAACTATTGTCACTATATACATCTCCCAGTGTATAAGCCGAGGAGAAGAAGTTTTCGAAAGCCTGCGTTTCAGGAGTGAAGCGTGAAATACCATATTCGGTTGCGATCCACAGTTTTCCTTGCCTGTCTTCTGCAATAGCCTGAACCATGTTGTTTACCAATCCATTGTTGGTGTCATAATGTTTGAATTCCAAATTCTTATAGCCATTATCCGGGGTACACATGCTTAAGCCGCCGCCTGATGTGCCGATCCATATCCGGCCTTTAGTGTCCTGATAGATACATTTTATCTCATTACTGAGTAGTTTCCCATTATTGTAATTGTAGGTCAGGTAGTTCGTGGAATTGGCTATCAGAGAGTCCGGATGAAACACAGATACTCCGTCACTGTTTCCTATCCACATCCATCCGTTTTTATCTTCCATGATGGCGCGTGTTCGTCGCTGTCCGAAACTTTTGTTCAGAAAATGCCGGAAGGTATATCCGTTTTCACCTTTGACGGCTAAATCCAGTCCGCCTCCGAAAGTTCCTATCCACATTCTCCCTTTCTGGTCGCAGTATAAGATGAAGATATTATTATTGCTGATGGATGAAGCATTCCCGGATTGGTTGGTATACCATTTATCACCAATGCGAAGACCCTCGCCACGACTTCCCATCCATACGGTTCCTTCATTATCTTCGGCTATCGCATAAATATTGGAGTTGAAATGAAGTTTCTTTTTCTGTGTCTTCATTTGCGGATCATAGACAATGACTCCTCCGCCCCGGGTACCAATGCAAATATCATCATTTTTTAACCGGGTAATCATACGTACGGTATTTGAACGGTCTGACAAAGAGACAGCCTCCGGAAAAATGCGCTTTATTCCTTCATTTAAAATCGTCAGGCGCGCTATTCCGGCATATTCGGAACTAACCCAGATAGCACCTGAACTATCTTCCATGAGATATTGCAGATAATTGGAACTGATATGGCTGAAGCCGTCAATCTGAAAGTCGAAATGTTGGAGTTCTTCTGTAAGGGTATCGTAGGCAAACAGTCCGTTGCCATAGGTGGATATCCAGATGATGCCTCGGGAATCGTGTACTACGTGATAGCGTTCCATATCCACGTAGTTTAATTTGTCGGGAGTGGAGAGTTGAAGAGTCTTGAGGGCGCGGGTCTTCGAGTTGACATACCACACCTTACCGGTATTGTTATAGATCCAGAAGTTACCGAGATTGTCCGTCAGGACATTTCCGTTTTTAATGTCCAATTCTGCCTGACGGTGGATTCGGTTTGTTTTTGTATTGAACAGGTATCCTCCGTTCGAAGTGAATATAACCCAGTCATCTTGCAGACAAAGCGTGCCGTATATGGTCAGGGCACTTTTCTCTTTTTGTAAATGGGCAACTGTTACGCTTGGCTTGTTTTCTTCTTTTTTAGAGATGATACCGTTTGTTGACAGGAAAAAGATATCTTTTCCGAAAGATTGTGCGGCAAAAGTATTGCGCTTTTCAACCAGAATAGTCTTGTCACCGGTTACCTGCACTACGCCACAATCGGTACCTATCCAGATATTTCCCTGCTCATCCGGGTATACATAAGCGACACTGTCTGAGGGAAGATTGCCTAAAGATTTTCTAAAACTGACGGAAGAGAATGCTTCGTTTTGATAAGTCACCCGCCGGCAGCCGTTCCGGCTGTTCCATAGCCATACGTCACCATTGGCGGCTTCTGCCTTGCGGTCGTAGTTTTGTCTGTATTCGCCACAGCCGGTGAAATCTACGAAACAATCTTTTCTTAGATCGTAGCAATTGAAGAATTCTCCGGAAGTTTCTATCCACAGGAAACCATTCTTATCCTCGCTGATGGTTCTGGCGTGATTGGTCGACAAGGAGATCCGGTTGTTACCGGATTCGCTTTCCGGGAGGAAAGTGACAAATGAATTGCCATCGTAGCGGCTGAGACCATTCAGGGTTCCCATCCAGATAAATCCTTTGCTATCCTGGAATATGTAACAGATGGAATTGTTGGCCAGTCCGTCTGTGGTTGTCATGTGCGTAGAGCGCACTTCGATGGATGCAGAAATACTAAGGAGGCTAGCTAATAAAGATACACACGTAAGCAGGATATGCTTTTTCATACTTCATAGATTTTAGTGCGAAACAAAAATACGGAAAAAGTGCATTGTAACAGACTATCAATGCACTTTTGTTTTTTAATCCATGTGGAACACTTCAGGCAGGGGTATGGTTACCGGAGAATTGTCGGGATTCACCTTCATGATATCTGCCATATAATCCCACCATTTTTGTACAATAGGGCTGGCACCCATATCTTGCGAGGATTCTTCGCCTTTCGTTTTCTGGCAGGCAAAGAGGATGTTGGTTTCTTTGTCCCAGTAGATGGAGTAATCATACACTCCACCGTCGGACAACATCTTTTTCAATTCCGGCCAGATGGCCGCATGTCTTCTTTCATATTCCTTTTCGTAGCCGGATTTCAGGAACATTTTGAATGCTTCTCTTTTCATGGTAACTTTGGTTTATAGTGAGCTAATTGGAATCGGTCACACTGAAAATCGGTTCTTGTGTTTTCTGTTCGGTGCGGTAGAACTGAATGGCGCTGTCATTCATCTTCGGATGTTGTTTATTTAGCAAATTGATCATTTCGGCACCTGCCCAGATCACAGGACCATAGCCGTGCGCAGCATACACATTGACCGGACGATAATAATAGAAAGCCGGATCGAATGCCATGCCGGTGCCTACACAACTTCCTTCCACCTGTCCTTCTGCATTGATCTGTGTGGAGACGGCTTGCCAACCCAATTGAGCAACCGGGCCGTAGGCCATTGCATCCAGCCATCCTTGGTTGATGGCATGGGCGATGCAATATACATAGATGGCTGTTGCTGAGGTTTCCAGATAAGAGTCATTCCGGTCCAATAACTGATGCCAGAGTCCTTCTCCACTTTGGCAGGCAGCTAAACCACGAACATGTTCGCGAAACAGCTCCATGAGTTTTGCACGCTGAGGATAATTTTCCGGCATTACGTCCAGTACTTCGGTCATGGTGAGCAAAGCCCAGCCATTGGCACGTCCCCAATGGAAAGCCGGGTGATCTTGCATACCTTCTACCCAACCGTGGCGGAATAGTTTCTTTTCCGGTACCCACATCCGTTCTGCAAACTGGAATATCTGCCTGGTAGCTTCTGCAAGGTAATTGGGCTTATTGTCTTTGGCCAATTTAGAATACCAGGCAACAGGCGGAACCCCCATAAACATATCGTCCAGCCACAATGTATTGTATTGGGGACGGATACGGGCGAAAGTTCCGTCGGCAAGGCGGTATTCCTTGTTCAAGATAAAGTCGAGATAATTGTCTATCAAAGGATAGAGATTGAGAGATTGATCTTGTAATTGGGCTTTGATCATGGCTGCACATACGGCTCCGGCATCATCGAGGGCATGGGGAGTCAGAATTTGCTTCATTTGCGGATCAACCTGACCACTTTTCTCTTGTAATTCCCGGAAATGCGGCGCTACTTCTGCAAGGAAATTAAATCGGTCAGTGACGTATTTCATGTAGTTGGCGTCTCCCGTAGCTTTGGCAGCGGCCATCATGGCAGAGTACGTAACTCCCCATTCATAACTGGCAAGGCGGAAAGCGCCTCGTTCCAGCTGTGCATCAGCCGGTAGGTTCTTGTAATCTGTGATTACCTTTCCGGTCTTTTTACTAACAACGCGGGTAGGAGTGTTCTTTTCCAGATAGCGGAGTATGCGGTCGATGTCTGTCTTTATTTCTGTAGTCGTAAGTTCTTTATAAGGGACTTTGTAAGCCGGTTGTAATAGATGCAACGGAGTGTTGGAGTCATTTATTACTTCTTTCTTTTTCTGGGCGTAGATACTGATACCGGTTAACAACAAGGCACCTGTTAGGCAAAGAGTCTTAATATTCATAACTTATAGTTCTTTATCTTTTGGGTTATTACTTAAAATTATATCCTCTGAACCATCCTTTCAGGTCCGGACCGAAATAGAAACCGGGTTGGGTAGGCTGGTTGTAAGCTACGTTCTGTGTGGCAATGCTGATACGATACACCGGATCTTCCAGGAAAGTATGGAAGCGGTAATCAGTGACTATCGGAGAGACATAAAGACGGAGAGCGGTGTTGTCTTCCGTGCGGAGGAGAACTTCCTCACGCCAGTCACCGATAATGTCGCCTTGCAGACAGGGAGTTGCTTTGGTGCCGCTGTTTGATGCGGCTCCGGTGAAAGTAGCCAGTGGTTTGCAAACGCCGGCTTTCCAGTCGTATTTGGAAACTACATTCTTATCCAGCAATTCACGAAGCAGATCTCCATCCCACCATACAGCCATGTTGGTAGAAAAGCTTTCTATATCCGGATTGATTACTTCTCCTTTAATATTACGTAGTCCTTTCGATTCCCACGACCACATTTCCACACCCGGATTCGTCGGGTCGATATCAGCTGCCATACAACGTCCTACATCTGTACCACTTTTTACCTGGAACAAAACCTTGCCCGTTGCCGCATCACGGAAACTTGAGCCGTCTCTTTTATTTTCGTGGCAATCCCATACCTGGAGTCCTTTCATTGTAGGGGAGAATTTTGTCAGATGTATGGCATCCCCGTGTCCCATTCCGGTGGAATAAAGCCCTTTACCATTATTATCAATAGCGCAGGAACCGTAGATGATTTCATCACATCCGTCTCCATCTACATCGCCTACACGAAGATTGTGATTGCCTTGACCTGCATAAGCTTCATTTCCGGGAGTGTTACTATCGAATACCCAACGTTGCTTTAGTTCTTTTCCATTCCAATCGAAAGCGGCAAGTACTGCACGTGTATAATATCCGCGACACATGACTGCACTGGGATGAACACCATCCAGATAAGCCACGGCTGCCAGGAAACGGTCGCTACGATTGGCACGGTTATCTCCCCAATCTTCCAGTTGTCCGCGTTCGGGAATATAATCGATTGTCTTCATGGCTGCTCCTGTAAGTCCATTGAAGACGGTGAGGTATTCATTGCCTGTCAGGATACGTCCCTGATTGCGCAAAGGATCTCCCTGGCGTGGTTTACCGCGGGGATCTTCTTTATCGAAGTCGCCGCCGGTGGGTTGTGTAGAGTCCCCTGGTTCACGATAATCGGCAGAGGCATCTCCGATGATATTTCCCTGGCCATCAATAGTGCCGTCGGAAGTTTTCATGATGATTTCGGCACGTCCGTCCCCATCGAAGTCATAAACCATGAACTGGGTGTAGTGTGCACCTGCACGGATATTGCGTCCCATATCAATGCGCCAGAGTCTTTCACCGGTTAGACGGTAGCAATCAAAGAATACATTGCCTGTATACCCGTCGTGGGCATTGTCATGAGCATTTGTAGGGTCCCATTTGAGAATGATCTCATATTCTCCGTTGCCATCTACATCTCCGATGGAAGCGTCGTTGGGAATATAGGTATATTTCTGTCCCGCAGGAGTTGTGCCATCTGTCGGAGGATCAAGAGGAATATTGATATAGCCTGTCGGTGCGTTGGCAGGCAAGGTGTAGCTACCTTCGATGTGTCCGGTTTCTGCACCGTTCACAACTGGTCTTATGGTATAAGTAGCTGCTTTCTTACTTCCATATGTATCCCGATAAAAGGTTCCTGTTGTGGCAGGTACTTCAGCTACTTTCTTTCCGTCACGATAGAGGTTGAAAGAAGTGTTTACCGGATCGGAAGAGAGATATCGCCAGGAAACAGCTACTTCTGACTGGTTTTCGCGGATAGCTACCACACCTCTTCCCAGCTTTTCCTTTTGCAGCTTCGAATAGTCATAAGCCGGAGCATTAGCCGCTATTTTGTATCTTGGTGCAGTCAGGGCACCGGATACTCCGATGGAGATCACTGTAATTGCTGCAATACTTATCAAGAATTTTAAAGAAGGTTTTTTCATAATACTTGTAGTTCTCATTAGTTGCAAAATTACGACTTCATACGGGATCTTTCCATGGACTAATATGCAATATTTATGGAATATCGTACAATTATCGGCTCATCTTAGAATTTATTGCCATAGATTTTCCTTAAACTCAATCTCAACGATACGTAGTTCGTGGTTAGCTTTATCCCCATTCTTGGCTTTGAATAGATCCAGTTCATTGGCAACAGGAGCAGCTACTTCTACAATTTGTCCGAAAGCATCTCCTTCTTTGCTGGCTCCCTTCAGACGGACGGTAATCTCGTCGGTTAATACGGGCTTCACTTTCAGATGGACATATCCCAGACTTTTTGCAGTTTCTCCACTCCAGATCAGTTCGTCACCTGCATAAATTTCCAGCGGGTAGCTGCGCATACGCCACCCGGTTAGTTTCAGACACACTTCATCTACCCGTGCAGCACGTTCCAGATGATAAGTAATCCAGGCAGTGTTTACTTTACCGTCATTTTTCCATTCGCTCAGTTCATTATCATCAAAGCTATGGACAGCATCTTCATTATTGGCACCTGCCACGGCGGATAAAACGGCAATATCTACCTTGGTATCTTTGTAAGAAGGTGTGAGTGGAGTTTCTCCGCGGGTTAACCAGCCTTCCAGTTTATTTCCGGGGATATATTTGCTTAGCCCGTCTTTCATTTCTACCGGTAAGGATGAAAGACTGATTTCAGCTGGTTTCAAGCCATCTGCTTTCGCTGTTATGCGGACTTTTCCTGCGGTAGTCAGAGAGCGGAGCAGGGCACGGTTGATGCCACATTCTACGGGCAAATCTTTTGAAAGAATATAGTTGTCTTTTCCTTGTGCGATACCGCCACACCATTCGGCAGGGCCTTCCACTTCAAAATGTATCAGATCATTGGCTAACGGGCAACGTCTTCCATGCTTATCCATAACTTCTACCTGAAGCAACACCATGTCTGCACCGTCCGCTTTCCATCCGTCAGGGCTCTGAACAAAAGTCAGTCTGATTTCTTCCGGTTTTCCTGCCGTTTGGAGTTCCGTACGGCAACATTCTTTGCCTGTTTCATCATAGCCTATGGCTTCCAGCTTTCCTGTTTCGAACTGTACATCTTTGAAAGTATACAGGAAATGATATTCCCGTTCACCTTCTCCCAGAGATTTTCCGTTCAGGAAAAGTTCTACTTTATCAGCACCGGAAACCACATATACCGGTTTTATTACATCTTCTTTGTAGTTCCAATGTCCGATGATGTGAATGCGCGGCTGCTCTATATCTACCCAACCGTCCCACATCACCTGATGGGTATAAAATGCATCCTTTGGAATACGCATGGCATCTGTCACTCCGCTGCGACGATAGTTTTCTTCACCCCGGAAGTGGGTATTTGTATCCGAGAAGATAATTTTCACTCCACCTGAACTGATACGTGTACCTGTCCCCGGACGTTCCTGCCAATAGTCGAACCAGCGGCGTATATTTTCAACAGCCAGTATATCCTGATTATGGTTGTAGTCGCTTGCATCCTTTCCACGGTACAGTGGTCCGGCACCTTCTTTATGGTAAGGATAGCTGTATTCATCCCAATACTTGCGCAGTCCTTCGTCACGGCTGTATTCCATAGCCCACATGGGGTGATGGGCACTTTTGTTGATGTAAAGCATTTCACCGCCATATTCAGCTTCCCGTATATCCAGCATCTCGCGCGATCCGATGGCTCGTCCGCCGTACGGATCATATTCGTCACGTATGGTTTTCATTTCCAACATATGCTCACGGCTGATGGATTCGTTTCCCGATTCATAGAAAAGGATGCTTGGATTGTTACGATTGTATATGATAGCATCGCGCATCAGTTCTTTCCGTTGCTCCCATTGCCTGCCGACACAGTCCTTTTCAGCGTCACCTGCCGGCATAGCTTGAATCAGCCCTACACGGTCGCACGATTCAACGTCCTGTTTCCAAGGGGTGACGTGCATCCAGCGAACCAGATTGGCATTACATGCTGTCATTAATCCATTGCTGTAATCGCTTAACCAGGCCGGTATGCTCATACCTACTCCCGGCCACTCGTTGCTGGTTCGTTGTGCGAAACCTTTCATTTGCAGTACACGGTCGTTCAGCCAGATTTTACCATCACCGAAGCGCGTCTTGCGAAATCCTGTGCGGGTGGATACTTCATCTACTTTCTTATTATCTACCCACAGACTGGTCTTTATTGTATAAAGATATCCGTAACCCCAACTCCAGAAGTGCAGGTTTTCCACTTCTGCCGCCGCTTTCAGTGTAGCGGTTTCTCCGGGTTTCACCAACACCGGTTCACAGGAAAAAGCTTTCACTGTATTTTTGTCCCGGTCTATCACTTCCACTTGGTAGGAGACAAACTTATTCTTCCGGTGTTCATTTTTTATTTGAGATTCCGCATGAATGGTTGCCTTGCGCGACTTCACATGGATATCGTCAGCATATACATATACGCCTGTTGTTTTCAGATTGCTATATAAGGGGAGGGTTTGATAGAGTTTATCCGTGACGTGCAACCATACATTTTTAGGTATCCCACCATAATTGGCATTGAAGTTCCGGTTGTTCCACTGATACTTGGTATCCGTATTCCGTTCTTTGTAATCCCAGTTATTGTCAATGCGGATGGCGATTACATTTTCCTGTCCATATTTTATATGAGGTGTCAGGTCGAAACCGACGGCCATAACTCCGTTCTCGTGGAAGCCGATGTATTTGCCATTGATATAGAAATCAGCACCCTGACGTACACCTTCAAATTCGATAAAGACTTTTTTCTGGTGATTGTTTGCGGGGAGGCGAAAATGTTTCCGATACCATACGATGGTATCTGTCAGTTGTTCGATGCTCAGTCGGAAAGCTTCGTTTTCATTGAAAGCATAAGGTAATGTCACTTCTTTCCAATCCGCATCCGCATAATTTATTTTTTCTGCTCCGGATTTATCTCCTACGGATAGTAACCAACCTGAATTGAAATTATATTTATCCCGTGATTCGGAAGCTGACGCATGTAAACTTATCCATAGAAAGGTCAGCAAAAATATGGAAAATAGGTGTTTCATAGTTTTATCTCTTTTTGATTAGAATACAAAAGTACGGTAAAATATATTATTCCTCACTATGCATAATAAAACAAAACGAGTTCTGGGTATTTACTCCCAAAACTCGTTTGTCTGTTCTGTAGAATCAATTAATAACCGGGATTCTGCAGGGCGTCCTTTTCCTCTTTGCTCAGAGCACTGCCGGATGCATTGGTAATACCATCCAGGAATGATTGTGGAATGGGGCGATAATAGTGTTTAGATGAATTAAACTCACCGATACCTCTGGATACACCATCATTAAATTTGTGCCAGCGTGTGTCTAATGTTTTGGTACGTGCCAGGTCTTCCCAGCGGAGCAACTCACCGCAAAGTTCACGAGTACGTTCATTCAATAAGAAACACATCATCTTGTCTGCATTACTGCTACAACCTAATTCTGTATAGATAGGTGCATCTGCAGAAGAGTTATAAACATCTTCTACACTGCTTAGTATCATTGCATTCTTGGTGGAAGCCGTTGTTTCCTGTCCTTCCATATTATTGGATTCATAGTAAGTATTGGCATCAGAATAGATTGCACCGTCAGCGGAATAACCTCCACCTTTGCCGGAGCAATAAGAATTGTTCTTGTATGACTGACCGCCATCTACATTTTTGCTACGATCTTCGCCGGCCGCATAGCCTGCACGTTCACGAAGTTTGTTGATCCATTCGATTGCATTGCTATAATTAGACTCACCCTTACGGATATAGGCTTCTGCAATCATCAGAACGTCATCGGCCGAACGGGCGATAATGGCGTCGCGTGTACCGAACTGCGAAGCGATCGAGTTACGATATCCATCGCGGAATTTGGACAAAGCTACAGAACGTTTGTGAGGAATGATACCATAATAGTTACCTGTATAAGAGGATACATTCCAGCTATGAGCTTGGCTTTTGAAATAGCGAACATAAGTATGGGTATTACAAATAACACCGTTTTTCAGCACGTTCTGAGTCGGATCATTCACATACGATTCATAACGGGTATCTCCCGGATTATTCACGATATATTTGAGACCAAGCTCACCAGCAACAAAACGTTTATCGCCTTCTTTCGCTCCTGCGGGAGCATATCCGCTGGCAATGTCTTCTTTAGTCCAGGTGGGCGCACCGTTTGTATCGTTCGCTCCGTAACAGGTGATGAATGATTTCCAGAAGCGAGAGTCGTTTACGCGGTCAAACACCTGCATGGTATATTCGGTTGCACTGACATACGAGAATTCACGTCCTCCTGAGATATCACGTTTGGTTCCCGCCATATCTTGATATACGGAAGGATAGTAAAGATGCATTTGATTACCGTAGCGTCCCCATGTGGCTTCGTCATTGGAGAATTGAGCGGCTAAAATAACTTCACTTACTTTTTCATTCGCTCCATTGGGCTCATTATAATCCCACAGTTCTACATAGTTAGTGCACAGGGGATGTGCTGCAACTACTTCCTGTCCGTATTTGATGACAGCATCAAGGTCAGTTGATACATAACTGCTGTTCCAGCCGCTATACAATTCTGAAGCACGGAATAAATGGGCTTTTGCCAGGAAATGTGCGGCGGCATATTTCGTGATGCGCCCTGTCGCTTCCCCTTTTTGAGGCAATAATCTATATGCCTCTTCCAGGTCTGCTATAATTTGAGCATAGATTTCTTCTTCACTGTTGCGTGTAAAGTAAGTCTCTGCACTGGTTGAAGGAGTCAGTTTCAAGGGGACTCCTCCGAACTGCTTTACCAGTTCAAAATATGCATAGGCTCTTAAAAAATAACCTTCTCCCAAGCGGGTATTGTAAGTTGCACTACTCTGATTATAGTATTGCGGCATATTGCTGATAATGATATTTGCCGGTTCTACTAATCCATAATAATTATCCCACATCGGCTGGTTGGCTCCGTTCTCAGAAGAATTTAAGTCTTGGCTATAGTGATTCCATGCCGGCATGGTGTTGTTGGCATCTGTAAATTCGTCTACACCCATGTTATGGCATTCGATAGCCCAGATGTAGTTGAATTTGAATTTCAGTTTCTGATAAGCACCTGTCACCAATTCGTCCAGACCTTCCTGCGTCTTGAAACGGTCTGTGCTGTATTGGGTCTTTAAATCTTCATCCAAAAAAGATTCGCTGCATGAAGTCATTGAACCGCCTATCACACTGGCTAATGCGGCTGCAAATAATATTTTGTTTAATTTCATAATGTTCTTTCTTTTTTAATGGTTTGTTAGAATCCGATGTTAACACCAATTACAAAACTCTTGATTGTGGTAGGCGAACCGAATGTCTTCTTATTGTTGTCATAGTTCATTAAATCTGTATCCAGCCAGTCGCAAGCCTTGTAAATGGAGAATGGATTCATGGCCTGTACATATACCTTCAAATTGCTGAGTCCTGTGTTCTTCAACTGTTTCGTTGTGAAGTTATAGCCTAATGAAATATTACGGACTTTGATGTAAGATCCATCCTGATAGCCCATAGAAGAACTGTAGGTATCGGCGGCTTCACCGTTTGACCCCGGAGAATAATATTCTGCGTTTTCGTTGGTGCCTGCTACCCAGTAATCAATTTTACGTTGCATGTAGCGTCCATCCAAGGTGAGTGAACCTTGGGGTACATCAAATCCCCAACGTGAAAGAATGAAGACAGACAGCTCGAAGTTCTTGTAATTGAATGTGTTAGTCCAGCCTGCTGTCCAGCGAGGACGTACGTGGCCTACAATCTGACGGTCGTTGGTTGCATCAATCTTATCATCATTATTAAGGTCTTTTACTTTGATCTGACCGGGTTTGCGGCCATATACGGCTGCTTCTTCCGCTTCCGAAGTTTTCCAGATACCATCATACACATAATCATAATATACACCGATTTCTTCTCCGACGAACCAGTTATTGTTTACGTCTTCAGTTCTGCCGTTGGACAGTTCATCAATCTTGTTTCTATCCATTGACCAGGTTACGGTACTGTTCCAGGTAAAATCTTTAGTCTCAACGGGAACAGCATTTACCTGTAAGTCGATACCCCAACCGGAAGTCTTACCGACGTTGGCATAAGTAGAAGTATAACCTGTCAGTGAAGGTATGGACATGGCCAGCAACAAATCATTGGTTTTAGTCTTGTAAGCATCAATACTACCGCTCAGTCTGTTATTAAAGAAGCCGTAGTCAATACCCAGGTTGTATTGCGTTGTTCTTTCCCATCCCAGTTCGGAGTTGGCCATCTTGGCGGGATCTTTTGCAGAAGGATCTGAAGGAACATAACCCAGAGAGGAGTCTGTCTGTCCCCAGTTGTAATACAAACCGGTGATGGCACCTTTGGTAGCATAAGCATCAATTGCAGCATTTCCGGTTACACCGACACCGAAACGGAGTTTTAATTGACTGAGCCAGTTAATGTCTTTCATGAAGTCTTCCTGATCAATGCGCCATGCCAAAGCTGCAGAGGGGAAACTGGCCCATTTGTGTCCCGGAGCCAACTGTGAGGCACCATCCCAACGCATGGAAGCTGTCAACAGATATTTATCTTTGAAACCATAGTTCACGCGGACCATATAAGATGCCATTTGAGTTTCAGTCAGTCCTGTACCAAAGGAACTCAGAGTGCCGGCAGTACCTAAATTGTACCATAACTCATCGGCAGAAGCAACGTTAGTGGCTCTCATATCGCCCATTTCGTAGTGATATGCTGAAGCTGACTGCATTAATGTCAGACCTAAATTATGGTGTTCGGCAAATCTCTTATTATAATAAATCAGGTTGTCCAATGTCCATGAACGCTTCTGTTCGTTTTTGTACTGTGCGCCGTTGTTACCATCACCATTGATACCTCCGGCGGCATTTGCAATTCCTAACGTATAGTATTGGAATTCAGGACCGAACTGGAGTCTGTACGAAAGACCTTCCAGCGGTTCCCATATTTTCCCGAAATCAACCTGGGCATACATACTGGCGTTGGCACGGAAAGTACGGCGTTGGTTGGTGTTGTAGTCCAATTCCCGAATCGGATTGATGATATTTACATCACCATTAGGATTACGAATGTAGTCACCGTTTGAATCATAAGGCACAGTCCAGGGGAGCATACTTCTTAAAGCATTGTAAAGGTCGCCCGAACCGGTTACTGATTTGGAGAAATTGTAACCGTAATCCTGATCCGAATAAGAAGCATTGATTGAAGTTCCCATTTTGAAGAAATCTATCGGATTAATGTCAAATGAGGTCTTCAGGGTATAGCGTTCGTAAGCCTGTCCCGGTTGTGTACCTTTCTGGTTTAAATAACCGAATGAGGCATATCCCTGGAATTTTTCTGAACCACCTGATGCACTTAAAGTATGTTCGTGGGTGATACCGGTTTGCTTTCCGTTGGCTGCCCAGTCATAGGAACCGACTTTTGAAGCATCATAAGTTCCGTTTGACCATGCTTGCTCAATATTTGCCCATGAAGCGGCGACGCTGCCGAAAATAGCTTTATCAGCTGTATAATCGGGAGTTGCAGAAGCATAAGAACCCATGTTATACTTGGCAGTACGTGCATAGTCCAACCATTCTGCCGCACTCATCATCTCGGTTACATCATGCAATGTCTCAAAAGTGACTGTACCGGAATAGTTCAGCGTCACTTTTCCTTGTTTACCTTTCTTGGTAGTCACGAGGATTACGCCATTAGCACCGCGGGAACCATAAATGGCAGTTGCAGAAGCATCTTTCAGAATGTCGATAGCTTCAATATCCGAAGGATTGATGTTTTCGATGCCGCCGGTTTGGATAATCATACCGTCAACAACATACAAAGGACCTTGCTCCGCATCGATAGAACGTACACCGCGGATATTGATACCACCGACTTCACCCGGGCGTTGGCTGGATGTAATGTCCACACCGGCAGTTTTTCCCTGCATTCCTTCCAGCGCATTCTTGACAGGCATCGCTTTTAGTTCTTTTTCGCCTACGCGAGCCATAGCACCGGTTACGTCACTCTTCTTCTGAACGCCGTAACCTACTACTACAACTTCATCCAGCATGGCATTATCTTCCTGTAATATCACTTGCAAATTCGTTTTCCCGGCAACGGAAATCTCCTGATCTTGATAGCCTATGAAAGAAATTGAGATAGTACCTTTATCCGGTACGTTGGAAAGAGTAAACCTGCCGTCCAGATCAGTGATAATTCCGTTAGTAGTACCTTTCACTACAACATTAGCACCGATGATCGGTTCTCCGGTTTGGTCAACCACAGTGCCCGAAACTGTTTTGCTTTGCGCATAAGCCCCTATAGCCAATACTGAAAACAAAGCGATGAGGAACAGCCGCTGGAGTTTACCCGTGCGACCAAACAAGCTTAAATTCTTGCTGTTTTTCATACTTTAATTATTAAGTTAAACAAAAGTTAGTTTTCTATTCTCTTAGGAGATTCTCAGGTCTCCTTGCTGTGAAAAAGTGTTGCAAATATACATGTATGGGGTAGAAAAGGGAATGTAGGATTGTGTCAAAGCATGGAAAATTCCGTCTTTCTGACTCGAAAATTGTGTCAATACTCATGGCTAAAATCAAAATGAATAGTCCCAATGGCATTTTAATTATTCCGGGCTTTCATATTAGTAATGTTGGTGATAGGCAGGTGAATATATAGGTCTATAGACTGCAATACTTAATAAATCTAAATGTTTTAACCTTTATGCACACTTCTCTATTATTAATTGCTTCCTTTAGGCAAATAATTGTCTTTTAAAGGCATCCTTTTTTTAAATCTTAATATTTTATGGACATTCGAAAGGTATATTTACTTATCCTGTTATGCACATTCTGTATCTTGTCTCCGGTGTATACACAGCAGTCTCTTTCTGATGAATTCAGGAAAGTGGCAGGAGATTATGCAGCGCTTTATACCAGTAAAGTGGAAGTGGGCTATAGTCCATATCTCTATATAAACCATCCTTATTGGGATACGGATGAGTTTAAGAAAGGAGCGGTTTGCTATGGTGGGTTAGTGTATACCGACCTGCAACTTCGATATGATACTTTTAAGAAGCAATTAATCGTAATTACTCCCGAAAAACGAATACTCCTCCAGGTTGACATGAGGAAAGTAGACTATTTCATTATTGGAGATAAAAAGTTTGTGCCGCATAACGATACTTTTGCTGCAATCCTATATGATAGTCCGCAAATGCGATTGACTCAGTATGTTCAGTGCAAAATGGGGACGCCTGTTGAGAAAGGACGGATCAGCTATAGACAGTTCGAAAAGCCTGCACGTTTTGTTTTGTCTAAAGATGGGGTGGACCATACCGTGACTTCCCGTTCCAGTTTTCTGAAGCTCTTTCCGGCTTATAAGAAACAATTGAAGAAGTATGCAAAGGAAGAGCAATTGAGTTTTAATACGCTCTTTCGTGCAGGGTCGTTGACTGAGCTAACAAGACATGCAGATTCTCTAATTAATAAGAAATAGTTATGACAATATATAAAATAAGGTATATAGCAGCCATTCTGTTTATTATATCCCCTTTCGTGGCATTTGCACAGCAGCAGGCAGGAGATAGTATTTCTATTTTTGAACTGATAGATGCCGTTGAGAAAAACACTTCGTGCCGCATCTATACGACGATTGCAGAGCCGTTTAAAGTGAAAAAGGCTGAGACCTTAAAACCTACTGCTGAGAGTCTGCGACAAGCATTGACTGCAACACGTTATAAAGTTACTGTCTATGGCAACCGGATCTTCGTTCTGCCTGAAGCGTTTTTATCTACCACGCTTACCCCGATCTTGAAAGGAGAACAGATGAAGGAAGAAGAACAAGCCTCTTCTTTTATTCCTGTCGTAAAATCTTCTTCGGAGAATAAGGTTTATGAGATAGGGAACAGATATAAGCCTTCTTCGGAAGAGATGGTGGTGCTGACCGGAAAAGTAACGGATTTCAAGTCCGGACAGAATCTGGAAGGAATTAACATCGTCCACCGGGAACCGTGGGTTGCCACAGCTACCGACCGTCAGGGGAATTTTACCATTAAGCTCCCCATCGGATATAATACCATTGAAATCAATGGACTGAATATAAAGGAAACACGCCGGCAGTTCATGGTGTATGGAGAGGGAGCTACCCACATAGAACTGGAAGAAGAAAACCATTTGCTGGATGAGGTTCTCATCGTCTCCGGACGTGTGCAGAATGTAAGGAGCACTCAGTTGGGAATGGAGAAGTTCCAGCCCAGTTTACTGAAGAACATTCCTACAGCTATGGGGGAGGTGGATTTACTGAAGATGCTTCAAACTCTTCCGGGTATCAAAACAGTGGGTGAGGCATCCAGTGGCTATAACGTGCGCGGAAGTGCTGCCGACCAGAATCTGTTGTTGCTGAATAATGGAACTATTTATAATCCGAACCACTTATTCGGTTTTTTCACCGCCTTTAATTCGGACATGATAAAGGATGCGGAACTTTATAAAAGCAGTATTCCCAGTCAGTATGGAGGGCGTATTGCATCCGTGCTGAATATAACAAGTAAGGAGGCGAGTAAGGAGAAGTTTACGGGTTCGGCGGGCATCGGACTTGTCACCAGTAAACTGAATCTTGAAATACCGATCATTAAAGAGAAGACTTCACTTCTTTTGAGCGGACGTACCACATACTCGGACTGGATCATGAAGATGCTGCCCGAAAAGAGTGGCTACCGTGATGGTAAAGCCGGATTTTACGATTTGGGAGGCGTATTCTCGCATACATTGAATGAGCGTAATAAACTAAATATATACGGCTATTACAGCCATGACCGTTTCGCTTTTAACGATAACCAGAAGTACGCTTACAACAATATGAACTTCTCTGCAAACTGGAGAAGCATATTCTCTGAGAAGCTGACGGCAAATTTCTCTTTCGGTTATGATCATTATGATTACCGGAATGATGAATCGGTAGAAGAGGCGGCAGCTGCCCGCTTGTCATTCGCTATCAACCAATGGTTTGGAAAGGTTGATTTTAGTTACAAGCTGGATAATAACCATACCTTGAACTTTGGGCTCATGAGCCAGTTCTATAATATCAACTCAGGAACTTATGAACCACTGCATGAAAGTTCGCTGGTGAAATGGGATCAGCTTCAAAAGGATAAAGCGCTGGAAAGTGCCATTTACATTGGAGACCAATGGGAGGTAACCCCTAAACTATCCGTAAATGCGGGTATACGCTATTCCATGTTCAACCTTTTGGGCCCGCGCACGTATTATACTTATCAGGATGGTATGCTTCCTTCTTCCACCACCGTTGTTGACTCTGTATCAGTGGGTGGCGGAAAAGTGGTTAAGACCTATCAGGGGCCGGAGTTCAGATTGTCTGCCCGCTATGCTTTCAATGATGACTTCTCCGTAAAGGCAGGCTTCAACACCATGCGGCAGTATATTCATAAGGTATCGAATACTACCATTATGTCGCCTACGGATACCTGGAAGCTGAGTGATACGAATATTAAACCCCAGAATGGCTGGCAGTTGGCAGCAGGGGCATATTATAATACACCCGGCCAGGTATTGGAGTTGTCGGTGGAAGGGTACTATAAGAAACTGAACGATTATCTGGATTATCGCAGTTCGGCCAGGCTGATCATGAATCATCATCTGGAAACGGACGTGATTAATACGGAAGGATATGCCTATGGCGTTGAATTCCAGGTAAAGAAGCCGTCCGGCAAGCTGAACGGATGGGCCAGTTATACGTATTCGCGTACTTTCCTGCGCCAGAATGACCCGCGCATAGCCCGCCCGGTCAATGGTGGAGACTGGTATCCGACGGAGTATGACAAACCGCATGACTTCAAGTTGGTGGGAAACTATAAGTTTACCCGTCGTTACAGTGTGTCTTTCAATATGGATTATAGTACGGGTCGCCCTACTACCATTCCTGCCGGACAATATTACGACCAGGGATTGCAATCCATGCAGGTGTACTACACGGACCGTAACAGTTACCGGGTTCCCGATTACTTCCGTCTTGATCTTGCTTTCAATATAGAGCCGAGCCATCATCTGACTCTGCTGACGCATAGTTCTATTTCCTTCGGTGTCTATAACCTGACCGGAAGGAAGAATGTTTATTCCATTTATTATGTATCTGAGAATGGTAGTGTGCAGGGATATAAGATGTCCATTTTCGGCGCTCCTATTCCTTTTATTACTTATAACATAAAATTCTAAAGGGATATGAAGAAAAGAACGAATATAATAATCCTGATAAGTTTGCTCGGTTTTACTTTGAGCAACTGTATAGATGAGTTCGATGCTAAGATTCCGGACGGCGGTGTAGGCTTGCTGGTGGTTGAGGGTAATATCATATCAGACAGTACTGTCGTGTTTTCATTGAGCCGTACTTTTTCCTTAAATGAAGATGACTTGCCTTCGGGATATAATAAGGTTACAGCCGATGTCAGTGTTGTGGGAGAAGACGGTTCGCGCATAGCGGGAACTTCCATTGGTGACGGACGGTATCAGGTACGAATAGGAACGCTGAATAAGCAAGTGCGTTACGGACTGGAAATTGTATATGAAGGGGATACGTATAATTCTGAACTACAGTATCCGATAGAAACGGCTGCAATCGAAGAGGTCACTTTTGAGCAGCCGGAAGATTACGGGGATATACACATTCGCCTCTCTACGCGCAATGCAGGGGCCACAGGACCCGCATATTATATCTGGACTTATGAGGAAGACTGGGAAGTAAGGGCGGCATTTTATTCTAAATGGATATATGATCCTGTGACAGATGAAGTACATATTTATGAAACAGCACCTTATGCGCAAGGCTGGATTCATGCGGAGTCCACTAAAACGCTTGTTGGCTCTACGGAATCGAATGCCGAAAATCTATTGAAGAATAAAAAAATGTATTCTTTTGCCTCCGACAATCTCCGCGCTTCGTATTATTACAGTACGTTGATGAAGCAGAGAGCCTTGTCAAAAGGAGAGTTCGAGTATTATGAGAACAAGGTGAAATTGAGCGAAGAGATGGGCGGTTTGTTCACTCCCCAACCCTCGGAACTGCCTACTAATATCACTTGCAGCAATTCGGATAAACAAGCCATTGGTTATGTGGGAGTCAATATGAATGTAAGCGAGTACCGTCTTTATATTTCTACCAATGACATACAATATGATAATCCGTATGAGTGTAGTCTTTTACCGGATGGAGAAACGGAAAACAAAAGTAATTATGATTTATATATAGCGGGATATCGTATTGCCTTTTCTGAAATGACGGGGTATCAGTGGGCTAAAAAGGAATGTACTGATGTGCGTAGTTTGGGGGCGACTCTCAATAAACCTTCTTTCTGGCCGTTACCGGACAGGGGATATTAATATCGGAGTATTATGAAAAGAATTATATCGATCATTATTGGTTTGATTTCGGTGCTGGGCTTACAGGCGCAGGTCACTGAATGTATGCGAATATATACGGATAAGGATAATTATCTGGCAGGAGAAGATTTGTGGATAAAAGTCTGTGTGACGGATTCGGCAGAAGCTCCGTTCAGTAAAGTGGCTTATGTGGAGATCAGCGATATGCGCCAGGTGTATGCACAAGGCAAGATTGCCTTGAAGAATGGAACCGGATGGGGGCGTATCAAATTCCCGCAAACTATGCATTCGGGTGCCTATCAGCTTACGGCTTATACCCGTTATATGAGAAATCAGTCGGCAGACCGCTTCCCGAAGAAATATATTGCTGTTCTGAACGCCAGTCAGGCCACGGACGGAGATGATGTGGAATTATTAAAAGATTCGGTTTCTTTGACTTCGGGTAATCCGGTACTTTCGCCGTTACGTTTGTCAACCGATAAAGCCGTGTATGGAAATCGCAGTAAGGTGACTTTGAAGTTACCGGAACTGCCGGGTGATCTGAAGGATTTTTCTTTGTCTGTGGTGAGAAGGGATTGTGCGTTACAGGCTTTTCCGTCTGCCGTTGAAGTGCAAAAAAACAATAAGGCTGCCGGAGAACGCTTTATTGCCGAGTGCGAAGGACATATTGTGACCGGAAGATTAATCGGAGCATCGGCCGATTCGGTGAATGCCCGGCTATCGTGTGTTGGAAAGGATATCCGTATCTTTGACGGGCAACTACAGTCCGATGGCACTTACGCCTTCTATACCTCGGAAATCATGAATACCCAAGATATAGTGTTGACGGCTTTGCCGGGAAAAGGACGTACGGGCCGGTTGGAAGTAATATCTCCTTTTGCAGAAGTGCTGCCCGCGAAACTTCCCAAGCTTCGATTGGCATATGATGAGGAAGCATTGATAGAACGTAGTATCGGAGCGCAATTACACCACATCTTACCGGTAGATTCCACTCACGGACAGGCTGTGTTGGAACAGTTGCACGATTTCACGCCTTCACTCAGTTATAATCTGGATGAATATGTTCGTTTCAATACGGTCCGTGAAGCTTTTGTAGAATTTGTAATGGGAGTACGCGTAAGCAAGGCGGATGGCGCAACGATTATCAGAATATTGCAGGATGATGTAAAGCGGTTCAGTAGCTTAAAAGCGTTGGTACTGATAGACGGAGTTCCTATTGAAGATCATGATGCGGTATTGGACTATAATGCGCGTTTATTGCATTATATTCATCAGTATAGCGGTAGATATACGTTTGGCGGTAAACTGTACGATGGAATCATTTCGATGATAACACATCGTGGAACCCTTCCCGGACTACGTCTGGATGAGAATTCCCAACTGTTTGCTTATGAATTCCCGCAGAACCGTCCTGATTTTACAGCTCCGGTATATGACTCGGAAGAGCAACTGCATTCACGTATTCCCGATTTCCGCCACACGCTTTATTGGAATCCGGATATTACGTCTGCAACGAATACTGTCAGTTTCTACACATCGGATATGAAAGGAACTTATGTGGCAACCCTGCAAGGGATTAACAGCAAAGGAGAGTGTGTACAAGTACAAGGTGAGTTTGTAGTACGATAGTATATTCCTTTCAGGCTCTTCTCTTAGTATCCTCATGCAAAAGATGGCATCTTTAACATCAAAAGATGCCATCTTTTGTAGCATAACATGGCACCTTTCGCAGCAAAAGATGCCATCTTTTGCATAAGAGGATTATGAGATGAACCTGAAAGGTCTTATTCTTCCACCTGAAAGGGTTATATCTTCCGGTTCCAATAGCCTGTATTGTTCATACTAGGAGTTAAAGCAAACACCAGTACGCCTGCTGTCGGAATCTCTGTAGTTCCGATCAAGGCTTTGGCTCCTTCAGGGAGGGTAAAGTTATAAGGTTTGTCACTATAATTAAGAACTATCCCCAAACCGTTGCGGTATTCCATTGTCACACCATAGGGCAGATCCATTACAGGGATGTTCAGTTTCGCATAGAGTTTTTTAAGAACATCTCTTTCCAAGGTTCCGTCCGTACTGTCGATTCCTATGTACGTGATAGTACCTTTGCCAAGTTTACGGGTAGTAATGGCCGGTTTTCCTTCATAAAATTCTTCGATATACTTTCCCCAGCTCTGGCAATCCTTGCCCGGTTTTAGTATTTCTCCCCAAGAGTTCCAGGTGTATTCTTTGCCATCCATCACAAACTTTCCCGGTTCTTCGGGGAGCAACAGGTCATAAAATTCCATTTCATTTCCCGTCAGGTCGTAGATAAGCGAGCCGAAAGGAGCTTCCGGTAAACGCCCGTAACGGTCTTTCTGTGCCGTGCGACAGGTTAATACCAGATTACCTCCATTTCTTACGTATTCATTCCAGCGGTCTGCCAATGTCTTGTCCGCCATCTGATAGGCAGGAGCGATGACTACCGGATACTGTGACAGGTCTTTGCTTTCATTGATGATATCGACCGGAGCACCGAAACTTTTCAAGGTGCGGTAATACTTGTCGATGTGTGCCATTGTATTCCAGGTGCGGTTTTGTTTTTGCCTTTCGATGCTCCATGCGTTTTCATGGTTGAAAAGAATGGCGGTGCGACGGGCTTGATAATCGGCAGGCTTCACATCACGTGCCTTTGCCTGCGTGCGCAGTTGCTTCACTTCCTTAATGAATTGCTCGAATTCACGTCCTCCGGGAGTGATGGTTGTTCCGTCCGTATTCACAATTCCGTAATGATATTGCTCTGTTCCGTAAAGCGGTTGGCGATAACGGTATGTACAAATAAAATCACTTCCGCCCGCAAATACGCTCCAAAGCCATAGCCGGACAGCACCGGGCAGCGGTTGCGGATTGATACTTCCCCAATTCACTTGTCCCGGTTGTAACTCCATCACACCGTAAGTTCCCTGTACGGGACGGAAAAAATCGTTGGCGAAAGCGATGCGTAGTGGATTTCCTACCCGGTATCCGCGACGCCCGATACCTTCGTTGTCACCGTAAACCATGTAGCGGGTGTAGCTCACAAAATCCAGATCGGGACTTCCACCGATGTGTCCTTCATCGTAGTTGGGAATATAATTGGTGGTTACCCATTGGTTGCGGGCATACTTCTTAATCAGCAGACATTGCTCGTTCAGGAAATCATTGGTCTGCCGGGCTGCAAAGCGCCGGTAATCCAATATCTGGTGATGATTCATAAACATCTGTGCGGTCTTGGGGAGGGTGATTTCATCGAAAGAGGAGTAGACTTCACTCCAGAAAGCAGTGCCCCAGGCATCATTCAATTCTTTGATATTATTATGATATTTATTCCTCAGGAAATCACGGAACGCTACTTCCGCAGCCTGGTTATAATCGAATTGTACGGCAGGCTCATTGTCGAGTTGCCAGCCCACGATACGGGGATCGTTGCCATAATGTTGTGCCAGTTTTTCTATCATCTTGTAGGAAAGCTCCCGATAGCGGGGAGAAGCGAACGAGGCATGCTGACGTGCACCGTGGTCGAGGAGTGTTCCATCTTCGTATTTAATCAAGATTTCAGGATATTTGCGGCTTAACCAGACGGGTGGGGTGGCGGTGGAGGTACACATCACTACTTTTAGTTTGTATTTATCTGCCAGAGCGACTGCTTTGTCCAGCCAGGCAAAATCAAATTTACCTTCTTCCGGTTCCAATTGTGCCCAGGCGAATTCGGCGAAGTGGGTGAACTCAAAACCTAAGTCGTGCATTTGCTTGAAGTCGCGTTCCCACTGGCTTTCGTCCCAATGTTCGGGATAGTAGTAGACGCCGGTCAGGGCGAGGTCTTTGTCATTGAACCAAGTAGACTGTGCAAAGAGCATTCCGCTCATCAGGCATGCACAGAGTAGGGTGAAGATTTGCTTTTTCATGGATGTTTTTCTTGATGGATTTATTATGTATACAAAGGTAAGCTACCCATGAAAAAGAGCCTATGGAAAATAGTGCAATTCCCTGCAATATAGGACTCTTTTAGATGAATTTCCATGCAAATGTACGTGTTTCCATTCATTGAGACAGTGAAATGGGCTATTTTCGCAACATGAATTAATGAACGGAATAATGGATACATAATAACCACATCATGAAAAAGAAGCTAATAGGAGTTTTCCTTCTAATGAGTCTCGTTTGCGGAAGTATCAGTGCGCAAGGATTGCCTGACAGGAAAGAGACGCTCGAAACCTTAATAAAAGTGAATAATTACTTCATGAAGAAGTACGCGGACTATCGTACTCCGTCTTATAATGGTATTATTCGTCCCAGCAATATCTGGACAAGGGGAGTGTACTATGAAGGACTGATGGCGTTGCATTCCGTTTTTCCTCGGGAAGAGTATTATGATTACGCTTATCAGTGGGCCGATTATCATAAATGGGGAATGCGTAACGGGAATACTACCCGCAATGCGGACGACCAGTGTTGCGGACAGGTTTATATCGAATTGTATAATATCTGTCCTGACCCGGAGATGATTAAGAATATCAAGGTCAATATTGACATGGTGGTTAATACTCCGCAGGTGAATGATTGGTGGTGGGTGGATGCCATACAGATGGCGATGCCTATTTATGCTAAGCTGGGTAAACTGACAGGAGAGCGGAAATATACTGATAAGATGTGGGAATTGTATAGCTATACCCGCAATGAATATGCCAAGAACGGACTGTTCAATCCTAAAGACGGGCTGTGGTGGAGAGATCATGATTTTGTTCCACCTTATAAAGAACCTAATGGGGAAGATTGTTATTGGAGTAGGGGCAATGGTTGGGCTTATGCCGCACTGGTACGGGTGCTGGAAGAAATTCCGGCGGATGAGGTGCATCGTGTGGATTATGTCAATGACTTCCTGGCCATGAGTAAGGCAATAAAGAAATGTCAGCGTAAGGATGGTTTCTGGAATGTGAGTTTGCATGATGATACAAACTTCGGTGGGAAAGAGACAAGTGGTACGGCTTTGTTCGTTTATGGAATGGCTTGGGGCGTGCGTAATGGCTTGTTGGATAAAAAAGAGTATCTTCCGGTATTGCTGAAGGCCTGGAATGCGATGGTGCAGGATGCTGTTCATCCGGACGGGTGTCTGGGGTATGTACAGGGAACGGGAAAGGAACCAAAGGATGGCCAGCCGGTGACTTATGATAAAATACCTGATTTTGAGGATTATGGTATAGGATGTTTCTTGCTGGCTGGCACGGAAGTGTATAAATTGAATTAATTAGTAACAGATTTCATAGATTATAGTATAATTGATAAAAGAATCAATTAGGAGGAAGGAGGGGCTGTGAAGTCGTTCCTTTTCTTTTTCTTTGCATATAAATGATAATTTACCAGCGTAGCGCTGGAGCAAGGTTCTCCTTCGGCGTGCAAGTAATCTTTCAGACACGGATGACACGGATGACGCGGATTCTTTTTTCCTTCGGTGTGATATGCCGGTATGTATAGCGCAGCTTTAAAAATCCGCGTCATCCGTGTCATCCGCGTCTAAAAGATTAAAGTCCGCGTTCGTCCGCCTTATCCGCGTAGTCCGCGTACCCATTCCCTCGCCGCTAAATTATCATTTATTAATCTGACGAATTAACTAACTAACATAAAATGAAAGAAGTATGAGACAGCTTATTGCATTAATAATTTTAGGACTATCTATAACTTTGAATGTCGGAGCACAAAGTTACAAGTTCGATTTTACCTCCGGTAAGAAAACGAAGGACGGATATATCAAGATAACATCTGCTGATCGGTATGCCAATGCGAAAGGCTACGGATATGATCTCTCTCCGTCTCCGGATGGAAAGAACCACGCTCCTTTCTTCTTTTCAGTTGCCGTACCGGACGGGAATTATCATGTCACAGCTATCATCGGCAGTAAACGCAGTGCAGGAGAGACAACACTCCGAGGAGAATCACGCCGCCTCTTTTACGAAAATGTAAAAACAAAGAAAGGAGAATTGCTTCCTTGTTCCTTTACCATTAACAAACGCAATATCCACATCTCCGACAAAGAAGATGTGCGCATCAAGCCGCGCGAACGCAGCAAGCTGAATTGGGATGACAAACTGACTTTAGAGTTTAACGGAGATACTCCTCAGCTGACCGAACTAATCATTGAGCGTATAGAAAATGTTCCTACAGTCTTTTTATGCGGTAACTCCACTGTAGTGGATCAGGATAATGAACCTTGGGCCAGTTGGGGACAGATGGTTCCCCGTTTCTTTACCGATAGCATTTGCTTTGCCAACTATGCCGAATCCGGAGAGTCTGCCAATACTTTCATTGCTGCCGGACGTTTGAAGAAAGCCTTGACGCAGATGAAATCGGGAGATTATATCTTCATGGAATTCGGACACAATGATCAGAAGCAGAAAGGTCCCGGCAAAGGTGCCTTCTATTCTTTTATGACAAGTCTGAAAACCTTTGTTGATGAAGCCCGTGCCCGTGGAGTGTACCCCGTATTGGTAACTCCTACCCAAAGACGCAGCTTCGATGAAAATGGAAAGATTAAAGATACCCATCTTGATTTTCCCGATGCAGTGCGCTGGCTGGCGGAAAAGGAAAATATTCCTTTGATAGACTTGCATGCCATGACGCGTATTCTGTATGAGGCTATGGGAGTGGAGGAATCCAAGCATGCTTTCGTACACTATCCTGCCAATACCTATCCGGGGCAAGACAAACCTTTGGCGGATAATACTCATTTTAATCCGTATGGTGCTTATCAGATAGCCAAATGTGTTATTGAAGGAATGAAACAAGCCGGATTACCTTTGGTGAAGTATTTACGGACGGATAATGAAGGATATGATCCTGCCTGTCCGGATGCTCGCGAAACTTTTAAGTGGAATGAAAGTCCGTTTACGGAACTGGAAAAGCCGGACGGTAATTGAGAGAGGTTTTAGGGAACCAACCTCTCTATATCCGGAATCACTATTTCTCCCCGGTGTAATTCCAACAGGCCGTCTTCTTGCATGCCATTCAATGCTTTCGATACTCCCAATCGTGTATCATTGATGGCATTTGCAAGTTCTTCCATCTTGATTTTCAGTATCTTTTCTCCGGAAGGACGTTCGATGTGGGAGAGGATAAAATCTGCGATCCGCGCTTCGAGCTTCTCCGGAACTTTCGTCCACAAACGGTTATAGCACGTTTGTGCCCGGTTACTGATGATATTCATATAGTTGAGGCGGAAAATTTCATATCTGAACAGGTCGTTCATCACAAATGCCTTACTGATAGTTACGGTATTTACTTCTGTACGAGCTATGTGAGTGGATACGTAAGACGTATTCATGCCGAACAAAGATTGCGGTTCAATCAGGTATGGTGCCTGAAAGTACTCCGTGAAGGTGTAAGAGTTATCTGTGGATGAGGTGGATGAAGCGATTTCCCCGTTCAAGATAAATATTAACTGTCCACATGTTGTTCCTTTTTTTACTAAAGTTTCTCCAGCTTTATGCTTGGTGAAATGTAATTTTACTTTTCCCAATATATTAGTGAAGTCCTCATGAGCGAGTCCTTGAAACAGTGGCAATTGGAGCAGGGTGTCATACATCGTTTCCATATCTTTATCAACTTCTTGTTTGAAAACAAATGTAAGCATAATCGCTATGTACCGTAAACACTTTGCCTTTCTTTTTGTTTTTTTTATTATTTCTTAAACGTGCTATTCATTCAGGCAATTAAATCTTGTGGAATGCATAGAAATCGATTATCTTTGCAAAAAAAAGGAGGGACACATGTTTGCAGCATTCAATTTACAACAAATGATCAGTGCTTTTATTGTACTGTTCGCAGTTATCGATATCATTGGTTCTATTCCTATCATCATCAATTTGAAGGAAAAAGGCAAAGAAGTGAACGCGCTGAAGGCTACGTTAATATCTTTTGCATTGTTGATTGGCTTTTTCTACGCAGGAGACATGATGTTAAAGTTATTTCATGTAGATATTGAATCGTTTGCGGTGGCCGGTGCATTTGTTATCTTCTTGATGTCGCTGGAAATGATTCTGGATGTAGAGATATTTAAGAATCAGGGACCTATTAAGGAAGCGACTTTAGTGCCGCTGGTTTTCCCGTTGCTGGCGGGTGCCGGTGCATTTACCACCTTGCTTTCCCTCCGTGCGGAGTATGCCAGTGTTAATATTATCATCGCTTTGGTGCTGAATATGATATGGGTGTATTTTGTTGTTAGTATGACCGGGCGTGTGGAACGCTTCCTGGGTAAGGGCGGTATTTATATTATCCGTAAGTTTTTCGGTATCATTCTGTTGGCTATTTCGGTGAGGCTGTTTATGGCGAACATTACGTTGCTGGTGGAGGCGTTACATAAAACATAAATATTCTCCGGTTTTAATCTCTTGTTGAAATATGGCTTATACTGAGCCTTTTCTTTATTTTGTTGAATATATATTTGGAAAATATGCAGCAAAGCTATACCTTTGCAGCCAAATTCAAGACAATGATGAAACATTTATGTACATATAATCCTCTGAAACGATTGCTGCAGAACGAACAAATCTGTTGCTGTAGTGTCGTGCATGTACATTGGTTTAGCGGTTTCATCTAAGTTATCCTACATTATTTTTCTTTTTTGCCGGATACAATAATACCGGTATTCTATTTTTCAGTTACTAATTATTTTGTAATTGCGGTTGTTGTTGCATACTTGCCAATGGGAGCGAAGGAATAAACTCCTCTGTCCGGCAGGTTGTTGCCCCGCGTATGATCTAAACTAGAGTTGATATGTTTAAAATACTTGGCCTGATGATCTTAGGCATAATAATCGGTTATGGTTTGCGTCGTATCTCGTTTTTGCGCAAAGTGGAGGTATCCATATCTTATACAGTATTTTTGTTACTGTTTGTTTTGGGCGTCACTATAGGGTCCAACAGACTGATTGTAGATAATCTGTTCTCTTTTGGATGGCAGGCAGCCTTATTGGCTTTATCTGCTACTGTAGGCAGCATTTTGGCTTCATGGCTTGTATTAAAATTGTTTTTCACTTCTAAAAAGAAAAAGGTATGAAAGATAGTTTGATTGTATTGGGATTTTTTGTGGGCGGATGCCTTTTGGGAGCTTTGGGATATCTCCCGGTGGACTTGAAGACAGGTAATATGTCTATTTATATATTGTATGCGTTGATGTTCCAGATCGGCATCAGTATTGGTTCCAATAAGGAACTGAAGAGCATGATTTCTCAGCTCCGTCTGAAGTTCTTGCTGATTCCGTTGGCTACTATTGGTGGAACTCTGCTTTTCTCGGCTCTGGCCAGTCTGCTGCTTAGCCGTTGGAGTATATTTGACTGTATGGCGGTGGGGAGTGGTTTTGCTTATTATTCTCTTTCTTCTGTGCTGATAACGCAGTTCAAGGAAGCTTCAATCGGACTTCAGCTGGCTACGGAGTTGGGGACAATTGCTCTGTTAGCTAATATATTCAGGGAAATGATGGCTCTGCTGGGTGCACCGCTATTGGTACGATACTTCGGCAGATTGGCACCTATATCAGCCGCTGGTGTCAATTCAATGGATGTGATATTGCCTGTAATTACCCGCTATTCCGGGAAAGAGATGGTGCCTATAGCTATTTTCCACGGCTTACTCATTGATATGAGTGTACCATTCTTTGTTTCTATGTTTTGCAAACTATGATGCCGGATCTTCTTCCGGTCTATTGCAGTCTGCTTTTACTTCTGTATTTTCTTCTTCCTCATATTCCTTCCCCTCTTCACCGGACTCTTCATCGGGTGTTTCTTCCTCATCTGCAAACGGGTCCGGTCGTTGAGGTCCATATTCCATGAATGCTATGGCACAGATAGTGCCGGCTATCGCTCCACTGAGGTGTCCTTCCCATGAGGTGGTTTCTTTGGCAAAGAATGGGAACATATTCCAGATAAGCCCGCCATATAGAAAGGTAACTAATAAGGAGATGGCAATCAATGGTACATGCTTTCGCAGGATACCGCTGAAAAAAAGGAAGAAGGCCAAGCCGTAGATGATGCCGCTGGCTCCGATGTGCCATCCCGGTTTACCTATAAGAAAGGTGAGTGCGCCGCAGCCTATCCAGATGGCAAAGAATATATAGGAAGCAATGTGCCGGTAAAAGTAGAACAAACACCACGACAGAAAGAATAACGGCAAAGTGTTTGCTAACAGATGCCTCAAACTGCCGTGTACTAACGGGTGCGCAAAGATACCGAATACTCCTCTTTGTTCCATAGGATACACACCTAACCTCCTGAAATCCCAGTCCATACCGACTTCAAGGAACTTTAGCAAGTAAAGAATAAAAATGAGGAATAACGGTATAACTGCTGCCAGGGCTATCCGGCGTACATCTTGCTTCATCTTTCTTACTGGTTTCTGTTATTTTGGTACAATGCTACGAATATTTAAGTAAAAAACGAAAATAAATGAACTTTTTATTTTGCGTATTGTCTTTAATTTGTATTTTTGGCATCAGTACCATACCCGTAGGCATAGCATGCGAGGTATGGAACATGATACCTGAACAATTAACCTTTAAATAATGCACAACTATGAGTTATTTACGATTTGACAAGACTCTGATGATCAATCTGGAAGAATCTTTACCAAGGGAGATACTTCGGACAAATAAGTCAGGAGCCTATCATTGTACAACAATTGTAGATTGTAACACACGCAAATATCACGGACTGTTGGTGATTCCCGTCCCCAATCTTGACGATGAAAATCATGTGCTGCTATCTTCTTTAGATGAAACGGTAATTCAGCACGGTGCGGAGTTTAATCTGGGGTTGCATAAATATCAGGGAGACCACTTTAGTCCTAACGGGCATAAGTATATCCGTGAATTCGATTGCGAGCATATCCCGGCAACAACTTACCGTGTAGGAGGTGTTATCCTCCGTAAGGAAAAGATTTTTGTACATCATGAGAATAGGATTCTGATTCGCTATACCTTGGTAGATGCCCATTCGGCAACCACACTTCGTTTCCGCCCCTTTTTGGCCTTTCGCAGTGTACGAGAATATACGCACGAAAATCCGCAGGCGAACCGTGACTACCAATTGGTAGAAAATGGTGTGAAAACCTGTATGTATCCCGGCTATCCCGAACTTTTCATGCAACTGAACAAGAAGAATGAATTCCATTATCAGCCGGATTGGTATCGTGGCATCGAGTATCCCAAAGAACAGGAGCGAGGATATGACTTCAATGAAGACCTGTATGTTCCCGGTTATTTCGAAGTAGATATAAAGAAAGGAGAAAGTATCGTTTTCTCTGCCGGCATTTCCGAAATTTCTCCGCGTAAACTAAAACAAACCTTTGAGGCGGAAGTTGCTGACCGTACACCGCGCGACAGTTTCTATCACTGTCTGCAAAACTCGGCACACCAGTTCCACAATAAACAGGGGGAGAACCACTATGTATTAGCGGGATATCCCTGGTTTAAGTGTCGTGCCCGTGACTTGTTCGTTTCTTTGCCCGGCTTGACGTTGGCAGTGGATGAACAAGATGAGTTTGAAGATGTTATGGTAACTGCCGAAAAAGCTATCCGGGAGTTTATCAGTGGAGAACCATCGAGTTATAAAATATATGAGATGGAAGATCCGGATGTATTGTTGTGGGCTGTATGGGCTTTACAGCAGTATGCTAAGGAGACCTCACGTGAGCAATGCCGCCAGAAATATGGTCGTTTGCTGGAGGACATCATGGACTATATCCGTAGCCGTAAACATGATAATCTCTTCCTGCACGAAAATGGCTTACTGTATGCCAACGGGACGGAGAAGGCTATCACCTGGATGAATTCTACGGTGAATGGTCGTCCTGTAACCCCGCGTACGGGATACATTGTGGAAGTGAACTCTTTGTGGTATAACGCACTTCGTTTCATAGCCGATCTGGTTCGTGAAGATGGCAATGTACATCTGGCGGACGAACTGGATGCGCAGGCGGAAGTAACCGGAAAGTCTTTTGTAGAGGTATTCCGTAATGAGTGTGGTTATCTGTTCGATTATGTGGATGGATTTATGATGGACTGGAGCGTCCGTCCCAATATGATATTTACCGTTGCCTTCGATTATTCCCCGCTGGATCGGGCACAGAAAAAGCAGGTGCTTGATATCGTGACGAAAGAGTTGCTTACTCCGAAAGGGTTGCGTACTCTCAGTCCGAAGAGTGGAGGATATAATCCGAACTATGTCGGTCCTCAGATTCAGAGAGATTATGCTTATCACCAGGGTACAGCTTGGCCGTGGCTTATGGGCTTCTATATGGAGGCGTACCTGCGTATTTACAAGATGAGCGGTGTATCATTCGTGGAGCGTTATCTGATTGGTTTTGAAGATGAGATGACGAGTCATTGTATCGGTTCGCTCCCCGAACTCTTCGATGGTAATCCACCGTTCAGAGGTCGCGGTGCAGTGTCTTTTGCCATGAATGTGGCCGAAATACTGCGCATCCTGAAATTGTTGTCTAAGTATAATTTATAAGAGGAGGAACGAAAATGAAAGTTTTAATGTTTGGATGGGAGTTCCCCCCGCATATCTTAGGTGGCTTGGGAACTGCCAGCTACGGTCTGACGAAGGGGATGTCCCAGCAGGAAGATATGGAAATTACTTTCTGTATTCCAAGGCCATGGGGCGATGAAGATCAGAGCTTCTTACGCATCATTGGCATGAATAGCACTCCGGTAGTGTGGCGTGATGTAAACTGGGATTATGTTCAGGGACGTGTAGGTTCTTATATGAACCCCCAACTCTATTATGATTTGCGCGATCATATTTATGCCGATTTTAATTATCTGAATACGAATGATCTCGGTTGCATCGAGTTTTCCGGTCGTTATCCAGCTAATTTACATGAAGAGATAAATAACTATTCCATTGTGGCCGGTGTGGTAGCACGCCAGCAGGAGTTTGAGATCATCCACTCACACGACTGGCTGACCTATCCGGCAGGTATTCATGCCAAACAGGTATCCGGTAAACCGTTGGTAATCCATGTGCATGCCACCGACTTCGACCGTAGTCGTGGAAATGTGAATCCTACTGTGTATGCCATAGAAAAGAATGGTATGGATAATGCTGACCATATTATGTGTGTGAGTGAGTTGACTCGTCAGACGGTTATTAATAAATATTTTCAGGATCCCCGCAAGGTATCTACCGTGCACAATGCCGTTTCTCCGCTTTCACAAGAGATACAGGATATTGTACCGCAGAAGAAGCCGAATGAAAAAGTTGTGACTTTCTTAGGTCGCATAACCATGCAGAAAGGTCCGGAATATTTTGTGGAAGCTGCTGCTATGGTATTGCACCGTACGCGCAATATCCGTTTTGTGATGGCCGGTAGTGGTGATATGATGGATCAGATGATCCGTTTGGTGGCCGAACGAGGTATTGCCGACCGTTTCCATTTTCCAGGTTTCATGAAAGGAAGTCAGGTGTACGAAATGTTGAAAGCAAGTGATGTGTACATTATGCCGTCTGTTTCCGAACCCTTTGGTATTTCTCCTTTGGAGGCTATGCAATGTAGTGTACCGACTATTATTTCTAAGCAATCCGGCTGTGCCGAGATATTAGATAAGTGCATCAAGACTGACTACTGGGATATTCATGCTATGGCAGATGCAATTTATGCTATTTGCACTTATCCTGACCTTTACGAGTATTTGCGTGATGAAGGTAAGAAAGAAGTGGATGCTATTAAGTGGGAAGATGTGGGACTGAAAGTGCGCCGCATCTACGAAGAGGTTATTAAACAATATAATAGATAACAATAAAACAATATAGATATGAGAACGATCTGTCTTTATTTTGAGATCCATCAAATCATTCACCTGAAACGCTATCGTTTCTTTGATATAGGTACGAATCATTATTATTATGATGATTATGCCAACGAATACAGTATCAACGAAGTTGCCGAACGTTCCTATATTCCGGCATTGAGCACCCTCATTGAAATGGCGAAAAATTCCGGCGGTGCATTCAAGGTGGCTTTGTCTATTTCCGGTGTTGCTTTGGAACAATTGGAAATCCACGCACCGGCTGTGATTGACCTGCTACACCAGTTGAATGATACAGGTTGTTGCGAGTTCTTGGCCGAACCTTATTCTCACGGCCTTTCTTCTTTGGCAAATGAAGATTGTTTCAAGGAAGAAGTGAAGCGCCAGAGTGCTAAGATGAAACAAATGTTCGGTAAAGCACCGAAAGTATTCCGTAACTCCAGTCTGATTTACTCTGATGAAATAGGGGGATTGGTGGCAAGTATGGGCTTTAAGGGTATGCTGACTGAAGGTGCAAAACATATTTTAGGATGGAAGAGTCCGCACTATGTGTACCATTGCAGCTATAACCAGAACCTGAAACTGTTGTTGCGTGATTTCAAGCTTTCAGATGATATCAGTTTGCGCTTCTCTAATTCCGAATGGAATGAATATCCACTGTTTGCCGATAAGTATATTGGTTGGATTGATGCTCTTCCACAAGAAGAACAGGTTATCAACATCTTTATGGAACTTAGTGCATTGGGAATGTCACAGCCGCTTTCTTCCAATATACTGGAATTCCTGAAAGCGTTGCCTGCTTGTGCAAAGGATAAAGGTATTACTTTCTCTACACCGACGGAGGTTATCACTAAATTGAAATCTGTATCTCAACTGGATGTTCCGTATCCAATGTCCTGGGTAGATGAGGAAAGAGATACCAGTTGCTGGTTGGGCAACTGTATGCAGCGTGAAGCTTTCAATAAATTGTATAGTATTGCTGAACGCGTTCATTTATCCGATGATCGCCGTATCAAGCAGGATTGGGATTATTTGCAGGCAAGTAATAACTTCCGGTTCATGACGACGAAGAATAGTGGTATTAGATTGAACAGGGGAATCTATGAGTCTCCTTATGATGCTTTTACTAACTATATGAATATTTTAGGTGATTTCATCAAACGGGTAGAATCTCTTTATCCGATGGATATAGATAATGAGGAACTGAATGCCTTGCTGACGACTATCAAGAATCAGGGTGACGAGATAGACGAATTACACAAAGAGGTGGAAAAGTTGCAGGCTAAACTGGAAAAAGAAAAGACTGCTGAGGCAAAGGTTAAAGCTGCTGCTGCCAAAGCTAAAACTCCTGCTGCTACAAAGAAAACAGCTGAAAAGAAACCTGCTGCGAAGAAAGCCACAACAACCAAGAAGGAAACTGCCAAGTAGTTTTTCTTCTTAGGAGAAAATACATCAAATAAAAAGCCTTCCGTTCAAACAGAGCGGAAGGCTTTTTTGTACCTTTACTTATTTTGAGGAGAAGTTTATTTATTGAAGGTAGTATAAGTTACTTCCAATTTCAGAGCTTCACCCTTCGGACCGCCTTTCAACATTGCATATCCGGGTTGGAGATCGTTTTGGATACCTGTCATTGTACTGGAAGTACTTGAACTTGTAGTATCATATGTGATTGAAACAGGTATCAGATATACAGTTCTCCAGTCTTTTTCCCATTCTTCCTGATTCCATTTATCACCTGCTTCTTCTTTGGCTTTTTTCATTGCGGCATCTTTTCCTTGAATGCAAGTAGTAACTAAACGGGCAATATTATTAAATGTATACTGATTGGTTGCTACATTATTATGCTTTACGGTGTAAGACGTGATGTTGTCCGGCAATTTGTTTTCTTCGAAGAAACTCTTGAAGTCTACTTTACGTAATAGCAAAACATTGCTTGGAGCACTCATGCTGAACTCGTATGGGCTATCTTGCTTATTGTAATTGGTGAATGTCAGTTTCACTGCATTCAGTGTATCATTGGCTAACTTCTGGTAGATATCATCATAAGGTAATTCTGCCTCTGTAAAAATACCAGCGGGAGATTTGATATAAGTATGTTCATCTTCTGCAGCAAGTTTCTGGATTTTATCGGAATTGAGGAATTGATTAGCCTGAATTACCTCTTTAGTAGAAGCAAATTCAGTCCGCCATGTGTGGGCGGTAGAGTCCTCATTCTCGAAACCTGCTTGTTTCCGTTTATAAGGTACATTAGTTGCGGTATCTATTACATAGAATTGATATTTCATTTGTAAGTCTACACGATCTACGTAAAGTACTGTTCCATCACCATAATCGCTTTTAATATATACGCCCTTAAATACGTTCTCTATAAAAGCTTTAGAGTTCTTGAAATATTCAGGATGTTCTTTACTGAGTTTAAGCCACTTGTTTCCATAGGTTTCCTTATCCAGCGTAAAAGTAACACTTGGATAATAAGTTTTATTACCATATGAATCTGTTGCGTTTCTTTCTTCATCTGTTACGCTTGTGTCGTAGGCTGTATAGGCTCTGCGACCTAATAAAATCGGATTCAGTTTATCGTAATACTCTGCAGGATCAATATTGGTATAGCGATTGCGTTCCAACTCTTTTTGCAATTGGTATGCACTCATACGGCAAGCATTCAAAGAATCTCCGAACCAAGTGGAATAGAAAACAACTAAGCGTACACCTGCTACCGTGTCTTCTGTCAGAATTCCCGTCTTTTTATCAAAATCATATTTTTCAGGGAATTTGAAGTTATCTATACAGTTCAACTCAGTTAAGAAACTCGCTTCGTAGTATCCGAAAAGAGGATCTGTAAAACGCCCTACATAACCTGTACTGGTTTTGGCAAATACAGAGTCAGCGACAACGGAACGTGTAGTGACGGGAAATTCTGTGGTTAGTGCGGAAATACCGTCGGAACCGGGTAACATTCCTATTCCTAATGTACCGGTATTATCATCGCAACCAAAGAAAGTAAGGGTTGCTGTCAATAGCAGAGCGCCTAAAAACTTCACTTTCATAGTTTTCTTTGTTATCTTGTTTATTTTTGTTCTGTTTCCCATACTCTGTCGTAGAACTCATTACAAGCATCGGCAAATGTTTCGGGAGTCTGATATTCTAAAATGGGTTTTCCAGATTGTCGAGCATATTCCATCACTTCTTCGTTGACTTTTTCGCTTTGCTGGATAATGCCATCTGCATAATCAATGGCCAGTTTGCACAACGTAGCATAGTCTACAGGAGCCTTCAGGTGAGCTACATCCTTCTTTGTAACACCTTTCAATACCAATCTATTTACAAAATCAGCATTAAACGATTCTTTGAAGTCATCTTCGAAAACGGAGAATACTACTTTAGCGTCACGGAATGAAGGCTCGTCCTTATATGCTTTCTTTATATACAAAGGAGCTAAGGCAGTCATCCAGCCATGGCAGTGAATGATATCCGGGCACCAGCGTAACTTCTTAACTGTTTCCAATACACCGCGTGCATAAAAAATAGCACGACTGTCATTATCCTCATATTCCACACCATTCTCATCCGCTGTTTCCAGGCGGTTTTGGAAATAATCATCGTTGTCGATGAAATAAACCTGCATGCGGGCAGACTGAATGGAAGCAACTTTAATAATAAGGGGGTGGTCGGTATCGTCAATAATCAGATTCATACCGGAGAGACGTATCACTTCATGCAATTGGTTTCTGCGCTCATTGATATTCCCCCATTTAGGCATGAATGTTCTAATTTCTCTGCCTTTTTCCTGGATTGCTTGAGGTAGGTTTCTGCCTACAAGGGACATTTCGGATTCTGGTACGTAAGGAGTAATCTCTTGGGTAATAAATAAAACCTTGTTCGCCTTTGTCATAATAACAATGTTCTCAATTATTCTGCAAAGATATAAAAAAAATCGGGCACTTGAGCAAATAAGGCGACTCTATAATTCCTTATGAATTGTTAACTGCTTGTTTTTCAGTGTTACATTGCTTCAAAGCAGGTTGTTGTCCGAGTAGAACTTTTGCATTAATTTGCGATATTTCTTCTTTATATGCTAAATAATAGTTTATTTTGCACCGCTTTTGCGAACAACTAAGTTATTATATAACCTATAAAAATGGAAATAGTACATACTATCAAGGACTTGCAGGCCGGACTTTCGGCTTTACGGGCCCAAGGTAAAAAGGTAGGATTGGTACCTACAATGGGTGCCCTGCATGCCGGTCATGCGTCATTGGTGAAGCGTTGTGTTGCAGAGAATGATGCTGCGGTAGTGAGTGTTTTTGTAAACCCGACACAGTTTAACGACAAGAATGATTTAGAGAAATATCCCCGTACGCTGGATGCCGATTGTGCTTTGTTGGAAGCTTGCGGTGCTGCGTTTGTGTTCGCTCCTTCGGTTGCGGAGATGTATCCTGAACCTGATACGCGCCAATTTAGTTATGCGCCGTTGGATACAGTGATGGAAGGTGCGTTTCGTCCGGGACACTTCAATGGTGTTTGCCAGATTGTGAGTAAGCTGTTTGATGCAGTGAAACCGGATCGCGCTTATTTCGGAGAGAAAGATTTCCAGCAGTTAGCTATCATTCGTGAGATGGTGCGCCAGATGAATTATTCGTTGGAAATAGTGGGTTGCCCTATTATACGTGAAGAGGATGGGCTGGCTCTGAGTAGTCGTAACGCTCGTTTATCTGTCGAAGAACGCAAAAATGCTTTAAAAATATCGCAAACATTATTTGAAAGTCGTACCTTTGCGGCTTCTCATACAGTTGCTGAGACTCAGAAATTTGTAGAAGATGCCATTGCTGCCGCTCCCGGTTTGCGTCTGGAATACTTCGAACTGGTGGATGGCAACACGTTGCAGAAAATAGCCAATTGGGAAGATACGGCGTATGCTGTAGGTTGTATTACAGTGTTCTGTGGTGAAGTTCGCCTGATTGACAATATTAAATATAAAGAGTAATAAACCTAAAAAGAGAGATCAGACCTTATGATGATTGAAGTGCTGAAGTCGAAAATCCATTGCGCTCGCGTCACGGAAGCTAACCTCAATTATATGGGAAGCATTACGATTGACGAGGACTTACTGGATGCGGCTAATATGATTGCCGGTGAAAAAGTGTACATAGCTGATAATAATAATGGTGAACGTTTTGAAACCTATATTATTAAAGGCGAACGTGGTTCGGGCAAGATATGTCTGAATGGTGCGGCAGCCCGCAAGGTGCAGCCGGACGATATCATCATTATTATGTCGTATGCCTTGATGGACTTTGAAGAAGCCAAGTCGTTCAAGCCGTCGGTGATTTTCCCTGATCCGGCAACGAACAAAGTGGTGAAATAAACGGGAAGAAAAGCGGTGGAAAGCTTGACTTTAGTTGTTTGATTCCGTATCTTTGCCCATGTAATCCTGATTTAGTTTCGGGAACGAAGATAGTAAGAGGAGTGATGCTAGTTGCTCCTCTTTTTTTGTGTCTGTATGTAGGATTTTTCGGAAGATACTATGTTTTGGTTCATAATATACCATGTAATTGGGTAAAACATACTATGTAATCGCTCGAAACATACCATCTGTTTAGAGCGAATGAATGATGTAATCGAAGTAAAAAGATCATCTGTTCCGGAAAAAGAAAAGCGGAAAGACCGAAATCTTTCCGCTTTGTTAATGTTATGTAAACTTGCTCTTGACAAGTAATGGCTTTTCTGCTTATTTGCTCAACTGCTCGTGCATTGAGGCAGCAGCCTTGCGGCCATCGCCCATAGCGAGAATAACGGTAGCACCACCACGAACAATATCACCTCCGGCATAAATGGTCGGAATAGATGACTGCATGTTCTCGTTTACGGCAATCGTACCTTTGCGTCCCATTTCCAGTCCCGGAATAGAAGAAGGCACAATCGGGTTGGGAGAAACCCCTACGCTGACGATAGCCAGATCTATATCAATGGTTTCCGTTGCACCTGGGATAGCTACGGGACTACGGCGTCCGGATGCATCCGGTTCGCCAAGCTCCATTTTTTGCAAGATAACTTGTTTTACCTTTCCTTGCTCATCGGCGATGTATTCGATAGGGTTATGCAGCGTGAGGAACTCAACACCTTCTTCTTTCGCATGTTTTACCTCTTCGATACGTGCAGGCATTTCTTCTTCGGAACGGCGATAGATAATCATGGCACGTTCAGCACCCAAGCGGCGTGCAGTACGCACTGAGTCCATTGCTGTATTTCCACCACCGATAACGGCTACATTTCTACCGAAAGGCACCGGTGTATCAGAGTCTTCGCTTGCTGCATCCATCAGGTTGACGCGTGTCAGGTATTCATTGGATGACAGGATATTGATGGAGTTCTCTCCCGGAATATTCATGAAGTTAGGCAAACCGGCACCGGATGCTACGAATACACCTTTGAAACCTTCTTCTTCTAACTGTTCCACACTGATAGTCTTGCCTATGATGCAGTCCTTTATGAAGTTAACTCCCATCTTGGCAAGATTCTCAATCTCTACATCCACCACTTTGTTCGGCAGACGGAATTCGGGGATACCATACTTCAATACACCGCCTATCTCGTGAAGGGCTTCGAAGACAGTAACGTCGTAACCATATTTAGCCATATCTCCGGCAAAAGAAAGTCCGGCAGGTCCGGAGCCAATAACGGCAATCTTGATACCATTCTTTTCCTTGATTTCCGGTACGGAAATTTGCCCGCTTTCACGTTCATAGTCAGCGGCAAAGCGTTCCAGATAGCCGATTGATACCGGCTTTTCTTTCATTTTCAGGTGGATACATTTTGACTCACACTGTTTTTCCTGCGGGCAAACACGGCCGCAAACGGCAGGCAGAGCACTGGTCTCTTTTAGTGTCTTGGCAGCTTCGAGTATTTCTCCACGTTCAATGTTTTTGATGAAACGAGGAATGTCAATACCTACGGGACAGCCTTCCATACAGCCTGGATTCGCACAATCGAGGCAACGCTTAGCTTCCGTCAGAGCTTGTTCCTCTGTAAGTCCTTGATTTACTTCTTCTTTGCGACTGTGCGAACGGTATTCCGGATCGAGCTCGTTCATTTCAACACGCGGAATAGCGGTACGTTCTTTGGGTTTCATTGCCTTGCGAAGTTCCAAACGCCATGCGGCATTACGACTTTTCTCGTCAACTTCTTGTGTCGGTTCCGGTACAGCTTTGCAGGATTCGTCTTCTTCAAGCTTGTGCATCTCCTCGCGTTCGATGCTCTTGAAAGCACCCATACGCTTCAACATCTCGTCGAAGTCTACCTGATGGCCGTCAAATTCCGGTCCGTCTACACAAACGAATTTGGTCTTTCCACCGATGGTAATACGACAAGCACCGCACATACCTGTACCATCCACCATGATTGTATTCAGCGAAACATCAGTCGGTATTTCATATTTCTTAGTCAGCAAACAAACAAATTTCATCATGATAGCGGGGCCGATAGCAAAACATTTGTTTACTTTCTCCCGTTTAATGACTTCTTCCACGCCTTCGGTTACTAATCCTTTGCGTCCGTAAGAACCGTCATCGGTCATAATGATGACCTCGTCTGCGCTTTCGCGCATCTCTTTTTCAAGGATAATCAGCTCTTTGCTACGTCCGGCAAGTACGGCAATAACGCGATTACCGGCAGCTTTCAAAGCCTGTACGATAGGGAGCATGGGAGCCACGCCTACACCACCACCTGCACAAACCACTGTTCCGAAGTTTTCAATATGAGTAGCTTGTCCCAGCGGACCTACCACATCGGTGATGTAATCGCCCTCATTCAGTTCGCAAAGGCGGGTAGAGGAGAGGCCTACTTCCTGTACTACCAAAGTGATAGTGCCGCGTACGGTGTCAGCCGCTGCAATAGTCAATGGCATACGTTCGCCTTTTTCGCCTACACGCACAATGACGAAGTGTCCTGCCTTGCGTGAGCGGGCTATTAAAGGTGCCTCGATCTCTAATTTAAAAACCTTTTCAGAAAAATGTTCTTTGCTAATGATTTTGTTCATTATCTATAAATTTTGTTGGTATAATTACGTAATCACTTTCAGATTGTTACGGTTTGCAAAGATACGGGTTATTTGGTAAAAACAAAGAAAGTTTCTTCTAAAAAGCTGTATAACTGATGTGGACAAATGATAATTCGCCCCTACCAGGTTGTATAGACGTAATCATATAAACGTCTGTGGTTACCTATGTAGGAGCGAATTATTATTCACCCGCTCGTATAGCGCAGCTATTTTTAGTCAATCATTTCAAAACCCGTATACGGCACCAATGCCTTCGGGATACGGATACCTTCCGGCGTCTGATTGTTTTCCAGCAAAGCGGCAACAATGCGTGGTAATGCCAATGCAGATCCGTTTAATGTATGGCAAAGTTCTGTCTTCTTTTCTCCACTGCGGTAACGGCATTTCAAGCGATTGGCCTGATAAGTATCGAAGTTAGAAACCGAACTTACTTCCAGCCAACGCTTCTGTGCTTCGGAGTAAACCTCAAAGTCGAAGCAAAGGGCGGCTGTAAAGCTCATATCTCCACCGCATAGGCGAAGGATGCGATATGGCAATTCCAGTTTTTGCAATAATCCTTCCACATGATCCAACATCTCTTTGTGAGATTGTCTGGAATGTTCCGGTTTGTCAATGCGTACTAATTCTACTTTAGAGAATTCGTGCAGACGGTTCAAGCCGCGTACATCTTTACCGTAAGAACCTGCTTCGCGACGGAAACACTGCGTGTAAGCACAGTTCTTGATAGGAAGTTGCTTCTCTTCCAGAATCACGTCACGATAGATGTTTGTTACAGGAACTTCAGCTGTCGGAATAAGATATAAATCGTCTACTTCGCAATGGTACATCTGACCTTCCTTGTCGGGCAACTGGCCTGTTCCGTAACCGGAAGCGGCATTAACTACTGTCGGAGGCATGATTTCCAGATAACCGGCTTTGCGGGCTTCGTCCAGGAAGAAGTTGATCAACGCGCGTTGCAACTGCGCACCTTTTCCTTTATAAACCGGGAAACCGGCTCCTGTTATCTTTACGCCCAGGTCGAAATCTATCAAATCATATTTTTTTGTCAGTTCCCAGTGAGGCAGTGCATCTTTGGGGAGTTCGGTTTCCATACCGCCCATTTTCTCTACTACATTATCTTCAGCACCTACACCTTCGGGTACTTCATCATAAGGTACATTAGGAATGGTATAGAGTAGATTCTGCATGTCTTCGGCAGCCTGATCCATTTCAGTCTGCAAAGTCTTGTTGACTTCTTTAAGTTCGGCTACACGGCTTTTGGCAGTTTCTGCTTCCTCTTTCTTTCCTTCTTTCATCAATTGTCCGATGGATTTGGAAATCGAGTTTACTTCAGAGAGGTTATTATCTAATATAGACTGTGTGCTACGTCTTTTGTCGTTAAAGGCAATTACCTGGTCTATTGTTTCTTTTGCATTTTTGAAATGCTTCTTTTCCAGTCCGCGGATCACCGCGTCGGTGTTTTCTGTAATTTGTTTGATGGTAAGCATATCTTGATACTTTGTTTTGATTAAAATCTTGATTTGAGAGCACAAAGATAGTGTAAATCAGAAGTAATGCAAAAAAAGAAACTATAAAAAGAAAGGGATGCAATCCATCAGATTGCATCCCTCATCTTTATTTCTTATTCTGAAACTTACGCTTCTGTGCTTTCGGCAGGGATTACAGATACATAACGTCTGTCTTCCTTGGTTACTTTGAACTGTACAGTTCCGTCTACTAAAGCGAAAAGAGTGTGGTCTTTACCCATACCGATGTTGTTACCCGGGTGGAATTCAGTACCTCTTTGACGAATGATGATGTTGCCTGCTTTGCAAGCTTCGCCACCAAATATCTTAACGCCTAATCTCTTGCTCTGTGATTCGCGGCCGTTCTTAGAACTACCGACACCTTTTTTATGTGCCATTTCTTCTTACTGTTTTAATTGATTAAGCTACTACTTCTGTAATTGTTAACTCTGTGAATTGTTGACGGTGACCGTTCAACTTACGATAACCTTTTCTTCTTTTCTTGTGGAAAACAAGAACTTTATCGCCTTTTACCATGTTTGATACGACCTGGCAAACAACCTTTGCACCCTCTACTGTGGGAGCACCTACGGTGATGTTGCCGTCTTTGTCTACCAAAAGAACCTTGTCAAACTCTACTGTTGCACCGTTTTCTGCATTCTGGATGTGGTGTACAAACAGCTTTTTGCCAGCTTCTGCTTTGAATTGCTGACCGTTGATTTCTACAATTGCGTACATTTCTTATATATAATGTATAAGTTAGCTCCGTCGGGTGGTCTCTAATCACTTAGAAAGCACTTTGTCGAACCCGGTGCGGAATAATCGGGCACAAAAGTACTTCTTTTCTTCGGAACGGGCAAGTGTTTCATCTTCTTTTTGCGGAAAAAATGGTTTACCTCTATTCCATGTAAGGAAAGCGGAATGGGAGCAGTTTCCCGTTTACAAGAAGTTAAGAGTTTGTCGACAAGAAATTAACTTCTTGTCGACAAACTCTTAACTTCTTGTAAACAGAAAAAGGACTGCTTGTAACCTTTTGGTAATCAGTGGCGAAATATTCTCTTGTTTAAATCGGAATGTATATAAAACGTACTTGAGACCTGCTTGCTCCGTACCTGCTCCGTAGCAAAACAGGATGCGAACCGGATTTACCTGAAAAATTACAAAAGTGGCTTTAGTACATAAACCGCCGCAACTATCAGTGCTACTACAATAATAGCAAAGATAATAAGCAGTATCAAACTATAGAAAAACATCAGTATTGTAGTCCAGAAACTTCTCCACCAGGTATATCCATACAGTTGCTTATAATCCAGGCAGAAGAGGGCAAAGATGAATAGTATGGGCAATTCGTATAAATGGCCTACCTGTGCACTGCCGTTGAAAGGGAGCACTATGATACTGAGCAAGAGTATCTGGCAAGCAATATAAGCCTGTATAAATACATGTTCTGTCAGATTATAGTGCAGTTTGTTCTTTTTCTGACGGAAAGCCATGAGCGTTGCCAGAGCAAAGAGAGGTAATGTGGCGATAATACGGAATGCCTTGTTACCATGTCCCCAACTTTTCAGTAAGTTCCATACTTTTTCCAGAAAAGGTGTATTGTGAATGGCTTTTTCAAGCTTATTAAATACTGATGATCCACCTTCCAGAAGTTCATCTATGAGTTCGTCATCTTCATCACCATTTATTTGAAGGGTGATGTTATCCTTTTTTAAGTTTTTTGAGGTTTCCAGTTTTTCCAGATCCTGATTCAGTTCTTTTATTGTTTGGGTCAAAACCTCCTTTTGGTCTGGTTTCTTGGTCTCTTTCATCTGTTTCTGCAATAGTTCACGTGCAGCTATCAGATTATTCTTCCGGATGTCCGTAGAATCTTCTGTTTCCAGATTTTCCAGTTTCTTATCCAGACCTTCTATCGTTTTATTCAGGATATTTTGGGTAGTCGGGTCTGTTGCTGTTTCTATACGTTTTTGCAATTGTTCACGTGCAGCGACTATTTCTTGCCTTTGAGCTTCCGGAGACTTTCCCTTTTTCTCTTTCAAGGCTTCAGGATCTACTAGTTGTACGGCCATGATGTAAAGGGCGGCAAGTACAAATAGTGTCTGGAAGGGGCGGAAGTATAAGATTCGTTTGCCGGCAATGAAGTCTCTGATCATGTACCCCGGGCGGTAGAGTAAATCCAGAAGTGTTCGACCAAAGCCATTATCAATATTGGTGAATCCTCCCAATATATTTTTGAATGCATTACTGAAGCGGTAGCGAGGAGTGTTCCTGCTTTGACCGCAACGGTTGCAATAACTACCTGTATAGACGGTATCACAATTCAGACAGATGTTACTTTCCTCACTGATGGGCGGAATCTCTTTTCCACGTACCATCTTGATATGCAAGGCTCGAAGGTACTTCTTACAGGGGGTCCACCAGGGGGATATAAAATCTAATACACGGTCTGGCAGAATCCTGCGTTTGGTAAGAATATACCAAAGTACCAGTATGAAAGACCATAGAAAAACATTGCTATCTTCTCCTTCTTCAAAAGACAGCCATAGCAATATTGCCAAAATCAGTATTTGCCAAATATTGATCATCTTTCTTCTGCGGGGAGCGGGAGAAATGGGAGAAGCGGAAACAGCCGGAACTGCAGGCGTACTGACAACCGGATGTTGAGGTATCACTTTATTGGCAGTCGAGTCCTCGTTGTCAGCAGATTGTTTATCATGGGTCGGTAGTTCGTCATTTTCCAGTAGTTCTTCCAGCGAACTCATAATCTTCCAGTGTGGATATTTGGCTAATTCTTCGGTGGTAGTTACTCCATGGGTTACACCTGCAAAGTCTACACCTGCAGCTTTGGCTGTGGCAGCATCTACTGTACTGTCACCAATATAGAGGGTTTCAGCTTTGGTGACGTGTAATTGTTTTATGGCAAGTAGTAAACCTTCGGGCGAAGGTTTGGCCGTTTGTACATCTTCTCCACCGACAATGATATTGAAGAAGCTGCCGGGGAAATGCTGGTCGAGCATTTCCTTAATTCGGTAACGGTATTTGGTGGAGATGATACCTATGAATGCACCCGCATCTTTCAGGGCCAGCAGTACAGACTTGGTTTCCAGAAAAAGCACGGTGTTTATTGTCATGTGGGTGTCCGCTTCTTTCCTGTATTCACTTTTAAAACCGGCCAGTTGCTCTTCATCCGTTACTCCCGTCAGGATAGAAAAAGATTCTTCCAATGTTTTCCCGATGGTGCGTTTAATGTCTTCATCGGTTACATTTGTATAACCATGTTTATTGAGCACATTGCGAAAGCAAGTAACAATGCCGCGAGAAGAGTCTGCGAGCGTGTAATCAAAGTCAAAGAGATAAGTCGTATAGCCCATGTCGCTTTTTGCGGCAAAGTTATAAATTAATTGGAATTTTCTGACTATATTTGTTCGCACTATGAATTTATTTTAAAAACTGCTAAGTGTTTCTTTGCGCTGAGTTGTTCCATACATACGTTAACTATGTAATATTATGAAACTATCAGAATTATCTTTTGGGATTTTGCTTCTTTTCTCTTTTTCAGCGTGTGTATCCCAACAACCGGATGCGGAAACTGAGTGTTATGCAACAGAGTACGTCAATCCTTTTATTGGTACTGATTTCACAGGAAATACTTATCCCGGAGCGCAGGCCCCGTTCGGTATGGTGCAGTTAAGCCCCGATAATGGTCTTCCCGGCTGGGATCGCATCTCCGGTTATTTCTATCCGGACAGCACGATTGCAGGTTTCAGTCACACTCATCTTTCGGGTACGGGAGCCGGTGATTTATATGATATATCTTTTATGCCTGTAACTCTGCCTTATAAAGAAGCAGATGCGCCGTTGGGCATTCACTCTTTATTTTCCCATGATGAAGAAACAGCCAGTGCCGGATATTATCAGGTGCGGCTGAAAGATTATAATATCAATGTGGAACTGACAGCAACCGAACGTTGTGGCATCCAGCGTTATACTTTTCCTGAAGCGGACGCAGCTATATTCCTCAATTTGCGGAAAGCTATGAACTGGGACTTTACGAATGATACCCGTATTGAAGTAGTCGATTCGCTAACTATTCAAGGATACCGTTTTTCTGATGGTTGGGCACGCGACCAGCACATTTATTTCCGTACCCGTTTTTCTAAACCGTTTGCATCCGTACAGTTAGATACTGCTGCTGTCATCAAAGACGGTAAGCGTATAGGTAGCTCTGCTATTGCCCGTTTTGATTTCCACACAAGTGCAGGGGAACAGATTCTTGTTACCACCGCTATTTCGGGGGTAAGTATGGAAGGCGCAGCACGCAATCTTGCTGCTGAAGCTCCGGCAGACGATTTTGACAAGTATCTGGCTGTTACCCGTAAAAACTGGAACGAGCAACTTTCCAAAGTAGAAATCAAGAGCAATGACATTGATGAGAAAGTTAAGTTTTATACAGCCCTTTATCATTCCATGCTGGCTCCTACTATCTATAGCGATATGGATGGTGCCTATTATGGTCCTGATAAGCAAGTGCATCAGGCAGACGGATGGACCAATTACAGTACTTTCTCATTATGGGATACCTACCGTGCCGCTCATCCCCTTTATACCTATATTGAACCACAGCGTGTAAATGACATGGTAAAATCCTTTCTTGCCTTTTCCGAACAGAACGGACGTCTTCCGGTATGGAATTTCTATGGAAGTGAAACGGATATGATGATAGGTTATCATGCAGTTCCCGTCATAGTGGATGCTTACTTGAAAGGGATTGGGGATTTTGATCCGAAGAAAGCTTTGGCCGCATGTGTAGCTACAGCCAATATCGATGAATATCGTGGAATAGGATTATATAAAAAATATGGTTATGTGCCTTACGATGTAACGGATCACTATAATTCGGAGAACTGGTCACTTTCTAAAACCCTGGAATACGCTTACGATGATTATTGCATTGCCCGTATGGCGGAGAAACTGGGTGAAAAGCAAATTGCAGATGAATTTTATAAGCGTTCCCGGAATTATAAGAATGTGTATAATTCTCAGACTACTTTCATGCAACCGCGGAATAACAAAGGATACTTCATTGAGGACTTCAGTCCGGATGATTATACTCCGCATATTTGCGAAAGTAATGGCTGGCAATATTTCTGGTCTGTGCAACAAGACGTTGATGGACTGATCAGTTTGGTTGGAGGCAAGGAACGTTTTGCCCAGAAACTGGATAGTATGTTCACTTACAATCCTTCTGCGGATGAAGATCTGCCTATTTTCAGTACTGGAATGATCGGGCAGTATGCACATGGTAATGAACCGAGTCACCATGTCATTTATTTGTTTAATGCCATAGGGCAACCTTGGAAGACTCAGAAGTATGCAGCTGAGGTGATGCATGAGCTATATAAGAATACACCTGCCGGTTTGTGCGGGAATGAAGATTGTGGTCAGATGTCTGCCTGGTATGTGTTCAGTGCAATGGGATTCTATCCGGTAGATCCGATTAGCGGCAAATATGAGATAGGTACTCCCCTGTATCCTGAGATGAAGATGCATCTGGCTAACGGTAAAACATTTACGATATTGGCACCGGCTGTCAGCAAAGAGAATATTTATATCCAGTCGGTAAAACTCGATGGAAAACCTTATGACAAAAGTTATATCACGCATGAGCAAATAATGAATGGTTCTATCTTTGAATTTGAGATGGGGAATAAACCGGGAAAAGTGTGGTATGAGATAGAGTGATAGAGTGATGGATGGTACCAGATAATATAATTGTGGGATTATGAGTGATAACTTTGACCTGACTTATAAACTCCTTTTCCGTAAGTACTACGCCAATCTGCTTTTCTATGCCACGCGCATCGTGGGTGATGAAGAAGCGGAGGACGTAGTACAAGATGTATTTGTAGAATTGTGGCGGCGGAAAGATACAATTACGGTAGGAGAGCAGATACAGGCATTTCTGTATCGGGCGGTGTATACCCGTGCTTTGAATGTACTGAAGCACCGGGATATCAAGAATACTTATGAAGCTGTAGTGACGGAGATCAACCAGAAAAGAATAGAGTTTTATCAGCCGGACAGTAATGATGTCGTGAAGAGGATAGAAGACCGTGAACTCAGAAAGGAACTCTCCGAGGCTATAAATGAATTGCCGGATAAGTGTAAGACGGTCTTTAGACTCAGCTATCTGCATGATATGAAGAATAAGGAAATAGCAGATACTATGGGGATATCATTGCGGACCGTGGAGGCTCATATGTATAAAGCCCTGAAGTTTCTGCGTGAGAGGTTGGGCTACCTGAACTTTATGTTAGTCCTGTTTTTATTAGGTAAGGTATAAGTGTTTTTATCGAAACGGTTGTTTTAATAGTATGATGAAAGAAGGAATGAATAAGTTGGATGAAGAATTGATGGCCAAATTCCTTATGGGGGAATGCTCTGAAGAAGAGCTCTGTAAGGTAAATGCATGGCTGGACGAATCGGATGGTAACGCTCGTGAATTGTTCAGGATAGAGCAGATATACCATCTGGGAAAGAGTGAAGAATTTGCGGATGAAAAGAAGATAGAAAAAGCTGAAAAGCAGCTGTTCAAACGGCTGGCACAAGAAGAAGCTAAACGAAATAAGGTGAGAAGATTGAATGCCTGGATGCGGTATGCCGCTATGTTCATAGGTATCTTTTTTATATCCGGTTTGAGTTATCATATTTACCAGTCACAAAGTGAAGAGAGCAAATTGGTTGCTGTCACTGCCCGTGATGAAGTGAAAGAACTAATGTTGCCTGATGGCACTAAGGTTTGGCTGAACAAACATACTACTTTAAAATATCCACGTGAATTCTCAGAAAAGGGAAGGAATGTATATATGGAAGGGGAGGCCTATTTTGAAGTAAAGCGAAATACAGCGAAGCCTTTTATAGTGCGCAGTGAAGCCATGCAGGTAAGAGTTTTGGGAACAGTCTTCAACTTAAAGAGTGACAAGACTAACCGTTCTGCGGTAGCTACATTGATAAAGGGAGAGATTGAAGTGAAAGGTAATCACGAAGAAGGCATGATCGTATTGGCTCCGGGACAAAAAGCGGAATTGAATGCTGTAACTCGTCGTCTGGTAGTGAAACAGGTGGATACAGGCATTGAAAACTGGCATAATAATCAGTTTGTCTTTGAAAAGGCTGACATATTTACGATTGCCCGTACTTTGGAGAATTCTTATGGGGTGAAGATTATTCTGGCGCCTGATATGGATGCTACAAAGACATATTCCGGTACATTAAAGAAGAAAGATAATGTCGAGGAGACTCTGAATCTGATTAAGAGTACGAATGCGCTTCCCATTGAATATAAAATTGTGGGAAATAGTGTATTTCTGTCTTCAAAGAAATAGGTAAAAATCGGAAGTATATAATCTTAAAACATAATAATATGAGGAAACTGCTTTTATCGATTTGTTGTTTAGGCTGTGCTCTCTGGGCTCAAGCCAAAGATTTTACGCAATACGTCAACCCGCTGATGGGGACATTGTCTTCTTTTGAACTTTCTACGGGAAATACATATCCGGCTATCGCACGCCCTTGGGGTATGAATTTCTGGACTCCGCAGACCGGAAAGATGGGAGATGGCTGGCAATATGTATATACTGCTAATAAGATTCGTGGTTTCAAGCAGACCCACCAGCCCAGTCCGTGGATTAATGATTACGGTCAGTTCTCCATTATGCCTGTAACAGGCAAACCAGAGTTTGATGAAGACAAACGTGCCAGTTGGTTCTCACACAAAGGAGAAGTCGCATTACCTTATTATTATAAGGTGTATCTTGCCGAGCACGATGTTGTGACGGAATTTACGCCCACAGAGCGTGCCGTTTTGTTCCGTTTCACTTTTCCAGAGAACGAGAATTCGTATGTTGTAGTAGATGCTTTTGATAAAGGCTCTTATATTAAGATCATTCCTGAGCAAAATAAGATAATCGGATATACCACCCGTAACAGCGGTGGAGTTCCTGATAACTTCAAGAACTATTTCGTTATAGAATTTGATAAGCCTTTCAGTTATCAGGCTTCTGTTGCTGACGGCGCTTTGGTTGAAAACCAGAGTGAACAAACAGCAGGACATGCGGGAGCCATCATCGGTTTCAAAACCCGTAAGGGAGAAATTGTACATGCCCGTGTAGCCTCCTCCTTTATCAGTTTTGAGCAAGCAGACAGAAATCTGAAAGAGCTGGGGAGTGACAGTTTTGAAACTTTGGTTCAGAAAGGACAAGATGCCTGGAACCAGATATTGGGAAAAATAGAAGTGGATGGAGGTAACCTTGATCAGTATCGTACTTTCTATTCCTGCTTGTACCGTTCAGTACTCTTCCCACGTGCTTTCTTTGAGTTTGACGAGGCTGGAAATCCAGTTCACTACAGTCCTTATAACGGAGAAGTTTTGCCCGGATATATGTATACTGATACAGGCTTTTGGGATACTTTCCGTTGTCTGTTCCCTTTCCTCAACCTGATGTACCCTTCAGTAAACAAACAGATACAGGAAGGCCTTATCAATACATATAAGGAAAGTGGCTTCTTTCCCGAATGGGCAAGTCCGGGACATCGCGGCTGTATGATCGGTAATAACTCCGCTTCTATACTTGCCGACGCTTATCTGAAAGGTATTAAAGTGGATGATGTAACTACTTTGTACGAAGGTCTTATCCACGGAACAAAGAATGTGCATCCGGAAGTTTCTTCTACCGGTCGCCTCGGTTATGAATACTATAATGAATTGGGATATGTTCCTTACGATGTGAAAATCAATGAGAACACTGCCCGCACTTTGGAATATGCTTATGATGACTGGTGTATCTACCAGATGGCAAAAGCTCTGAATCGTCCGAAGAAGGAACTGAAGCTTTTTGCTGACCGTGCTATGAATTATAAAAATGTGTTCGATAAGGAAAGCCTGTTGATGCGTGGACGCAATAAAGATGGACAGTTCCAGGCTCCTTTCTCACCCTTGAAGTGGGGAGATGCCTTTACGGAAGGAAATAGCTGGCATTATTCCTGGTCTGTATTCCACGATCCTCAAGGTTTGATTGATCTGATGGGTGGTGAAAAAGTCTTTGTTGAAATGTTGGACTCGGTATTTATCGTTCCTCCTTTATTCGATGACAGCTACTATGGCCAGGTAATCCATGAAATACGTGAGATGACGGTGATGAATATGGGTAATTATGCTCATGGCAACCAACCTATACAGCACATGATTTACATGTATAATTATGCCGGACAGCCTTGGAAAGCTCAGTATTGGTTGCGTCAGGTGATGAATCGCATGTACATGCCCGGTCCTGATGGCTATTGTGGAGATGAAGATAACGGGCAGACTTCTGCCTGGTATGTATTCTCGGCATTAGGTTTCTATCCCGTTTGTCCGGGAACCGATGAGTATGTCTTGGGTGCTCCCTTATTTAAAAAAGCAACGCTTCATTTTGAAAATGGCAATTCATTGGTGATCGATGCTGCTAATAATAATTCTGAAAATATGTACATCGAATCGCTCCGTTTGGATGGAAACGCGTATACGAAGAATTATCTGAAACATGGAGATCTGTTGAAGGGTGGTGTCTTGAAATTTGATATGGGTAGCAAACCTAATTTACAACGAGGAACACAGGTGGAAGATTACCCGTATTCTTTCTCCAATGAAATAAAAAAGAAATAAAAAACTGAAGTTAATAATGTAATGAAGAAGGGAATAGGAAATAAAACTATTCCCTTTTTTATTTAATGAAAAAAAATATCATTTTGTACTAAGTGTATTTTCTATGGTCGTTGTTTTATATATGACGGTCAGGAAATAGAGTCTCCCGGTCGATTAAAATTAACCAATGTGTAACCTTTAAACTTTGTTTATGAACAACAATCATGCTTTTCAAAGTTCGAAATTTCTACGAGCTTTATTAGTCTTGTTCTTCATGACTGTATCTGTTCAGTGGACCTTTGCCCAACTGAATTTGAATGTCTCTCGTACGACGTTAGGTACAGTTATCGAACAGATCAAATCTCAATCTAAGTATCAATTTTTCTATGACGACAAGCTCGCTACTATGGCAGTGGAGAATGTCAAAGTGAAGAACGCATCTATAGAAGATGCCTTGAATGCTATCTTGAAAGGAAAAAACATTTCTTTTAAAGTAGAAGATAACATTGTTTATCTTTCAGAGAAGTCTGCTGCACCGCAAGAAGGTAATCAGCAAGGTAAAGAACGGACCATTACCGGACAGGTATCGGATGATATGGGACCTCTTATCGGTGTGAATGTATTAATAAAGGGTACAAGCATTGGGTGTATCACTGACCTTGATGGTAACTTTACGCTGACTACTACTGAGGCAAATCCGGTGGTACAGTTCTCCTATGTGGGTTACAAGCCACAGGAGGTTGCAGCCAAAGGGCAGAATGCTATCAATGTGATGTTGGAAACTGACTCACAACTGATAGAAGAGGTGGTGGTAACGGCTTTGGGTATCAAGCGTGCTACAAAAGCGTTGAGCTACAATGTACAAGAAGTTAAGAGTGATGAGATTACCCGTGTAAAGGATGCCAATTTCGTAAACTCTTTGAACGGTAAAGTTGCCGGTGTAAATATCAACGCTTCTTCATCCGGTGTCGGTGGTGTATCAAAGGTAGTGATGCGTGGTACGAAGTCTATCATGCAGTCTTCCAATGCACTATATGTCATTGATGGTGTTCCGATGTATGCCGGAACTGGTAAGGGAGGTACTGAGTTTGACTCAAAGGGATCTACCGAACCTATCGCTGATATTAATCCTGAAGATATTGAATCTATGTCGGTACTGACCGGTGCGGCAGCAGCAGCCCTTTACGGGTCGGATGCTGCGAATGGTGCTATCGTCATTACAACGAAAAAAGGTAAAGAGGGGCGCGTAAACATTACTGTGAACAGTAATACCGAAATCTTCAACGCTTTTGTAACCCCTGATTTTCAAAATCGTTATGGAACCAGTGGCGGTCAGATTACACATAGTTGGGGAAATCTGTTGAATTCTTCTAATTCTTATGGATACAATCCGACAAGCGATTATTTTCAGACAGGTGTAACCGGAACGGAGAGCATTTCCTTGTCTACCGGTACAGATAAGAACCAGACGTATGTTTCGGCTGCCGCTGTTAATTCTAAGGGGCTTATACCGAACAATAAGTATGCACGCTATAACTTTACTTTCCGCAATACTACCTCTTTCCTAGATGATAAGATGACTTTGGATGTGGGTGCAACTTATGTGCTTCAGAAAGACCAAAATATGGTGAACCAAGGTACTTATAACAACCCCTTGGTGGGTGCTTATCTGTTCCCGCGTGGCAATGACTGGGAAGATTTCAAGATGTACGAACGTTATGATGCTTCTCGTAAACTGGATACCCAGTATTGGCCGGTAGGTGATGCGGGTATGGTAATGCAGAATCCATACTGGATTAATTATCGTCAACTTCGTAATAATAATAAAGACCGTTATATGCTGAATGCCAGTTTGAACTACAAGATATTGGATTGGTTGAGTGTCAGTGGTCGTGTCCGTTTGGATAATTCTTTCAATGATTATACTGAAAAGTATTATGCCGGAACAAATACGCAGATGACTGAGGCATCTACACGCGGTCTCTATACTATATCTAAAACGACAGATAAACAATTGTATGCCGACTTCCTTATCAATATTAACAAGAGCTTTGGAGAGAATTGGAACCTTTCGGCAAATATCGGTACTTCATTTATGGATATGCGTTCGGATGGACTGGAAGTGAGAGGTCCTATTGCTGACGAAAACTTTGAGGGTGAAACTCCGGGACTTGCTAACGTATTTAATGTACAGAACCTGAGTGCTAAGAAAACAAAGCGTATGCAGAACGGCTGGCGTGAGCAAACTCAGTCTGTATTTGCTTCTGCTGAACTGGGCTACAAGAGTACTTATTATCTGACATTGACCGGACGTAACGACTGGCCTTCGCAGTTGGCAGGACCTAACTCTACCAGCAAGTCGTTCTTCTATCCTTCAGTAGGTCTTTCAGTCGTGTTGTCTGAATTGATGCCTAATCTGAATCGTGATTATCTTTCCTTCATGAAGCTGCGTGGTTCTTTCGCTTCTGTAGGTACGGCATTTGAGAGATACATAGCCAATCCTCGTTACGAATGGAATGAAAGTACAGGGCAGTGGAGTAACACCACCCAGTATCCGGTATACAACCTGAAGCCGGAACGTACAGAATCATGGGAAGTCGGTTTGACTTTGCGTTTTTTGAAAAACTTCAATTTTGATATGACCTACTATAATACAACTACCAAGAACCAGACATTCAATCCTCAATTGGGAGTATCCGGTTATTCTGCGTTGTATATCCAGACGGGTGCTGTGCGTAATCAGGGTATCGAACTGGCATTGGGATATGAAAATACTTGGAAAGATTTTACCTGGAGCAGCAACTATACGTTCTCTACCAATCAGAACAAGATTACGACTTTGGCAGACAATGCCATTAATCCTGTGACCAATGAGGTGATTTCTATTTCTACATTGAATATGGGTGGTTTGGGCTCTGCACGTTTCCTGTTGAAGGAAGGCGGTTCTATGGGAGATATCTATTCTAATATAGATATGAAGCGTGATGCCAATGGCAATGTGTATGTAGATCAGAATGGCAACGTGACTACCGAAAAGATTGAAAACTCGGATGAATGGATCAAGCTGGGAAGCGTATTGCCGAAAGCCAATATGGCATGGCGCAATAACTTCTCCTGGAAGAACTTTAATGCGGGATTTATGATTTCAGCCCGTTTGGGAGGTGTGGTATTCTCACGTACACAAGCTGTTTTGGATGAATTCGGCGTATCAGAGGCTACGGCTGCGGCAAGAGACTTAGGATATGTGTCGGTGAATGGAGGAGACCGGGTAAGTCCGGAATCATGGTATAGTGCTATAGGTGGTGGTGACGCAGTGGCGCAGTATTACACCTATTCGGCAACAAACGTACGTTTGCAGGAAGCCTCTATCGGGTATACATTCCCTCGCAAGATGTTCAATAATGTATGTGACCTGACGATTTCGCTTGTAGGACGTAATTTGTGGATGATTTATAGTAAAGCTCCGTTCGATCCTGAAAGCGTAGCATCCACTGACAATTTCTATCAGGGTGTCGATTATTTCATGATGCCTTCTACCCGTAATTTCGGTTGTAGTGTAACTCTTAAATTTTAATGTTATGAGAAGAAGTATTATTAATAAAATAATAGTAGGAACACTGGTTTTTACCGGAGTATCTTGTACAGGTGATTATATGGACATTAACTCGAATCCTTATCAACCTGGAACTGATGATATGCAAGCCGACGACTATATGTTGGGGTCGGCAATGAACAACCTTTCCAGTTGCGTGGTATCTTCGGACGTAAATACGGCACAGTTCACCGACTGCTTGTTGGGTGGACCGATGGGCGGTTATTTCTCGGATACCAATACTGGATGGGGAAATACGATTGGGAACTTTAATGCTACGGATAATTGGACTAATGTATTCTTGAAGTCCGACAAACTCATTCCACAGTTATTTACTAACTTGACTTCGGTTCAAAATATATCCGAAAAGACTGAAAATCCTGTCCCTTTTGCTATTGCAAAGATTATTAAGGTAGCTGCCATGAGTCGCGTAACGGATACTTACGGCCCTATTCCTTATTCAAAAATAGGTTTGGACGGTGCTGTTACCACTCCTTATGATTCGCAGGAAGTTGTGTACAAGCAGTTCTTTACCGAATTGGATGAAGCAATTGCTACTTTGAATGATAATCCCGGAGCTGCCCTGGCTGCTACTGCCGACTATGTATATAGCGGAAACATCAACAAATGGATTTTATTTGCCAATTCATTGAGATTACGCCTCGCTATGCGTATTGTGTATGCTAACCAAGCACTGGCTGAACAAGAAGCTCAGAAAGCTATACAGGGGGGAGTGATTGAGTCAAATAATGATAATGCCAAGTGGAGTTATTTCGGCTCGATTGTCAATCCGCTCTATACCGCAACCCGCTATAATTCAGCTACGGACCATGCTTGTCTCACCGGTGGTGATACACATGCGGCTGCCGACATCATCTGCTATATGAATGGATATAATGATCCTCGTCGTTCCAAATACTTCGTTCCGTCCGAATGGACTGGTTATGAATATGTAGGTGTTCGCCGGAGCATTAATCGTTCTACGCTGGGTGCGGATGCACATAAATATTCCGGTGTCAATGTAGGTCAGAGTGATCCTATTATGTGGATGAATGCTGCTGAAGTAGCTTTCTTGCGCGCTGAGGCTGTGGCTGTATTTGGTTTTACCGGTATGGGTGGTACTGCAAAGGATTTCTACGAAATAGGTATCGAACTGTCGTTTGAACAATGGGGTGCCGGAAGTGCAGTTGATTATATAAACAATGCTACCAGTAAGCCCGGTATATATGACGATCCTTCCGGAGCCAACAGTTATGGCTCACAGTTGTCTACCATTACTGTGAAATGGAATGAAGGAGATACGCCGGATGTGAAACAAGAGCGTATCATTACCCAGAAATGGATTGCCAACTGGATGCTTGGAAACGAAGCATGGGCGGATTTCCGTCGTACAGGCTATCCTCGCTTGATTCCTGCGGATCCTGCTGGAAACAAGAGCGGTGGTGTAGTCGACAATGAATTAGGAGCGCGTCGTATGCCTTTCCCCACTGACGAATATGTCAGCAATAAGGCGAATGTGGAAGCTGCAGTGTCAAGCTACCTGAAAGGTGCGGACAATTATGCTACCCGTGTATGGTGGGATTGTAATTCCAAAATCAGATAACCCTATTTTATTCGATAAGTTATGAAAAATATAATAAAACCTATTACCGGTCTGTTCGTTTTGGCAAGCATTGTTTTGGCTTCCTGTACGGATGTGGAGAGCCTTTCCATCAACGAGTCTACTATAAAAGATCAGAACCCCGAAACATATGCAAAGTACCTGAACAATCTGGCCGCCTATAAAGCTTCTGAGCATAAAGTAGTGTATGCCTATTTCGATAACAGTAATAAGGCGCCTTATAGTCCGGCGCAGCACATTACTAATATGTCGGATAGTATTGATGTTATTTCAATGATGTATCCCGAGTTAGCCGACTTCGAGAAAGCTGATATAGAAACTGTTCATCAGAAAGGAACGAAAGTTGTTTATACCATTAGTTATGATGCTATAAAGGCGGCTTATGATGATTTGGCTTCAGATGGAAGCGGTTCTATGGAAGCTTTTGATAGTTACCTGCAAAAGGAACTTACCACACAGCTTGCCTATTTGCCTAACTATGACGGACTGATTGCAGAGTTTTCCGGAAAAAATCCGGCATTCATGTCAGTAACTGATTTGGCAACTTATCAGACAACACAGAACATTTTTCTGAATGCAGTCAATACATGGAAAACAGCTAATGCAGATAAGTTTTTTGCATTCAAAGGAAAACCGCAGAATCTGATTGACAAAAACATCTTGAATAGTTGTAAGCACATCATTTTGGACAGTGGAAGTGCAACTACTGCTGCCGAGTTAAATCTGCTGGTGGACAATGCCTTAGAGGAGGGGGTTCCGAGTGACCGTTTTGTTATGGCTGTGTCTACGATTTCTTATGATACAACTGATAAGAAGACAGGATATTGGGATGGTACTCGTGCATTGGGCGAGGTAGCCTATTGGGCCACTGTAGAGGCTGTTGGATATGAGAAAGCCGGCATTGCCATCTATAATGTCCAGAATGACTATTACTCTACCAGTGGTGCTTGCACCTATGTGAAAGAAGCGATTGATATAATGAATCCAGCTCCCGTTAAATGATTACTATTATGAAACTTAAGAATATCTATTTTATCTCCTTGGCACTGATTTCCGGTATGTTCTCCGGTTGTGCCGATGATACGGAGAATTTTGACAACCAATTGTTCATGACCTCGAAGACTCCGACCACGTTTTTTGTAAAGGCAATTACTCAAAATGCCACAGGAGAATTTTCTATGTCTATTCCGAAACCCTCAGAACAGGATATCACCTTCACTATAAAAGCAGATGCAAGTTTGGTTTCCGTATATGAGGACACTTATTATGTCAGTGATATGGAGATGCTCCCGGAAGGTCACTACAGTTTCAGCGCAACGGAAGGAAAAATTGCAGCCGGTGCTTTGAAATCGACCCCAATCACAGTTTCTTTTACCGAACTCGGCAGCTTAGACCTCAATAAAACCTATGTATTGCCGGTTACGGTTGTTGATGCAAGTATCAATGTGCTGGGCTCGTCGAATACATCTTATTATGTATTCAAAGGTGCTGCGTTGATTAATAAAGTAGCGAATATTAATAAAAATAATGTATATGTAGACTGGGTAAATCCGAATGTTGTTCAAAATATGAAGACGATGACGGCTGAAGCTTTGATTCATCCGTATAGCTTTGATAACCAGTTGAATACTTTGATGGGTATCGAAGGACAATTCTTGTTCCGTTTCGGTGATTCGGGCGTACCTTCTAATCAATTGCAGATAGCAACAGGCAAGGGAAACTTTACGAATAGCTCAATGGTGGCTCCACTGAATGCATGGACACATGTTGCTGTAACTTACGATTCGGAAGCACAAACTATTAGGGTCTATTTCAATGGCAAACTTGTAGGTGATTTTACAGATGCTACGTATGGTCCGGTAAACTGGGGTATACCTCATTCTGATGAATCGGACGGTAAACCACGTTGTTTCTGGATTGGTTACTCTTATAATAACGAACGTTTTCTGGATGCCGACATCTCGGAAGTACGTATCTGGAACCGAGTGCTGACTCAAGATGAAATAAATGCCGAAAACCATTTCTATGCCGTAAGTGAAGATGCTCAAAATCTGGTGGCCTACTGGAAATTTGATGACGGAGCAGATATTATCAAAGATTACAGCAACAGCGGAAATGATGCTACAGCATCCGCTAAATTGACTTGGGTAGATGTAGAACTCCCTGCAAAAAAGTGATAACCCTTAATCTAATTAAAAGTGCTTATTATGAAACATTGTTATAAAATAAGAATCGCTGCATGGTCGTTGCTATTGTTCGGAGCTGTATTTACAGCTTGCGAAGACGACCTCACCATCTCAACAGGCAACGATAATATCTTTGAGACTGTTGACGGAACTTATGGTAGTGTGCGTTCGGCTGCCGGAGCAAAGCAACTGACCACTATTGCCATCAAGGACAATAAAGCCGGTGCCGGTCACTTGTTCTTTGAATTGAGTAAGAATGCAGAAACGGATGTACAGGTAACTTTCAAAATTGATGCAGATGCGTTGGCCGCTTATAATGCCGCCAATAGTACGAATTATCAGATGTACCCCACGGACAAGTTGTCCTTGGAGAATGGCGGTAAGGTGACGATTGCTGCCGGAAGTAAGAGATCCGAATCACTGGAGCTGGATATCAATCCCGGTGGAACAGTGGGCACCACTTATGCCGTTGCCATTTCGGCAACAGCCGGCAATGGTGTGGAGGTGTCTTCCAATACTCAGTCCTACATTTATTTGGTTGAGAATCTGGGGGTAACTCCTGATCCTGCTACGAAGGGTGATATTAAGAATCTGGTCTATGTAGAGGTGAACAATGAAAGTCCGTTGAATGCTGGTGAATATATGGTAGATGGTGTTCCTTTCTTTGATATCGTCAGTATTTTTGCAGCCAATATCAATCTGGATAGTGATGGCAGACCGTATATTTTCTGTAATGATCAGGTATCTTTTGTGTTGGCAAATGCCGACAAGATTATCCGTCCGTTGCAGCAAAAAGGTATCAAGGTTCACTTATCTATCTTGGGTAATCACGATGATGCCGGTATGCGTAGTTTGAATGAAAAAGGTGCTAAAGCCTTTGCAAAAGAGTTGAAAGCATATATCGACATTTATGGTCTGGACGGGTTTGACTTTGATGATGAATATTCTTCTTATGCTGAAGGTAACTATAAAGGTACTTCCGGTAGCGTAGTATCCAGCGAAAGCGAATGTACGCCGGAGAATTACAAGAAACTATTGGAAGAATGTCGTAAAATCATGCCAAAAGAAGAGGATGTAACATTCGGAATTTATTGGTATACTGCTGACGACCATCCGATAGGCAGCGGTTTGGAAAATTTGATTGACTACTCTGTATATGGTACTTATGGGGCATTCCGTGACTATTACGGTCAAGATATACCGAAAGAAATTCAGGCACCGTATGCCATTACATTAGTGAGTGAGGATGGTGGAAATCTGAATAAGATTAGTGTGAACGATACTCATCTGGATAATGTGGTGAATGGTGGTTATAAATACTTTGCATTCTACAATCTGGGTTCAAGCCGTATGTACGAATCCTATTTCGACAAGGTGGCTGCGAAGCTCTGGAACAAGAATGTATCGTGGACCGGTAATTATTACACCCGCACTGACCTGACTGCCAAAAAAGGTTCTGTACCCGGCTATGAATTCTATTTAGGAGAGTGGACAGTAACTCCGGGCGCAGCATTGTATGTTTATCATGAAAATGATGTTCCTAAGTGGTGGGATTGGACAAATGCAGAAGCTTTCGATATCACTATTACCGAGGATGTTCAGGGAAAAAGTTACAAGGTTTATGGTTGGGACGGTAAGGATATTACCGGTACATATCCGTTCATTATGAACTATGATGACAGAGGAATAGCTCTTTGTCCTTCTCCTCAGGTCATCGGTACTGCTGATGGCACGACTTATGCCATGTCTCGTGCCACATATAGCGGTGCTGCCTGGGCTGCTATGGCAGCATCGGACGACGCTTTCGTTCTTGAAACATCTATGAGTGGCGGAGCTGTCTATATGTATGACTCGGGAAAACGCTATGGTTTCAGCCTGTTCACAAAGGACGGTGATACCTATAATGCAGTGGAAGAACTGAAGAATCCACATTCGAGCGGTATGTATACGCTGGTTAAGAAATAAAAGTAAAACAGTGGTAATTTTATATATGTCAGAACGAGCCTCATGCTGACACCAGGATGAGGCTCGCAATGATATAAGTAGTAGCTACTCTTCTCCTATACAATCAAACATATGAAACAACGCTTTATATATATAATTGTGTCCTTTTGGTTTTTGATAAGTTGCACTTCTCCTAAACAGACAGAAGTAACCTCGCCTGATGGTCATATTCGGCTTGCCCTCACTCTGGATGATAATGGTAGGATAGCTTATCAGGTAAATATTGGAGATACCTTGTTTATCAAGCCCTCCATGTTAGGTTTCACAGCCAAGGACGGAGTGAATCTTGCCGAAGGTTTCAAGGTCGTAAACACCGGCTTCACCACCCATGACGAAATCTGGACGCAGCCTTGGGGAGAAAACAAAAACATCCGCAACCATTACAACGAAATGGCTGTCCACCTGTCCGATACGACAAATACCAAATTAACCCTGCGCTTCCGCATCTTTGATGATGGATTGGGATTTCGCTATGAATATGAAGTTCCCGGAGCTGACAGTATTCTGGTGACGGACGAACTGACTGCGTTCAATATAGCACAGGATGGCACTTCATGGTCCATACCTGCCAATTATGATACTTATGAGTTGCTATATCGTACACAGCCTGTCAGCCGGATAGACAATGCCAATACTCCCATGACTTTCAAAACCGGTGGTTTATATGCCAGCATTCATGAAGCTGCATTGACCGATTTTCCGGAGATGACCTTGAAGAATACGGGAAACTGCAATTTTAAATCCGAACTGGCTCCCTGGCCGGACGGTATAAAAGCCCGCTTCGCAGGCAGCAGCTTTAAGACACCTTGGCGCACCATACAGATTGCCCCGAAAGCAGTCGGGCTTATCAACTCCGGTCTTATCCTGAATCTGAACGAACCCTGTGCGCTGGAAACTACCGACTGGATACGTCCGATGAAATATGTAGGTATCTGGTGGGGAATGCATCTGGGAGTGGAAAGTTGGGTGATAAATGATCGTCACGGTGCCACAACAGAGAACGCAAAGCGGTACATCGACTTTGCAGCGGCCAACAACATCGAAGCAGTGATGTATGAAGGCTGGAATGAAGGTTGGGAAAACTGGGGCGGTTCTCAGACGTTCGACTATACCCGTCCGTATGCCGATTTTGATATAGAGGAAATTGCCCGCTACGCCCGGGAAAAAGGAGTCGGGATTATCGGACACCATGAGACGGGAGGCAATATTATAAATTATGAGAAACAACTGGATAAGTCATATAAATGGTATGCTGATCTGGGCATTCATTCTGTGAAAACCGGTTATGCAGGCGGACTTCCCGACGGACACAATCATCACGGGCAGTATAATGTGCGTCATTATCGCAATGTTGTAGAAACCGCGGCTAAATATCACACCACCCTCGATGTGCACGAGCCCATCAAGGACACCGGAATTCGACGTACATACCCCAATATGATGACCCGTGAAGGTGCCCGTGGCATGGAATGGAATGCTTGGAGCGAAGGTAATCCGCCGGAACATCATGTCATGTTGCCTTTCACCCGTTTGCTTGCCGGACCGATGGATTATACGCCGGGCATATTCGATATCATGTACGAGCGTGCCAAGAACTCTCCTTATCGCAAGCAGTGGAATATGAAAGACAGCAAAGATTGCCGTATAAACTCTACGCTGGCGAAGCAAATTGCAAACTGGGTGATACTTTATTCTCCTTTGCAGATGGCTGCCGATATGATTGAAAACTATGAAGGCCATCCAGCTTTCCAGTTTTTCCGTGATTTTGATGCTGATTGCGACTGGTCGGAAGCTTTGGCGGGTGAGCCGGGGGAATTTGTGGTTATCGTACGCCGGGCAGGAGAGAAATACTTCCTGGGTGCAGCTACGAATGAGGAAGCCCGTGAAGTCACTGTCGCGCTGGATTTTCTGGAAAAGGGTAAGACGTATCGGGCGGTCATCTATGCCGATGGCAAGGATGCTGACTGGGTGACGAATCCTACGGCCTATGAAATCATAGAGAAGCAAGTGACCGCTACTGATATTTTATCAGTGAATATGGCGAAAGGGGGCGGACAGGCCATTACCTTTATGCCACTTTGATATGAATATGTAATACTATTGAGATATGAAAAATATGAGACTAAATTCCATAATGGCGGGTGGAGTTCTGTTGCTTGGGATGTATGGTTGCACCCCGAAGGTACAGGATTATTCATCGTACGTCAATTCGTTCATCGGTACGGGAGGACATGGACATACCTATCCCGGGGCTATAGTGCCTAACGGAATGATACAGCCCGGTCCGGATACACGCATTTATCAGTGGGATGCCTGTTCGGGTTATTATTATGCAGATTCTACCATTAACGGGTTTTCGCATACGCATCTCAGCGGTACGGGCTGTGGAGATTATGGTGACGTATTGTTGATGCCTACCGTGGGCAGGCAAGATTATCATGCGATGGGAGAGGAGAGTCAGCAGATGGCTTATGCTTCCGCTTTCTCTCACGAGAACGAGACGGCCCAACCCGGTTATTATTCGGTATTTCTGGAGCGCTATAAAGTGAAGGCCGAACTGACCGCTACCCGGCGGGCGGCTATTCATCGTTATACTTTTCCGAAAGCGGAAGATGCGGGATTCATCCTTGACCTGGATTACAGTCTGCAACGCCAGACGAATGAAGAAATGGAGCTGGAAGTAATCAGCGACACCGAGATACGCGGGCGTAAGAAGACGGTATATTGGGCTTTTGACCAATACATTAATTTCTATGCCAAGTTCTCCAAACCTTTCACCTATACTTTGGTGACCGATTCTATGGCATTGGACCAAGGCGGCCCGTTGCTGCCCACAGCTAAAGCGCTGTTGCAGTTCCAGACCGGGGCTGATGAACAAGTCCTTGTGAAGGTCGGAGTTTCTGCCGTGGATATGGACGGAGCACGCCGGAATGTGGAGGCTGATATACCCGAATGGGACTTTGACGGTGTGCGCAGTGCCGCCCGCAATTCATGGAACGATTATTTGTCGAAAATAGATATTGAAACCAACGATGATGATCAGCGGATTATGTTCTATACCGCACTTTATCATACGGGTGTGCAACCCAATCTGTTTACGGATGCCGACGGACGCTATCTGGGCATGGACCTGAAGCCCCACCAAGGCAGTGTGGAAAATCCTGTCTACACGGTTTTCTCATTGTGGGATACTTTCCGTGCCTATCACCCCTTAATGACGATTATCGATCCGGATTTGAATCAGGCTTTTATCCGTTCGCTCATCCTGAAGCAGCGAGAAGGCGGCATCTTCCCTATGTGGGAACTTGCAGGCAATTATACCGGAACCATGATTGGCTACCATGCCGCATCCATTATTGCTGACGCTTACACAAAAGGCTATCGTGATTTTGATGTGCAAGACGCATACAAGGCTTGCATCCGTGCTGCGGAATATGACACTACCGGCATCCTGTGTCCTCCGCTGGTATTGCCTCATCTGATGCCGCAAGCCAAATACTGGAAGAATAAAATAGGCTATGTGCCTTGCGATAAAGACAACGAATCGGTGGCCAAAGCATTGGAGTATGCTTATGATGACTGGTGCATTTCGCTATTGGCGGAAGCTCTGGGTGATGGCCCTAATCGGGAAAAATATGCCGCATTCGCCAAAGGATACCAGGTTTATTTCGACGCTTCCACCCGCTTCATGCGCGGACTGGACAGTGAAGGCAACTGGCGTACACCTTTCAATCCTCGTTCTTCCAATCACCGCAATGATGATTATTGTGAAGGTACCGCTTGGCAATGGACCTGGTTCGTGCCTCATGATGTGGACGGATTGGTAGATCTTATGGGAGGCCGGGAGGCTTTTATCGGCAAGCTGGACTCTTTGTTCATCGCTCCTTCGGCTATGGAAGGTGAATCGGTATCCGTTGACATTTCAGGTCTGATAGGGCAGTATGCGCATGGAAATGAGCCAAGCCACCACATCGCACATCTATATAACTATGTCGGTCAGCCTTGGAGAACGCAGGAATTGGTGGACGAGGTGTTGCACACACTCTATTTCAATGATCCGAATGGATTGTCGGGCAATGAAGACTGCGGTCAGATGTCGGCGTGGTTTGTTCTTAATTCGATGGGATTCTATCAGGTGTGTCCCGGTAAACCTGTGTATTCTATCGGCCGCCCCTTATTTGATAAAACAACCATTCACCTGAAAGGCGGGAAGACTTTCACCATCGTAACACATAACAATAGTCGCGAGAACAAGTATGTGCAGAAGATGGTCCTGAATGGTAAAGAACTGAATGCGCCCTTTTTTGCACATCAAGATATGATAGACGGTGGTACTCTGGAATTAACGATGGGCGGTGAACCGCTGAAATAAAAGTCAAATAGGTATGAGTCGAAATAGTCGTAATCCGATTTCCTGGGTACCCACCGTCTACTTTGCTATGGGGCTTCCCTTTGTGGTGCTGAATATGGTATCTGTACTGATGTTTAAAGGCCTGGGCATCGATGATGCGCAGATTGCTTTGTGGACATCACTGATTATGCTGCCCTGGACACTGAAATTCCTTTGGAGTCCGTTCTTGGAGATGTTCAAAACGAAGAAATTCTTTGTAGTGTTGACACAACTGATTACCGGGGCAGGCTTTGCCCTGGTAGCGTTGGCGTTGCATCTTCCGGCTTTCTTTGCTGTATGTATTGCTTTACTGGCGATTATTGCTTTCAGCGGGGCAACGCATGATGTTGCGACCGATGGTGTTTATATGTCAGAATTGAATAAGCAGGATCAGGCTAAATATATCGGTTGGCAAGGTGCTTTCTATAATATTGCTAAGATTGTCGCATCCGGTGGGTTGGTTTGGTTGGCAGGGTGGTTGCTGAAACACTATGGGGGAGTTCCGGGAGCGGAGGAGACTGTTCGTCATGAAGCCACTGTGCAGGCTTGGATGACGGTTATGTTCATTCTGGCTGTTGTAATGGTATTGCTGGGAGTGTATCACATGCGTATGTTGCCTTCGGGAGGCACTGCTGCCACGGGCACGACATCCGGCAAGGAAACCTGGAACCGGTTGGTGGAAGTTATCCGGAATTTCTTTCAGAAGAAACATATCTGGTATTACATTACTTTCATCATTCTTTATCGTTTGGCCGAAGGCTTTGTCATGAAGATAGTGCCGTTGTTTCTGAAGGCGGAACGTTCAGTTGGTGGTCTGGGACTGGGAGAACAGGAGATCGGTTTGTACTATGGTACTTATGGGGCGGCTGCATTTGTGCTGGGTTCCCTGTTGGCCGGCTATTATATATCTCACAGAGGGTTGAGTCGCACGCTGTTTTCACTGTGTTGCATTTTCAATCTTCCGTTTCTGGCTTATACGCTACTGGCCATTTATCAGCCGGAGAACGGCATGTTGATAGGCGGTGCCATTGTGCTTGAATATTTCGGTTATGGTTTCGGATTCGTAGGTTTGTCGCTGTTTATGATGCAGCAAGTGGCACCCGGTAAGCACCAGATGGCTCATTATGCTTTTGCTTCAGGCATCATGAATCTGGGTGTGATGTTGCCGGGTTCTATCAGTGGCTTTGTCAGTAACGCGTTGGGATATAAGACATTCTTCATCTTCACGATGTTTGCTACTATTCCGGCATTCCTGATAACGTATTTTGTGCCGTTTACCTATCCGGATGAAAAGAAAAAATGATATTATTAACAATATAAATAAGAAGAATTATGGACAGTAAAATTATAATGCCTTGGGAAGAACGTCCTGAAGGTTGCTCAGATGTCATGTGGCGCTATTCTAAGAACCCGGTTATCGGGCGTTACCACATTCCGAGTTCCAACAGTATTTTCAACAGTGCGGTAGTTCCGTTCGGAGATGGGTTTGCCGGTGTGTTCCGTTGTGACAATAAGTCGGTGCAGATGAATATCTTTGCGGGCTTTAGTAAAGACGGAATCAATTGGGAGATAAATCACGAGCCCATTAGCTTTAAGGCGGGGAATACGGAGATGATAGAGTCCGAGTATAAATATGATCCGCGTGTCACCTGGATTGAAGATCGTTATTGGATTACTTGGTGCAATGGTTACCACGGACCTACAATTGGTATCGGTTATACATTCGACTTCAAAGAATTCTTCCAGTGCGAAAATGCCTTCTTGCCTTTTAACCGCAATGGGGTACTTTTTCCGCAGAAGATAGATGGTAAATATGCTATGTTGAGTCGTCCGAGCGACAACGGTCATACACCGTTTGGAGATATTTACATCAGTTACAGTCCGGATATGAAATATTGGGGGGAACACCGTTGTGTGATGAAAGTTACCCCTTTCCCCGAAAGTGCATGGCAGTGTACGAAGATAGGGGCAGGTTCTGTTCCGTTCCTTACTGAAGAGGGCTGGTTGATATTCTATCATGGAGTTATTACTACTTGCAACGGTTTCCGCTATTCTATGGGAGCAGCCATTCTTGATAAAGAGAATCCTGCCAAAGTGTTATATCGTACCCGTCCGTATCTGCTTGCACCTGCTGCTCCTTATGAATTGCAGGGAGATGTGCCCAATGTAGTATTTCCTTGCGCCTCTTTGCAGGATGGAGATAAAGTAGCTGTATATTATGGCGCTGCCGATACAGTTGTTGGCATGGCCTTTGGCTATATTTCGGAAATCATAGAATTTACGAAGAAAAACAGCATTGTATAGTTAATCCCTTAAAGAATCAGTCGACTATGAAACGTATTTTATTGGCTTACACACTTTCTGCCCTTTGTCTGCTTCCGGCGTTTGCCGGAGGTGGAGAGGGGGCTTTACCTATAAGTTATGTCAATCCTTTCATCGGTACTACCAACTTTGGAACTACGAATCCGGGAGCGGTCTGTCCTAATGGAATGATGTCCGTGGTCCCCTTCAATGTGATGGGATCGGAAGATAATAAGTATGATAAAGATGCTCGTTGGTGGTCTACTCCTTACGAGTATCACAATTGCTTTTTTACCGGCTACTCGCATGTCAATCTGAGTGGTGTAGGGTGTCCCGAACTGGGATCTTTATTGCTGATGCCTACTACGGGTGAATTGTCCGTGGATTATAAAGAGTATGGAAGTCGTTATAAAGATGAACAGGCTTCTCCGGGATATTACAGTAATTTCCTCACTCGCTATAATGTAAAGACTGAGGTGTCTGCCACTCCCCGCACGGGTGTTTCACGTTTTACGTTTCCTGCCGGACAGAGTCATGTATTACTGAATTTGGGTGAAGGACTGACGAATGAAACCGGTGCTTTCTTGAAACAGGTGAGCGACACCGAATTTGAAGGTATGAAATTATTGGGAACTTTCTGCTATAACCCCCAGGCGGTATTTCCCATTTATTTTGTAATGCGTGTCAACAAGCAACCGGCATCCAGCGGTTATTGGAAAAAGCAGCGTCCCATGACCGGAGTGGAAGCTGAATGGGATCCCGACAACGGACGCTACAAACTTTATACCCGTTATCGTAAGGAAATAGCCGGAGATGATATCGGTGCTTTTCTTACTTTCAACACGACGGAAGGTGAACAGATCGAAGTGCAAATGGGAGTTTCTTTTGTAAGCATTGAGAATGCCCGTTTGAATCTGGATACAGAGCAAAGTGGAAAGAATTTCAGTCAGGTATTGGCTGATGCCCGTATGCGTTGGAATGAGGATCTTTCGCGTATCCTTGTCGAAGGCGGAACGGAAGAACAGAAAACTGTCTTTTATACTGCTCTTTACCATACATTGATACATCCCAATATCCTGCAAGATGTCAATGGTCAGTATCCCGCCATGGAAAGTGATCAGATTCTGACAACAAAGGGAGAGCGTTACACTGTTTTCTCGCTTTGGGATACGTATCGTAATGTTCACCAACTCCTTACGTTGGTTTATCCCGAACGTCAGTTACAAATGGTGCGTTCCATGCTCGATATGTATCGCGAACATGGTTGGCTACCTAAATGGGAACTCTACGGACGTGAAACGTTGACTATGGAGGGTGACCCGTCTATTCCTGTCGTCGTTGATACCTGGTTGAAAGGCTTACGTGATTTTGATATCGATCTGGCTTATGAAGCTATGTATAAATCTGCCACTTTGCCCGGTGCCGAGAATTTGCTAAGGCCGGATAATGATGATTATATGTCATTAGGATATGTTCCTTTGCGTGAACAGTACGATAATTCAGTTTCTCATGCATTGGAGTATTATATTGCGGATTATTCTCTTTCCCTGCTGGCGGATGCATTGGGTAAGAGGGCTGCGGAACAGGGTAAAAAAGCAGAAGCACGGAAATATCAGGCTGATGCCCGTCTTTTTTATAACCGTTCATTGGGATATAAACACTACTATAGTAAGGAATTTGGTACTTTCCGTCCCATTCTGCCTGACGGTCAGTTCTATTCACCTTTCAATCCGAGACAGGGAGAGAATTTTGAACCGAATCCCGGTTTTCATGAAGGATGTGCCTGGAATTACAGTTTCTATGTTCCCCACGATGTGAAAGGGCTTGCCCGTCTCATGGGTGGACAGAAACCTTTCATTGAAAAACTTCAGCGTGTCTTTGACGATGGTCTCTATGATCCTGCCAATGAACCCGACATTGCTTATGCTCATCTCTTTTCTTATTTCAAGGGCGAAGAATGGCGTACGCAAAAAGAGACTCGAAGGCTTTTGCAGAAGTATTTTAAAAATGCTCCCGATGGTATTCCCGGTAATGATGATACCGGTACCATGTCTACCTGGGCCATCTTTAACATGATAGGATTTTACCCCGACTGTCCTGGTGATCCGTATTATACCCTTACTACGCCTGTATTCGACAAGGTGGTGATTCGTCTTGACTCTGATACTTGGGGAAGCGATAAGCTGGTGATAGAAACTGGGCGCCCTTCAACAGAGTCCTTATACATTCGTGAGATGGAGTTAGGAGGGAAGAAATTATCCCGCTACCGCATCAGTCATGAAGAACTGGTAAAAGGTGGAGTGCTGAGATTTATACTTCGATAGTATAAAGAAGAGAAGATAAAAACAACTTTGATCAAAAAAACGGGTGATCACAAACCACTTGCGATCACCCGATATTTTCATTGTTTTCGTGTTTAGGTAATGTTAGTAAAGAGAGAATTTATAGTATTTTATTTCATAGGTTCCACTGTATAACCTTTTTCTTTCAATAGCTTCAATACCCCATTTGTTCCTGGCAGATGTCCTGCACCCACTACAAAGAGAGTAGGGGTTTCTTTCATGATTGAAGGCATTTTCTCAATCCAGGCTTTGTTGCGGTTGTCTAACAGATCTTCCATTTCTCCCGGTTGAGGGTCACAAGAGTTGCCGTCACGCTCTTCCATCAGTTTCAACATTTCGTCCAGGTTTTGGGCTTTATAGGCATTGTTCAAGCGTTTGGTTTGATCCATAGCTTTATCGATGTCACTTACTAAACAGTAAAGCAGATTTGCCTGGCGTTGCAATGTTTGACTATTGAGCAGTACGTTGATTTGTGATATCGGAGTTTCCAAACCGCCTACTTTCTTGCCACTCTGTATAGCTTGTTGTTGGAAGTAAGTATCCAGTTGTTCTTGTGGATTGAAACCACCCAAATGCTTCATACATAAAATAAGAGTCAATTGCTGGGTGATGAAAGCCGGTTTCATTTTAGCTAACATGGCAATATCCGCCATCAGGTTTTCTTTTACAGCCTTACCTACTAACTCATATTGTTCGGGGGTGAAGAGAACTTGAAGGGTCGTGTCTCCCGCCATCATCATGTTTTGCTGCATCGTTTGCATGAATTCAGGAGACATTGCTTCGGACATAACTACTTCTCCATATACTTGTGAAGTACCGTCTACTGCCTGTGGCAAGCCGGCAATGCTGTCTTTTATGCTTAGCGGAGCTAAATGGTGCGTTCCTAAAATGTATGAGGGCTTTTCCAGGCCGTTACCGGATATTTTCCAGAGTAACTGCGCATTGGCATTCAGTGCGATGCCGATAAAAAGGAGAATACCTAAAATCTTTTTCATTATTTTTCTATTTAGAGTTCATTTGAATATTGCTTATTATTTTACTCGTCCTCCGCGAAGCCAGTATTGCGTGTAGTATTGTTCGTTGAGACTGCTGACAATAACTCCTTTACTTGTGCTGGCATGTATGAATTTCCCATTTTTAAGATAGATACCTACATGGGCCACTCTTTTCTTGGACGCACGACTGGTGAAAAACACCAAATCTCCCTCACGCAGGTTGCGACGGGAGACTTTATTGCTTTCTTTGAGTTGCTCATCGGTGCTTCTGGATAAACGGATGTTGTATACCTGCTTATAGAGTTGTGATACCAGTCCGGAACAATCTGTTCCGCGTTTGTTGTCACCGCCTGCGCGGTAGGGGACACCTATCCACTCCGCAGAGGCTATGTACAATTTGTGGTTATCTTCCTTATTTATGTCTATTCCCATGCGGACAGAAGCTTTTGCCAGCGCTTTGTAGTCGAGACGAGGTGCTGATGTATGGCAAGAACTTAAACTAAAGGTCAGTCCAATAAGTGCAACTATATAAGAGAGGTATTTCTTCATGCTTGTTCCTCTTTCTCTTCCGGTTGAACAATTGTTTCCTGAACGGGCGTTTCCTGAACTGGCACTTCTTGAATTGCTGTTTCCTGAGCCGTCATTTCCATTTTCTCTTCTTCAATTTCTTCTTCTACTCTGACATTAAAATAGTCTTCAAGCTCCTTTTCAGCCGAGTTATTCTCATTCTGAATATCACGGATAATCACTCCATTCTCCATCAGAGCAATACGCGGACACACATCCACCGTATGGTTCAGGTTATGACTTGAAATAATGACTGTGGCATGGTGATCTTCATTGTATTTTTTCAGCAGGTGCTTGATGATGGACTGTGAACTCGGATCAAGGAAATTGAACGGTTCATCCAGGATCAGCAATTGCGGATGATGCAGCATGGCGGAGATAATACCTATTTTCTGCTTGTTTCCGGCAGAGAAGTTACGGATGAATTTCTTTTGTCCGAGGACTTCGTTACTCATGAAGCGTTCAAATGGAAGCAGACGTTCGTCTACCTCTTCTTTTTTCAGACCGTACATTTTACCGATGAAGTAGAAATATTCTTCGGGAGTGAGGTAATCAATCAGGAAACCATCATCGATGAAAGCACCTGTGAATTGTTTCCAGTCTTCATTTTTGGATACATCGATGTCATTGATTGTCACATTTCCCAGATCTGCCTGTAGCAGGTCCAGTATCAGACGGAAGAGGGTAGTCTTACCCGCACCATTGTTGCCTACCAATCCTAACATATCGCCCTGGTAGATGCTATATTTCTCGATATCTACGGCTTTTTTTTCGCCGAAGTTTTTTTGAAGTTGGTTAATCTCTATCATATTTGTTATTATTTTTGTCTACTATCGTGAAATCCTTCCATATTCTTATATCGGCGCTTCATAAAGCGATGATATACATTCCGTAGCCACCATCTTGAAGTTGCGATGAATAGTATGCCGACAACTAAGAGAATCCATGGGGTTACTTCTTTGCCCACCGTCGCATTCAGTACGAAGAATAGTAGCAACGGCACTCCGAATGCACCTCCTGCAATGAGGTTCTGCAAACCGGTACCCACATTTTGCCGTCCGGTCATTTTGGCGTTCAGGTCGAGCGTCTTGTTGTTATACACTGCCAACTGAAACAGACAGAAGTATACGGCACCCGGAACGAATATAATCCAAGCGATGCATTCCAATACAGATACTTTACCCGTCACCATACCCGGTATCATCAGCACAAACGGGATGATGAGTGCGATGCTGTACAAGATGTATTTGGCACGCAACAATGAATAGATGGACTCCTTGCGGCTCATCAGTCCGTCAATGTAGTTGCCTTCGTAGCTCATCAGCGGAGAGAGGAACAGAATTCCGAAGATGATATAGTTGTAAAGTACGAAGAAGTCGCGGGAGCCACCATCGTAAATATCAGAAAAACTGATGGTAAGACTGAAAATCAGTACTATAGCGGTAACGGAATAAAGTGACTTCCTGCACACCTTGTTGCGTAGTAGCAATTTCAACTCCAGCCGGATGTATTCGCCTATTTCGCCATAACGGTCCAGGAACTTGTATTCGGATACTTTTTTTACTTGAACGGTAGTGTCTTCTGTTTTATTCAGTTCATTGTAGACCAGTTTTTGCATAATGCTCCGGTTGATGAACCACATAAGGGAAATGGCTACCAAGACACAGATAAATGTGAGTATGTTTCCCGTGATAAATCCTTCACCCAGATCAATGAAGAAACCGAATAACGGACTGTCATCTGGAACGAAAAGTGCAGCTGCAATACCTCCGTATACGACTATCGGCAAGAGAACCCACCAGATGCGTTCGTCCATCAGCGTACGACATAGCAGATACCAGTAATTATTGAATACGATGAGCAGCCAAATACCAATGCAGTAGGTCAATACACCTCCTATTCCATAAAATTTGGTAACAGTGATAATAGCGAACGGAACGAACAGGAAGAGCCAAAGCAAATTAAAGCTGTTAAGTCCCGAACGTAGGAGCAGGAAGTCGATAAGACGACTCCTTTTGATGGGGAGCAGTAAGTAAGGTTTAACTTCCTGTGTCGGTGTTTTCAGGAAGGGTAACCGCAAAAGGAAGTCCAGGGCGAGTATGAAGATCAGACCGCTGTTCATTACGTGATAGGCTTCTTTGGCGCCTCCGTCGAAGGCGAAAGCGAATGTTGTTCCGAAGAAAATGAGATACCCTGCCCAGAACACACTCATGAAGTACATCCAAAACTTTCCGAACTTACTTTTCTCGTACATCGGATGCCGCTTTTCAGCTAACTTTCCGTGTCTGCGTAGCTCAAGAAATAGATTCATGCTGTTTAGTGATTAGTTGTTAGTGATTAATGGAGTGATTAGAAGGTAGTGATTAGTAATAAGTAAGAATGCACTCGCTTATCACTAATCACTTATCCTTTATCACTATTTGTTGGGTACCGTCATGGTTACCTCGATTTCATTTCCTTGTTTCAACAGGTCAGATACAAACTTCTGGATATCTTTAGCTGTGATGCTATTTACGATATCCGTGTATCCTTCTGTCATATCCATGCCATAATAGAAGTAATCGTTCAGATTATTCATCCAATATCCGTTTTCTTTCTGGTTGTCGGCATACTTCTTCAGCATGTACTCTTTTACTTTCTGCAAGTGTACGTCTGACGGTCCTTCGGCTGCAAGTTTCTTCAACTCGTCTACTACAATACCTGCCAGTTTATCTTTCTTAGCAGGATCGGTCTGGAAGACAATCTGCAACAATAATTGTTCTTTCGGATACTTTTGTAAGTCGCCAAAACAGTTCACACCATATGTACCACCTTCTTTTTCGCGTACTTCTTCAGTATAAACCATATCAAGAACCTGAGTTGCAAAGCTTAGCAAAATGTCATTCTTTAAAGTATAAGGAGCTTTACCGCTGTACAGGAATACGATGGTTGCTGTAGGAGTTTGTTGCTCTTTGGCATATTCATTCTTGTACACACCTTTGCGTATACTCATCTTCGTATCTTTGAAGGTCTCTTTGCGATTGATGGCAGGCAGTGCACCTAAGTATTCGGCAATCAGTGGTTTGGCAGTTTCAAGGTCAATGTTTCCGACAAAGTAGAATGTAAAGTCGCTGGCATCTTTGAAACGGTCGTTGTACATTTCCAGAATACGGTCGTAATCAATCTGATCCACCATTTCCGGTTTCATCATTACTACACGCGGGTGATTATTGTACATTGCTTTCTGTAAAGAGTCGTTTATAGAAGAAAGAGGATTTGCCTGCGCACTTTCCAATTGGGCTTTCATACGGTTTTTAAAAGATTCGAATGCTTCCGCATCTTTACGGGGAGCGGTGAAGGTGAGATATGTCAGCTGCATCATCGTTTCAAAATCTTTTGGTGAGCAGGTACCGAATACATTCTCAGTGGTAGCACCCAGACCGGCATTGACGGAAACTTTCTTGCCAGCCAGTACTTTCGTCAAGTCTACTTGGCTAAAGTTACCCAAACCACCTACAGCTATTACGTTGTCCATAACGGCAAAGTTCAGTGCGTCTTTGTCGGGGAAAATGGATTTACCACCCAGACTGGTACCTTTCATGCGGATTTCATCAGCTTTGAAATCAGTCTTCTTTACATAGACAGTTACACCATTTGAAAGAACTAATTTTGTACTACCATAGATATCGCCTTCTTTCTCAGAAATGATTTTACCACCTTTCGGGGCTTCTTTCATCAGCGGTTCGTCAGATACTTTGTCTACGTATGCTTGCAGGTCGAGATCTTTCATACCTTTCAGTAAGTTGATAACTTCTTCTTTTGTCGGGTATTTCAAGCCTTCTTTTGCAGGACCGGCAATTATAACTACTTGATTGCTATCCGGAACGAGTTGCTGCATTACCATATTCATGGCCTGTAAGGGAATGTTAGGAGCCAGTTGGTTCATCATAGCGTACTCAGCTTCAATCCCCGGGATAGGCTCGCCATTCAAGAAGTTCTGTACATATTCTCTTACGTAAGAACCGTGCTTGGTCTTTTCGCGTTCGTTGTAGGCAGACTCTAAACTCTGCAAATAGTTGGCGCGTGCGCGTGCATATTCTGATTCGGTAAAGCCGAAGCGACGTGCACGTTCAGTCTCTTGTAGTAAGGTTTTCAAGGCTGTTTCAATGCCGTCGGCTTTACTTGAAGCAGAAAGTGCGAAGGCTTCTTTGGTTTTGGCGACAAAGAAGTCGCTATAGTAACTGCTTGCACGGGTAAACGGTGGGTTGGCACTTTGCACCAATTCGCTCAGGCGGGCGTTCAACATACTACTGATCATGCTCGTCATATATTGTGAAGCAAGGTAGCCTACATTATTCTTTTCTGAATCAGGAGTCGCATCTTGCTTGAAGTAAATCTCAATTGACGGGTCGTCTACTTCCTTATCTGTACCGATAGCTACGATGGGTTCCTTATTATCAGTAACAGGATAGTAAGTGCGCTCTGCCGGATTTACCGGTTTTTGTACATCGGCGAATACTGCCTTTAGTTTAGCTTCTACGGTGTCTACATCGATATCACCTACGATAACGATACCTTGCAGATCAGGACGATACCATTTGTGATAGTAATCGCGGATATCTTTATAAGGGAAGTTGTTGATTACATCAATAGAGCCGATAGGCATACAATCTGCATATTTGTCACCCTGATATATAGTTGGGAGCAGGTCAGTGTAGACGCGCAACATACCACTGTTGCGGCTGCGCCATTCTTCACGGATCACACCACGTTCTTTGTCGATTTCATCGTCTTTGAGTAGGATATAGTTAGACCAGTCGTGCAGGATCAGCAGACAGGAGTCCAACACACCGGTGCGGTCAATCGGAGCATTACTGATGTTGTAAACAGTTTCGTCTATGCTGGTATAAGCATTTAAGTTAGTACCAAATTTGATACCTACGGTTTCGCACCAAGGGATGACGCCGAGGCCTTTATCATCACCGGGGAAATTTTTAGTACCGTTGAAGGCCATGTGTTCCAAGAAGTGGGCAAGTCCGCGTTGTTGCGGTTCTTCAAGAATGGAACCTACTTTCTGGGCAATATAGAACTCAGCCCGATTTTCGGGTAATTTGTTGTGGCGTATGTAATACGTCAGGCCATTGTCTAATTGGCCGATACGGACATTTTTGTCCACGGGAAGGGGCGGAAACTGCATTTGCTGCGCTACCGCTTGTTGGAAACCGGCACATAGAACGAATGCTACTGCCAGTAAACTGTGAAATAAATGTTTCATGTTGATGAAAATTAAAATTGTTTCTTGACCTATTTGTCGAAGAGGGAGAGGAGAAATCACAGGAAGGATATATTTTTTATATGAATGATAATTTAGCAAATTATCATTTTATCGCCTCACGAATTCGTACCAGTTTCGTCAGTAGTCCTTCCAGTAAATCGAGCTTCAGCATATTGGCACCATCGCTTTTGGCTATTTCGGGGTGCTCATGTGTTTCAATAAACAATCCGTCTACACCAACCGCAACACCGGCTTTGGCAACGGTTTCAATAAGCTGCGGCATACCACCTGTCACTCCACTTGTCTGATTGGGTTGTTGCAGAGAATGTGTAACATCCAGAATGACCGGATAACCGAAGGTTTGCATTTCAGGAATGCCACGGTAGTCTACAACAAGGTCTTGATATCCGAAAGTTGTTCCACGTTCGGTAATCATAACTTCCTTATTTCCGGCTTCTACTACCTTTTCCGCAGCAAAGCGCATGGCGAGTGGAGACAGGAACTGTCCTTTTTTGATGTTAACCACCTTTCCTGTTTTTGCAGCAGCTATCAGAATGTCTGTCTGGCGGCAAAGGAATGCTGGTATTTGCAGTACATCTACATATTCGGCGGCCATTGCGGCTTCTTCTGCAGAATGTATATCTGTAACAGTAGGCACACCAAAAGTATCGTGTACTTTCTGTAACACTTTCAACGCTTTTTCATCGCCTATTCCCATAAATGAATCCAGGCGTGAACGGTTGGCCTTGCGATAAGAGCCTTTAAATACATAAGGTATTTGTAATTTCTCCGTGATATTTACCACACGTTCGGCAATACGCATTGCCATCTCTTCTCCTTCAATCACACAAGGACCTGCCAATAAAAAGAAATTTCCAGCAGGATTATTCTTTAATTCAATCATAAGTAATTAGTGTATAGTGCTTAACGTTAATCGTTATTCTTAGTTGGGTATAATCAATGTTATCGCTTCATGCATAATTCCGATGTCCAGTGGAAAATGCCGGTCGAGAATACGTCCGTCCAAGTCCACCGAAGCATTTTGTGCACGTAGTACTTTTACTTTCTGGGTACGGTAAGGCATCACGACTTTATGATTCAGAATACGTCCCTGGATAAGCATCCACAGTCCTGATACGAGTTGTAACAGCTCCGGACGATAGATAACGGATACATCGAGCCAACCGTTATACGGCACGGCACTTGGTGCTTGTCCGTATCCCCATGCACTGCCAATACATACCGTCATGATACGTCCCCGGATGTGTTCTCCGTTTATTTTGAGATGCATCCGGTAGAGCTTCCGTTCAAAGAAAAGTGAGATGAGGGCCATGAGATAGGACAGGAATTTCACTCCCCAGAAACGTTTGGTCTGGTCGGAAATCTTCACGATACGGGCTCCTAAACCAATGTTGATTGCATTGAGGAAATAGCGTGTTACATGCTTTTCACCATCGTAATAGTTGCAAAATCCGACGTCTATCTTCCGGCGTCGGTTATTTATGATGCAATCTACGGCATCTTTGTATTCCGAAGTCATTTCCCAGTATTTGGCAAAGTCATTTCCGATACCGTTGGGAATGATACCTATGGCGATTTCTCTTTTATCTTCTGCATTGGACGACATGATACCGTTGATGGCGTCGTTTAGTGCTCCATCACCGCCCACCACAACAATGGTGCGGTATCCGTTATTGGCAAGAATGCCGGCTAAACGTTCCACAGATCCGAACCCTTCAGACTGCACATAGTCATAAGACACGCCTCGGCTGTCCATATATTCTTTGATTTCTTTCCACCGTTTCTGCACTTTCCGCGTGCCGGCTTTGGGATTGTATATCACTCCCCACTTTTCGGGTTCTACGCTCATATTGTTATCTCTTAGTAAAGTCCTACATAATCATTTTTGTACTCTCCCCGCAGTCTTTGTCTTTGTTGCCCCAAAGATACTAATTCCCTTCGAGTTTCGCTTGTACAAAAGCAATCTTTTCTTCCATAGGCAGCCCGGCATCCATCCAATGGATAGTAAAGCCGCGTCGTTCCATTCCCCGGAACCAGGTCATCTGCCGTTTGGCAAACTGATGAATAGCAATCTCCAGTTCCCTGTACATCTCTTCGTATGTCAGTTTGCCGATAACGTACAGAGTCAGGTACTTGTATTCCAGGCCATAATAGATAAGATCATCCGGTTGGATACCCTGTTCTATCAGGCGTCGTACTTCATCTACCATCCCTTCGTTCAGACGTTGACGCAGGCGGTTGGATATCTTCGTACGGCGTAATTCCCGGTCTATATCTACACCAATGATAAGGCTGTTCAGTTTCGGGAACGCCCGTTCGTCTACCGGTGTATGTGCATAATATTCTTCTATCTCAATGGCCCGGATCGCTCGTTTTACGGTGTCGACATCTGTAGTATTATGCAGGGCTTTGTATTGCTTCAGCATCTCAGTCAGTTCTTCCAGGGATTTATCGGCAAGACGTGCACGTAACTCCGGGTTTTCGGGAACTGGCAGCAACTTATAGCCTTTCAATACGGATTCCAGATACATACCGGTACCTCCACACAAAACGGGAAGTTTCCCTTTTTGTTTAATAGTCTCGTACGCTATCAGAAAATCACGCTGATATTCAAAAACATTGTATTTATAACCCGGGTCGGCAATATCAATCAGATGATAGGGGATTAGTTTACCATTTACAGTGTAGTCTACCAGGTCTTTACCTGTACCGAGATCCATACCACGGTAGATTTGCCGGGAATCTGCACTGATGATTTCTGTGTCAAGAACATCTGCCAGTGCTGCGGCGAAAGGAGTTTTACCGGAAGCGGTAGGACCTAATATAGCTATCAAATCATAGTCAGGCATAAGTCGTTTTGATTATTTTTCTACAAAGATAATGCAAACCGAAAGCAATACAAAATAAGCTTGATTATTTTTAATGCTAAAGTGCAGCTTGTCTTTGTTTTAAAGCTAAATATGAAAAAGGAAGTGAAAAAGAGAATGCCTTCTCTTAAATGGTGTTATAAATGCGTTGTTTTCGCACACGGAACTTGCTACTTTCAAAAAAGTGCGTACCTTTGCACTGTGTTTTTCATAGTATTAGATTTAAGGTTAACAAAGGTTGGAGTACAGCGGTACTCCTTTTTTTATGTCTATACCTCATCTCTTCAATATTGAAATATTCATTTCATTCATACCTCATTTGTATACCACATCCATATGCTGCGTGGCTATGTTACATCATTGAAAGTATATGTAACAGATATGAGAAAGTATGTAATACCAGTATAAATACGTGTAGCGCAATGATGCAGATGTATTCCAGGGGATTGGATAAATTTGCAGAAATAAAAAAAGAAATGATATAGGGAAATTAGGTAAAGGTAAAATGAAACTTCAGTTTTCAGTGAATAGGTTTACCAAATTAGGTTAGTTAATTATTTTTAGGTCTGTGAGGTTGTGTTTGTGAAAACACAACCTCATTTATATGGTGATAAAGATGTATATTTGCAATACTAAAAGTATATGCCAAGCTATGAAATACATATTGATTCTGCTACTTCTGTTGATTTTTCCACTATCCGGTATTGCGGAAAAGCATTGTGTCTTTACTCCAATTAACGGAACGCATGGATTGTCCGGAAATAAGGTGCGCAATATCACTCAGTTGCCGGACGGGCGCATGATGATAACTACGGAAGGATTACTGAACTTATATGACGGTACTAATTTCAGTTACCTGCACTATGATCGGGAAGATATCTGCCGTTTATCAGACTATTCCGGATTTCATCACGAATATATAGATGCTCACGGATATATGTGGCTTAAAAATCAACGCCAACTGATGGTGGTGGATATAGGACGTGAATGTTTTATTGAGCGACCGGACAGTTTGCTGGCTTTATGGGGGATAGATACTCCGATGAAGGATTTTTTCATGGATAAGACAAAGAATTTATGGGTCATAACGGATAAGGATGATTTGGTACGCATAGATAAGACAACTCTGCAGGCAAGTACTTTTCTGAATCGTGTTTCATTGATTGGAGATACCACCGATCAGGTTTATGATCTTGGGGTGTTGGACGGGAACTTATATCTGTTCTATCGTTCCGGTTTATTGATTTGTTACGCTATGGAGTCACAAAAGGAAATATATCGGCAGAAACTGTCGGATGAACTTCCTGAAGGAGTGTATGGGAATACATCTTACGTAGTGCCGGGAACGAATACTTTCTACCAGTTATGCAATGGTAACAGAGGCGGGGTAATGTTGGCTTATGATGTAGAAAGAAGAAAATGGAACATCGTGTTGCAGACAAGCTATTGGCTGAATTACCTGTCTGTTGATAAAGACGGAAGCATATGGATTAGTTGTCATAAAGGATTATGGAATATAGATGCGGGGCTGGAAAGAAAACAATATATACCAACCTTGAAATTAGTGGACGGACGCAATATAAATACAGAAGTGAGTACGCTTTACAATGACAGCCAAGGTGGCATGTGGGTAGGGACCTTGAACCGGGGAATCCTGTATTATCATCCGGACCGTTTCCGTTTTCAGAATATTGGCAGGACATTGTTTCCCGTTACGGAAAATATGAATCTTTATGTAACTTGCATTGCAACACAAAACCAGGAGAATATGTGGGTGGGGACCCGGAAAGGACTATTCTCCTATCATCTTTCTAATGGAGACATAAACTTATATTCCAAGGAATTGTCCACAGTCAATTGCAATACCCTGTTTAAGGACAGTCGGCAACGTACTTGGTTGGGAAGTGTCGGACAGGGACTTTATTGTATGCTGCCGGATGGAGAAACCAGACATTATCCGTTGTCCGGCCAGACAATTCATTCCATTATGGAGCAACCGGACGGAACTCTGTATTTATGTACTGAAAACCAGGGTTTCGGTACATTTACTCCCGAAACCGGACAATATGAAAAGGAGCAGGGACTACCTCAGACGGAGAATTTGACTGTCTACCAATTGGCATCTTTGGGGAAGGATCGTTTAGCAGGCATTACACGGAAAGGTTGGTTTGTTTATGATTGTACCCAAAAAGAATATACCTTTAACCCCAGTTTTCATGTATGTACTTCCATCTTTGTAGACCGACAAAAGCAAGTTTGGATTGGTCTGGAAGATGGGTTGTTGCTTTGCAACATAGCTACCGGACAACAAAACACGTTTCATACCACGGACGGCTTGGTCAATAACTCTATCCGTTCCATCATTCAAACACAAGATCATGCTATCTGGGTATCTACTTCTAACGGGATAACACGTATCACTGTAACGGGAGAGGGAGAACAGATACGATATTCGTTTGCAAATTTCAATCGGTACGATGGTGTGATTACGGATGAATTCTGCGAGCGGTCCTCTTTTGTCGCAGAAGATGGAACTCTCTACTGGGGTGGTATTAATGGATTTAATAAGTTTGTTCCGCTTCATACCACAATGGAGCGGGCGTATGCCGCACCTTTATTCGTGGGCTTTGATCTGTTTGGTGAACGTGTGGAAAGTGGAAAAATGTATCATGGTAACAGGATACTTCAACGCCCCATAACCTTGACCAAAGAGATTATCCTGAACTATGATCAGAACTTTTTCACTTTAGAGTTTTCTGCCTTGAATTATATCAATCCCACACAGACCTATTATCGTTACCAACTGACGGGTATTGACTATTCGGAACGGGAAATCCGCTCTTCCGATGGTAAGGGTACTGCCACTTATACTGACTTGCCGCCTGGCACTTACACTTTCAGAGTGCAAGCCGCTGATAATAGTGAGTCGTGGACGGGAAAATATGCGGAAATTGAAATAACCGTAAAAGCTCCGTTTTGGAAAACCACTTATGCTTATCTCTCTTATTTCCTGTTCGCAACGGGAAGCTTGATCGCCCTAGTTTTTGTATATATACGACGCAAACGCCGAAAACTGGTACGTGAACAAAGAGAGAAACTGGATGAAATGAAGTCCACTTTCCTGCAAAACATCAATCAGGAACTGGCAGAACCTATCAATCGTATAATCTCTCCCTTGGATACCATTTTAAAACATACGGATGAAGGCAGAACCAAACTGCAATTGAAGGAAATACAGAATAATGCCGTAGAGCTGAAAGAACTGGTTGACCAGCTTTCGGAAGGAGTCCTGTCCCCTCTGTCGCCTGCTGAAAATGAGTTGGCTTTGGAAGAACTGTTGATGAATATGCGCCAGTTGCTGGAACAACAGGAGAAAAGGAAAGAACAACTGAAAGCAACTCCGGAAGCTGCGCCGGACAACTCCTTGCTATCGGCGGCCGATGAATTGTTTCTTCGTAAGGCTTTGAAATTTGTAGAACAGAATCTGGACAATCCCGAGTATTCAGTAGAGGTATTGAGTCGGGACATGGGAATGGATCGCACGGGGCTGTATCGAAAACTGGTTTCAGTGGTAGGAAAGACACCGACAAATTTTATCCGTTCCATTCGTCTGAAACGTGCCGCACAACTTTTGGAAGAAGGACATACGGTGGCCGAAGTTGCTGACCGGGTTGGATTCAGTACATCCAGTTATCTGAGTAAATGTTTTCAGGAAGAGTTTGGTATGCGTCCTTTGCAGTACGTTAATAGTCTGAAAGAACAACCGAAATAGTCACATTTCAACGAGATTGTTGCTTCTTGCAACATTTGTACCACGTGTTTTATAGGCTTCAGGCTACTTTTGCCCTCATAATTCAATTTTTAAATGAAATATCATGAGAAAAGTAAAAGTAGGAATTACCGGTATATTTCTTTTAATATCCGGTTTACTGATGGCGCAAAATGTGAATAGGACGCCACAGGGTGTAAAGGTAAATGTGGCGGAAGGAAACTTCAATGCAGAAGTTATTTTTTATTCTCCTTCTATTGTCCGCATAGTGAAGTATCCTTCGGTAAAGGATCAGATGCCGGACAAAGAAAGTCTTTCCGTAACATTGGTGCCGGAACAAACTAAGATTGATTTTAAGGAACAGGGAGATGATGTCAGATTGAAAACGTCTGATATGATTGTTACTTTAAACAAGACCGATGGAACGGTACGCTTCACCGATACAAAAAACAACGAATTACTGGCAGAAAAGGGAACTCCTTCTTTTTATCCGAATAAGGGCAAAGCCGATAAGGGCACTTATAAAGTTCGCCAGGCCTTTATGCTTGAAAAAGAGGAGGCTATATATGGATTGGGAATACTTCAGAATGGTAAAATGTCGCAACGTAACCAACGGAAGTACCTGATGCCGGGCAATGTGGAAGACGGAATCACTTTCTTCCAGTCCGTGAAAGGCTATGGTCTTTTCTGGGATAACTATTCTCCGACTAACTTTGCTGATGATGAGAATGAGACTTCATTTGAATCGGAAGTTGGTGATTGCACAGACTACTATTTCATGTATGGTGGAGATGCCGATGGCGTAGTTGCCCAAATGCGTACTCTTACCGGACAAGTACCCATGTTCCCTTTGTGGACGTATGGCTACTGGCAGAGCAAAGAGCGTTATAAAAGTCAGAATGAAGTACTGGGCGTACTGAACAAATACCGTGAATTACAGATTCCCTTGGATGGTATCGTGCAGGATTGGCAGTACTGGGGTAGTAACTACTTGTGGAATGCAATGGAATTTTTGGATGGTAATTACTATAATCCCCAGCAGATGCTGGATGAGATTCATGCAAAGAATGCGCACATGATTATCACGATCTGGTCTTCATTCGGTCCACAGACCAAGCCTTATAAGGAGCTGAATGAAAAAGGACTATTGTTTAATTTTAGGACTTGGCCTCTTGCAGGCACTGATACGTGGCCTCCTAGGGAAGACTATCTGTCGGGCGTGAGAGTTTATGATGCCTACAGCCCCGTTGCACGTGATATTTACTGGAAACATCTGACCCGCCTCTATGATTTGGGTATGGACGGTTGGTGGATGGACTCCACCGAACCAGATCATTTGGATGCAAAACCTGAAGATTTTGATACACCTACCTATTTAGGTTCATTCCGCAAAGTACGCAGTGCCTATCCGTTGATGGCCGTAGGTGGTGTTTATGATCACCAACGCGCTACGACTTCAGACAAGCGTGTGTTTATTCTTACCCGTTCAGGATTTGCTGGGCAGCAGCGTTACGGATGTAATGTATGGTCGGGTGATATCGTTTCTACCTGGGAATCATTGCGTAAACAGATACCTGCCGGGCTAAACTTTACCCTTACGGGAAATCCCAACTTCAATAGTGATATCGGGGGCTTCTTCTTAGGCCATTACAATAAGGGATGGAATGATGGATCGGCTACAAAGAATCCGTCCTATCAGGAATTATACGTACGCTGGGTACAGTTTGGAGCGTTCAATCCGATGATGCGTTCGCACGGAACGGAAGCTCCGAGAGAGATTTATCAGTTTGGAAAGAAAGGAGAACCCATTTACGATGCTATCGAAAAAGCTATCCGTTTGCGTTATTCTCTGTTACCTTATATATATTCTACTTCTTGGCAGGTCACCAATAAGCAGTCAAGCTTTATGCGTGCGTTGATGATGGATTTTGCCGATGACAAGAAGGTGTGGGACATGAATGACGAATATATGTTTGGCAAGTCCATCCTGGTGGCTCCGATTGTGGAAGCGCAATATACTCCGGAAGTGGCAGCTACTGCATCGGAAGAGACAGGCTGGGACAGGGATGACAATAAAAATAAGAGCAAAGGCAGCATGACAGTAGACTTCACTACAAAGAAAACTGCAAAGGTTTATCTGCCCGCAGGTACTGTATGGTATGATTTCTGGACTAATGAGAAATATGATGGCGGCCAGGAAATATCAAGAGAAACGACTATTGATATGATTCCACTTTACGTCAGAGCCGGAAGTATTGTTCCCATCGGTCCCGATGTGCAATATGCGACAGAAAAAAACTGGGATAATCTTGAGTTGAAAGTGTATGCAGGTGCGAATGGTAGTTTCACCCTTTACGAAGATGAGTTTGATAATTATAACTATGAATCAGGAGCATATACGGAAATTCCTATGACATGGAATAATGCTTCCCGTACGCTCACTATCGGTGCACGCAAGGGAAAATATAACGGCATGCTTGAAAAACGCCAGTTTACGGTGAAGACAGTGGACGGTAACAGTAAGACGGTTACTTATACAGGAAAGAAGGTGACGGTAAAACTCTGACCAGATGGAGTAACTTTACTTTGAGTGTGATGCCTATCATCAATGGTATTGATGGTGGGCATCATCGGCATTGATGATAGGCCAAGGCCAGGGGACATGAGTGATGGAGGTAAATCAAAGGTAAGATGCAGTTTTAGGGCCGACCAGAGCCATTTTTTGAGCGAATGTTACATCAATGTAAGTTTATGTAACATGAAAAGACGGGATGTAACATTGACCGTAGCAAATGGGAACACGAAGATTCGAAAAGTACTTTGTAATGAACTATCTTTGTACAAAACGAAGGTTAATTAAAAAGTATCTTACCATGAAAACAAGAATTAGTTGGATTTTTTATTGTTTAGTAAGTTTCATGTTACTTCCCTCTTTGTCGGCGGCAGAGCGTTTTGTGACAAATGAGAGTAATGGTTTTACCTGGATACAGCAAGGAAAGGCGTATCCGATACTGGTAGACTTGCAGGAAGATAAAGGTGTACTGAGGGCTGTTGCTAATTTGCAGACAGATGCAGGTAAAGTGACAGGTGCTACTCCGGAAATTATTCATTCCCCATCCGGTAATCGTATGCTGATTATCGGTTCTGTTGAAAATAGTTCCTGGATCAAACAGCTGATGCAGGCAGGAAAGATTCCAGCTGCAGATTTGAAAGGGAAACGTGAGAAGTACATTCTTCAGACGGTGAAGCAGCCCGTGGAAGGAGTAGAAGAAGCAATTGTCATTGTTGGTAGTGACAAGCGGGGAACTATTTACGGTATTTACGAGCTTTCCCGGCAGATGGGTGTCTCTCCCTGGTATTTCTGGGCAGATGTTCCGGTGGAGAAGCATGATATTATATCTATTAAAGAAGGTGTATATACCGATGGTGAACCGGCAGTGAAGTACCGCGGTATTTTCCTGAATGATGAATGGCCCAGCTTAGGCGGCTGGGCGTCTGCTACCTTTGGTGGGTTCAATAGTAAGTTCTACGAAACGGTGTTCGAACTGGTGCTTCGCCTCAAAGGAAATTTTATGTGGCCTGCCATGTGGAACAGTGCTTTCTACGATGATGACCCGATGAACGGTCCGTTGGCCAACGAGATGGGAATTGTGATGAGTACTTCCCATCATGAACCGATGGGACAGGCTCAAAAAGACTGGAAACGTCGTGGAAAAGGAGAGTGGAATTACACTACGAACGGTGCCGTGTTGCGCGACTTCTGGCAGCAGGGGATGGAACGCTGCAAGGATTGGGAAGCGGTGATCACCCTTGCTATGCGTGGCGACGGCGATGAACCGATGAGCGAAGATGCCAATATCTCCTTGTTGCAGAATATCGTGAAAGATCAGCGGAAAATCATAGAGAAGGTAACCGGTAAGAAGGCTAAAGAAACTCCGCAGGTATGGGCGCTTTATAAGGAAGTGCAGGATTATTATGATAAAGGTATGCGAGTGCCCGACGATGTAACGTTGCTGCTCTGTGATGACAACTGGGGCAATGTACGTAAATTGCCCGACTTGAAAGCGAAGCCTCGTAAAGGTGGTTACGGCATGTATTATCATTTCGACTATGTAGGGGCTCCCCGTAACTCCAAATGGATAAATATTACTCAGATACAACGCACGTGGGAGCAGATGATGCTGACCTATGACTATGGCGTGCGCGAATTGTGGGTGGTGAACGTAGGTGACTTGAAGCCGATGGAATATCCTATCACCTTCTTTTTAGATATGGCCTGGGAACCGAAACGTTTCAATGAAAATAATCTGTTTCAGCATACGGTGGATTTCTGTCGTCAGCAATTTGGCGGATACTATGCCGAAGAAGCAGCTCGTCTGATCGACACTTATACTAAATACAACCGTAGGGTTACTCCGGAAATGTTGAATGATCGGACTTACAGCCTGGAAAATTATAACGAATGGCAAAGTGTAAAAGATGAATACGCTGCATTGTGTCTGGATGCCTTGAAACTTTATTATCTGATGCCTGCCGAATACCGGGATGCTTTCGACCAACTGGTACTTTTCCCGATACAGGCATGTTCCAACTTATATGATATGTACTATGCCGTGGCAATGAACCGTAAATTGGCAGAGGCCAATGATGTGAAAGCCAATAAATGGGCGGATAAGGCACGTGTTTGTTTCGAGCGCGACTCCGTGCTGACTTATCATTATAATCATGTAATGAGTGGGGGCAAATGGAATCATATCATGGATCAGACTCACATCGGATATAGATCCTGGAATGACCCGAAGCGCAATATAATGCCTAAAGTGACCTTTGTACCCGAGCCCCGTATAGCTCCTGCACCACCTGTGTTTGTAGAAAAGGATGGATATATATCTATTGAAGCAGAACATTATACCCGTTCAGCAAATGGTACATCTGCTGATTGGATTACGATCCCTAATCTGGGACGTACCTTGTCAGCCGTCACTACTTTGCCTTCCACAGCTACTCCGAGCGAAGATATGTATCTGGAATATGATTTTGAAACGGAGAAGAGTGGTGAAGCAACAGTTATCGTACGTTTCTCTTCGACATTGAATTTCAATGATTATAAAGGACTGCGATATGCGGTTTCACTGGATGGCGGTGACGAACAGATAGTCAACATCAACGGTGATTATAAAGGTGAACTTGGCAGATTGCAGGCGGAGCATATCATCACTACCCAAACGAAACATTTGCTTGATAAGAAAGAAAAGCATACCTTGCGCATCCGTCCGCTTGACCCGGCACTTGTCATGCAGAAGATAATGATTGACTTCGGAGGTTTGAAACCTTCTTTCCTGGGAGCGCCGGAGAGTTCTGTGAGAAGGGAATGTTTTTAAGGAACTCCCATAACTCCTAAAAAAAAGATTATGAAATACAGATTTGCTTTATTGATAGTACTGGCCTGCATTTGTTCTGTGTTGGCTGAGGCTAAAGTGAAACTCCCATCCGTTCTTTCGGATGGGATGGTATTGCAACGTGAACGTCCCATAAAAATATGGGGAACGGCTGATCCGGGTGAGAATGTGGTTGTCACGTTCAAGAAGAAGAAATACACGGCAGTAGCCGATGAAAATGGCAAATGGCTGGTAACACTTCCTGCAATGAAGGCCGGTGGCCCTTATGAGCTGACAGTGAACGAAATGACAGTGAAGGATATCCTGATAGGAGATGTATGGTTGTGCTCGGGACAATCGAATATGGAACTGACGGTGGCGCGTGTAGCGGATATGTTCGGTAGAGAGACTGCTACTTACGAGAATTCAATGGTCCGCTATGTCAAGACTCCCTATGGTAATGATTTGCATGGTCCCAAAGAAGACATATCCCAAATGAACTGGACAGCGTTGAATCCGCAGGTTGCCCAGTCTTATGCCGCATTGCCTTACTTTTTTGCAATAGAGATGTATAATGAGACGAAAGTTCCTGTCGGCATTATCAATTCCAGTTGGGGAGGAAGTTCCATTGAAGCTTGGATGAGTGAAGATGCGCTTCAGGCATTTCCGAAGAACCTGCGCGAGCGGGATATCTATAACTCCGACGAATACAAGGCCTTGATGAATAAAGCGGGAGGAATGATGTCGAGATTCTGGAGCCTCTCTTTATATAAAGGTGATGAAGGCCTTCATGCTCCGGTTAAATGGTATGAACCGGAATTGAATGATTTCGACTGGGAGGAGGTGAATATGTTTTCTTATCAGTTGGGCAGCAAGGATGGTTATCCGGTAAGCGGATCGCACTGGTTCCGGCAGAACATTCGCCTTACAGCCGAGCAGGCTGATAAAGATGCCATATTGCGTTTAGGCTGTATGGTAAATGCGGACTCTGTGTATGTGAATGGTGTTTTTGTAGGCACTACTTCCTATCAATATCCGCCGCGCATTTATAAAGTTCCTGCATCGGTGTTGAAAGCGGGAGAGAATCTGGTTACGGTACGTCTTATTAATTCCGGTGGTCGTCCCAGTTTTGTAAAAGGTAAACCCTATTGCATGGCGATAGATGGGGATACGGTTCGCTTGTCCGAGCAGTGGAAGTATAGGCTGGGTTGTGAAATGCCTGCCGGAAGAGGAGGTGTATCTTTTCAGAACATTCCGACCGGTATGTATAATTCCATGATTTCTCCTTTGAGGAATCTTACTTTTAAGGGAGCTTTGTGGTATCAGGGCGAATCGAATGCAGGACGTCCGGGTGAATATGAAGCTTTATTGACTGCCATGCTCAAAGACTGGCGGGTGAAATTTGCAGATGAAGACTTGCCATTCTTTATAATGCAGCTACCCAATTTTATGCAGACGCATCAGCAGCCTGTAGAAAGTGGTTGGGCAGGTATGCGTGAAGCACAGCGGCAGGTGACGTTGAAGTTACCTAATACCTCTTTGGTTGTGGCAATAGACTTAGGAGAGTGGAATGATATTCATCCGCTGAATAAGAAGGAACTGGCAAGGAGAGTGGCGCTTCAGGTCAAAAGGAAAGTATACGGGCACAAAGATATAGTTCATAGTGGTCCGCTGTGCACTGCCGCCGCTATTGAGGGAGGAAAGGTCATTCTATCTTTTGAGGCGGGAACGGATGATTTAATGCCTGTAGCTCAACTTAAAGGTTTTGCATTGGCGGGAACGGACGGACGTTATAAATGGGCTGAGGCGACCGTGGAAGGCAATAAAGTGATAGTCTGGAGTGAAGGGATTGCTCAGCCCACAAAGGTTCGCTATGCTTGGGATGATAATCCGCAAGAGGCTAATTTGAAGAATAAGGCGGGACTTCCGGCTTCGCCGTTTCAAATGGATGTTCCATGATTCCCTAAACTTGATTGACTGAGAAACACCGGAATTTACGCGCGCGGTGCAATATGACAATAAGATAGTGAAACAGATGTATTTCGTTGCAATACATCTGTTTTTTTTATTATTAATAACAAAGGTCCCAATCAGAAAGTTACTTCCAGAAGGATAAAACCTTGTTTTATCTGATTCATATCATCTATTGTTATGCTACAGATGGTCTATTCTGCTCCATTACATGATCTATTCTAATCAATCAGATCATCTATTCTCCCTAAACGGCTGATATAATTTGAGAAATGGCTACACCTTTTGCCCCATAAGGCTACACCATCCTTACCAAAAGGTGACACCATCACCCAAAAAGGGTGTAGCCTTTCTGAAAAGCAGGTAATATTCTTCTATTTCAAAGAAGATAAGTGGCGGAATCAAATAATCATATTTGAAGAAAATACGATCAAAGCGCAATTAATAAGAACGAAATAAGAAGGAATCTCTTTCTAAAATGCGCTTCCTTTTACCATTACAAATCATACTGCATTCGCCTAACAGGTAATCCTTGCTTTTTTTGTATCACGGCAACTAATGGTACGAAAGAAAGCAACCCCAGACATCACGATTTACATTTTGTCATATTGCCCATTTCGCTCAAGCTGCTCATTTTGCTCAAATTACGTAAGTAGCCTGACAGGTTTTCCCTTTACTCTATCTTTATCTGTCAGCATATTTCTTTTGCCATATAACCCCTCCATTCTCAAGGATCTCTTTCCTTGCATAGTGAGTCTAATCAAGTGCACTTTCTTCTACTATTTCTTTCGCTTGTTTATATTCATTTCCGAAAGATATGTCCATCCCCTGTCTGATCTTGATAGAAAATAATCAAAAAGGCTTAAAAGTGTTAATGGATGTATTGCTGCAATAAATGAATGAAAGTCATTTTTTAGCTTTAACAAGTGGGTTACATATTTTTTGTGATACGTTACCACACTGTTTTTTCTTGCATTTCTCTTGAGATTTTTGATTCATTATTATACTGTTTTTCTCTCTCTAAAGTGATTTCTTAAGCTCTCTTTTTGTCTTAAAAAAGGGTTCTTTATTTTGTTTGTAATTGTTTGATATATAGTTTGATATATTGTTTTACGAAATGCAGTCAAAAAAGAATGTAACATCGAAGAGAAAGATGTAATGCCATCAAAAAAACGTGTAGCATGATCGTGTCTGATGTTCCATTTCTGATGCATACATTTGCTGCTGAGAAAAAGCGACTATATTATTGGGAGAGATGCGTATGGAAAACATTTTTCTTTCCTCTTATGACATGAAACGCTAATATATGTAATAATAGTAATATGATTATTAACCGTCAAATTATTAATCTTAAAAGACTGATTGATTATGAAATGCAAGTACGATGACAGTTGATGCTATCTTTAATAGCTAATGAAGAGAGAATGTAGTTATTAATATCTTAAACTAATGGTAATGAAAAATGTAACAAAAAAAAATCAAAAGCTACCTTACTTATTGCTTTTGTTGCTATTAAGTTGCTTGCCAACGTTAGCGCAAAATGGAGTAACGGTAAAAGGAACAGTTCTTGATAGTACCGGTGAAACGATTATCGGTGCTTCTGTCGTTGTGAAAGGCAACACTTCAATAGGTACGATATCAGATATAGATGGGAATTTTACGTTGACTGTTCCTAATAATAATGTAACTCTTGTTATTTCATATATCGGTATGAAATCACAAGAGGTGAAAGTACCCCCTCAGCAATCGATCAGAGTCGTGTTGGAAGATGACAGCCAACAGCTGGAAGAAGTTGTGGTAGTGGGTTTTGGTCAGCAGAAGAAGGCCTCGGTGGTGGGCTCCATTGCACAAACCACTTCGAAAGCTTTGGAGCGCACCGGTGGTGTCTCCAGTTTAGGTCAGGCGCTGACGGGTAACCTCCCGGGTGTAGTGACTATGACTACTACCGGTATGCCGGGTGAAGAAGATCCGAAGATCACCATTCGTGGTGTGACATCCTGGAACTCAAGCGATCCGCTTATATTGGTGGACGGTGTAGAACGTCCCATGAATTCGGTGGATATCAACTCTGTGGAAACCATTTCTGTATTGAAGGATGCGTCGGCAACTGCCGTATTCGGTGTACGCGGTGCCAACGGTGTAATCTTGATTACCACCAAACGTGGTGCAGAGGGCAAGGCAGTGATCAACATCAATGCCAGTACGACATTGAAGACCTACTCTAAATTGCCCGATATGATGGACTCGTATGATGCGCTTTCGCTCCGTAACCAAGTTATTGAGAGTGAACTGGCTTATAAGCCGGAAGCCTGGAGTTACTACCTGACGCAGGACCGTTTGAACAAGTATCGCTATCCGGCCAATCAGGCAGAAGCTGAACGCTACCCCAATATGGACTGGGTGGACTATCTGTTGAAGGACGTAGCTACTTCTTATAATGCTAACGTCAACATCAGTGGTGGTACTAAGTTCGTGAAATATTTCGCCAGTGTGGACTATACGCATGAAGGCGATATATATAAGAAGGTAACCAATATTAAGGGCTATGACCCAGGATTCGGATACGACCGTATCAATGTGCGCAGTAACCTCGATTTCAACCTGACCAAGACTACTAAATTGCACGTCAACCTTTCCGGTTCGCATGCTGTGAAGAAGGCTACGCAAGGTCAGTACGAGAATCTTGTTTGGAGTGCTTTCTATGGCATCTCTCCCGACTCTTTCATGCCGGTGTACAGTGACGGTACCTTTGGTTACTATTATCCCAACCCCACGCAGGCTGCCACTAACTCTTACGAGGGACTCAGCGTCAACGGTATAGGTTATACAACAGATGATCGCCTGAACACTGACTTCACCCTCGAACAAGATCTTGGTTTCGTACTCAAGGGGTTGAATATACAGGCTAAGTTAGCATTCGACAACGCCTTCCGTGAAACAGGTCGTGGAGTGGATGACACAAACGACTGGGAAAGTGAAATGCACAAATGGATCGATCCCGATACAGGTATAGAGTATACCGACATTTCTCCTGATGCCTTATATAAGTTCGACTTTAAGAATAACAGCGCTTGGATGACCGGTGCGGGTGCTGTTCAAAACTGGGCTACCTACCGCCGTATGAACTATTCTGTTCAATTGAACTATTCCAATAAGTTTGGAAATCACACTGTGGGTGCCATGGGTAACTTTAGCCGCGAACAGTATGCTACAGGTAGCGAACAGCCCCATTATCGTGAGAACTGGGTGTTCCGTGGCACATATGATTTTGCAAACCGCTACATGTTGGAATATAACGGTGCTTACAATGGTTCCGAAATCTTTGCTAAGGAAAATCGCTTTGCCTTCTTCAACTCGGGTGCTATCGGATGGATGGTTTCAGAAGAGCCCCTTGTGAAGAAACTCAATCTCAAATGGCTGGATATGTTGAAGCTTCGCGCGTCTTATGGTCAGATTGGCGATGACAATGTAAGCGGACGTTGGCTTTATATGGATACTTGGAGCAATGGTGGCAGCTATCGTCAGTCGTTGACGGGTGTAGATCCTTCCAAGAGCCCTTACAGCTGGTGGCAACAGAGCCAGCTTGGCAACAAGAACTTGCAATGGGAGACGGCTACCAAACTTGATATCGCTGCTGACTTCGCTATTTTGGGCGGCCTTATCTCGGGTTCGTTTGACTATTTTAAGGAAAAGCGTACCGATATTTTAGTAACCGGTGCCAATCGTGCCGTTCCTTCATATTTTGGTACTTCCGCTCCTGTGGCCAACCTCGGCAAGGTAGACAGTGAAGGTTTCGAGTTGGATATTCGCTGGAATAAGCAGCTCAACCGAGACTGGCGTCTTTGGGGTAATGGCTCTTTGACTCATGCTGTCAGCAAGATCAAGGAGGCGGATGATCCCAGACTGAAACCTGACTATCAGAAGAAGGCTGGTAAGGCCATTGATCAGAATTATTCTTATGTGGATCATGGATATTATAATAGTTGGGATGAACTCTATGGTAGTACGGCGCACGATGAATACGATGAAGGACGTAAGCCCGGTAACTATGTCATCCTCGATTATGATGCCGACGGTATTATTTCCGTGAACGATAATATTCCTTATGGCTATACAGGTACTCCGCAGAATACAATGAACCTTCAGATCGGTGCTGACTACAAAGGCTGGAGCTTCTTCGTTCAGTTCTACGGTGTGACTAACGTAAGCCGTTCTGTAGGCCTCAGTAGCTTGGGCGGTACAAGAAACACCGCTTTCCACGAGGGCAGCTACTGGTCTCCGGAGAATCAAAACGGTGATGTACCTCTGCCTCGCTGGTTGAACCAGACAAGCCGGTATACCGATGGTACACGCTTCCTCTTCGACGGTTCGTACGCACGTTTGAAGTATGCTGAACTTTCATATACCTTCTCTAAGGAAAAATGGCTGAAGGCATCGGGTTTGGGCACTTTGAAGCTGTTTATCAATGGTAACAACCTCTTTCTCTGGACTGATATGCCTGATGACCGTGAGTCGAATACCGGTGGATGGAGCGCATACCCCACTCAACGTCGTTTCAATTTAGGTTTTAAAATAACACTTTAATCTGAGATAAGATGAAAAATAAGATTATTCACATACTTTTCGTATTCTTCGCCGCCGGATTCACGTTTACTTCGTGTACCGACTATCTGGACAGAGATTCTGACTCTGTGCTGTCAGCAGAAGATGCGTTCAAGAACTTCAATAACTTCCAAGGATTTATCGAAGTGATGTATAACGTTATCCCCGACGTGGCCAAGCATAACTGGGTAAGCTCCTTCAACTGGGGTGACGATGAGGTTATTACTACCGGTAATGGTGAAGGTTTGATGGGGTATGCTATCGATGGTGGTAACTACCGCACTTATATTGGTAAAGGTGACTGCTTCCTGGATAGAAGCTGGAAAGTTGATGGAGACCGTTTTGCTAAGGCTCTGTGGGGTGGTGGCTGGTATGCCATTCGTCAGGCCAATCTCGGTCTTGAAGCTCTGCAGAGTGGTTTGTTGAAGGATGCCACGCAGGAGGAACGTGACTTTGTCGAAGGGCAACTCTATTTCTTCCGCGCTTGGTTCTATTTCCAGCTTACTACTTATTGGGGTGGCTTGCCATATATGGAAAGTGTATTGCCATCCGATGCACAGTTCAACTTGCCGCGCGAAAGCTATCAGGAGAATGCCGAAAAGATGGCGAGAGACTTTCAGCGTGCTGCCGAGCTGCTTCCTATTGACTGGGATAACACTGCTGCAGGCAACCGTACTAAGGGTAACAACGCTTTCCGTCCCAACAAGATTTGGGCACTTTCTTACCTAGGTAAGTCTCTGCTCTATGCCGGTAGCCCTTTAATGGTGAATGGTGGTGAAAATAGCAACCGTTCATACGATGCGGATTATTGTAAACGTGCGGCTGATGCTTTGGGCAAGGTGCTTGCTATGGTTGAAGGTGGTCAGACACAATATGCTTTGGTAAACTTTGACAAATACAGCAGTCTGTTTTATACTAAAGAGCAGAACTGGCTGATGCCCGGTGGTACAGAAGCCATTATGCGTAGCCCTACTTACGGTGCCGACTCTTACTGGCGTCAGATGAACTCCTATCAGATTCAGGATATTGCAGAAGGTGATGGTATCATTCTCTGTCCTGCTGCCAACTATGTAAATTATTTCGGTATGGCGAATGGTCTGCCACTCAGTGATCCCAATTCCGGATTCAGTAAGGAGCAACCTTGGAAAGGTCGTGACCCGCGTTTCTACAATAACTTTCTCTATGATGGTGTGAAGATGATTAAAGCGCCGACGGACGATAAATTCAAAGCTTTTGAGTATGCTAACCTCTATGAAGGCGGTAATGCCTGCAACGATCCTAAGAGAACCAGCCGTACGGGCTATCTCAACTATAAGTTTATTCCGTTGGGAGCCAACAAGGCTGATAACGACTACGGATACGGTAAGGCTACCCATTTCCATTTAGCATGGTTGCGTCTGGCAGAAGTATATCTTCTGTATGCCGAAGCTGCTGCGCAAGGTTACGGTTCGCCTTCCGGCAAGTCTACTTCTTTCACGAAGAATGCTGTGGAAGCGGTTAACGTAGTCCGTCAACGTGCGGGTGTGGAAGATGTTGCCACTGTATACACTGCCGATCTTGAAAAATTCATGGGTGAGGTTCGTCGTGAACGCGCTGTTGAACTAGCTTACGAAGGACATCGCTTCAACGACCTGCGTCGTTGGAAACTGCTGACCGAATCTCCTTACAACATCAAGACCACGCAGCGGTTCGATCGCGCGGAAGCATTTGACCCTAATGCCGACCCGAAAGAACGTAAAGTCGTTAACTTCCGCGAAGAGGTAGTGACGCAGCGCAAGCTCTCCAGCAAGCACTACTGGCTACCATTCAAGACCGATGATGTGACGATGTATCCTGAATTCTACCAGAATCCCGGTTGGTAATGGTTTTATTAACGTAAAAACTCTAATAAAATGAAACATATATATAAAGGACTTGTACTTTGTGCAACGTTGGCTTTCGCTTACACACATACTGCCGCTCAAGAACCGCTGGCAGATATGTTGGAAGCTACTCAAGCTGATACGCTCTCAAAGGTGCAAGTGGCATTCCGCTCCATCGACCAGCGTGACCTGCTGGGTGGAGTATCAGTGATTGATATGAAGGAAATGTCAGAGAAAGCATATACAAGCAATAGTTTAGGCTTTGTAGACAATGTGGTGGGCGGTTTCAACGGAAACATCTGGGGAAATACCGAATACCTCGTTATCGTAGACGGTATGGTACGCGATGCGAACAACGTGCTCCCTCACGAGATAGACCAGATTACGCTTTTGAAAGGGGCGTCGGCCGTAGTGCTTTATGGTCCGCGTGCGGCCAAAGGCGTTATCTCCATCACTACCAAACGTGGTGAAATTGGCGATCTCAGAATTAATATTCATGCCAATACCGGTTTCTATACTCCCAAGTCTTATCCCAAATATTTGGGTTCGGCAGAGTATATGACTCTCTATAATGAGGCTCGTGCCAATGATGGACTGGCTGCGAACTACTCGCAGGAAGATATATTTAATCATGCTTCCGGTTCGAATCCTTATCGCTATCCCAACTTCGACATGTATTCTTCCGAATACCTAAAAAAAGCTTACAACCGTTCGGAAGCAATAGCCGAAATCTCAGGTGGTAGCGAGAAGGTAAGGTACTATACGACTACCGGTTACTATCGCGAATCATCATTGCTGAAGGTGGGCAAGACTGAGGATAACTATGTCAGCCGTTTCTTTGTACGTGGTAACGTGGACATGCAGCTTCATAAGTTTATCACTGCTCAAGCTGATGCCAATGTTACTTTTTATGATTCCTATTCGGCTAATGTAGACTGGTGGGGACAGACAGCCACGTTGCGTCCACACTTGGTGACTCCGTTCATTCCCTTGAGTTACATTGAGGCAACCGATCAGAATTCATTGAATGCCGTGCTGAACAGTAGCTATCTTCAAGATGGCAAATTCTTCTTCGGTGGTACGCAGCAACATCCCACCAATCCGGTGGCCGATGCTTATGCAGCCGGCGATAGCAAGTTCGTAAGCCGTCAGTTCCAGTTCAATACCCGTTTTGACGTCAATCTCTCTCCGTTGCTCAAAGGGCTTTATTTCCGTGCTAAATACGGTATCGACTATGCATCGACCTACAATCAGGGTTATAGCAACAGTTATGCCACTTTTGCCCCTACGTGGAGTAACTACAATGGCGAGGATATCATTTCAAGCATCACTCAGTATGGTAAAGATGAGAAGAGTGGCACTGAGAACATCAGTAACTCGGCTTATCGTTATACATACAACGTGTCCGGTCAGTTCGACTATCAGAATACTTTCAACGAAGATCATAACGTCTTCGGTATGATTCTGGCCAATGCCTGGCAGACACAGCGCAGCGGACATTATCATCGTACCACTAACGCCAACTTGGGCTTCCAGGCATCCTACAATTATCAGCACAAGTACTATGCTGATTTCAGCGTTGCAATGCCTTATTCTACAAAGTTGCCCACCGGCAACCGCGTGGCCTTCTCGCCTACGGTGACTTTAGGCTGGAATCTAGCGAATGAGAAGTTCCTAGAAAACTCTATTTTCGACAATTTGATGCTCACAGCTTCTGTAGGTATCATTAATCAGGATCTCGACATCACTGCCAGTGACAATGAAGACGGCTACTACCTTTACAAGACAGTGGTACAAAAAGGTGGTTGGTATAGTTGGGGAGATAACGGTGGTCTGGCTGCAACAGAGTTTCAGCGTGGTAACAATCCCGATATGACCTATGTGAAGCGTAAAGAGTTCACTGCCGGTTTGCGTGGTTCAATGTGGAGCAATCTGATCAATTTTGACATCAATTTCTTCACCAGCAAGATGGATGGCGGATTGGTTCGTCCCGGTTCATTGTATCCTAACTACTTCACGCAGATTGGTTATCCGTCATCATCTATCATCCCTTATGTAAACTTCAATGTGGATCAGCGCACAGGTTTCGATTTCAGCGTATATGCCAATAAGAAGGTGGGCGAGGTAGATCTGACTCTGGGGGTTAGCGGTATGTATTATAAGAGCACTGCTAAAAAGCGTGACGAGAACATCGAGTTCAGTTATCTATCGGCTGTGGGACGTGCGCTGAACGGATACTGGGGCTTGGAGAGCGAAGGCTTCTTCCGAGATGAAGCTGAAATTACTTCGGCTCCTACACAGACGTTTGGTGACGTGAAACCGGGTGACATCCGCTACAAGGATCAGAACAACGACGGCAAGATTGATGATAATGACCGCGTATTCCTGGGTCGTTGGGACTCTCCGCTTATGAGCGGCATCAACCTCACTGTCAAGTGGCGTGACTTTACTTTCTTTGCAATGGGTAACCTCTACTTGGGTGGTCACGGCATGAAAGACAACTCTTATTATTGGATGAGTGGCGATAGCAAATACTCAGAAATAACACGCAACCGCTGGACTCCCGAGACTGCGGCTACAGCTACTTACCCGCGTCTGACAACTACCAATGGTGCTAACAATCTCCGTACTTCGGACTTCTGGATATATAAGAACGACCGTTTTAATCTGTCTCAGGTGCAGCTTACTTATGCTATGCCCCAAAATGTGTTGCGAGGAACTTTCATTAAAGGCTTGAGCTTTTTTGCCAATGCTAACAATCTGCTGATGATTGCCAAGGAACGTAAGGTTCTGGAAATGAATGTAGGAAGCGCACCTCAGACACGTTTCTACCAACTTGGTTTCAAGGGTACGTTCTAATAATGTGAATAATAAATAATATGAAGATTGAAAAATAAGAAGTTATGAAACTAAAAAATATCATCTTGTCAACAGCATTATTGGTGGGATTCTGTGCTTGCGATGACCTATTCGAGCCGGCTATAGAAAACCATAAGACTGTGGAAGACTTGGAGAATATGCCTGCATGGGCTGTCGGTTTGCTGGGACATGCTTATATCAGTAATCCGCTGGGTGAAAACGCCAACTCTTGGAAGTTTACCGATGTGGCTACTGACGATGCCGTGTCCAACGATGTGGGCAATGGATATCTGAGAATGGCGACCGGTGCATGGCGTGCCGACAACAATCCTGTGGATAGTTGGCAATACTTGCGTGCCTCTTGGCAATACCTCAATCAATTTCTCGAAATATCCGACAAAGTGGAATGGGCCAAAGACGAAATGGCTTCCGAGCTATTTAAAATACGTTTTCAAGGCGATGCGTATGGTATGCGTGCTCTCTATATGTATCATTTGCTGATGAGTTGTGCCGGATGGACTGCCGATGGACAACTGCTGGGCATACCCATTCTGCTGGAGTCTGAGACTATCTATTCCGATTTCAATAAACCGCGCAACACATTCCGTGAATGTCTTGACCAGCTGAACCGGGATGTGGAGAAAGCTATTGAAATGCTTCCGGAAGAGTATGGCGATGTGGAAACTACGGCTGAGGTGCCCACTAAATATACTCAGATGGGTGCTGACTTTAGTCAGTACAACCGTGTCTTTGGCGATCATGCCAAGAATCGTATGAGTGCCCGCGTAGCTCGCGCTGTTCGTGCTCAGGCCGCTCTGTTGGCTGCCAGTCCCGCTTATAGTGAAGGTTCAGGTGTTACTTGGGAACAGGCTGCCAACCGTATGGCTGAAATATTGGCGAATCTTGGCACTAACCCCATTGCGGCTATTGATGCTACGGGTAACAAGTGGTACGAGGATTCCAACGGTATCAAGAACTTGGTAGCAGGCTACAACCGCCCCGAATTCTTGTGGCGTAGCAACAAGAACGAGAGTGCCGACCTTGAAAAGGATCAGTATCCTCCTTCACTTTTCGGAAAAGGTCGCGTTAACCCGACGCAGAATTTGGTAGATGCATTTCCTGCGCTGAACGGTTATCCCATCAGCGATCCGAAGAGCGGATACAATGCTCAGAATCCGTATGCTGATCGCGATCCTCGCTTAGCTCTATACATTATTTATAATGGCAGCAAGGCAGGTAACTCAAGTAGCGTCATCACTACTGCTGTAGATGGCACCAACAATGATGCCATGAACAAGTTCGACGGTGCTTCTACACGTACCGGCTATTATCTTCGCAAGTTCTTGGATATGAACGTGAATGCTAATCCCAGCAATACGACCAACGGTTATCACATTAAGCCTTGGATTCGTTATACTGAAATTTTCTTGGGTTATGCTGAAGCTGCTAACGAGGCTTGGGGGCCGCAAGGTAAAGGTGCAAACAGCTACTCTGCTTATGATGTGATTAAGGCTATCCGTCAGCGTGCCGGTGTCGGTGAGAATGGTGGTGATCCCTATCTGGAATCGGTGAAGAATGACCAGAACAAAATGCGCGAACTCATCCGCAACGAACGTCGTCTGGAACTTTGTTTCGAAGGTTTCCGTTTCTGGGATCTTCGCCGTTGGAAGGTAGATATCAGCAAACTGAACGAAACTGCAAAGGGTATGAAGATTACGGGAACTCACCACGAGGTGGTGGACGTAGAGAAACGCGACTATAAAGATTATATGTACTATGGTCCTGTGCCTTATAGCGAAATGTTGAAGTTTGATGCTCTCATCCAGAATAAGGGATGGTAAGCGACAGGCTGTATGTAAACGAATTTATATAAACTGAATAAATGAAAATAGCAATGAAAAAATCATTCTGGATAATAGCCGCTATGGCGGGAGTCTTGTTCACTGCATGCGAAAACGGTGACCGGGATTTCCCAGACTTTAAATATTCTGCGGTCTACTTTGCCTATCAAAGTCCCATTCGTACCATCACACTGGGCGAGGATCCATCCGTAGATAACTCATTGGATAACGAGCACAAGTGTCAGATTATGGCTACGATAGCTGGTGTTTATGAGAACAAAAAGAATGTGGAGATTGGTATCCGGGTAGACAATTCGTTGTGCGATGGTTACACTTTCGAAAGTACAAAAGGTGATATCATGCCTTTGCCCACATCGCACTACACGCTGAGTGATGACAAGATTGTTATCAAGAAAGGTCAGGTATTGGGTGGCGTTACGGTGAACTTGACCGACGCATTCTTCAATGATCCCAAGGCTACGGAGTTGAACTATGTTATTCCGGTAGTAATGACCGGTGTGCAGAACGCTGATTCCATCTTGGAAGGTAAACCTTCGGTGGATACTCCCGATCGCGTGAACAAGGAAGATTGGGAAGTACAATCCAAAGATTATATTCTCTATGCCGTGAAGTATATCAGTAAATACGATTCACATTACTTGCGTCGGGGGGTTGATACTTATACTGGTAACAAGACCGGTACGGAAGTTCGCCATGCTGCTAATGTGGAGAAGGATGAAACCATTGGCGGATTTAGTACGCTGGGCTTGAACAAAGTGCAGTGGGAGCGTCCTACTAAAGATGCTGCTGGAAAGAATGTTGAAGCCAATTTAATACTCACTTTCGACGAGAGCGGCAATTGCGTCATTACTTCTAATACCGAAGGTGTAGAAGCTAACGGTAGCGGTAAGTTCGTTGCCAAAGGTGACAAGAACAGCTGGGGAAATAAAGACCGCGATGTAATCTATCTGGACTACACCATGGACTACGCTGGCATTCATTGTGCTACTAAAGACACTCTGGTGACGCATTACCGTGGCGTGAAGGCTGAATGGTTTACTCCTGTGAAGAAATAATAATAGGGTTTCTTACTAAAAAAAGTATTTATATGAAACATACAAAAAAAATATTAGGTACAATGCTTTTGACGGCTGCGGCTGTTGTAGCCACCTCTTGTGTGGACGACAGTAAGTTGCTGTTTAGTGTTGAGAAGCCAACATCCATTGCAGATATGGAGTATCTCAATGCGTATGACGCATTGAAAACTTATGTAAACAGCAGTGCCAATCCCGACTTTAAGTTGGGAATTGCATTGGCTGCGAATGATTATATTGCAGGTGGGCTGGTAACACGCTTGGCCAACTCTAATTTTCATGATATGACGGCAGGGAATGCAATGAAGTACGCTTCGTGTGTGGCTGATGATGGATCTATGAATTTTGGAACTGTAGAGAACTTTGTCTCTGCGGCTAAAGCTGGAGGACTTACTATTTACGGACACACATTGGGCTGGCATGCGCAACAGAATAATAAGTATTTAAATGGGTTGCTGAAAGATAAAGAGATGGACGTAGATCCTGACGAAAAAGTTGATGTCGAAGATTATGCGGTGGATTACTCTACTTCCGGATATACTTTCTGGAATGAAGTTAATGCAGAAGTAAAAGAAACTACGACTATAGGCAAAAATGATGCCGAAGGTTGTTTGGAAATTAAGACTTCTGTTGCTGCTGCTCAGAATCACTATGTTCAGTATCATATCGCTGACAATCTGCCGACTGTTATAGGTAAGGAATATAAGTTAAGAATCATGATTAAAGGTTCGGCAGCCGGTAGTCTTAATTTCGGAGTAGGACCTTGGAGTGGTAGAGCCGAGGGGGCTTTTTCTTTCGATACTGAATGGAAAGAGTATGATTTTACTTTTACAGCAGTGGCAGATGGTGGTCATGTAATGACACAATCTGGGCTTTTTGCTGGAACTATTCAAATTAAATACGTTAAAATATTCCATTCTGAAGCTCCTACTGTAGAAGTTGAACAAGAGGTGATACAGACTTATAAAGATGGTCCTTTCCCATTTTATGCAATGGGGTGCGAGCCTCCTGTTATAAATAGTTGCCTACATTTTGTTCCCACCGGTGATTGGGCGCAGTTCTTTGTTTTTCCCGGTGGAGATAATCCGCTTGAAGAAGGAAATTACGTTATCTATCTAGATTTGACAGCTTCTAAAGATGCTAGTGGCGTACAACTGACAATGCAGAATGGATGGGGTGGAGATGCTCAGAGTATAACAGTTGCTGTACCTATTAAGGAAGGTAATCATAAGGTTAGGTTGAATTTCCCTGATGTTGCAGGTGGCAATTATGATGTTATTCTTAAACCACAAACAGCTGATGCTACACTTGACCTTAGATCTGTTACTGTTTGCAAAGTTGTGAAGATGAATTCTATTCCTTTGACTCCCGAAGAGAAGAAAGATACCCTTACATGGGCCATGAACAACTGGGTAGAAGGTATGATGAAAGCTACTGGCGGTTATGTGACCGCTTGGGATGTAGTGAACGAAGCTATTTCCGGAGGCGGTGATGACGGTGAAGGATTCTATACTTTGCAGTCTGCCAAAAATGTCTCTGCAGAAGATGCTAAGAATAACTTCTACTGGCAAGATTACTTGGGTAACGAAGACTATGTGCGCATTGTTGTGGCTGCTGCCCGTAAGTATTATGCCGAGAATGGTGGTGTTAATCCTCTAAAACTCTTTGTCAACGACTATAATCTGGAGTCTGACTGGGATGATAATAAGAAGGTTAAGAGTCTGGTACATTGGATTGAAAAGTGGGAAGCTGACGGTGTGACGAAGATTGACGGTATTGGTACACAGATGCACGTGAGTTGCTATGCTAATGCTGTTACACAGAAGAGCAAGGAAGATCATGTGGAAAAGATGTTCCAAATCTTGGCAGAGAGCGGTAAACTCGTGAAGATTACCGAACTCGATATGGGCTATATAGACGAGAATGGCACTAGTGTGAAGACGGAGAATATGACTGAAGCACAGCATAAGGCGATGTCCGATTATTACAAGTTCATCGTGAAAAAGTACTTCGAGATTATTCCTGCTGCCCAACAATATGGCATCACTCAGTGGTGTGCTACTGATAGTCCAAGTAATTCCAGCTGGCGTGGTGGCGAACCCGTAGGTTTGTGGGATGCGAACTACAGTCGTAAGCATACTTATGCCGGATTTGCAGATGGCTTGTCTGGTAAATAAGAGCTCTTTATGATAAACGCCCATACAGGACCTCTTGTATGGGCGTTTATTTATCCTTTCTGTTAGTATATAACGAGTATTAAGAAAGGAAGATGGTATGTTTCTACAAGAAAATGTAACATGGATATTAAAGATGTAACATCAGTGAATAACTATGTAGCATGAAAATGTGAGTTGTTCTATTCCTATCTGTTACATTTGGGACCGGAAAATGATATCAGAATTTGTAGTTAAAGATAAAATGAAATAGTATGAAAAACAAGATTTTTTTGCTTGCACTATTAATAGGCTTTTCTTTATATTCCTGTGGAAGCAATTCTACAACGGATGATGAAACTTCTTTGAAAGCATCAGTTGGTGATAAGTTTTATATTGGTGTCGCCATAAATACGGCGCAATCATCAGGACGTGATACTACAGCTGTGCAACTGATAAAGAAACATTTTAATTCAATTGTAGCCGAAAATTGCATGAAGAGTGCGGTTATTCATCCGGAAGAAAATCGTTATAATTTCTCTCAGGCAGATGAATTCGTTAAATTCGGAGAGGAAAACGGTATGTTTATTATAGGACACTGTCTGATGTGGCATTCTCAGTTACCACGATGGTTCTGCACAGATTCCGAAGGGAAGAATGTATCACCGGAAGTACTGAAACAACGTATGAAAGATCATATTTATACAGTGGTAGGTAGATATAAAGGTCGTGTGAAAGGATGGGATGTAGTGAATGAAGCTATAATTGAAGATGGTTCTTATCGCAAGACGAAATTTTATGAAATCTTGGGTGAAGAGTTTATTCCTTTGGCTTTTCAATATGCCCATGAAGCGGACCCGGATGCCGAACTTTATTACAATGATTACGGCATGAATGTAGAAGGTCGTCGAAATACGGTAGTGAAGATGGTGAAGGATATGAAGGAAAAAGGCCTGCGGGTAGATGCTATCGGTATGCAAGGACATATGGGTATGGATTATCCGGACATAAAAGAGTTTGAAGAGAGTATTTTGGCTTTTGCTTCTACCGGTGCTAAGGTGATGATTACGGAATGGGATATGAGCGCGCTGCCTACTGCAAAACAGGGTGCTAATATTTCAGATACAGTGGCTTACCGGAAAATATTGAATCCGTATCCAGAGGCTTTGCCTGATAGCGTTTCCGAACAATGGAATGCGCGAATGGAAGCTTTCTTCAACTTGTTTATTAAACATTCTGATGTTATTACCCGTGTGACGGCATGGGGAGTGACTGATGGTGATTCTTGGAAAAACGATTTTCCGGTAAGAGGTCGTCGTGATTATCCATTACTTTTCGACCGGAGTTATCAACCGAAGCCTTTTGTAACAGAATTAATAGAGAAAAAGTAATATTAGAAAAAATATATCGGTTCTCATCTTTCCGAGAACTGGATATAATTTGTGCATTTTATAATATCTTTCCTGCATCCTCTGTGAAGAGTGTGCAGGAATACAAAACTTTGAAATGTAACATGGTAGGTGTGAAAACAATATTTTGATTAAAATGAAAAGAATTATAAAGGTATTTTTCTTCGTAGGTTTTATATTACTGTCATCTTGCTCCGATAATACGATACAAGAAGTAGTACTGCCCGAAGAACCTGTGGCACCCGTTGATCCTGATCCTGAACCAGGAGATAATAATACGTTACCTCTCTTAAGTGTAGTAGGTCGTTATCTCAAAAACGCGAAAGGAGAGATTGTAAACCTACATGGATTTACACAGACTTACAGTCCTTTCTTCAACAACAATGCTTGGGGAAACTATGATGTGCAGGCCTGCTTGAGTTATAATAAACGTATGGTGGACGGGATTTTGAATGCGGGCTGGAAGTTTAATTTTGTTCGTTTGCACTTGGATCCTTATTGGAGTGATGACGCTTCTATGCCGTATGTGCGTTATGAGGGACATGAACGTTTCTCTGAAACGCGTTTCCGGAAATATTTGGATGAATTATTTGTGCCGATGGCGGAATATTTCATTTCCAAAGGGATGTATGTAGTGATGCGTCCGCCCGGCGTGTGTCCTAACAGGGAACCTGCTGACAAATATCAGGGGATAGAAGTAGGGGATACTTATCAGCAGTTCTTATTAAAAGTCTGGGATATCGTATCACAACACTCAAAGTTGAAGAACAATACCGGAATCATGTTTGAATTGGCTAATGAACCGGTCAATATAAAAGGGACGGACGGAAACTATGGAAGTACGGAGGATGCTTGCTTTGCTAACATGAAAATCTATTTTCAAGCTATTGTTGATAAAATACGAAGCCATTGCAATAACATTATTTGGGTTCCCGGACTTGCGTATCAGTCTTCCTATGCGGGATATGCCACTCATCGTATTGAAGGTGAAAATATAGGTTTTGCAGTTCACTGTTATCCGGGTTGGTACGGTAGTGATGCGGAGCAGGATAGCGGTGAAGAAATTGGCTCTTCTACAGGGGGAGGATACGAAGCTTTTCAGCGTGGATGGGATGCGCAGGTAGGACCAGTGGCTGCTTTTGCTCCTATCATGGTGACGGAGATAGACTGGGCGCCCAAGAAGTATGGCGCTACTTGGGGGAAAAGTGTTACGGGTACAGCTGGTAGTGAAGGCTTTGGTGCTAACTTCAAGTATATAGCTGATAATTCGGGCAATGTTTCTTGGCTGTTTTTTACTACGAAGTCTCATGAACTGGCAGCATTTAAGGATGTACTGGGAGAACCGGGCAACTATACTTTTCTCAATGATCCTGAAGCATGCCCATGGGCTATGTATCATTGGTTCAAAGAGTATGCTGAAGGTATGGTAGTGAATGGAGAGTTAGAAACCTTGGAGCTGATGGGCCAGGAGGGAGAACTTCGCCTGCAAATGGGAGGTGCAAGTTATCTCAAAGTGAAAGCTACTTATTCGGACGGAACATCACGAATGGTGACGGCGGAGGCGGTTGTCAGCAGTTCGAATACGTCTGTATTAAAAGTAGAACGAACCGGCAAATTGGTGGCTATGGCACCGGGTGAAGCTATAGTGAGCGTTTCTTATCAATCTGCGACTGGTGTTAGTAAACAGTTATCACTGGAAGTTACGGTAATATCTCCTTTCTCTTTGACCACAGATGTATTCAATCCGTCTATTTGGGAAAATGGAACTTTTGATGAAGCTACCCGGACTTTGGTGACGGGGCAGTATGGTTTTGGTGGTTGGCAGTATACTGACGGGCTTGATCTGTCAGGGTATAAGACACTGACTGTAGAGTTGGGTAACGATAATGAGAGTAATGTATCATTCCGCTTGTTTGATAAAACCAGTTATTGGACAAAGCCTGCTACTTATGATTTTGGTTCGTCACGAAAGGTTGTTATTGAATTGAACCGGATGGTCGATGAGAATGGAGTGAAGATTGATCCTTCACATCTTTATATAATAGGTTTTTGGTCTATGGGTGGCAAGTCGATTGTAATAGCTAATATTACTTTGGCGGATTGAGTATTATCTAATATTGATATTCAAATATCTAAAATTGTAAAACGGTGATCAGATTCATGCCTTATTTTTGCAGATACATATGAATAGTTTGAAAAACTTTAAATAAAAGATATGATGAAGAAGATAATTGTATGGTTGGCTGTAATGATGTATACATTGTCCGGTTATGCACAAAATGCACCTTGGAATTTCCAGAGTAAAGTAGTCACGGATACTCTTTTCAGTAAAGTGTTAAATTCAAAGCGTGCTTATACCGTTTTTCTGCCAAAGAGTTTTGAACAAAATAAAGAGAAAAAATATCCGGTCCTGTATCTTTTGCATGGTATGTGGGAGACCAATCCTGTCTGGGCCGAGCGTGGACATGTAAAAGATGTGATGGATCGCCTTGTAGCCAGTGGAGAAGCATGTGAGATGATTATTGTTACTCCGAATGCCGGTGGCAATATACATATGGAATGGAACGGATATTTTGATATGCCTGGTTGGAAATATGAGACATTCTTTTATACGGAATTCTTGCCCTATATAGAGAAAAAATACAGGGTGATAGGCGATAGGCTGCATCGTGCCATTGCCGGCTTGTCGATGGGAGGTGGCGGAGCTACTAATTATGGCCAGCGCCATAGTGATATGTTTTGTGCAGTCTATGCGATGAGTGCTCTGATGTCTATTCCTGAGCAGGGAGCAGTATCTGCTGATGATCCGAATTCTAAAATAGCGATACTGACTCGTAGTGTTATTGAAAATAGCTGTGTGAAATATGTGACTGAGGCTGATGAGAACCGTAAGGCTGATTTACGTAATGTTGCCTGGTTTGTAGATTGTGGAGATGATGATTTCCTGCTTGATCGTAATATAGAGTTCTATCAAGCAATGCGTAATGCCGGTATACCTTGCCAGTTCAGGGTGCGCGATGGAGGACATGATTGGGAATATTGGCACTCGGCTCTTTATCAGTGTTTACCTTTCGTAACCCGGATATTTGGTAAGGAATGAATATACATATAAACAAACAATAATAGACAGATTATGAGAACATTTGTATTTACATGCTTGCTTCTTTTAGGCATGACGACATTTGCACAGGACGCGAATTTCCATATCTATCTGTGTTTGGGACAATCGAACATGGAAGGAAATGCAAAGGTAGAAGAACAGGATACAGTGGCAGTTGACAGTCGCTTTCAGGTATTAGCGGCTGTCGATTGTCCTAATTTGGGGAGGACCAAAGGGAATTGGTATAAGGCGGTTCCTCCTTTGGCTCGTTGCTATACGGGCTTGACCCCGGGAGATTATTTCGGCCGGGCTATGGTGGCTAATCTTCCATCTAATGTACGGGTAGGAATTATCAATGTTGCCGTAGGCGGTTGTAGGATAGAACTGTTTGACAAGGATAACTATCAATCCTATGTAGAAACTTCTCCGGACTGGCTGAAGAATATGGTAAAGGAATATGGCGGCAATCCTTATGCGCGTTTGGTTGAGATGGCAAAGCTTGCTCAAAAAGACGGAGTGATTAAAGGTATTCTGTTACATCAGGGAGAGTCGAATACAAATGATAAAGACTGGCCCTTAAAAGTAAAGGGAGTGTATGATAATCTTTTGAACGATTTAGGATTATCTGCCGCTAATGTGCCTTTGTTGGCGGGTGAGGTGGTACATGCAGATCAGAATGGCGTTTGTGCCAGCATGAATACAATCATCGACAGTTTGCCACAGGTGATTCCTACTGCACACGTGATATCTTCTGCCGGTTGTCCGGCTGCATTCGATAATCTTCATTTTACAGCTGAAGGATATCGGATGTTAGGAGCTCGCTATGCTGCTAAAATGCTTTCTATTTTAGGATATGGAGATTGGACGTCTGCTCAGAATATGAAGTTATGGTATAATCGTCCGGCACAAGATTGGTTGGAAGCTTTGCCATTAGGTAATTCCCGTTTGGGGGCTATGGTATTTGGCGGAACTGCCCGTGAAGAATTGCAACTCAATGAAGAGACGTTCTGGGCTGGTGGGCCGTACAATAATAATAATCCTAAAGGGTTGCAGGTATTGCCTGAAATACGTCGCCTTATTTTTGAAGGCAAAACTTTGGAGGCGCAGAAACTCATTGATGAGAATTATATGACGCCTCAGCATGGTATGCGTTATTTGACGCTGGGGAGTCTTTTCCTGAATTTCCCCGGGCATGAAAATCCTTCTGAATATTATCGGGATCTGAATCTGGAGAATGCTACTGCTACAACACGTTATGAAGTGGATGGAGTGAAGTTTGTCCGTACGGCATTTGCCTCTTTGAGTGATGATGTGATTATTGTACGTATTCAGTCGGATAAGGCAAAGGCCTTGAATTTTGCCGTATCATACAGCAGTCCGCTGAAATCAGATGTACAAGTAAAGGGGAGCAAGTTGATTATCTCTTGTCAGGGAGCTGAACATGAAGGAATTCCTGCTGCTATGCGTGCCGAATGTCAAGTACAGGTGAAAACAGATGGTAAAGTGAGTAAGGAAGAAAGCGCGCTTGCTGTGAATGGGGCTACTGAAGCTACCTTGTACATTTCAGCAGCTACTAATTTTGTGAATTATCATGATGTCAGTGCGAACGAGTCAAAACGTGCAGCTACTTATTTGCAGAAAGCCACCCGCATTCCTTACGAACAGGCTTTGAAGAGTCATATCGCCTCTTATCGCAAGCAATATGACCGTGTGGCCCTGACTTTAGAAAGTACCGGAGTTTCCGCTTTGGAGACACCTGTCCGTGTGCAACGTTTTATGGAAGGGAATGATATGGCGATGGCAGCTTTGATGTTCCAATATGGTCGTTATCTGCTGATTTCTTCTTCGCAACCCGGTGGTCAGCCTGCCAATCTTCAAGGTATTTGGAATCATAGTCCATATGCTCCCTGGGATAGTAAATATACGATTAATATCAATGCGGAGATGAATTATTGGCCTGCTGAAGTGACCAATTTGAGTGAGACACATGAACCTCTCTTTGATATGGTGACTGACTTGGCAGTTACAGGCAGTGAGACTGCTAAAGTTCTTTATGATGCTAAAGGTTGGGTGGCACATCATAATACGGATATATGGCGAGCCTGCGGACCAGTGGATGCTGCATACTTCGGCATGTGGCCTAATGGAGGTGCCTGGTTGGCACAGCATCTGTGGCAGCATTACCTGTTTACCGGTGACAAAGAGTTTCTAAAGAAGTATTATCCGCTGTTGAAGGGAACTGCTGATTTTTATTTAAGTCATTTAGTGGAACATCCGAAGTATAAATGGATGGTTACAGTACCTTCCATGTCTCCTGAACATGGTTATCGGGGTTCACAAACAACGATTACGGCAGGTTGTACAATGGATAATCAGATTGCTTTTGATGCTTTGTACAGTACACTTCAGGCTAGTCGTATCTTGGGTGGAGATAAACAGTATGAGGATTCTTTGCAGGTAATGCTGAGTAAGTTGCCGCCAATGCAGATTGGGAAACATAACCAATTGCAGGAATGGTTAATCGATGCTGATAATCCGCTGGATGACCATCGGCATATTTCGCACTTGTATGGCTTATATCCCAGTAATCAGATTTCTCCGACTACAAATCCAGAGTTATTTCAAGCTGCCCGGAATACTTTGATACAGCGTGGAGATATGGCTACCGGTTGGAGCATTGGGTGGAAGATTAATTTCTGGGCGCGTATGTTGGATGGCAATCATGCTTATAAGATTATACAGAATATGCTTCATCTTTTGCCTAATGATAAAGTTCAGAAAGAATATCCTGAGGGACGTACTTATCCAAATTTATTTGATGCCCATCCACCTTTCCAGATCGATGGAAACTTTGGTTATACGGCAGGAGTTGCAGAGATGTTGTTGCAAAGCCATGATGGTGCAGTACACTTATTGCCTGCACTGCCTGAAGCATGGAAAAAAGGAAGTGTGAAAGGCCTTGTTGCCCGTGGTGGTTTTGTGGTGGATATGGAATGGGATGGCGTTCAACTGAAAAAGGCGAAGATACATTCTCGTTTGGGCGGGGTACTACGTATCCGTTCTTATGTTCCTTTAAAGGGAAAAGGAGTGAAAGTGGCAGACGGTGCTTGCCCGAATCCTCTTTATGCATCGGCAGTTATAAAAGAACCGGTAGTTTCAAAACTGATAAATCCTCAGGTGCCGGTCCTTTATCGTACTTACGAATATGACATTGTTACCCAGCCGGGAGAAGACTATTCGCTGGAGCGTAGTATGTAATGATATTAGCAGTCTATTAATTGTGACAAAACCTTGGAGTGATGAAACTTACGACTTTATTTGCGGTTAGTGTCAGCCTGATACTTTCCGGCTTTTGTTCACTTGGAGTTCAGGCTCATCCTGTTCAGGAAAACAGCAGTGGGGACCCGGTTCCTGCAGGAGCTTACTATACTGATAACTATCGGAATTTGTTTAATGAGTATTTAGGTATTTCTCAGCAACAAACCGACCGGAAAATGGAGCAAATCTGGAATCATTTCTTTGTGAATGAAAAAACAAAGGTTTACTATGAGAGTGATGACAATACTGCCTATATTTATGATACAGGGAATCAGGATGTACGTACAGAAGGAATGTCCTATGGAATGATGATATGTGTACAGTTGGATAAGCAGGCGGAATTCGATAAGTTATGGCGGTGGGCCAAGAAATACATGCTATATACTTCGGGCAAATGGTCGGGATATTATGCCTGGCACTGTACACCTCATGGTGTTAAAATAGGTAAGGAGCCGAGTTGCGCTTCTGATGGTGAAATTTATTTTATAACTTCTTTATTCTTCGCTTCTCACCGTTGGGGGAATGACGGGGCATATGACTATAATCAGGAAGCTCAGAAAATCTTGAAAGATGTTATGTCTAAAGATGGTTCCCAAGGCGTTTATAACCTGTTCAATACTGAGAGTAAACTCGTTACATTTGTACCGGAAAAGGTCTATTATAACTATACGGACCCTTCTTATAATCTGCCTGCTTTCTTTGAACTTTGGGCTTTGTGGTCTGACACTAATAAGGAATTTTGGAAGCAGACGCCTGATGCAGCCCGTCGCTTGTTAGCTGATGCATCGCATAAAAAGACGGGATTGTTTCCTGATTATTCTGCATTCGATGGCACTCCTTGGAAACCTAAGAATTGGGGGTATGATACAAGAAGATACCAGTTTGATGCCCTCCGTTGTGCCATGAATGTCGGTATGGATTATTATTGGTTTGGAAAAGATGCTGCTAACCAGACAGAGATGATAAGTCGATTGCTTAACTTTTTCAAGCAAGATAATTTTACGCACGAATATTTTAATGTGGATGGTTCAGCACCTGCTGGTAATTATTCAACAGGTATGATTGGTGCAAATGCTGTAGGAGCCTTTGCTCTGAATGACAAGGATCTGGCGAAAGAATGTATACAGAAATTGTGGGATGAACCATTGCCTACGGGGAAATTCCGTTACTATAGCGGTATGGTATATATGATGTCTATGCTGCATGTCAGTGGAAACTTCCGGATTATCAAGTAGCTTGGTGAATGGAAAGTGTAAAAGTAGTATAAGCGTAATATATTGATATAATAGAGAAAGCCAACTAATTCATGACAATTAGCTGGCTTTCTTTTTGTTCTGTTTAGTTCTGTTGCTCAATCTTGTCACCGTCAGAAAAAGAAGACTTTTGCTGTTCTTCCATATAGGAGGTGGGTGGTACTCCGTATAATTCTTTAAAAGCGGTAGAAAAATATGCAATATTAGTAAAACCTGTAAGGCTAGCGACTTCAGTAATGTTATGATATTGGTTTGCTAATAATGATGCCGCTTGTTTCAGACGAACATTGCGTATTAAGTCGCGGGTTGACTGGTTAGTCAGCTCTTTTAGCTTACGGTGCAAATGTACGCGACTGATACCTACTTCAGTTGCTATCATTTCAACATTCAAGTCAGGATTACCGAGATTGTCATTAATAACTTTCATCACTTTATCAAGCAGCCTGTCGTCAGGTGATTGGACTTTTAGTTTCTTCAACTTCTGTTCTTGCATCTGACTACCGCTGAAACTATTGCGCAGTACTTCTCTGCTCTTGATGAGGTTGATAGCCGTTTTTCTCAGTATTTCGATACTGAATGGTTTCACTATATATGCATCTGCTCCCATGTTTAAACCTTCCAGATTATCTTCCTCCCTTGATTTGGCCGTCAAGAGGATAATTGGTATATGGTTGATGGTTACGTTCTGCTTTATTTTTTTGCAAAGTGTCAATCCATCCATTTCAGGCATCATGATATCACTGATAATCAGATCAGGTTCTTTTTTTAGAATCATTGCAAGTGCTTCTTTTCCATTAGTACACTCGCTCATGTGAAAATCACTTGCTAATTCGCGACAGATGTATTTTCGTATTTCTTCATCATCTTCTACTACCAGGACACGATTCTTTGTTCTGGAACGTATTTTTTCGTCTTCTTCATCAACTGGAGAAGTGGGTAGGGCAGTTGTGATATGTATGGGAGAATTATTGTCAGTCGGGTTATTATCTATTTCTTCAGCGTTCAGATGTTCCTTGCCTAAAGGCAATCGTATAATAAAGCGGGAGCCTGGTTTCCCCTCATTGTTTTCTGCTTCTATTGTACCGTGATGTAATTCTATTAATGAACGACTTAGATGCAATCCGATACCAGTACCTACATTAGAGTTATTGTGGCTGTTACGGATTTGATAGAAACGCTCAAAAATTCTTCCTATCTCTGCGGGGTCAATTCCGATGCCGCTATCTTCTATTATTATTTCAAAATAATGCTGTAAAGGGCAGGGAGCATTCATATCTTTACCGGTACGGAGATAAATATTGATTTTTCCGTTTTCCGGTGTAAATTTGAATGCATTGGAAATAATGTTTAGGATAACTTTATCAAAATTCTTAGGATCTATCCATGCCTGTAAGTTTTCCATCTCTGTTTGAAAACAAAGAGTGATATGTTTGGCATTTGCCTGATATTCGAAGGTGTAGTATAAATCCCGGATGAAACCCACAATGTCAATCTCTTGAAATTTCAGTGACATTTGCCCTTTATCGATTTTTCGAATATCCATCAGCTGGTTAACCAGACGAAGAATACGTTCGGCATTCCTATAAATAGTATGATAGTTTTTTTGCCGTTCTCCATCTTTATCAGTAGAGATAAGCTTTTGCAGTGGGCTTATGATGAGAGACATCGGGGTACGTATCTCGTGGGATATATTGATGAAGAATTGTAATTTGGCTTCATTGATTTGCTCTGCGTGAATATGCTCTAATATCTCTTGGCGGGCACGGTAACGATGGTGTACTTGGATGACGATGATATAGATGATAGCTATCAGCAATATCCCATACATTAGTTTGGCCCATCCGGATGCATACCATGCCGGGTCAATGGTGATACGTATTTCTTTAATATCAGAATAAGAGTCATTATCTTTTGCTTTTATCTGGAATGTATAGTCACCCGGACTTAAGTTGCTGAATGATACTCGGTTGATTCCTTGTTGTAAACTAATCCAACTTGTATGGTTAATGCGATATATATAGGTAATTCGTTCCGGGCTGAAAAACTCCATGGCTGAAAATTCTATGCTGAAAGAATTATCTTTGTGGGAAAGCTGGAAATGATCAGCATCCATTACTGCAGTAGTAACAATGTCTTTACCTCCTGATTCCATCCCTTTTTTCACCATTTTATCATGGATATAAAAGTCTGTGATCCGAATCTCAGGTTTTTTACTTGAGTTGGTTATTTCTGCTGGATTAAAATAGGTGATACCGTTTGTTCCTCCAAAAATAAGTTCGCTTTGATGGTATGCAAAGCTAGCTCCTTTGCTGAATTCATTGCCTTGCAGTCCGTCACTTGCATAGAAATTAATGAAACTTTGGTTTTTGGGGTTGAACCGACTGATTCCATAATTCGTACTGATCCAGAGATATCCATTCACATCTTCCTTGATTGCACATATATAATTGCTCGGCAAACCATCTTCTATTGTATATTCGCGAATATCAAGACTTTTGGGATTGAGGTGTTTTAATCCTTTAGATGTTCCTATCCAGATGCTTCCATCACTACCCTCGTGAAGGGCATAGATTACGTCTCCATATAATATTCTCCTGTTTCTCAAAGGAGAAATGAAATCCATGGTCTTTATGTCCACGCATCCCAAACCGTCATAAGTTCCTATGTACAGTTTGCCTTCACTAGTGTATAAGAGACTGTTTATCCATGAGTTATGTAGCATGTTTACTTTTGTCCAGTCGGTGCTATTATTGGCAAGCATCGGGCAACGGACTACTTTTCTGGTATTGATATCCATGTAAAATAAGCCACCTCCCATGGTTCCTATCCACAATGTCTTATTGTCATCTTCTGCAAAGCAATATATGTTCTCTGTCAGATTAGACGGCTGTTCCGATAGCTTCAGATATTCGCAACGACCGGTCTTGGGATCCAATCGTGTCATGCCGTGAAGGTAAGAGCCTATCCACAGATTGTAGTTGGAATCTTCGAAGATACTCATGATGGTTGCAGGAACAGAATGTGGATCATCTGTAGGGGTAAAGTGCGCTTTCAGCGTGTTGTCCGGAGCAATTGCATAAATTCCATCGTTGTCAGTACCTATCCAGAGTGTTCCGGTGTGATCCTTGTATACTGACATGACGCAGTTAGAACCGATTACATTATGTACTGAAGATTTATAGCCCATGTATTTGAATTCGTTTGTCGTGGCAGGTATAATCATAACTCCTTTCTGGAAAAAGCCTAACCATATATTTCCTATTTTGTCTTTCAGAATAGAATGCACTTTGGCTTTTTTCAGGTTAAATGTAGTGATATTAAAATTGGCTTCCTTTATCTTTTGTTCTTGAGTATCATATACTTTCATTCCCGAACCGTCTGTACCAATAAATATCTCATTCTGATCTCCGGGATATAAAATTTTGATAGGTAAATCTGGATTAGGAGTATCTGTAAAGGGAATAAACACATCTTTTTTGTCATCATATATAAATAACCCTTTCTTTAAGCTACTCATATAAAGATTACCCTGTTTGTCTTCACACATACTTGAAACAGTATTCTTGGCTATGTCTTTTTCGCCTGAATAATGTTTGGATTGGTTGTTTTTATCAAAACGAAAGATGCCATTATCTCCTGTCGCTATCCATAAATTCCCTTTTCTATCCTCATATGCATAAGTAATCAGATTACTGGAGATAAAGCGGCTTATTTGCCTGGCTTTTATACTGTCTCCCCTTGTTTCCAGTAAAAACATGCTATGTCCTGAGGTTCCTATTAATATTTCTCCATTATTGCGTTCAAGTATTGTTGCTATATTGGGGTCTATCGAAGCTCCACTGGAAAGGTACATCGGAATGGTGGTAAAACTAGCTGTTGCCCGATCATATATTTGTAGTCCATTCAGAGATCCTATGAAAAGGCGTCCTTGCTTGTCTTCATAGAGTGTACGTACGTAGTCGTTAAGTAGAGAGTGGGGATTACTTTTTTCATTTCTATAAACGGTGAATTTAGCACCGTCATATCGATTCAATCCATCCTCTGTTGCAATCCATATTATTCCGTCACGATCCTGGTATATTTTATTGAGCATACTGCTTGATAGGTCTTTATCAACCGTGAACATCTTTCCTTCTTGCCCATGAGATGTACTAGATAAGCATAAACTTAATAGGCATAAAATAAATGCAGTTTTCATAGTTATTAATTTTATGCTTGCAAATATACTTAATATCCGCTATATTTCCTTTTAAAATATGAACTTATATGTCGAATTTCTTATTCAGAGTTTGCGGGGCTTTTATGTTTTTACTAATTTTGAATTACGGTGTAAATGATGGATACCACGTCAATTGAAAAGTAACGAATGGGAAGATGAAGAAGAGAGAAACTAATGAGCAGATGGAGAGACAACAACCGTGTTATTATCCAAGGGAAGGTGCGAGTACTATTGTTGTTTTTATACATGGCATAGTGGAAGGACCGGATCAGTTTCTGGGTTTAATGAAACGAAGTTCCGAACTGGGTTTTGCTTCTTCTTCTTTGTTATTACCGGGACATGGCGGAACAGGGGAGGAGTTTGCACGCAGTAGCAGACAGCAGTGGCTGGAATATGTCAATGCGGAAATAGCTCGTTATAAGAAAAACTATAATTCGATTATTTTGGTTGGGCATTCTATGGGAAGTCTTTTATCGTTTCTTACTTATATGGAAAGTCCGGAGCAAATAATAGGCATAGTAGCTATAGATACCCCTTTATATGTGAGGGTTAAGGGTAGAGCTCTCAGAAATAATCTGAAGGTAGGCTTCTGCAAAGAAATTCCGGAAAGTGATCCTGCTCATGCTCTATTGGAGGCGAGTAGTGTAGCTCCTTGTTCCATACTCACTTATTTGAGTTGGGTACCGAGAATGATTGACTTGTTTTGTTTGATGAAGAAAACAAGAGAGGTACTACCACAGGTCTCTATTCCTACATTGGTCTTTCATGCAGATGATGATGAGTTGGTAAGTGCTTCCAGTGTGAAGTGCTTCGAGAGAACAATTCCGGAGAAGTACTTACAACTTGTTCACTTAAAAGAGTCAACTCATTTTTTTTATGGAAATGCGGACTGGGATTTGCTTTATTATACTTTTAGCCACTTTTTACAATCCTGTTAGAAGTTTTGCAAAAACTTCGACAGGCTCTCTTCCCGTGACAAACCTAATTTCTTTCTAAGCCTGTATCGTGCTGATTCCATACCCCGTTCCGATAGATTGAATAGTGGTGCAACTTCTTTGGTGATTAAATCCATACGGATATATGCGGCTAATTTTAATTCGCTGGATGTAAGATCGGGATAACGTTCTTTCAGGCGGCTGAGAAAGTTATTGTGTACGATGTTGAAGTTATTTTCCAACTTTTGCCAGTTATCTTCGTCTTCGATATTGGCATGTACTTTCTCCAGAAGTCTGTTCAATTTACGCAAGGCGTCTTTGGTCTGTTCTTTACGCAGATAGGCAGAAATTTTCTGGAGTTCGTCTTGCATGAAAGTGAAAATTTCCTGCTTCTGAATTACATAGAACATGGAATTTGAGAGTTCCTGGCTCTTTAATAATAACTCTTGTTGAAGCTTGTTATTTTCCAGTTCAACTATCCTCTTTTCCTGTGCAAGAGCTTCCTCTTTTAGTTTGAATTCCCGTTTAAGGCTTTCTTCCTTCAGTTCATCCAGACGTTTTTGGTGTTGCTTGTTGAATCTCTGGTTCAATAGTTTATAGATTCCATATCCGAGTGCAACAAGGAGAAGTACGTACATGATGTAAGCATAAATACTTCTATACCAGGGTGGAAGAATTCTGAGATGAATTTCTTCTACTTCCGTCTGGTGGGTATGATGATTGTAGGCATGTATAAGGAAGGTATAATTTCCTTCTTTCAGTCCAGTATATTCTTTTATGCCTGAAGCGTTCAATGCCAGCATTTGTTCATCCAGCCCTTTTAGCTGAACGGAATAAGTGATTTTATCATAAGAATTAGTATTCGGATTCATTTCAAACCGATATGAAGCATCCGGCCGATATTTTCTTAGGATAGTCTGATGTTGTTTGTCAGTTGGAAAGCCATTGTAGAAATAAGAATCTATTTCTTCATTGCTGGAAGAGATTATTACTTTTTTAATCAGGAACTTGTAACTGTTGGAGAGGGATGACAATGAATCTGTAGTGATACGATAAAGACTGAAACCATCCAGAGTGCTGATAATACAAGTAGCCGAGTCCACTCTGTTGATACTTTCGAAGGTACCCATCAGATTGTTTTGTAAACGGGTGGTACTGACAGAATCTGTTATATAATCATGCGGAGTAATATAATTGATTTTCAGTTTACCGGACTGCATATACCATACACAACTGTTTTCTTCATTGCTGACTACACGAAGATAATCTCTGTTACCTATACGCTGATTCCATTCTTCGGATAATTCGAATTCCTGCCTGATGGAGTTATAACGATAGATACCGGAATCTGTTGTGAAGTAAACACGGCCTTTGTCTTTAAACAGATTGGTCTGGTAAGAGTTATTCTGATTCGGATAATGCTGGCAGGATACTACTTTACTATATTCCGAATTCAACTTGATGGCACTCAGACCTGTTCCATGAAATATCCACCAAATATCATCAGATTCATCATATTCTACATAGCGTACCGAGAGATTAAAACCTTTTATTTTCCGTGTGGATATCCAGCGAGGTGCAGACTCCGTGTCTTTGTTTTCTAATAAAACCAATCCGGTGTAGCTTCCTGCCAGCACTTTGGATTTATTTTCTCCGACCGGTGTAAAGTTCCAAAAGCCATTTTCACCTATCAGGGGGATGGCCGTTCCTTCCTCAATCATAAAGGCTCCATTATTGTGACCGCAGAACAGAGTTTTTCCAATGGCGGTCAGATTCCAGACTTGTCCATCGGCATTTTTTACGGGACGGAGAGCCAGGTGGCGGATGTCTTTGATAGGCCAGGGGCTATAATATAATCCCTGATTCGTTCCGAAATAGATGTATCCATTATGAATAATTGACGCGTAGCCTACTCCGTAATTCTGGTTTCCGGTATAGAGGTTTGATAATGGGCTGTTGGTTTCCAGATAACTGATGCCATTGTCAAGTCCCAACCATATATTATCTCCTTCGGTCACGTTCAGACTCAGTACGGAATTGTTTTGCAGGCCCGACCGAATATCATATTGCTCAATCTCTCCTGTAGGAATATCTGCAATAATCAGTCCGCTCTTAATCGTCCCGATATAAATCTTGTCATCCTTTATTTCTGCGCAATACAGCTGACTGGATTTGAGTAACGGATCATTTTGAGTGATGAGCGGAACAGTTGTTGAATTGTCATAGATATAAATGCCATGATATTCAGTTATCAGTAATAGCTTTTGATCCTGATAGGGGAGTATTTCGCTGATATGGTAGTTACTGATCTTTTCCGTACTTGCCAACGGTATAAATAACTGTCCGGTTTGCAGAAATACCCCCGCGTTTTCCTTGAACACATATAAATTTCCGTTTATATTGGCGGAGCAGAGCATACGTTCCTTACTTTGGATAACAGTAATTTCATCGTTCGTAAGTTTGAATATATGGTTGTAGGATACAAAATAGATGCTATGATCTATGCAATAGATATCCCATACATCACTGAAATTGCGATACTTGTCTTCCAGACTGTCGGATAAGGAATGATAGTGCATAGCTCCCTTTTCGTCTGGCGAGAAATAACCGAAATTATTGAATGCTCCTACGTAGATACGTTCCTTGCCGTCATGGTAAGCCGTCCGGATAATCATGCCATTGCTGAACAGATGCCATGAGTAACCATCGAACTGTAGTAACCCTGAGTTGTTGGCTGCATAAATCCAGCCGTTGTTGTCACGGGTGATTGTCCAATTCTGCGTGCCCCCACCATACTCCATACGACTGATGTTATTGATATAAGGTAACCAGTTCTTTATGGAGTATATATGAACGGAGAAGATGAGTAATAACAATGTCAGTGTGTATTTCATTTCAGCCTCTTTTGCTCCAAAAATATAAATTTATTCAATATGAGCTATCGGTTCATGGATATATCTTTCCATTTTCATTTTCTCTTTCCACTTCACCGTGATGTCCGGATTGATCTGTAATCGTGCATCTATCTTGCTGAAAATCACCGTATCTCCTTGCCACATTGCTTCTGAAGGCCAATCTGCATTGATGTATGAAAATGCTTTCACGACATCCGGATTACTCTCCACCGTATTGAACAGTTCCTTGTACCAGGTACTCCAGGCACGATTGGCCTGTTCCGGATTGGAAAGGCGTAACTCGGAAGCTACAACTCCTTTTTCCTGAAACATAGGAGTAGATTCCGCAATAAAGAGCGGCTTGCCATGTTTGCGAGCCAGGTCTATCATAGCCTGGCAACGCCCCTGGGCAAACTGGCTGTATGCAAACCAATCTACATATTCATCACCGGGGTAATATTGATAAAGTTCGTCCATACTGCTGTTGCCTCCGGTGGATTGCCAAACATAAGCTACATTGGATATGTTCAGTGAATCGAATAGGGTATGGATACGGCGAAAAGCTGTAATGTAAGCTTCCGGTTGATAGTGATTCCAGGCATGCCCGTCGAATTCATAGCCGATGCGCAGAAATACTCTTCGGGGGGCAATGTTTTGTATCCATTCTCCCAAGCGAATGATATAACTGTCATGTTCCCCGCTGGCTACTTTTTCTTCATGGTTTACTAATTCAAGACCGATGGCTACGTCACAGCCTTTAAGCAGGGGAGATGCAAGTTGTGCGTCCGCAAAGCAATTGCCTGCCCCCCAATTGGCATTCGATGTAAGCCCGTCAAGTCCCTGGTAAGTATATCCGTAAGATACATCTCCCGGACGGATGTTGGTATAGATGGTTATACCTGCCGGAGTTCCGAAGAAGTTAATATATCCTTCTTTCCCTTCTATACCGCCTATTGCTTCCATATCCTGACCGATGAAAACCAGGCACTTGCCGTCTTCCGGCTCGAACTTGGCATAGTTTACGGAAGACTTCTTGTTTGTACAAGCTATAGCACAAAGAACTATAGCGAGATAAAATAGCTTTTTCATATAGCAAATTAATAGAGTTTACAATAAAGGTTTGTATTCAAAGCTGTCAAAATAGGCCCATTTGCCCCGTCCTGATACATCCTGGCAGCACATACCGATGAAAGCTCCGGTAAAGGCGGCTTTGTATTCAAACTTGTTGCAAACGTAATCATCAGATATGATGGAAGCATCCAATGTACCCCCTATTTCCTGCCATGTATTCCCGTCGATGGAATAACTGAAGTTCAACTTTTCTCTCTGAACGGTTGCCCGTAGCCATACTTCTCCCTTTTCCAACCGGATATATTCCGGTAACGGCTCACTCCAGCGATTATCATCATTGACGAATATATTCAGCACATAGCTGTTGAGAGATTCTTCCCACGACATGAAGAGATAGTAAAAGTGCCTTGTATTGTAGTAATAGGTCAGTCCTGCCATTTGCTGGAAAGTATCTGGTTGAAATTCCAGTCGGGTGGTAGCTGTAAAGTTGAAGTCTTGTTGTCGCCTCGCTATCATGCTTTGGTGATGGGTGGAACAAAGTGATTCCCTACCTTTAATACTCAGGAACCCACTCCGTTTCCTGAGTGATACCCAGGTTTCATCCATCGGTACACGGAGTGACTGGAAGTCGATAGGCATAGTCTCGTCTTCAAAATCACATCGTTCCGGTAAAGCCTCCCAACGGCAGACTGGTAAGTCGGGAGCTTCAATTTGTACCTGCGGTTCATTACCTCCGCTTTTCAGATACAGCCAGCCATCTTCGTGCCACACTACTTCTTGCAGGCATGTTTCACGCCCCAGGGTACATCTGCCACGGGTAGTTAATGGTCGCCCTGCAAGGTGGGTCAGATACCATCTGCCATCGGGAGTAGATACTACCGAGCCGTGACCTGCCTTTTGGAGATACAAATCCGGATTGTGAGCGGAAGTCAGTACCGGATTCGTAGGATGTACTTCGTAGGGACCGGTAATCTGCCGGGATCGTGCCAGAGTTACGGCATGATTATATTCCGTTCCGCCTTCGGCTGTTATCAGATAATACCAACCGTTGCATTTGAAGAGTACGGGACCTTCCGTAACTCCCAATGCAGTGCCGGGGAAGATGTAATAAACCTCTCCGATAAGCCGGTGCTCCCGGTAAGAATATTCCTGCAAGACAATTCCACCGAAGAATTTTCCTTTCCGGTGATCTACAAGCAGATTGGGAACCCAAGCGCGTCCGTCCTCGTCATGGAACAACGAAGGATCAAACCCGCTACTGTTCAGATAGATGGGATCAGACCATTCACCGTCTATCTCGGTTGCCGTCACAAGATAGTTGTGCGTATCTTTCCATCTGCCGTCGAAGCGCTTGACATCTGTGTAGACCAGATAAAACGTTCCGTCCTTGTAGGTCAGATTGGGTGCCCAGACTCCGCAGGAGTCGGGATTTCCTTTCATATTGAGTTGAGACACGCGGGTGAGTGGCCGGGTTAGTAAATGCCAGTGAACCAAGTCACGGGAGTGATGTATCTGTACACCCGGAAACCAGTCAAAAGTGGAGGTGGCTATGTAGAAATCATCTCCTACGCGGCAGATAGACGGATCCGGATTAAATCCGGTCAGAATAGGGTTTGTAATCATATTCATAGTGCTAAGTTGTTTTTATGAGTTCTTTTTCCAGTTCTTCCATGTTGCGTCCCTTTGTTTCGGGGTAGAGCAGACTGACGGAGATCAGGCAGAATACCATGATGATAGCATAAATCATAAAGGTATTGCCTGCACCCAGATGTTCTATCTCGACCGGGAACAAGGTGGTGACGGCGAAACTGATAATTCCGTTGAAGACACCTGCAAGCGATATACCCAATCCTTTTACATGATACGGGAATATCTCAGACAGCAATATCCAGGTAATCGGACCTAGTGAAATAGAGAAGCCGACTATCATGCAGAGCAGTCCGATCAGGATAATGACGGGGGACCCCGACATATAAAACGTAGCAGATACAGTCAGTAGTGAGGCTATCATGATACACGAACCGATAATCAGCAGAGGTTTTCGTCCGAGCCGGTCAATCAATGTCATGGATGCAAGGGTCATAACCACCATACATATCCCGATAAGGTTGGATTGCAGGAAAGAGCTGTCGGGGGTGAAACCCGCCATGTCGAACACCTTGGGTGCATAGAATAATACCGCATTGATTCCGCATGCCATCTGGAAGAAGGCGACACTGAAAGCAATAAACAGTATCAGCCGCATCGGGCGTTTAAACAATCTGCGTCCCTGTTCCTGATAGGAGAGGGCAGTCTTTTCCTTGTCTTTCCGTTGCCTCCGGTTTTCGGTCCATACCGGACTTTCCGGTACGAATGTTAATCCGATTAGGTAGATAATCGGGAACAAAGTACCCAATCCGAGCATCCAGCGCCATTTCAGTTCCGGACTGTCGAACCAGCCATTCACCAACGTATTGGAAGCGTAAGCCACCAGATAACCTACTCCGATGTTCAGTTGGTTGAACGATACGAGAAAACCCCGCTTATCGGAAGGTGCAAGTTCCGCAATGTACATGGGGACTACCAGCAGTGAGATTCCTATACCCAGTCCACCGATGAAGCGGCTTATCAGAAAAAACAGATACGTCTGACTGAGTGCACTGCCCAATGTGCAGAAGCAAAAGAGCAGTGCTGCCAGAATGAGTGATTTCTTTCGTCCGATTCTTTCGCTGACATTTCCGGCAAAGAAGTTACCGATGAAGGTTGCCAGCATGGTGATGCTTACAGCCAGCCCTTCCTGAAAGGAGCCGGATTGCAGACCGAAAAAGTCGCCGAAGTACATGCTTGCTCCCGATACATTGGCCGATATGCCCAGCAGCAGACCACCTATCGAGACGATGAAGCAGGTGATGTACAGATATGCATTGTTTCTTTTATCCATTGATTGATTTATTCAGGGTAAATAATTACAGCGTGTTTATTGGGGCAGTTTACTCCAATCCAATTCCGCGGCATGTATATAGCCATTGCCCGAAACTTTCTCTTTCCAGTGGTTGCTTACATATTCACTTTGCTGAATACGTGAGTCACATTGCTGGAAGGTTACATTTACTATCCACATCGGTTGTGAGAGCCATTCCACATTGATGTAAGAGAAAGCTTTAACTACATCGCTGTTTTTTTCGATAACACTGAAGAATTTGGTGAACCACTCATCCCATATCTTCCGGGCTATCTCAGGCTTTTTGATATCCGCATCGAAGTAAGTCTGTCCCTTCTGGAAGACGGGAGTCGATTCGGCTATGAATACCGGTTTGCCTTTCATCCGGGCAAATTCGATCATTACCTGATCCGGCTGCCCGAAATAAGAGTAGGCACACCAGTCCACATATTCATCTCCCGGATACCATTTCTGCATATCGGACAGAGGAGTACCATCTCCTTTGGATTGCCATACATAAGCTACGTTGCGGATGTCTGCCGCATCAAAATGATCTTTGATGTGCTTGTAGGCGGGGATATACGTTTCGGGTACATAATGATTCCAGTCTGTACCGTCGAATTCATAGCCGATACGCAGAAAGACGGGACGGGGAGCAAGCTTCTTGAACCATTCACTTATTATATCCAGCTTCCGGTCGTATTTGCCGGATGCTATTTCCGTTTCATTTCCCACAATGGCAAGCCCTACGGCGATCATTGAGTTGTTGAAACGTTCCGATTGAGGGTATAAGTTGGCACAACAATCACCTGAACCCCAATTGTCGATATCATAAAGACCGGATACTTTATCGGTGTTGCTACCGCCCAGTCCCAAGTAAACGGTTATTCCTGCCGGAGTCTGGAAATGATCGCAATAACCTTCATTGTACTGTTCCAGTCCGCCTACTGCTCCTAAATCCTGGCCGATGAAGACAAAGCATTTGCCGTCTTCAGGTTCGTATTTGGAGAGTTCCCGCCCGTTAGGTTCCGGGGCGGGGGTATCGTGCTCTTTATTCTCACATCCGATGCAGGAGGTGAAAAGGAGGGGAAGTATGATATACTTTAATATTGATTTCATGATTGATATGAGTTTATAGTTTCATTATATTCATTACTATACCGATATGCGTTATATAGGAGTGAACTGAAGAACGTAACTTCTTGTGTGATAGTGCACTTAGTGTTCCACTAAGATTAGTCGTAGTGGGAAATGGCTTCAGTCGTAGTGGGAAGTATGTTCAGTCCTAATGGGAATATAGCTCATTACCGCACCACGTTGAATTCATCCCATTACTGCCTCAAATTCGGATTCTTCTCTGTTTCACTGTGAGGAATGGGTAGATAGTAATTGTTTTCATTGAATACCCGTTCCTCAATGGTTACTATTTTATAGTTATTATTGTTTCCGTCAAACTCAACCGTCATTCCCTTGATGGGTGCCCGTAGAGTCGCTGCTTCTTTCCAGCGACGCAAGTCGAAGAAACGGTGTTCTTCCAGACACAACTCTACGCGGCGCTCATTGTGAATACGGATACGCATTTCGTCTTTGGATAAACCTTCCGGTAATCCCGGCTGGCCTGCACGGTCGCGAACCTCGTTGATGGCATCGTACACACTCTTATCCGGTGCAGCCAATGCCTCATTCTGCGCTTCGGCATAGTTCAGTAACACTTCTGCATAGCGGAAATAAGGCCAGTTGTTATCCTGTGCAAAGGCTCCGGAGTATAAGTCGGCAGATGCTCCATCATATTCCTGCATCATTTTGCGAAGTCCATACCCGCAGCGTGCACGGTAATCGTTAGGCAGGCAGTTGCCACTCCAATCCGGGTTTTGCAGATGGCGATGCATAAGCAACTGACTTCCTTCCCAGTAACTTCCATGATAAAGCAAAGTCTGATAGAAACGTTTGTCACGGTTGGCGTATGGGTCCTGTGGATTGTAAATAGATGTAGGATCGGTTATCAATTTACCGTCTGTGGTTTCATAAGCATCAGCTAAGTTCTGGGTGGGATATAAACCGTTCCAGGAACCGCGGTCGGCATCGGCAGGGTCAAGACTCCATTGCATGTGGATGTTATGCGTAATTTCCGGGAATTGGAAGCGGCGCTCAAAGATAATCTCCGTGTTGGCATTCGATTTGTCGAAGAATAAAGAACCGTAGGCATATTCACCGTTGCGGTAAAGATGATACACTCCCAGAGTCATGACAGCTTGTGCGGCTTTGGCAGCATCTTCCCAACGCTCTTTAGAGTTGGAGGCATTGTTGAGCGGGCTGGCAAGATAGAGCAGGGCACGAGCTTTCAGCGCCAGGAAGGCACCACGGGTGGCACGCCCTTTCATGGCGTCGGAAACAGTCGGGTCGAGATCTTCCGCATAGTTATCGCTCTCGGTGGCAATGAAGTTTATCAATCCTTCGAAATCGGTGGCCGGTACCAGCAGATTGTCTTCCAGTTGCTGAGCTTCCGTAATCAACGGTGCCCGTCCGAATGTCCTGGCAAGGTCGAAGTAACAGAATGCCCGCAGGAAACGTGCTTCCGCTTCGTAATATTTCTTTTCGGTCGGTGTCAGCACCACGTCTTTGGTGTCCGGAACGGCGGCAATTATCAGGTTACATTTGCGGATAATGCTATAATTGCTCTTCCAGATTTCGTCGATGAACGGAGTGCTTTGCGCTGTGATCTGTCCCGTATTGAACTGATTTACATTTGCATCGAACTTGCCGTCGAAGTCGTCGGCGCCGGCATCGAAGTTACCGCCGAAAGCGGCAGCCCAGTCCTGATCCCATCCCTGCGTATTACGGTTGAAGCCGCATACCAGTGTACCGTACGTATTGGCTACGAATTGATCGATAAGCTTTTTGTCCTGCCAAATCAAGTCGTCGGAGACAAATGTCGTAGGCTTGATGTCCAGCATATCAGTACAGGAAGTCATGCTGATAGCGGCAAGTAGTATGAATAAGGGTTTAAATATTTCTTTCATGATATTGTCTGTTTAAAATTGAATACTGATACCTGCGTTAAATGATTTCATTTGCGGATAAGACCAACCTTGTGAGTTTACATTTTCGGGGTCTATCTGAGGAACATCGGTAATGGTGAAGAGATTCTGTCCGCTGATGTACACACGTACATTCTCTAAACGGAGGTTGCTCAACCATTTGCGCGGGAAGTTGTAACCTACTTCAATGTTTTTCAGTCTGAAATAAGACGCATCATACAGATAGGTCTGCACGGGCGGGAAATCCGTATTCGGGAAGTTGTGCGTGGACTGCTCCAGACGCGGATAACGTGTGCCGGGATTGTTCTCGCTCCATGCTTCTTTTACCCAGAACTGAGGCAGATTGCCATCATTGAAGTAAGGCATTACTACGCCACCATTCAGATAAACCTGCGCATGGGCTGCTCCCTGGAAGAGGAAACTGAGGTCGAAATTCTTCCATGCCAGGCTTCCGTTGATACCGTATACGATTTCCGGTACGTTGCCGTATCCCAGATAAGTCATATCACCGGCATTTACCACTTCGTCACCGTTTACGTTTACATATTTGATATCACCGGGGCGGGTCACATAGTCGCTTCCTGCCACTTCCTGTTTGGCATACGCATCTATTTCCTGTTGGTTCTGGAAGATACCGTCTGTCTTATAACCGTAGTAGCTGTAGATGGGACGTCCGGTTTTTCTCAGGTATTCGGAGGTTCCTGCGGCCTCAGCCATTTCCAATATCTTGTTGCGGGCATAAGTGAAGTTTCCGCCTATGGAGTAACGGACTTTACCGATGTGATGATTGAACGTCAGGTTGGCATCGATACCTTTATTCTCCACCTTGCCGATATTTTCAAGCGGGAGTTCTCCACCGAACGACCAGGGCACTTCGGCTCCTCGCTGTGCAAGGATGTCGGAACGGGTTTCTTTAAAGAAATCTAAAGACAGGTTGAACATATCAAACAAACCTGCATCTATCGCGATATTCATCTTCTTGGAAGTTTCCCAGGTTGCCAGTGCATTGGCTATGGGGCCGGGAACCAAACCTTTGGTAACCAATTCTCCGAATACGTAGTCGCCAAGGTTATTCGCCAGTCCACCGCCATGCGAACCGCGTGAAGCGTACAAGTCGAAGCGGCTGTAATACGGGAAGGCTACACCACCGGTATTGTCGTTACCCAATGTACCATAGGACCCTCTGATCTTCAGGAAGTTTATCTTATTTTTCAAAGGTTCGAAGAACTTCTCTTCCGAAACCACCCAACCGATAGAGGCGGATGCAAATGTTCCCCAACGTTTGTCGGGAGCAAAGTTTTCGGAAGCATCCCGGCGGATATTCGCTTCAAACAGGTATCTGCCGCCATAATTATAGTTGATTCTACCCACATAGCTGAGGCGTGCCGACTCTCTGTCATATCCACCCAATTGCTGTCCGGTACTGTTACCGGCACTGATCTGATCCATTACGTCTGAGTCGAATGAGTTGCGGGATACCCATACGTTGTGGTATTTTTCTTTGCGTCCCAATGCCATCAACAGGGCTGAAACGGTATGGTTGCCGAAAGAACGGTCGTAGGTAAGATGTCCCTGCCACTCTATGTATTCGTTGTCATTCTGATTCTGATAGAGTGAGGCGCTGCCCCGTGGCTGCAAGTTGTAGTTGTTGTCTTGGTCGCGTACATACAGGTAAGGGGAGAGTGACCAGGTCTTTTGGGCGTAATTGTTTTTATCGTATGAGAAGACACCCTTTATTTTCAGTCCTTGGGTTACAAACGGAAGGTCCTGAGTCAGTTCGAGGCGGGTTAACAGACTGTTGTTTCGTGAGTCACTGTATCCCGCGTCTTTGCTGGTTTGCGCCATGATGTTCGGGTGAGTGGCATCGGGTACTGTGTAAAGGCCATTGTCATACTTGGCAAGTAGCACAGGAGTATTACGGATCAGCTGCTGGAAGACATTGGTACTGCTCTGCGGGCTTCCATGACGGTATTCCACACGACCGGATGCATCTACCGAGAGCTGAGTGGTAGAAGTGATCTTTACGTCGATATTGCTTCTTAAAGAGTAGCGTTCGTAGTTCAGATTATCCCACAAACCATCCTGATGTACATATCCGAAGCTGGTAAAGAACTTGATGTTATCGCGTCCGCCGTCCACGGTAATGTTGTGTTGATGCTGCACTGCATTCTTTGACAGCATTTCTTTGTACCAGTCGGTATTCGGATAGCGTTCGGGATCAGAGCCGTCGGCGAATTTTCTGATTTCCTCGTCTGTATAGATTGTATTGCCCATGTATATGTTCTTCATCCGGGCATAGTCGGTAGAATTGGCAAATTCCGGCAGACTTGTAGGCTTCTGTATTGATACGTTACCCGAGTACTTTACGTGGACTTTTCCGGTATTGCCTCGTTTGGTGGTGACCAGTATAACCCCGTTGGCACCGCGCATACCGAAGATAGCGGCTGAGGCGGCATCTTTCAATACGTTCAGCGATTCTATTTCATTGGGATCTATGCGGGCAAAGTCTTCTGCCTGGCGTTCGATGCCGTCGATGATATAGGTAGGTGAAGTTCCTCCCTGGAAAGTGGCAACACCACGGATATAGATTTGTGAGCCGTCCAGTCCCGGTTCTCCGGTGGTTTGTTTGGCTATCAGTCCGGGAATCTGTCCGATAAGTGCGTTGGAGGTATTTGCCGATTGGGCTTTCAGGATCTCGTCGCTTTTCACGGAAGCTACGGCACCTGTCAGATTTACTTTCTTCTGGACGCCATATCCCACTACTACTACTTCATCCAGTTTCATGTTGTCTTCACTCATAACTACACGCATATCTTTGGCTGCGGCAAGTGTTACGGTGCGATATCCTATATAAGATATCTTCAGCATGTTTCCTATGCGGGCTTCGAGCGAGAATTTACCGTCTATATCGGAGATGGTACCTTTTTGTGTCTTCTGGTCCTGTATGGATACACCAATCAGCGGCTCTCCGTTTTCATCAATAACCAGACCTTGAATAAGACTCTCTTGTGCGTATCCGCTTGCCGTTATAAGAAGAAATAGTATCCATGCAAGAGGCCGCAGTGCGATAAGTGGCAGTCTTTTCTTCATAATATTAAAAGATTTAATCGTTAATAATAGTGTTTTCATGCAATACAGGGAATAAGGAATATCCGAAATTAGCGCGCGTTGTAGTCCGTCCATCCTTTGGCCTGTTTGGCTGATACAAAAGTAGAGGGTGGGAGGAGTAAAAGCAAGCGAATCACTACTCTTTACATACTTTTGCCGGAGGTAAATTATACGTTTGAAATACGTTTGCTGATTGCTAATGTATTGATAAATAGTTGTGTATGTAAGCATGGACTTTGTTCGTATATAAAAATAGCCTTCCTGTTTTCATAGAATCAGCCGAATATAAAAAAGAGGGGAAGCGTTGGCTTCTCCTCTTAAAGATAGGTTTGTGAAGTATGTGATTACCTTCTTTCATTCAGCATTTTCGGTGTCGGGCATTCATGGTTGTCGATAGGAAGCTTCACTTGTTTCAAATCGTCCAATTCATGTATCGGCCTTTCCACTTCGTAAGGGGCACGCATACCCGAAAATTCCTGGAAGTATAGCAGGCAGGCATCTTTCCACCATACGGCATCACGTGCCTGTATCTTTAGGCGTGACTGTACATCCTTGAAACGTTCCGCATCGATGTAGTTCTCAGCCAGATCCCATTTTTTCTGAAAGCTTCTTACCTGCTGTACACCATGATCGTAGCGATAGCAAAGCTCGTCCCATAAAGTACGTCCGCTTTGCATGGTGTGTTGCCAAGGGGCATGATGGAACCACAAGAGATACTCATCCGGACAAGTACGGATGTCATCGTAAAGGCGGCAGAGTGAATCGGGATATTGGGCTGTAGCATTGCTACCCGTATGACTGCGGTCGAAACCTATCCCCTGTTTGTCTGCTTTATGATAGTAAGACGGCATCCAGTCGGGGCGTGCACCGGGCACGTCGCACCAAGGTTCCGGGCCGTAATGGTGTCCCCATGCAAAGAGGTGATGTAGCCCGAGTGGCATCATATAGTCTACCACAGCCTCGCGGCTTTCCATCATCATGCTATGTATTTCATAGGCAATGGGTGCATGTTCGGGATTACTTGCATCGAAGAAAGTTTGTTTCAGCCATTCTTCTGCGATTGTTCCCGATGTCAGGGAAGGATTCCAGGCCATGCGCCCGAAAGCGTACCAGTTGGCTTGGGCGAAAGGATGGCCACACCAGTTTGTATCCGTCCCTATATTGGCCACACCTGCTATGGCTTTCAATGAAGACGGCTTCACAAAGTCGAAGAACTCTTCCCACATCGGGGCAAGATAGGCAAGGTGATTGGAGAAGCCCAGATATTCTTGTGTAATCTGGAATTCGACCATCTGCGGAGTCCGGGGCATAGCGCCGAATAGAGGACTATATGGTTCGCGAGGCTGGAAGTCGACCGGACCGTTCTTTATCTGTACGATAACATTGTCGCGGAATTGTCCATCCAAAGGCTGGAATTCCAGATAGGCTTGCTTAGCGCGGTCTGCATCCGTTGGGCTGTAGACGAAAGCGCGCCACATGACAATACCTTTATAGGGCTTCAATGCATCTGCCAGCATATTGGCACCTTCGGCATGTGTACGGTTGAAGTCGCACGGGCCGGGCTGTCCTTCGGAATTGGCTTTCACCAGGAAGCCACCGAAGTCGGGGATGGTGCGATAGATCTCTTTGGCTTTCTGCTTCCACCAGGCGATGACATCTTTGTCCAAAGGATCGGCTGTGGAAAGCCCGCCCAGTTGCATGGGGGAGGCAAAGTTGATAGAGAGATATACCTTGATGCCATAAGGACGGAATATGTCTGCCAGAGCCTTTACCTTTTCCAGATATTCAGCGGAAAGGATTTTTGAGGAAGCATTTACATTGTTCAGTACCGTTGCATTGATTCCGATGGAGGCATTGGCACGAGCGTATGCTTCGTATCTGTCGGAGAGTGTGCCGGGCAGTTCTTCCCAGTTCCAGAGAGATTTGCCGGCATAACCGCGCTCGATGCTGCGGTCGAGGTTGTCCCAATGATTGAGAATACGCAGGTCATAGGCAGGATTCTCCGTTATTTCCTGGTCTGTTTCCGAAGGCTTTCCGAAGTTCTGCATTTCTTGTAGACGGATCAGGTGATAGGCAGCATAAAGCAAGCCCGTTTCGCTGGGAGAAGTGACGGTGAGTTTCCCATTTACCTGTCGTATGCGGAAGCCTTCGGAAGATAGCTGTTTGTCTTTCTTCAGTACAAGCGTAACGGGGAGCCCTTTCCATGCCTGTTTCAGTTCACGGACGGCTATGTTTAGTGTCGGAGACTGGCGAGGCGCTGTAATCTGTGTGTGGGCATCTGTCGATTGCCGGAGCCACAAGCGGCTACCGTCTTCCGCGGATACGGGTCCGAGTAAACAAGATAATAATAAGAATAAAGAGAGCAGTTTTTTCATAAACAAAAAGTATTGGTTGGTTTATTCATCGGCGGGGTAGCGTACTCCCCATTCGCGGCGTAAGTCATCCATCATGCGCATGATGCGCAGGGTTTCGGCGTGAGGCATATAGGGAGATTCGAGCCACCCGTTCCTCAGAGCTTCCATGGATGCATATACCTGGTATTCGTATCCGGTGATTTGTGGCGGACAGTTGTAGACAACTGCCGTCTTATAATCTTCCGTTACCACCCTGATTCGTTGCGGATTGTTGATATTTTCAATGATCAGATGCCCTTTGTCACCGGAAATGATGCCTTGGCGGTCGGTCATACTCAGCATACTGCTGTGCAGTACAGCGATTTTCCCATCCTTGAATGTAAGAGTTATACTATTCTGTGCATCGACTCCGGTATCGGTCTTTACGCAGGTAGAGGTGACACGCTCTACGTCCGTCCCGAAAACCATGGAAGCAAAGTTCAGTGCATACACTCCCAGGTCGAGCAGAGCCCCGCCTGCCAGTGCCGGTTGGCGGAGGCGCTCACGGTTGCCGATTGGGTAACCCAGATTGGCAGACAGCGTCATGGGGCGTCCGATGATTCCACCGTTTACAAGGTCATTGATGGTTTGCGATAGAGGCATATAACGTGTCCAGATAGCTTCGGTGATGAAGAGCTCCTTTTCTTTGGCAAGATTCAGCAGTTCTTCCGCCTGGCGGGCATTGGCGGTGAATGCCTTTTCGCATAAAACCGCTTTGCCTTTCAGCAGACTCATACGTGCATGTTCAAAATGGTGAGAATGGGGAGTGGCAATATATACCAACTCCACCTCTTCATCATCCAGCATTTCTTCATAAGAACCGTAGGCACGGGTGAAACCCCACCGGTCGGCAAAGTCACAGGCAGTCTGCAACTGGCGGGAAGCGACTGCATAAGCTTCTACTCCCTCCATTCCTTCGAGGGTGATTGCCATCTTTTCGGCAATCCACCCGGTACCTATAATACCTATTTTGACAGTATCCATACTCTATACTCTATCGGGTAAGGGTTAATCCAGTCCTTCAATGGTGATAATCTTCCCTTCGGCGTCGTATTCCAGTTCGCATACTTTCAGGCTGCGCAACCAGGTGCGTCCGCCGGAAGGCACACTGTCGTGATGGAACAGATACCATTTGCCCCGGTATTCCACAATGGAGTGATGGGTAGTCCAGCCTACCACCGGAGTCAGGATTACTCCCTGATAAGTGAAAGGACCGTAAGGATTGTCGCCGATGGCGTAGCACAGGCGGTGGGTATCACCGGTAGAGTAGGAGAAGTAATACTTTCCGTTATACTTGTGCATCCAGCTTGCTTCGAAGAAACGGCGTTCGTTGTCTCCGGCTGTCAGCGGTTGCCCGTTTTCGTCCAGGATCACTACGGCTTTAGGTTCTTCGGCAAATTGCAGCATATCCGCACTGAGTTTGGCAACGCGTCCGGGGATGGACGGCTCGTTGTCTGCGGGGAAAGTAGCTCCACTTTCCAGAGCTTTGTTGTCGCGATAGCGTTGCAACTGTCCGCCCCACAGACCACCGAAGTACATGTAGTAGTTACCGTCTCCATCATTCAGAACGGCAGGGTCCATGCTGTAACTTCCGCGCATCGGGTCGGGTTGGGGAATGAACGGACCTTCGGGACGGTCGCTGATGGCAACACCGATACGGAAGATATCATTCTGGTCTTTCAGGGGGAAATACATATAATATTTGCCGTCTTTCTCAGCTACATCGCAATCCCAGAGTTGACGTCCTGCCCAGGGAATATCTTCGGTGGTGAGTACCAGGCCATGGTCTACGATTTCACCTTTCATGGGATCATCGGTAGAGAAGACGTGGTAGTCTTTCATATTGAAATGGTCACCGTTGTCATTTTCGGGGATACCGCTTTCCCAGTCGTGGGAAGGGTAGATGTAAAGACGGTCGTTGAACACATGGACGGCAGGGTCTGCCATATAATCTCCGGGTACCAAGTATCTTTTTTCTTTCTTCATGACTCTATAATTTTAAAGGTTAATATTCTTAATTTGTTTCATCTTATCGAGAAAATAGTTTCAGCTTGAAGAAGCTATAATTTTGCGATCCACTCAATAGGTATGTGGCGATCTACCAAAAATGAGTGTTCTCTCTGTTGATCTTTGCCTCTAATAGCCTCCTGTAGCATAAATGCCGACCATGGTTCCGGTAAAACCTCCGGCTGTCTGCGTGCTTATCAGGTCGGCGGAGGCGGGGTCGCCTACTTGCGTCCAGTTACCTTTAGGACTGGTGGAGTAGCTGAAGGTATAGTTTACTGCATTATCTCCTTCTACTTTCAGATATACTTTTTCATCTGTCCGGGTTAGCGGGCTGTTTGCCTGGCTGCACAGTCTGCCATGGCTGTATGTTTCCAGAAGCATGACGGGTTTGCCGTCTTGGTCCAATGTCTTTCCGAAGCGAATATAGCAATTATCATCATGGAAACAGATGATACCCGCGAAATCCTTCGGCTGTTGTGGCACGAAGTCCAAGCCGGTCTGAGCTGTGAATGTCCAATTGTTAATCCAGCGGCCGATGGCGGCAGGCTGACGTTTTTGGTTAAGATCAGTGCTGCTGGCGGTCATTTCCAACTGCCCTTTGCTGTTTATATCATAGCAGGGCACCAGTGGAGTGCGGATGAAAAATGCTTCTTTAGCCAGTCCATTTGCTGTCCATAGTGGGGCAGGACCGTAGGAGCGGTCGGCGGTATAAGTGATGACATCACCCTCAGGAAGAATAATGGGTTGATTCTCTTTCCAGGTCACCGGGAGCATGAAAGTCTCGCGTCCCATCACGTCGTGACCGTTGCGGTAGGGGCGGACGCCGAGGAAGACAGCATACCAGTCGCCATCGGGAGTTTCCACCAGATCGGCATGACCGACGCAGGTAACCGGGTTGGGACGGTCGCCCGGCAAGCCGCGTTGCGTCAGTATCGGATTGATGGCACAAGGTTTGAAAGGGCCGAACGGAGACGCAGAGGTGAAGATCACTTCCGAGTGGTTGGGGCCTGTTCCACCTTCGGCAGCCATCAGGTAGTATGTGCCGTTGATGTGGTAGAGGTGTGGACCTTCTATCCAGCTGGGATGCTGGGTTTTGTCTACGCCCCCGTCAATAATCATCTTCTGTTTTCCTACGGTACAACCGTTTTTCCAGTCAAATTCGCGCATCCAGATAGCGCGGTGACCGTCATATTCGGGCTTTCCTGCCGGACCGTCATTGTTCACAATGTATGCTTTCCCGTCTTCGTCGAAGAGAAATCCGGGGTCGATGCCACCCACTTCGGGCAGGAAAGTGGGATCACTCCAGTTTCCTTTCTTCGGATCATCCGTGGTGACGAAGAAGTTACCGCCACCGTCTACGGCTGTAGTGATCAGATAGAACAGTCCGTTGTGAGGATTGTATTTGATGTCCGGAGCATAGATACCGCCACTGATGCGCAGGCCGTCGTACATAGGCAACTGTGAGGGGCGGTTGAGGACGTAGCCCAGTTGTTCCCAGTTTGTCAGATCTGTACTGTGCCAGATGGGTACACCGGGGTAGAAGGCGAAAGAGGAGTTGACCATATAATAGTCGTTTCCTACGCGGCAGATGCTCGGGTCGGGGTAACAACCCGGTAACACGGGATTCAATGTACCCGGTGTGGTAACCTGATCAGTTGCTTTATCGGTATCCTTGGGAGCTACCGTATATGTGAACTCATCGAACACGGCCTTTTTAGGTTCCAGAATTTCTTTCAGGAAGGGCTTAGGCTGATAGTTACGGTCGAAGAGTAGGGGATATTCCCGTCTTCCCGGTACGGGCCAGTCATTCTTCCAGGAGTCGCCATCCGATACTCCCCAGGCGGTTACGCGTGTAATGACGTCCGAGTGCTTTATGAAAAGTTCCATGAACGATTTCATACGTGCATTCCACAGATTGGAAACACTATCCGGCAGAGCTTCGGGATAGGGATTTAAGGCTTTCTCAAAGGCTACTTTGTCGGCAATATTTGCTCCGCGGTTTACGGTTGGCAAAGCACTCATGTCCCATTCCGTTATCATCACTTTAGCGCCTGTAGAGGCAAAGGCGAGAAGGCTGGTTTCATATTCACCTATACTGGGGTAATCCAATCCCATGTGTCCCTGCATACCTATGGCATCTATGCGCAATCCTTTTTCTTTGAGTGAATTGACCATACGCACCACTGCGTCTCGGCGTCCCGGTTCGTGCATACCGTAGTCGTTATAGTAGAGTTCCGCTTCCGGGTCTGCCTCATGTGCATATTGGAAAGCCAGCGGGATATATTCTTCTCCCAGTATCTCGTAGAACTTGCTTTTGCGGTAGCTTCCGTCTCCTTCGATGGCTTCGTTTACTACGTCCCAGCCTTTAATGCGACCTTTGTATCGGCCCACGATAGTATGAATATGGCTTTTCAGTCGCTCTTTCAGGACTTCGGGTGAAACATTTTTTCCTTCGGCGTCTACGCAGAACCAAGGTGAGAGCTGGGAATGCCACACCAAGCAATGCCCGATGATGAACATTCCGTTATCCTCGCCGAACTTAACGAATTCGTCTGCCAGGCTAAAGTCATATCTGTCTTCTTCCGGGTGTATCACTTCACTCTTCATGCAGTTTTCGGCCACAATGGAGTTGAAGTGGCGGCGCACTACATTGACTGCGCTGGTGTCGCGACCCGCAGCCTGTTCGGAATTAATGGCGACACCGACAAGGAATTTATCACCGAGAATGTTTGTTAGAGTCGGGGCTGCCGCAACAGGTTTGTCACTATTACAAGACATTAATGCGGCAGCACAAACTGATAATGCTAAATACTTTAATTTCATGCTATAATTGGTATGATTTGGTTGCTGAAGGGATTTACTCTTAATTATACGGTTTTGAGGGAAAGTTGACGAGTTAACAAGTTGACAAGGGGACAAGGTTCCATGCGGCATAGGAGCATTGCGCAGCCCCTTGTTCCCTTGTCAACTCGTCAACTGGTTTCCTTCCTTTCTATACCATTATGAATAAATCCTATCAGCCTTTACACTTAATAATCTTCTTTACTTCTGCGTTCCGTCAGTTCAGCCTGCATCTCTTCATTATACTTCTTTGTAATAGGATAGAAGTACAGCGCTATGACGCCGATGAAGAACGTAACGGCCGGAATAATACTGGATGAAAGCACGATACCATGAATAGCCGATTCGCTTTGTGCGATCCCTGCGCCTGATACATAACCGAAACCGGAGAGTAGGAAACCCAATATAGCGCCGCCAATACCCAATCCGGCTTTCAGTGCAAATACCACACCTGCGAACACGAAACCCGTTGCACGGCGGTGATTGACATATTCCGAATGATCTGCCACGTCAGCAATCATAGCCCAAAGCAACGGAACGGTAGGAGCGTATGCCAAACTCTTGAGGAAGTTCAGGACGAACATCGTCTCTACATCCGTCTCATTCGGGAAATAGAAGAAGGCGGTGAACACTGCCGTCAGAGCCAAACAAACGATAAATACCGATTTCTTTCCGAAACGGTTGGCCAGGAAACCGGACAGGAAGATAACGCCGAAGAACTGTACCACTGCTCCCAGCATGTTGAACACACCGAAGCCTACTTCATAAGCCTTTTCAGGACTGCTGACAATAAGACCGAAAGCATTCAGTATCGTATAGCCCACCGAATCACTGGCCTGTGTAGCCACCAACCCCAGCTTATCGAGGAAGGCAAATAATGCGCCCGAATCCACATAATTCTCAAAATAGTAGTTCATAGCGCTTCCCCACATGGCAAGGGTAGTGAAAAGGAAGAGCGTCAGGATGAACATAGCCCGCCAGGGAATATTCTTGAATACATCCTTGATGTCTTTCCGGGTATCAGTTTTCTGATTTGCCGGCGGTGTGATACGTTCGCGGCTGGAGAAGAAAGTAATAACCAGGAACACGAAACCGATGACTGCGAATAAGGAAATAGTGCACAGCCAACCGTGCCCCTTATCACCGCTTTCACCTGCGAACTTGCTTACCAACGGGAGCGTCAAGCCCTGTACCACAAACTGTGCAATGGTAGCGGCAACGAAACGGATAGACGTAATGCTTGTACGTTCCTTGATGTCACTTGACATTACACCACCCAACGATGCGTACGGTGTATTGTTGAACGAGTAAAGCGTCATCAACAAGGTATAAGAGATTGTAGCGTACACCGCTACCAAACCTTTATCCTCGATGCCGGGATTGTAGAATGCCAGCACATAGAACACCATGAACGGCAATGCGGTCCAGAGTACCCATGGGCGGTATTTGCCCCATTTGGTTTGTGTCCGGTCGGACAATATACCTACGGTAGGGTCTACAAAAGCGTCCACAATGCGGGCAATCAGCATCACTGATCCTGCAATGGCGCCTTCCAGACCGAAGACATCGGTATAAAACTTGGTTTGATAAATCATCATCATCTGGAACACGAGGTTCGCAGAGCAATCTCCTAAACTATAGCCAATCTTCTCGGCCATAGACACTTTTTGACTTAGTGCGTTCATAGTGCTGTATTATTCAGTTATTAATAGTCAGTAATCAGTTGTTCGTTTGCTGTTATCCGTTTCCGGTTGTCCGTCATTTATTATTCTCCAGCGCACTTTCTGCTGCGCGTTGTCCCAGGGTTTTCTTATCCAATGGATGTATATCGTTCCATTCGCCCAGGTCACTGTTGCGGATGAGTCGGGTGTTCCGGTTGGTTTCAGCTACTTTGGCCTGTTCTTTGCGCATCTCAGCCCAGGCTTGCCGACCGCTGACGTCATCTCGGGACAGGAAGTCTGCCAGTTCTACAATGTAGAAAGGTAATTCCGGGTTGCCGAATGTGCTACGCCAATCAGCAATCATAGCTGTCAGTAGTGCGGCGTATTCATTGCGGCGGTCTACATTGGACTCTCCCTGATACCAGAGTACACCACGGATACCATAGTTTTGTAATGGAGCAATCATGGCATTGTACAGGCATACCGGCTTGTAACAGAAGAACATCATTCCCGGAGCCGGAGGCATGGAAGCACCTAATCTGTATTTCCATTCTCCTTGCAGGCTTACTTCTTCATTTCCGCAAACAATTTTATAAGGCTTCTCCTTTACAAAGTGCGGATAACCGTTATTGCTGATGAGGCGTATGGTTACTGTATTCTTTCCTGCTTTCAACACACTTGCCGGAATGGTATAGATGCGTGGAGGATACTGGTAGGAAACAGTACCTACGAATGTACCGTTCACATAGACGGAGTCTGCATCTACGATGCAACCTAAACGCAAGGTCGCTTCTTTTCCGTCCCAGTCTTGCGGCACTTCCACTTCCTTGCGAAACCAGTGCGAACCGTTTATCGGATTCAAACCGTTGGTTCCCCAGTCAGTAGAGAATAGATCAACGGTCTTCCAGTCTTTATCATTGTAGTTGGCGGCATACCAAGGTGTTGCTTCGTGCAGTCCTGCATCTCCCCGGTATAGGGAAGTGTTCCAGCGATAGAAGCTCAAACCTTCTGTCTGTTTAATGCTTTTCAGATAAGCATCGTCCTCATATTGCCGTTTATCATTAATATACTTCGGAAATTCTTTCAGTCCTTCTTCGCTTATCCATGCCTCAACGGGAGTTCCGCCCCAACTGGAGTTTATCAGTCCGACGGGTATGTTGTTCTTTTCATACATGGCTTTGGCAAAGAAATAGCCCAGAGCGGAGAAGTTCATGACGTTTTCCTGCGTCAGTGGTTTCCAGGCAACGTAATCCGGCAAGTCCGTTTGCGGTGCATGGAAGTTGAAGATATTGGGTACTTTCAGTTGCCGTATATTCGTGTTCTCGTAAGCGGAGATTTCATCACGGAACATATCCGTAACCCGGCTGACGGGCAGTTCCATATTGGATTGACCGGAGCATAGCCATACATCTCCCACCAGAATATCTTTCAGTTCGATGTCATTTACTTGAAGGATGTAAGGCCCGCCGGGTTTCATGGCAGGCAGGGTGAGGGACCATTGGCCGTTTTCATCTGCTGTGGCTGTGTAAGTAGCTTTTAGTTTCCCACCTTTTACACCTGTAGGTGTGGCGTTCTTCAGGAACTTTACCTGTACGCTTTCTCCGGCATCTGCCGTACCCCATACCTTAATGGGTTGTTCGCGTTGTAGTACCATTCCGTCAGAAATCAAGGCAGGTAACTTTACCTTTGCGTTTACCATGGAAGTAGCGCAAAGGCAAAGTAACACTGCCAGACTCAACCTAACTTTATTAAAACTAACCTGATTCATATCTAATTTATCTTTTTATTCACTACTTAGCTACTACCTACTTATACTCATACAACTTCACATGAAGTATCTGGAAATCTCCCACTGAGATACGCACATGGCGCCCCTGATGGTCTTGATCACCATTCAGACGGCGGATATAAGAGAGCGTACCGTCCTCGTTTACCTTCACTTCATCTACGGAACCGATGCCGCATCGTGCCCCTTTCCACATCACCTTATCACTTATCACTCCATCACCCTTTCCTCCTGCCTGGGCAAATCCGTCTTCGCCCAACGCCCGAACTTTGGCCTGATTTTCTGTAGCTTTCTCAAACTCGATAACGATACCGCTACCTGCCACGATATACTCATTGGGTGCCAGTCTTAATAATACACCTCCACCTTCGGGCCATACACTACCATCGGTGGCACGCGCATCCCAGGGAAGAGTAAAGAAATGGCGACAGGTTATCTTCAGATCATCCTGATAAATGATACGTTCTTTATTTTCCTGATCGAAGAGTAATCCTTTCATTGCGCCTTTACCCTGATACTTAGCGAGCAGAGGCATGAACTCTTTCAGCGTACGATAGCTTTTCACCAACGGAGAGTTGGGGGAGTCGGAACCTCCTTCGATGGAGAACGGGCTGATACCGATGGCATCATGTTCACCAAAGATATAGAAAGCTCTTACTCCATTATTGTCTGTTAGTTTGATTTCGGGGATAAACAACGGGTTGTTGTGTAATTTATATTTAGCTACCCAGTCTGTAAAGCCATTGTCGTACAGGTCGGGAGCAAGAAGGTCGATGTTGGGCGCTCCGCAATGCCATATATCAATAAGGTGTGCCAGCGGACCGGCAGAAGGATATTCTCCCGGTTTCCGGTTGCGGCTGTTCATGGCAGCGTTCACGTATAGTGGAATATTGTAGATAGACCGGGCGCTTTGTGCCATTCTTTCCACATAGCGGGCGTAGTGCCAGGCCATAAATAATTCATCGGTGTAAATATCGGCTCCGAATACTTCTTGCCAGGTGCCTTGCTTCTTGCTACCTTGGCTTTCCCATTTCTCAAGCATTTGGGGGTGGAGCGTTTTCTTATTTTTCTGCAAGTAACTCATTAATTCAGCGGGCACCGGTGCATTGAACAGTGCGTTGGCCTCTTTAGAATAGTCTCTCGCATCTTCCAGCATACCTATCTCATTTTCTATCTGTATCATGATGACGGTACCTTCCTCTTTATCAATGGCTGCGACGTGTTCCATCCATTGAGAAAAAGCGCGGTTGTCGGTTTGGAATACATTTTCAGAGAATGCGCTGGCTATTTCGAGTGGTTTTCCTTTTTGTGTATAAGCACGCGGGTATTTCTTATAGTTTTCTTTGAACCAGAGGGGAGCGTAGCAACTCATGGAGTTCTTCCAGGCACCGAACCAAAGAAAAATTACTTTCAGATCGTTCTGCCGGGCTTGACGGATGACTTTATCTGTGAGGGTGAAGTCGAATTGTCCTTCCTGCGGTTCTATCAAATCCCAGTATGCGGGAACGAGTACTGTATTCAGTCCCATCCGTTGCAGCTTCGGGAAGATACGTTCGATATCTTCTGTGCATGCTGCCGATGAATTTCCTAATTCACCGCCTAAAATAAGAAATGGTTTGCCGTCTACTACTAATTGAGTAGCGGTGCCTTGTTTCTGTAATGTACTCTTTTGAGCATTTACATACCCAACTGTCATTACACTCAAAACTAAAATTAAAATCCAATTCTTCATCGTTTGTCTCTGGTATTGATTTGAGATGTTTTCCATTGCAACAAAGATAGTGAGCTATAATTTAGAAAGCTTTTCGCAGTGTTGCAGAAAACTTCATTTCGGTTACATCATTCCTCAATGATGTTACATAATTTTTTGTTTATCGTACATTTCCCTGTTTCAGGGGGTAAAATAGGTGTTTTTACCGTATTCGGGAATAGTTTGGTAAATGGTTTGATGAATGGAATCCGGTAAGGCCGGAGCCTTACCGGATTTCCTGTCTTCACACTTTATTCAGCCGGAGTTTCTTCTCCTTCTGTTTCATACGCATTCTTCCAGTCGTCACCGCTGAAATCTTCACTGATATCTTTTCCGGCAATACCATCGCATACGCCTTTATAGGCATGTTTGCGTTCATAGTTTGCGTCGAAAAGGTTCGGTGCATCGCCTGACAGCCAATATTCATGCTCTGCGGCATTATCGCTCAGCGTCCAGATGGTAATACCTGACTGCTGAGATTCAGGAACGTTTGCTTTGTATGATTCAAAGATCATCTGATAAACGTTGGCCTGAGTTGCCAGTTGTTCGGCAGAGGGGCTGGATGTTCCTAATGCTACATCCAATTCTGTTACGCGAACCAGTTTTCCGGTGGCAGCCATTGTCTTGAACATGGCATCTATTTGTTCTCTTGTGATACTGGAAGCAGTCACATGCATCTGGGTTCCTATACCGTCAACGGTTTGTCCATTGTCTTCGATGTAATTTACGAAGTCTATCAAAGCTGCAAGCTTACTTGGGTTTGTCTCCAGATTGTAATCATTAACATAGAGCTTAACGTCGGCAGCTGCATACTTGCGTGCATATTCAAATGCTTTCACGGCATATTCCTTACCGATGTAGTATCCCCAATAGAAGTGATCGTTTGCCCAGTTCAGGTTCAGACCGTTTTCTTCGTCTTCTACCGGTGCAGTGTCCGGCGCGTCATCACCATTACTCATGAAGTTACCGTCTATGCCACGCCATTGATTGTTGTCCGCAATAGGTTCGTTGATGACATCCCATTCTTTTACGCGTTCCATTCCCTGATGTTGCAGCATACCTTTAATCCATGCTTCCATTGCACCCAGTAAAGCGGCTTTTTTCTCTTCAGGAGTCTTCAGTTTGTAACTTATGCCACCGGCGCGGGTTGATGCACGTAAAGTCTGGGCTGTTGCAGTTTCTTTCTTTTCACCGAATTTGAAATTGTCAATGTAGTAAGTTCCGGCAACTTTTCCGTAGTTGATGCAGAGGCGAGCTATACCTTCATTCTTACAAACAAATTCGCCTTCAATAGGTATCCACTGATCAACGGCTGTTGCAGCACTTACGTATCCTTCACCGTTACCGCCATTGGCGTCTTGTACCTGGAGTGTGAAGTCGGGATTGATGACGGTTGCCTTTACCATAGCAGAGTACATGTAGGTCTTTCCAACGGTTAATGTCTCTGGGAATGAGTGAGCGGTCTGAGCACTCCAGGAATCTCCATCGGAAGGATTGACCATCACCATGCAGTAATCACTGTTGTAACCTTGTCCCTTTTCTGAGATAGTACGGGTAGAGCCATTTCCCCAACCGAACCATGAGCCGAGAGTTCCGTCTTCAAACTTTCCGTCGTCTATGATATTGATCATCTTTTCCTCTATCTTCTTTCCGAACTTGAAATCATCCACCCATACCGTGCTTCCCGGTGTTCCGCCGAATTGGATGCCCACACGCTCGATGTCCTTAGTGTCGCTCTCTGCATAGGTAAATTCGCCTGTGCAGCGAATCCACTCGGAAGGTGCCGTAAATGTATCTTTGTAGATGCCCCCATAAGAAGAGTTCTGGCCTATGAACTGAACGGCTATGTTCTGATCCGATTTCACCCAGAATGAGTAAGCGTACGTTACTCCTATTTCGAGCATTCCGGTAGGCCAGAACAGCTGGCAGTCATAGTTCGCATTTGATTCGTTGGTCATGGTGAAGCGAATGGCGTAGTCACTGTCATGGCCCGGCTGCTCTACGGCATAGTTGTATTTGCCCCATAACCCTGTCCATCCATTTGCATTGCCTCCTTCAAATCCGTAGTTGCTGACAATATTCTCGCATACATCATCATCACCTACCTCAACGACAACTTCCGGTGCGATCAGTGATTTCAAGTATGTCTGTTTTTGCTGAGTATGCCAGAGGAAGTTATGCCCATATATCTGGATGTCGGCCGGAACCAGGTTCAGGAATGCGTCGATTGTTGTGAAATTCAATTCACCGTTCGCTTTCACTACAGCCGAATGTTTCATGGCGTTTCCGGTTGTAAACATCTGGAAGTTAGCATCGGCTATGGTTCTGTATGCCGCATCGTTGATGTATAGGTCGGCTCCTAAGCCAAGTCCTACATTCATGTTAGGAGCATATTGTGCCACATACGATTTTATGTAGTCATAATTTGCTATCTTTTCCTTTAATGCAAGGGGAATATCGGAGGCTGTGATACTTCCGTCGGAGTTTTTCCATTCCATTATCTGGTCATCGCAACTACTCCATGTCAGTGCGCAAGCCATCAGTGGAAGAATAATTCTATTTAGTTTCATAATTCTTAATGTTTAATGGGTTTCTACTGAGTTTATTCCGTAGTTTCTTCATCTTCAGGATAATCGGAGATTGTGACAGTCTTGTAAGGTACTACACGCCAGTTGTCCAGATAGATACGGCTTGAGAAAGCTGTGGATGTGATGCTTACATCTTGGTAAGTAAAGTCTGTATTGACAAATCCCATACCGAAGTTTCTGTAAGTGGCGGCATTGCGGTCTTCTACCACATTTTGGAATACCGGGCTTTCTTTATCTTCTATCATGGTGGCGTATTTGTTGAACTGGCTAAACGGAATAGTTACAGTCTGCCAACCTGTGGTTGAGAATGGAACGATAGCACCTTCCTGAATCCAGGGAACATAGAATGCCACTTGATTGGAAGCACCATCATCGTCGGAACCTATACCTCCAAAATTGAAGTTGTTGAATAAGCTTATTTGCAGATGTCCTGTGCCGCTCCATGCTTCGGGCACATAAACGTCGAATTGCAATGCTACTTCGGTCAGTGGGGTAGTTGCCGGTATATAAGAATACATACGGCTCCAATCATCTGCTGCATCGTCATTGCCGGCTGTCCAACATTCGGATACACGCGGTTTGCCGGATATAACTCCTGCTTTTAATAAACGTTCGGGAACAATCTGAACGCATTTGCCACGTCCGCTATCATAAGGATCTTCTACAAGGTCGTCAGCATTTATCATCGAACCGGTTTCGCTCCAGCTCCAGAACCCTTGGCTGCCATTGCCATCGAAATCAAGTATCATACAGTCTGCAAAGTTGAAGTAAGCCGGAGTGGCTGCCTGTCCGTTGGCGCCTTCCGAATAGATGGAACCGCTTCCTGAATAGTTTTCCGGCATGATGAATGAATACCATTCACCGTCTTCATCACTTTCAATGTCGGCTGTGATTTCTATTCCGCCGGGCAAGGTTACTTTGGTGGTTTCCTGTAGGCCGGTACCGTATACGGTTACTTTCTCCTTGTCCTTAGGTAAAGTATTGCTGATGCCTGTTATGGTAGGAGATGCTGCACGGATGATGAAGGGGTGCTCCAGCGTGGCGTCATCTTTTACAAAGCGGATCTTATTGCGGTCTGCCTCTTCAGCGTCTTCAACGGGGGTATTGCTGTTGATCTGAATCAACATGGAGTGGTCGGTTACGTAGGCGCGGTTAAAGTAAGTCTCATATCCGTTGATGTAGACTTTCTTCATGCCATAGAGTCCGCTACCTTCTACACGGATCAACTGTCCGAGGCGTGCGAAAGTAACCGGTCGGTCGGGTACAGACGATTCATAATCTTCCAGATAGATCTGGTCAACCACAATCTTTGTGCTTTGGTATTTGCTGTCAAAGTATTTATCCTCCTCATTGCATGAGGTGAGGCCTGCGGCCAGGCATGACAAGCATAATATCCATATATATTTTAAGCTTTTCATATCTTCTATAGTTTGTTAATCATTGAACAAATTATTTTCTGTGACTTCTTTTGCACCGAATTCGTAAGCTACCGGGTCGTTATTCAGAAGCGGATTACGTCCGCGGTCTACATCCGAGATAGGCAGTGTCAGATTGGCCGATGTAGCGGTTGAAACTCCGGTTCCGTCAGAAGTCTTTGCATACTGGCAGGCTTCTGTTTCATCCCATTCGTAACCGGCATTACGCTCCTGGCTGTTGAGGTAGTTCACCACTTCCTGTTGCTGGTAATAGGAACGGCGCAGCAGATCGTACCAGTACTGTCCTTCCAGAGCAAGCTCGATGCGGCGTTCGTAATGGATATCTGAATATGTGATGGTTGTCAGGGACGGCATACCGGCACGTTTGCGCACCGCATTGAAGGCGTCACAAGCTGCTTGTTCGCTGGTCGAAGCATTATTTCCAAGAATTGCTTCGGCAAGATTCAGATATACTTCTGCCAGACGCATCATGTAGGTATTCATGCCACTGCTTTGTGCATAGCTTTGGCCATTGTCGTCAATTTTACCTATCACGTATTTCTTGAAGTTACATTTGTTGTCATAACCGGTTTCGGTGACGTTATACGTGTACCCTCCGTTCTTGGTGTTGAGATCCGGATAATATTCACCTACGGTGGCGATAGTGTAATGGCGGCGGGTACGGTCTTGAGGATCGTAAGCGCGTACAAGGTCATAAGAGGCATAAGTGGCATTACCCCAGTTCTGTTCGCTTACCATAGTAGACCAGCCAAAATAGGTTGATATGGAATTATTGCATCCCCAACCGATGGCATCCGTGCTACCCTGCAACCACTGCAACTGGAAGATGGCTTCACTGTTGTTGTTGCATGTGCTTGGTGCGAAGAGGTCTCCATAGTTGTCGAGAAGTGAATACGGGCCTTCTTCGATCACCTTCGTGGCGGCTTTGCGCGCCATATCCAGATAGTACGTGTTGCGCGAACCGCGGTTGAAATCAGTAGCTATATTACTGCCGTTGTATTCGCCTTCGGTAGTCAAACCTGCCATAGAGAGATACATACGCGACAGAATAGCGTAAGCACTGTAACAAGTGACGCGACCTACATCAGATGCTGTCTTGCTGAGGTTGACTGCTGCATATTCGAGGTCGCGGATAGCGAATTCTATCACATCCACACCACGGTTGGCAGGAACCACAGAGTTATTTACTTGTTCTGCCGTATTTTCATAGATGATACCTTTGTTCCATAAAGAGCCGATGTACCAGTATGCCAGTCCGCGCATGAAGCGTGCTTCGGCATAAGCTTGTACTTTGGCTTTTTCACTGACTTGCGGACCGGAATAATCCTTAATATTGTTGATGGCGTAGTTGGATTGTGCCACTACGGAGTAGAAAGATCCCCAGGCATCTTCAAGTCCCGGACTCAATGCTGTTTCCGTAAAGTTAGTATAAGGATAGATATAGTCTGACCAACGGGCGGTGATGTTGTTTGCACGTCCGTCTCCCATGCTATAGTAGGCTTTATCATTAAAACTGTTCCACACATAGTTATAAAGCGGTGCGGTAGCTGCTTCCAGAGCCTCGTCAGTGTCGAAGAAGGTCTCTTGGTTGGCACTGGTGGTATTATCGTGTGTCAAGAAGTCCTCGCAGGAACTCAATACCAATGAACCGGCCAATGTTGCTATGATTAATATCTTATTTTTCATACGTATAATTCTTTTAAAGGATTAGAAGGATATGTTTAATCCGAATGTGTAGATGCGTGGCGAAGGATAACGCCCGTAGTCCACACCTGTCATTAATGCATCTCCATAGATGGCACCTACTTCAGGGTCGAGGCCTTTGTATTTGCTCCAGGTGTATACATTCTGTATGTTGGCATAGATTCTCGCATTGTTGAGGAAAATCTTGTTTATCCATTTCTTGGGGAATGTATAGCCGATGGAAATATTCTGGAGGCGGATGTAAGAAGCGTCTTCTACAAGCATATCGCTGATACGGGTGAAGTTGTTGTTAGCATCCGATTCCTGCAAAGCCGGCAATGTAGTGGCAGAGCCGTTTACTACATGGAGGTTACGATAGTCGTCATCCGGACCGTTGGGGTCTATCAAACCTATCTGTGCATAGTTCAGCGAAGATTTGAGTATGTTGCCGTTGGAGCGGGGATCTTCAATACGGTAGCGGGTCAGATTCAAAGCCTTGTTGCCGTAAGACCCCGAGAAGAATATTGTCAGATCGAATCCTTTGTAAGAGAATGTATTACCGATACCGTAAGTGAACTTTGGTTCCGGGTTTCCGATGTAGGTACAGTCTTCGTTGTTGATGACCCCGTCACCGTTGCGGTCCTCATAGATATAGTCGCCTATCCACGTACTGTTCTTGGCAATCGTATTACCTTCGGGTATGGCTACTTGCTTCACGTTGCCATCGGCATCTTTGTAGTAGAAATCCGTCGGTTCATCGAAACGTCCGATTACTTTGTAGCCCCAGAATTGTCCGATAGGCTGTCCTACGGTCGTTTTGGTTACGATGTAGCTTGCGGAACTGGGTTGATAACTCTTTTCAATGGAAGAATTGTCCGTATCGAGTTCCAGTACTTTGTTACGGTTGAGTGAGAATACGAGGTTGGATGTCCATTGGAAATCCTTGTTTGTGATGTTAGTCGTATTCACGGTAAGCTCGATACCTTTGTTCTCAAGAGAACCTACATTACCCCAAGGATTGGAAGCGGCACCTTGTCCACTTGAACCGAGATAGGCGGGCAAGGGGAGTTGCAGCAACAGATTTTTAGTCTTCTTATAATATACATCGGCGATTACTTCGATACGGTTCTGGAATAAACCGAGGTCGATACCTACGTTATAAGAATGAGTGGTTTCCCATGTCAGGTCAGGGTTGGCGGTATTGCCTGTCAGTACACCGGTTCCCCAGGGAGTGGTTTTGTAAGAGAGCAGTGCCATATAAGCATAGTCGCTAACGTTCTGGTTACCCGTGGCACCCCAACCTGCGCGGAGTTTCAGGTTGTTGATAATTGCGTTGTTGCGCAGGAATGATTCCTGTGACGCACGCCATGCAAGAGCCACTGCCGGAAACCAACCCCACTTATTGCCTTTGGCGAATTTGGAGGAACCGTCCCGACGAATGGTAGCGGTCAGCAGGTAGCGTTCGTCAAAAGAGTAGAAGGCACGTCCGAAGAAGGAAGCGATGGAATTCACCACGCGTGAACCGGTGGTAGTGGAAGTGGTGACATCACCTGCACTCAGGTCGGGAGTTGTATTACTCAGGAATCCTGTGGCTGTACCTACTTGTGTCTCCCAGTTGGAGTGTGACATTTCCTGACCTACCATTACGTTGATGTTATGTTTTTCTGCAAACGTATTATTATAAGTAAGGATATTGCGCCATGACCAGTATTTGGTGTTGGTCTTGGTCCAACGTGAGGTACGTGTGTCGCTTGTTTTGATACCGAACTGGTAGTCTGGCTGATAATAATAATAGTTATTGAAGTTCCAGTCAGCTGATAATTCCGTCTTGAAAGTCAATCCTTTCAGTAGGTTTGCTTCCAGATAGGTATTGAAACGGAAGTTGGTTTTACGGTTATTGTTGGTGCGTATGGAAGCAAGTCCTACGGGATTTTCGGGCATCCACACATCGTCCGGACCATCGAAGGAACCATCGGGAGATGTAACGGCGACCGTAGGTTGCTGTATCAGTGCGCTCATAATCGTATTATTGTCGGTACCGACATTTTGCTTGGATTCAGCAAACGAGAAGTTTACACCTCCGCGTAACCACGATTTGATTTCAGTATCGATATTGGCGCGCAGAGAAAGACGTCGGAAGCTGGACCCTAATGCAATACCGTCTTGATCGAGGAATCCGCCGCTAAAAGCATAAGTGGTTTTGTTGTTACCGCCACTGACAGAGATATTATGACTCGTCATGAAGGCTTTGCTGAACAATTCGTCTTGCCAGTTGGTACCTTCGCCAAGTAAGTCAGGGCGTACGAAAGAACTGCTTTGTTCTACCAGACCAAGAGCCGAGCGGTCATTGTGATGCTGTGCATACTGTCGTAGATTCAGCATATCCAGTTGTTTAGGCATTTCCTGCCAGCCCGCATATCCGTCGTAGGTTACGGTTGCTTCGCCTGCCTGTCCGCGTTTAGTAGTAATCATGATGACACCATTGGATGCGCGCGAACCATAGATGGCGGTTGCCGAAGCATCTTTCAGTACGTCCATGGATACGATGTCCGACGGATTGATGCTTGATAAAGGGTTGCTGTTTTCATCGTCAGTAGCAGAGTCCACCACTACGCCGTCTATCACGAAGATAGGCTGGTTGGTGGCGTTCAGTGAGTTGATACCACGGATGCGGATAGAGGTGGACGCACCCGGTGTACCGGAGTTTGCCTGAATCTGCACACCGGCAGCGCGTCCTTGCAATACCTGATCGATAGAAGTCGGAACCGACTTCTTGATGGCCTGGTCATTTACCGATACCACCGAACCCGTCAGGTCCGAACGTTTCATCTGTCCGTAACCTACTACAACGACTTCGTCCAGCATCTCAGTGTCTTCCTTCATCGTGACATTGATTTGTGTCTTCCCGGCTACAGGAATTTCTTGTGTCTTGTAGCCCACAAATGAAATTACGATGGTACTGTTGGATGGAACATTCAGTGTAAAGTTACCGTCGATGTCGGTAATAATACCGTTACTGGTGCCTTTCTGCACTACGCTCGCACCGATAACCGATTCTCCTGTGGCGTCCTTCACCACACCTTTCACAGTGATATTCTGTGAAAATGCCCATAGAGGTATCAGGCATAATAAGAATAGAAGCCCCAAAGGCTTAAAACAATAATTTGTGCATTTCATACTGAAATTAATTTAGTTGGATAACAATAATATTCTCTTTCCTTAATAAAGATGTGAAGACATGTTTTTCATTCTCAAGTTTCCATATTTGCATTTATCTGATTAAAGGGTTAAACATTGCTTTTTCGTTTGTGACAAAGGTATTCTATAAAAAGAAAAAGCGGATATTTAATTGTAGCCTGTGTTACATTTAAATGTAACATGACTTTTCTCTGTGTTACAAAATCATTCGCTGGTGTTACGTCCCAGGTTTGTTGACGTCCGAAAGATAGAGAATTAAGTGATAAATCCCATATTCCTTTCACTTATATCATTTATTCCTTTCATCCGCATCAATAAGAGGGCTGATGCAAAAGGTGGCATCTTTTGCTGTAAAAGATGCCATCTTTTGTATCATTAGATGCCACCTTTCGATGTAAAAGATGCCATCTTTTGCAATAGATGTATAAGGCTTCCTGGCAAAAGGGTTTAATGTTCCGCTCCTTTAGGTATAATGCCGAAGAGATAAAGAGCATATATGCAATGGCTTCCCTGTCCATTTCGAAAGTTTTTCTTATCTTTGCTTGCCTTTAAGTATAAAATGCAATGAAAACAGCTCTTAATAAAATCCTCCTTATAGTCTTATTGCTATGTTTGACCGTCCTGCCTTTGACGGCACAAACCGGTAAATTCTATTCTACTAACAACGAATTGTCCAGCAGTCTTATCAACCAGATTTTTCAGGATAAGCGCGGATTTATCTGGATAGCTACTGAGTACGGACTGAACCGTTTCGACGGACTTCGTTTCTCCAACTATAAGCATGTATCCGGCGACTCCACTTCCATTAAAAACAATTATGTGCGCACGCTTTTTGAAGACAGCCGGCAGAATCTGCTGGTAGGTTGCATCGACGGGTTGATGAAGTATGATTCGGAAACGGATACTTTCCGGGAGATTCCAATGATACGTGCGGGCAAGCGGGTTTTTCCACACATCACGCAGATGCAGAAATTGCATAATGGTGAGATCTGGGTGGTAACTACCGGACAGGGTATTTTCCGTTTGGACGAAGAGAAGCAGCAGGCGGAGTCCATTGACGCCATCATGAGGCAAGTGAATTATAACTTCCAGTCGAATTTATACGAAGATTCTGATTATAATATCTGGATTGGTACGGAAGGGCATGGATTGATTTGCTATCTGCCCGCTACGCAAGAAGTCCGTGTGTTCAGATATCCGGTGATTAATGATAACTATGTGTCGGCTATTGGTGAAGATAAGTACGGGAATCTGTTCATCGGTACTCAAAAGCATGGCTTGTCCCGTTATGATCGTGAGCAGAACCGCTTTATTCCTGTTCCCTATACGGGTAGCGAGGAACTGTCCATTTATTGTCTGACACTGGTGGACGACCGTCTGTTGATAGGCACCGACGGCCAGGGACTGAAGACTTACAACCGGATGACCGGGAAGATAGAGGATTATAGCATCAATTCCGCACCGCTGGATTTTTCGGAAGGAAAGATACACGCTATCATGGAAGACCGGGACAAGAACCTGTGGGTAGGATTGTTTCAGAAAGGTATTGTACTGATGCCCAAGCAGGAGAATCCGTTTGAGTATTATGGCAACAGGTCCATTTATTATAATCCCATCGGACAAGGATGTGTAATGTCCATCTATCAGGATAGTAACCGTCACCTGTGGGTAGGGGCGGACAATGAGGGAATCTTTGAACTGGATGCGGAAGGAAAGAGGCTGCGGCATTATCAGCCCGGCAATAACCCGCGTTCGATGGCTAATACGATTATGTGTATGTACGAGGATACGAACGGAGATTTCTGGCTCGGCACGTACACCCGGGGACTGGCAAAACTAAACCGGAGAACCGGTGAGTGCGAATATCCGCTGCCGGTGGACAATGAGAAGATTTTCTCGATTACGGAAGATCGGCATAAGAACCTTTATATCGCTACTTTCGGTTCGGGTTTCTACCGCTATAATCTGGTGACAAGGGAGTTGAAACATTATGAGTCGTCTAAAGATGAGTCGGGCGACCTGACCCGGAATGAACTGGCAAATGACTGGGTGAACTACATCTTCTGTGATAGTGAGGGAATGATCTGGCTGGGACACTATAAAGGTATCAGTTGCTTCAATCCGGTGAATGAGAGTTTCATTAATTACCGCAATGTGAATACTCTGATTGAAGACCGGGTAGGGTATGTTTTGCAGGAAGACCATGCCGGAAATATTTGGGCAGGTACGACGGACGGACTCTATCGCTTCAATAAGAAGACCGAAGAACTGACCTGTTTTACGGTGGCGGATGGTTTGCCTAATAATGTAATCTGTGGAATTTGCGAAGACGAGGAACATAATATGTGGATCAGTACTTATATGGGGATCTGTAAGTATAATGTCGAAAACAACCGTTACATCAATTATTATGCGGGCGACGGATTGCAGGGAAACGAGTTCACGCACGGCGCATTCTATAAAGATCAGGCGGGAAAAGTCTATTTCGGCGGTATAAATGGTATTACCTATTTCCAGCCTTTATCCATAGGGAGTGTGCTGAAAGACACCAAGGTCTGGATTACGGACTTCTTTATCTTCAACCAGCCTGTGCGGAAAAATACGCGTTCGGGAAGGCATACCGTTATCTATACGTCTGTGCCGGATGCGAATATGTTCCAACTGGCTCATTACGATAATACGTTCAGTATCATCTTCTCCACGTTGCAGTATAACAATCCGGAGCAGATATCCTATCAGTATAAGATTGAGGAATTGAGCAACCAGTGGCTCAGCACCGAGCCGGGTGTGAACAGGGTGACTTACAATAATCTTCCGCCGGGCAAATATACTTTCCATGTGCGGGCACTGAGTCACGGCAATCTTTCGGAGATACGTACGGTTAAGATTCTGATTACTCCGCCTTGGTATGAGATGTGGTGGGCGTATTGCATTTATGTTTTTCTGCTCGGCTTGCTTGTATTGGGCATTGTGAATTACATCCTGTCGCGTATGCGCCATCGCCGTGAAATCATGAAGCGCGAACATGCCGAACAACTGAATGAAGCAAAGCTACAGTTCTTTATCAACATCTCGCATGAAATACGTACTCCGATGACGCTGATCATTAATCCCCTGGAGAAGTTGTTGGCCGAAAAGAAGGGAGGGGAAATACAAAAGACTTATCTGATGATTTACCGGAATGCACAACGTATTCTTCGTCTGATAAATCAGTTGATGGACATCCGTAAACTGGATAAGGGACAGATGTTCATGAAGTTCCGTGAAACGGATATGGTTGGTTTCATTGATGATGTGATGCTTACCTTCGATTATATGGCGCGGAAGAAGAAGATACATTTCAGCTTCGAGCACGCTATGCCGCAGTTGAAGGTATGGGTGGATATGAATAACTTCGACAAGATATTGATGAATATCTTCTCCAATGCCTTCAAATATACACCGGAGCAGGGTGAAATTACGGTTTCGCTTTCTACCGGGCGCGATGCTACCCGTCGCGATCCTCTGAAGGAATATTTTGAAATAACGGTCACGGATAGTGGTATCGGACTCGACCGAGAGAAGATAGAGCGCATATTCGAGCGTTTCTATCAGATAGATAATGATGTTACGAAGTCGAATTTCGGTACGGGTATCGGTTTGCATTTGTCCCGTTCATTGGTGGAACTGCATCATGGCATTATCTTGGCAGAGAACAGGGAGGATGCTCCGGGCAGTCGTTTCGTGATCCGTATTCCTTTGGGTTCAGCACATCTGCGTACGGACGAACTGGAAGATGTGGAAGCACTCATCACCCCTCATGCCGTGCTGGTTAAGCCGGAAAAGACGGACTTGGAGGAAGTCTTTGAAGAAGGAGAGGGTGAAGAGGATGAGGAAAGCAAGAAGACTGGTAAGGCAAAGAACCGTATGCGCATATTGATAGTGGAAGATGAGGAGGAGATTCTTTCTTATCTGAAAGAAGAATTGGAAGGGGACTATCGGATAATGACCCGGAAGAATGGCAGGGAGGCTTATGATACTATTCTTGCAGATACTCCTGATTTGGTAATCAGCGATATTATGATGCCGGAAATGGATGGTCTGTCACTTTGCCGGAAGATTAAGCAGAATACGAATGTCAATCATGTGCCTGTAATCTTATTGACTGCCAAGTCGAAACCCGAAGATACCATGGAGGGAATGGCAACCGGTGCGGATGCTTATATGGTGAAGCCTTTCAATACGGAGCTGCTGAAGAGTACGATTGCCAACTTGCTTGCTAACCGTAAACTGCTGAAGAGTAAATTCAGTGGTGCGCAACAGCAAGAGGACAAGGTGCAGAAGCTGAGCATGAAATCGGCGGATGAGATATTGATGAGCAAGATAATGAAGGTTATCAATGAAAACCTTTCCAATCCGGATCTGAATGTAGAGATGTTGGCGGCAAATGTCGGTCTAAGTCGCGTCCATGTACATCGGAAGCTGAAAGAACTGACAAACCTTTCGGCACGTGATTTTATCAAGAATATCCGTTTGCAACAGGCTGCCGCACTGCTGAAAGAGAAGAAACTGACAGTTTCCGAAGTAGCTTATGCTACGGGGTATACGAATCTGTCACATTTCTCCAGTTCTTTCAAAGAGGTGCATGGGATGTCGCCTAAGGAGTATATGTTGGCACATCAGGGGTAGGTTTTAGGAATTTATTTATTATGGATTGGTTATGAGGGAAAGTTGACGAGTTAACAAGTTGACAAGGGGACAAGGTTCCATGCGGCATAGGAGCATTGCGCAGCCCCTTGTTCCCTTGTCAACTCGTCAACTGGTTTCCTTCCTTTCTATCCCGTTTTGCTTTATTGCCAACTTTCACTTACGAAACTTGATTTAGCCACTCCTTTTAGTACCACATTATTAATATTTACCTGTGCCGCTTGTGCATCGGTTATCACTTCTTTCTTGGCTAATCTTTCCGCAATCAGGCGGAAGTAGCCTTCCTGGCTTTCTTGCAGCCGCCCATCTGCCGTAAATGAGTTTTTGAAGTGTTTCGGTTTAGGAACGATAGAAGCCAGGAAAATACTTTCTTCTAAACTTAACTGTGAGGGGCGTTTGTTAAAGTAGAAAGATGCCGCTTCGTGGATGCCGTAAACCATAGGCCCCCATTCCGCTATGTTCAGGTAAACTTCGTACATGCGTGCCTTCGGAGTGAGGTGCTCGGTTTCGATGAGCCAGACGATAAGCGCTTCTTCCAGTTTGCGGGCAATGTTTTTGTTACGGTTCAGGAAAACATTCTTCACCAATTGCATGGAAATCGTGCTACCTCCGCGGGCAAACTTGCGAACTTCCAGGTCATGAATCAGAGCTTCTCGCATGGCATCCGGCAGGAATCCCCGGTGATAGAAGAAAGCTCCGTCCTCACTCTGCATGACAGACATTTGCAGCAGAGGAGAAATGCTGTCCAAGGGTGTGAAATTCTCCCATGACGAACCGACAGGGAAGGTGTATACGGGCTGTCCGTTCTCGTACGCTGTATAGATAAACTCATCGGACATCTTACCTAAATCCGTTTTTCCATAATGGAGAATACGGAAATCTTTTTCTTTTAGTTCCGACTCAAACTTCAAGTTATCCAGTTGAGAGAAATCCACATCCAATAGAAAGTGATAAGCTAATTGTCCGGTAGTGCCGAGACCTTCCAGGTTTTCGAAAAGTCCTTTGGGCAATGAACCGAACAACTCTTCCGAAGGGAACCAGGGTTTCCGGACAGAAGCTATAAAATGCCACTCTTTCTTGTCTGTACTTTTTCCGATACGTTCTGCCTTTAAATAAGGATGGAAGGTCAGTGCATTGAAACGTACAAGGCTGGTACTGTCCAGTTCTACGGCTTGCGGACTGACATTTACGTGGAAATCCAGTTGTCCGCGATCCAGGTTGATCGTCTCGGGCGACAACCGCTTATGATATACCTGCAATCCCCGTACTTCCGACTGACCAACCAAACATGTAAGCCCGTTGTTAGTTTTTTCCTGTGAGAAGTTGCACGTCAGACTATCGAACTGTACTTCTGCACCGAATCGGCGGTGGATATAAGGAACAGTCAGTTGTGGAGCATGTAAAGTTGCATGCAATCGCCTTTCCGAAGGATTAAATTCTCCTTCGGTATTCCATTGTTGGTTCAGGCTGTCTTCCAGAACTGTTATTTCTGATTGGAAATGATAGTCGTCAATCACAAAGCGGGGAATACGGAAGCTGATGAAATTACGGTCTTTCCGCTCAGTGATTGTAAGATGGGTGAGTTCACCGTTTCCGGGTAACAGGCCGAAAAGGAGATTTAATGTTGTATTGATGCGACGGGTGTAATCGGTACTGGTATTGCTTTCATTGGAGGCAGTTACTTCGGAAGAGGGCAGGAAAAGGAAATCATAGTTGGCTGTAGAGTCTTTTTTTATGAAATTGAGTGAGAGTCCGTCCAGACGGACTTCTTTGATCTTGATATCTCCCCACAGCAGTTTCCAAAGACCGATACGGATATTGAGAGATTGAAGGGAAAGCAATGTATCTCTTTTCTGTGGAACCACATTCAGTCCGTCGATAGAGATTGTATTCAACCCCTTCATGTGGAGTTTGTTGTAGCTGATGTCTAACCCGTAACGCTGTTCCAGTCTGGTAATGCGTTTATCTGCGATATGGCGCAGTAGGCTTCCCCGGAAGATGAAAATACCTGTTGATAAAAGAAATAGCAGCATGAGACATGCTACTATTACTTTGGTTATTTTTCGTTTTATCATACTCTTTACTTTTCGGGCGCAAAGGTATGGATAAAAATGTAAGTTGCTACTCTTGGAGCCTAAAAACAGTAATCATTTGTTTCCTTTCCAGATGGAGAGAACTTTCTTTCGTATCAGGAGGATGTTTAAAGCGGATACCACTATAAATAAGATACTTCCGGCAAGGATGCAGGGCAGAAGAGAGCCTGTTTCCAGTTGTGGAATAAGAGTTTGCAGGACTCCGGTGTAGTAAGATCTTAACCAGGCTACACCAATGACGGCGAGGAGCAGTACCAGTAAATTCAAGCCTACGGTCAATACATGATAGGGCAATGCGACTTTAGAAGGACTGTAACCTATTAATAGCAGGTTTTCTAACTTTGCCGTATTCTTCTGAAGCAGCAAGAATACACTTAACATCAGGATATAAAAAGACAAGATACTGATAAATAGTCCTACTCCCGAAACAATGCCTGTGATGAGGCGGAGGAAATAGGTTGTTTTTCCGGCATCCAGATTGTCTCCTTCGGTTTCATAGTTCTTTTGTTGGAAGTAGTCGGTGATGGCTGTATCTGTGGGATTCTTCACTTCCACGATGAGGCGGGAGGGTTGCGCTTCCCGTTCGGGGGCGAAATTCTGATTTGCCCACTCCATAAAAGATTGAGGAACAAGGATGGTATTCAACCGGTTGGAGAAACCAACGATATTTCCTTTGTATTGTTCTACACGTCCGTTGCCACGCATGTTGATATCCATTTGTATCAGTCCCATCACACCTTCCGATAATTTCGGCAAGTTGCGGCTTTGCGCAAAACCAAAGTTGTAAAGGTTCAGATAATTGCGGGGAATGATGATAGGTATGGTTTGTGTACCTTCATCAAAGTGCCACTTGTCCAGGCTGACATCGACAAAAGCATCGGGAACAGATTCAAAAAACATATCCGTAGAAATACGGATACCGGCCTGTTGCATTCCCAACCCTGCCGACACTTTGAAAAGGGTAGGTGTGAAGGCGCCTACGCTGCGTGTAAAAGGTTGTGCTTCCAGCTCTTTGATTTCATCTTTGGAAAAAGTATTGCTTTGTCCGGTAATGCTGCCAAGAGTGCTGATCTTTTTGGTAGCGATGATATAATCCTTCTTCATGAAACTGTCTCCCTGCGTGAAGACGGGAAGAACATCCTTATAAAATTGCACGCTCAACAGTACAATCAGCATACCAAAGATGTTGGCGAGAAAAAAGCCACTTAATTGTCCGATGCTGATGTGCTGGCGAAGAAGTTTCCAAACAAGCTTGTTCATTGAAATTATATGTTTTTGTTAAATGATAATTTACCAGCGTAGCGCTGGAGCAAGGTTCTCCTTCGGCGTGCAAGTAATCTTTCAGACACGGATGACACGGATGACGCGGATTCTTTTTTCCTTCGGTGTGATATGCCGGTATGTATAGCGCAGCTTTAAAAATCCGCGTCATCCGTGTCATCCGCGTCTAAAAGATTAAAGTCCGCGTTCGTCCGCCTTATCCGCGTAGTCCGCGTACCCATTCCCTCGCCGCTAAATTATCATTTATAGTTTCATCACTTTATTATATTCTAATTCTATATGTTTTCCAATGGAAGTAACAATTATTCCTGCGCCTTGCCGTTCGGCTTCTTCGGTCAGCATGCGTCCCATAAGTGTGCCGTTATCATCATCCAGGTGGCTGATAGGTTCATCCAGAAAGATGAAATCGAACGGTTGGCAGAGGGCACGGATGAAGGCTACACGTTGCTGTTGTCCGAAAGATAACTTTCCGGCTTTCTCGTTTACTTTCTCAGCGATACCGAGTGTTTCAAAAAGTGCAAGGATTTCTTTTTTCTTCTTATAATTGGTGAGTCGGTTCTTCAACTGAACGTTTTCCAAAGCCGTCAGCTCCGGGAAAATGCGCAGCTCCTGGAACAGCATGCTCAGCGAATGTTTTCGCAGTTCTACCCACTCATGAATGGAGAGCGAGCGGATATTGCGTTCATCAAAGTTGATAATACCTTGGTAATCGTGGCGATATCCGTAGATATAGCTGCACAGAGAAGATTTACCTGTGCCGGAAGCAGCTTCTATCAGATAACGCTCTCCTTTTCGTAGCACAAGGTCTTGATGCCACACGTCGGATGTGATGGCATCCCGGTCGGCAAACACTTGGGGAAGTGTTTGCCTCAGATGAATGATTTCCATTATTTATCGGGATTAGATGCCTGCAAACCCTTTGATGAAGTTTACGATCTGTTTCAATGCATTTACATTCTTGTCTTTCAGCTGAATGACCATGTCTGCATCATTATTGGAATTGCCGGTTGCTTCTACATAAGCTATCTTATCAACCAGAGCAAAAGCCGTTGCATATTGTGAACCACCGTATTCCGACAGCATTTTCACAATCGGCAAAGCGAGAACCGCTTCTGTATTAATAACGAAAGCACCATTCTTACCTTTGATATTAGATGCAAATTCGGTATCTTTGATTGAAGGATTAACTGTTTTATCTATGCTCTTGTACAACATTTCGTCATTCGTAGCATACAAGCTATTATTGCGGACACCAAAGAATATATTCAGCATTCTGGACTTATATACATATTCGTTCTCACCCAGTTTCAGGATATCTTCTCCACGTTTCAAGCCCAGTTCATTCTTCTTTTCATACAGTAATTGTACGGGTGTCGCACTCTTTACACTGGCGTACATCAGGAAAGTGGGAGCATTGTCCATTGTGAAGTTTATCAGTCCCATTGCCATATCTTTCTGGAATGTGCCGAACAACTCTTTTACTTCATTGGCCTTGGCAATGGAGAAGTTCTTTTGGAATTGCTCGTTCTCCAGTAGCAGGTTATAGAATTCCTCTCCGTTGATACCTGCGCTGATATACATCAGAGTCGATTTCGGGAAATATTTCAGGAAAGTATTCTCTATGGGGCAGGTTGCTTTCTTTTGCTTATCGAACAAGGCTTGCAGTTCAGGACTTTCAGTGAAGTTTTCATATTTCATGCTGATCTTACCTTTTTCGAAAGAAAGACTTCCCAACATCTTCAGATCCTTCATGTTAAAAGGCATATCACTTTCTTTGATCATATTGGCGTAAGGACCTATCAGACTTGCCGGAGAGAGCATAGCATCGATATCCCCACCCATTTTCTGCATTTTCTTGAAAACGGCAGTTGAAACAATACTGTTTTCATTGGTCTGTTTCAGCAGTGCAGGAATATCTTGCTTGATTTTTTCAAGTTGGGTAGTACCTTTGTAATTAGTTAGCATAAGTACTGAAGGAGTGTATGCCATGAATACCTGATTACCCATTTGCGTGAACTGAAAGCCATCTCCACTTGCCAGGGGCTGACAAACTTTCTCTTTCTCTAATGTTTCCAGCAGCGCGTGCAGGTCGTCCTCATTGCTGACTTTTGCAATTACAGTAGTGGGAAATGTCTCAGTATTGAAAACGTATAAAGGTGCCGATACGTCGATTCCCGATTTCTTCGGATCTTTCATAATCATTTCCACTTGTTGGAATGTTGCGGCATTCATGCCACTCTTCATAGCATCCGTCAGCTTTTGCTGCGCTTCTTTGTTCTCCTTGTCATTGAGTCCTGCTTTATCAACCAATGATTTCATGTTGATACTGACTACCGTAGAGGCATTGGCAGGAATAACATTCGTATATTCGAACTTCTTCTCGGAACATGCGCTGACAAGAGCTACCACTACAGCCATCAACGCCAAACGGGGAAACAAACTTTTCTTCATACAATTCTTATTAAAATGTGATTATCATTGATTTTGCAAGTTCAGTGTATGGCAAGCCACCAGAGCAGCCGTCTCTGTGCGTAGCCTCGACTTACCCAGACTGATGGGAGTAAAGCCGTTTTCTATAGCCTTTTGTACTTCTTTTTCACTGAAATCCCCTTCCGGACCTATCAATACCAGTGCATCTTCTCCTTTGCGGAACACATCTTTCAGCAGCGGCTTTTCTCCTTCGTAACAGTGCGCAATGAACTTTTGCCCTTTGAAGGGCTGTGTGATGAACTTATTGAAATCCGTCATCTCGTTCAGTTGTGGCAAACGTGCTTTGAGGGATTGTTTGATGGCAGATACCAATATCTTGCTGATACGCTCTGTTTTGATGACTTTCCGTTCAGAGAAACGACAGTTCAGGAAAGTCAGTTCATCGAAGCCTATCTCAGTCGCTTTTTCTGCAAACCATTCTGTACGGTCCATATTCTTGGTAGGGGCCATTGCAATGTGCAGATGCCCGTTCCATAAAGGTTCCTGATAAATGGTTTCCAGGATGTTTACCATGCAACGTTTATTGGTGGCGGCACTGATTTCTGCGCGATAGAAATTACCTTTACCGTCCGTCAGCGTAATCTGATCACCGATATTAAGGCGCAGTACGCGGACACAGTGCTGGGCTTCTTCTTCGGGAAGTTCGGCACGGGTTTGTATGTCGGGTGTATAGAATACGTGCATAAGTTTATTACTGTTCTTTTCGTTTGGAAATTTCATCCCTAATGTGGGCGGCGCGTTCGTAATTCTCATTAGCTATAGCTTCCTGCAAAGCTTTTTGCAGCATTTCCATTGTATCTCCATGGAAGAATTCATCTTCGTGTGGAGAAGGATTCTCTCCCATGGGAGCTATGCTTCCCGCTTCGCTTTCCTTTCCGGTTTTAAGTTGTTCCGACTCCAGAATTTCTTCGTAGATAAAGATCGGAGCTTTCATCCGTAAAGCCATTGCGACTGCATCTGATGTACGGGCGTCCATACGAATGATAGCATCATCTGCTTTCAGATAGATATAAGAATAGAATACACCGTTGTCTACCCTGTAGATAAGGGCACGCATCATGTTTACCCCTAATACTTCCAAGCATGAAGCGAAAAGGTTGTGGGTCAACGGGCGTGGCGGAACAATTCCCTTCAGGCTGATTAACATCGCTTGTGCTTCTGCCGCACCGATGATAACCGGTAATTGACGGGCACCGTCCACTTCTCCCAATACGAGGGCATAAGCTCCTGCCTGTTCCTGACTGTTGGAGATGTTTAGTACTTCCAGTTCTATTTTTTTCTTTTTATCCATAATCTTTTTCCGAGTGGCGGCAACTGCCAACCACTTGCTTACTTACTTTTTATTTACTGCTTCTTCCGGCCGGTGCTTGTACTTGAACACCAAGGCGAACAATATACCGATGACCAGTGCGTAAGCAGCAAAAATAAGCCAAATCTCAGGCCACTCACGACTTACCAGTTTGCCGTCGGCGTATACTGAGAAAGCATCTACTACGGCACCGCTGGCGTATCCTCCAATAATGGCGCCCAAACCGTTAGTCATCATAAAGAATAATCCTTGGGCACTGGCGCGGATATTGGAACTGGTTTCTTGTTCAACAAACAACGAACCCGAAATGTTGAAGAAATCGAATGCCATGCCATAAACGATCATGGATAGGATTAACATCCACAAACCGGATCCCGGATCTCCAAAGCCGAACAATCCGAACCGGAATACCCATGCAAACATACTAATCAGCATTACCTGCTTGATTCCGAAATGTCTCAGGAAGAAAGGTATGGCAAGAATAAACAATGTTTCGGACATTTGTGAGATGGATAGCAGGATAACCGAATGTTTCACGCCAAAGGAATCTGCGTATTCCGGAATACTGGCAAAACTACCCAGGAAAAGGTCACCATACGTATTGGTAATCTGTAACGCTGCTCCCAGAAGCATGGAAAACAAGAAGAAAATAGCCATTTTCTTTCTTTTGAATAATACAAATGCATCCAGCCCTAAAGAAGAAAGCAGTGATTTGTTTCCGGTCTTGGCAGGTTTACATGCCGGCAGGGTGAAAGCATACAGGCCCAGCATTAATGCAGATGCACCACCTACATAAAGTTGGGCGCTTGAATTCTTGAATCCGGTAAGGTCTACTGCCCACATCGCACAGATAAACCCAATGGTTCCCCATACGCGAATGGGTGGGAAATCCTTGATCAGATCACACTTATATTGTTCAAGTGAATTGTATGAAACTGTATTGGCCAGTGATAAAGTAGGCATATATACCAATAAATTGAGTAACATTGCCCAATACATCTGGTCATATCCCGTAGCGGTAGAGGCATAGAAAAGGCATGCGGCTCCTATAATGTGGCAAAGTCCGTATAAACGTTCAGCATTGAACCATTTATCGGCAATGATACCAATGATGCCGGGCATAATTAGAGAGGCAATGCCCATGGTTGCGAAGATTGCGCCGATTTGGCCTCCTTCGAAGTGTAGTTCTCTACCCATGTAACCTCCTAATGAAATTAACCATGACCCCCATACGAAGAATTGCAGGAAGTTCATGATAATCAAACGAACTTTTATACTCATGACTTTTCTAATTTGTGTGTTTTCTTTTCACATTAAATAATAGATGCAAATATAATATTTTCGTTGATTGCGTGAGCAAGTTAATTAATAAAAAGCGCATAAAAGTGAAGAAAGGTGAAGAATAGATGATGAAAAGCGGAATGGCTAAGAGGTATATAAAAAAAGAAGGCTATCTATCCCAGACAGCCAATCTTTATTAACCTTAAATCTAATACCATGAAAAACACAGTGCAAATGTAGAGGTTTTATGTTATACAACATAACGTTTTACTAATTTTCTTCTTTGGCTTAACATTATTTAAATTATAGGGCAGCTTTTGTCCCATTTATGAGAGAGTAAAGTGCATTTTTGGCAAAGATAGTATTAGTTAATCTTCTATCCCTTGCTTACCTTTGCTTCATAAATCGAGAAATGATGAAAAACAGAATCTTATTGACTGCTGCGTTATGTATGAGCATGATGGCACAGATTACTGCACAAGGTTACACTTCTTTGCGGGAGCAAATCCAGTTAGCGGGAGAGTGGGAGAGTTCTTTAGGTACCTGTCGCCTGCCCGGTACGACAGATGAAAACCGACTGGGTGAAAGGAACCGGGATACGCTGGTGACGTATCAGTTAACACGTCTCTATCCTTATAGTGGTAAAGTGATTTATACCCGTGAAATAAATATCCCTGAGAGTTTCCGGGGTAAGAAACTGTTTTTGATGATGGAGCGTACCAAACCAAGTACTGTGTGGGTAGATGGTGACAGTATCGGTAGCTATGGTCATCTGTATGCGCCTCACCGGTATGAGCTGCCTGCCCTGGCAGTAGGGAAGCATCAGCTGAAAATCAGGATCGATAATTCACCGACTTCTGTCCCTAAAGAAATACAGGGCTCTCATGCCTGGACAGATGCTACGCAAACGAATTGGAACGGCATTCTGGGAGAATTTTATATCGAAGCAGTTCCGGTTTCTTATATCCAGTCGGTGCAGGTATATCCGGAAGTGGATAAGAAACAAGCATTAGTTATAGTGGAAGTCGATGCGGACAAAGACGGAAAAGCGATACTGGATGTCGATGGATATGCCTGGAATACTTCTGAAACACATACCTTGTCTCCCCAGAAACTTGCCGTGCGATTGAAGAAAGGACGAAATCGGATTGAGCTTCCTGTGAATATGGGTGATAAACCATTACTGTGGAGTGAATTTCATCCCGCACTTTACAAACTGAACATTACGCTCCGTGCCGGGAAAAACCGGGATAGCCGAATGGTAGATTTCGGTATGCGCAAGTTTGAAGTGGAGGGTACGCAATTTGTGATAAATGGTTATAAAACTTTTTTGCGTGGGAAACATGATGCCTGTGTTTTTCCCCTGACCGGTTACGGTCCGATGGATGTAGCGTCCTGGCAACGTGTATTCCGCGTGGCTAAACAATACGGTATTAATCATTATCGCTGTCATTCTTTCACTCCGCCGCGTGCTGCGCTGGAGGCTGCCGATATAGAAGGTATCTATTATCAGATTGAGTTGCCTTTGTGGGGGTATATCAAGCGTGAAAATACGGTCCTGAACGATTTTCTGAAAAGGGAAGGGGACATGTTGCTGGAACACTTTGGGAATCATCCTTCATTTATGATGCTGGGTTTGGGTAATGAACTGGATGCGGAGATAGATGTGGTGCGTGAATGGCTCGATGATTTCCGTAATCAGGATAATCGTCATTTGTATTGCTTCGGTTCCAATAATAACCTTGGTTGGAAAGGTCCGCAGGATGGAGAAGATTTCTTTGTGACCTGCCGTGTAGGTGGTGGAAACGGATATACGACTCATGTACGTACTTCCTTTGCGTACGTAGATGCTGAGAAGGGTGGCATTTTGAATAATACGCGTCCGGCTACGGATAAAGACTATTCCGGTGCCATTGCGCACTGTCCCCGTCCTGTAGTGGGGCATGAAAACTGTCAGTTTCAAATCTATCCCGATTACGGTCAGATAGAGAAATATACCGGGGTGCTTCATCCTTATAATCTTGAGATTTTTCGTGATCGTTTGAAAGAGAACCATCTTTCTTCTCAGGCAAAAACTTTTCACCAGGCTACCGGACACTTTTCCATTGAATGTTACAAGGCAGATATGGAATATGCTTTCCGTACTCCCGGTTTTGGTGGCTTCCAGTTGCTCGATTTGCAGGATTATCCCGGACAAGGTTCCGCATTAGTGGGTATTCTGGATGCTTTTATGGATAGTAAAGGTATCGTTGCCCCCGAAACTTTTTATGGTTTCTGTGCACCCCTTGTTCCTTTGGCATTGATGAAGGATCATTGTTGGCTGAATACTCAGCCGCTTCACATAGATGTTGCTCTTTCTAATTATGTGGAAGACGATTGGAATGAGCCTGTTCGCTGGAGTTTAGTATCTGATAATGGGGTATGGAAACGTGATGGAGTACTCATGGCCTCCATTCCTCAGGGCAAAGTAGGAAAGGCGGGCAGTATTGATCTTTCACTTTCCGGACTGAAAGAAGCCCAACGCCTGACTCTGACATTGACCACCGGTAAGTATCGCAACTATTATCATCTTTGGGTATATCCTGATGAAACTGCCGAGTCGGAAGGTTCTGTTCATGTGGCTTCTTTCCTGAACGATGATCTGCGAAAAAGGTTGGAAAGCGGAGCGTCCGTTCTGTTGATCCCCGATCATGATAGTATCGTAGCACAGAGTGTTGGAGGAATGTTTACCCCTGATTACTGGAATTACTCTATGTTTAAGACTATTTCGGAAAATGCCGGAAAAGAAGTTTCTCCCGGTACACTTTCCATATTGACTGATCCCGGACATCCGTTATTAAAATACTTTCCGACTGAATGTCACAGTGATTGGCAATGGTGGAGTATTACCCGTAATTCCCGTCCCATGATACTGAATGCAACCCGTGGTGAGTACCGTCCGCTTATTCAGGTGGTCGATAACATTGAGCGCAACCATAAGCTGGGACTGGTCTTTGAATTTGCCGTAGGAAAGGGAAAACTGTTAGTTTGCATGACGGATCTGCAAGCCATTGCAGGGACACCTGAAGGCAATCAGTTTCGTACATCCTTACTTCGGTATATGAAGTCTGATGCTTTTCACCCTACCGAACAGTTGGCCTGGAAAGAACTGGACGCACTCTTCCACACCGATATCAATCAAAGACAGATTATTGGGGTGAAGAATGAGTCGGATTATACAGTAGGAGGGGAATAGAACGAAGAGTTCTGAAACAAAATGTTCGCAATTTAGTGAACATTTTGTTTTAAATGTCTATCTTTGCAACGAACAAACTACTGCTTATGTTAGTTACATTTGATAAAGAATATCTCAAGGAACTCTATGTTTCCGGTAAATGTAGTGATAAGAAACATCGTTTTCAGCCGGATGTGATAAAACGATATAAAAGGTGTATTGATACACTGATTGCATCGAAGAATGCTGAATCCTTGTATAAGCACAACTCTTTGAATTATGAGATTTTGGTGGGAGACAAGGAAGGGCTTTCTTCAATACGGGTAACTTCAAAATACCGCATAGAGTTTACTGTGAGAGTTGTAGCAGATGCTGAAACGATTATAAGTATATGTAATGTTATAGAATTGTCTAACCATTATAAATAAGTAGAGTATGACTATGCTTGCAAATGAACTCACTCCGTTTTGCCCTACGCATCCCGGTGAAATATTAAAAGACGAAGTTGAATACCGGAAGATTTCTCAGCGCGCCTTGGCACGCCAGATGGGAATTTCGTATTCACAGTTGAATGAGGTGCTGAACGGTAAGCGCCCGGTTAATACGGAACTTGCTTTGCTTTTTGAAGCAGCTTTGGGGCTTGATCCTGAGATGTTGCTCAATATGCAGACGCGATATAATATGCAGGTGGCGCGTGCCGATCAGCGCACGCAAGATCGCTGGAATGAAGTACGTAAGTTGTGTGCATCGTTCCTTTGATGCACACAACTGTATCTGTTATCAGAGGATTTATTCCACATACAGCACCAACCCTTTCAGGTATTCTCCTTCGGGGTGGTAAATACTTACCGGATGGTCAGCCGGTTGCGTCAGTTGGTGCAGAATACGCACACTGCGACCTGACATTGCGGCAGCCGTAAAGACCGCCGTGCGGAAGTTTTCTTTGCTGACAGCTTGTGAGCAGGAGAAGGTGAATAGAATACCGCCCGGTTTGATCTTTTCGAAAGCTTTCACATTCAGCTTGCGGTAACCTTGCAGCGCATTGCGCAGGGCATCGCGATGTTTGGCAAATGCGGGTGGATCCAGAACTATCAGGTCGTACTGGTCGCCCATACGATCCAGGTATTTGAAAGCATCTTCGGCAAAAGCGGCATGGCGGGTGTCACCGGGGAAATTCAGTTCTACATTCTTGTTCGTGAGGTCAATAGCCTTGGCGGAACTGTCTACAGAATGTACCAGTTCGGCATTACCACGCATACCATAAACAGAGAAGCCACCGGTATAACAGAACATATTCAGCACAGAACGTCCGTTAGCATAGCGTTCCAGCAGTGCGCGGTTCTCGCGTTGATCCACGAAGAAGCCCGTCTTTTGTCCTTTCAGCCAGTCGATATGGAATTTTAAGCCATATTCCATTGCCACATTATCTGTGCTGCCACCTTTCAGGAAGCCATTCTCAGGGTAGAGGTCGGCTTTGAAGGGGAGAGTCGTTTCTGATTTATAATAGATATTCTCTATTTTATCACCCATCACTTCACTCAGGGCATTGGCTATTTCCATACGGTCGAGGTGCATACCGGCAGAGTGTGCTTGCATTACGGCCGTGCGGGCATAAATATCAATGATCAAGCCGGGAAGGTTATCTCCCTCGCCATGTACCAGTCTGTAAGTGTTGTTAGTCGGATTTTCAGCAATACCAATGCTGCGACGCATCTCATAAGCAATACTGAGTTTGCGTTTCCAAAAATCAGAATCAATAGCTTCATCCTGATGAAAAGAAAGCACGCGCACGGCGATGCTGCCTATTTGGAAATGTCCCTTGGCTATGAATTCCTTCTTGGAAGTGTAGATTTCAACTACTTCACCTTCTTCGGGTTCACCGTCGAAATGAGCGATGGCACCTGAAAATACCCAGGGATGGAAACGTTTTAATGACTCTTCTTTGCCGGATTTGAGATATACTTTGTACATGCGATTAGTGATTAGCGATTATGGGTTAGTGATTAATGATTCTTGGTTGGTAAGCGGTTCATCCGGTTCCAATTCATAGTCACCGGTAACTTTCAATTCCTGTAATCGGTTGTATATGTTGAGGCATGCCCATGCATCGGTGGCTGCATACTGTTTTTGAGGTTCGGTCAGATGCTCAGCTTCCCAGTTGGAGAGACGTTGTGATTTGGATATTTTCTCACCGAACAGGATACCATAGATTTTTTGCAGACTCTTGTCCTGTATGCCGAACATACGGACATATTCTTGCAACTCGATGCAGGAATGTTGTTCAAAAGGAGCGCGCTTGTGCAGCATCATAAAGTCGTCACGCAGCGAAAGGCCGACTTTGGTAACTGACGGACTTTCCAGCAATGAAATAATCGGAAGCGTCAGGCCGGTAAGGTTCAGGCGGAAAAGGAAGCAGTCTTCTTCAGAGGATACTTGCAGTAAGGCTACCTTATGTGATTGCCCTTTGGTGAATGACGGGCGGGTTTCGCTGTCAATTCCCAACAGAGAATACTTCTTAAGATAAGTCACTGCTTTTTCCGCTTCCCAGGGGGTTTGTACAAGATGTATTCGTCCCGGAAAGAGTACTTTGGGCATCTCTTTGATATCTTCCTTTTTAATCGTTTTTTTAATAACCATAATTTAAGTCTTTAGTCGTGATGGTGATGTCCATGACAGTGGCAATCATCATCATCGCAGTCATCTTCTTCCGGTTCGTCTTCTTCAGACTGGCGGTATTTTACGTCGTGCAATGCGCGAAGTGTGTTTACCAGGGTTTGCCCCCAATATTCTTTAAACTGTTCCTGACAGATAGCCAGGGAGTCGTTCATTGTTTCGTTCAATCCCAACTGGAAGACGAAAATGAAATCTTTGATGGCCTGGTAAATATCTGCCAGGTCTTCGGAAATATTCTTCTTGATGGGCTGGTCGCTATAAACCATATCTTGTATGAACACGTCCAGATAGTCATCTTTTTCGGCAAGAATCCCGGCAAGGTTGATGCGGAGCACTTCATACGTTTCTTCCGTTACGTAGCTTTCAGGAGCGTCGTCGCCTATTATTTCTGTTTCGGGCAACATGGCTGCCTTGAGGTAGAGCAACGGAAGTATCTTTAATGAGGTATCGACAAATGTGTCACGTTTCATCGTTTCCGCCTGCTCCAGGAATTTGCAGAATTCAGCAGCTACGGTGACGAATTCCACTACATTACGGTCGAATATCACTTGGCTTTCTTTTTTCATATATACTCGGTTTGAAACGCAAAGATAGTGTAAACCGAGTGCAGTAGCAAATTTATTTGCATTTTACTGAAATGCCGTTTCATTTATTATTACGTGATATTCCGTTCCCCGGTTTCTTCTCCGGCTACTGATTCCAAGTTTGCGAAGTGCACGCCCGAAGTACGCGACTTTGCTGATGGCTAATCGGTCTTTGGTCTTTTTCTGGAGAAAAGAAAGTATTTCCATCGGTGTCATCCACGTTCCTTCGTCTTCTGTTTGTGCCGCCTGGAAGTGGCATAGGAAGAGTTGTTCCAATGGAGTAGGTTGTTCAAACTCTTGATTGCTCTGCTTCAGAATGGCTTCGTCGGTGTCGTCCAGCCAGTAGCGTTCACCTTGCGAAATGGCAGTCATGGCTTGGGCATAGAGTTGGCGGTAGTTGATGGTGACGTTGGTGTTGATGGGACCGGTTACTTCGATACAGATGAAGCGGCGACTGCCGCTGGGATCGGTCAGCAAGTCTTTTTGATTGCTGGTGCCTATGAAGGAGGCGTAGCGGCGTATCTCCTGAATGGCGGTTCCATAAGGTTTTCGCAGGTTGGCTACGGGTTTTTGCAACAGATGTTTCAGGAAACCTTGCTGGCTGACGCTGATCTGGTCGAACTCGTCGATGTTGATCAGAAAGAAACGTCCCAGGCTTCGTTCGGCATCCTGTTTGCTTTTGAAGTCGATGCTGTCTGTGTAGCCGAAACGCAGTTCCGGTGGTAAAAGAATGCGGCAAAACGTGGATTTTCGATACCCTTGGGCGCCTACCAGTAGGGGCGATGTACTGTTGCCATGCTGCCGGTCAAGTCCACGCCAATGAGCCGTCATACTGAGAAACCAGCGGTAGAATAATTCCCGCCAATGCGGATTTTCGCAGGGAACGAGGTCGGCCAGGGCACGGATGCGGTCTTTTCCGTCCCAGCGCCCGGTGTCGTTGAGGTATTCTTCTACCGGATTATGTAGGGGGATATAGTCGGAAGTAAGGTAGCGTGCTATGTCGCGGTCCCATACCCGGATACCTTCTTTCAGGGCATTGAGCGCTATGCTGCTTCGTATCCGCTGGTCGGCGGGGCGGAATTGGAAGTGTATGGAGTCGCGCTGGCGGTATTCCAGCTCGCCCAACACGGTGTTGTAGCGGAATTCGTAGCGGCGGTTCATGAACTCTTCCAGGCGGAAGGCTGTGTCCTGTTCGGCGGTCATGCTGTTGCGGGTGCCGAAACCTTTACATTCACGGTAAATATTATGTACGGCGGCACGTATTACGGGCTCGTCCGCTTCGCGATAATAATGCATCAGGGTTTGCCGGACTACCTCTTCCTCGGGGATGCCTGCTTTGTAACAGTGCTCGGCAAGCCGTGTCAGTAACGGGCGTAGGTCGTCACCCCGCTTCCAGTTTGTCAGTCCGTCGAATGAACGGTTTAGTGCCGCTTCAAAGAGCATGGAAAAGGTGTCCGATGAACTATAACCGGGCTGCATACGCAATAGGGGATTAGTTTCCGCTTGCTTTTGTTCTTTGAAGGTGGTTTCGCCGGGTATGGCAAAGGGCTGTTCCAGGCAGAAGGTGGTGGCGGCAGGGTTGTAGTAAGGTTGCTCGTCCAGCGTCATGCGGCAACTTTGGTTGAGCGACGGTTCCTTCAGGGTGATGGAGTAGGGCAACAGAGGTTGGTAACAGTTCACTGCGAGGCGGTAGGCGTGGGCATGAAACAGGGCCATTTCACTTTCGCGCTTGGGCAGTGAGCCGTCGGGCAGGGCGAAGAGTACCCATATTTTGACGCTACGTCCGCTGCTTCCGCAGAAGGCGGCAAAAGTCTGGGGTAATAGGGAGACTTGCTGTTTTATTTGTTCCACTTCGGTGCTACCTGTCAGGTGGTTGACTTCAATCTGCACCAGTCCGTTGTAAATCTTCACCCGATGTTCTCCGTCTTTGGTACGGGCATATTCCACGGCGGGGTAGATGCGAGGCAACTTGTCTATGTTCTGGTAGTGATTATTGGTTCCTTGCAGTATGGGGATGAGATGGCGCAGGGCTGATACATGCGCTGCTTTGTTCTCTTTCTTTATTTTTGCTATCAAGTTTTCAGCTTCAAGGGTACTGAAAGATTCTTTACCGGTTTCACGGTCGGTGCGTATAAGGGTTAGTTTCATCGTGGTTATTTTTAGTTACTGTTTTCAAAAGACGGCGCAAGTTACGGCAAAAAGCCGGGGACACAAAGTCTTTCTTTATTTTTTATGTCTCTTACAAAAATACGGTTTCTTTTTTATCTGCAAACTACTTCTCTCCATTTATATTCTTCCATCTTCATCCTTCGCTTCATTCATTAAATACAAGGATGCAGAAGTACAGAAAAATAGATGAGTATAAACGCAGAAAACTTAGTTTCTTTGTATACAAACCTGTAGTATTAAATATTCTCTAGCTCTTTCTTTATTAAAACATCACCCTTTCCTTGCTTTTGCATTGCTTTTTCTTTATCTTTGCATTTGATATTTTGGCTTGTCCACAGCTGTGAATTGCGTGCTTCACAATCGTGAAGCAGCAACACCACAGTTATGAAGCACAAGATTCACAGCTGTGGGCAAGCCAAAAACATTGCTTGCCAATGAAAGAAACATAGGCAGTTAGTGAAAGAAACATAAGAGATTAACATAAGCAATCCCTGCTCTGAATATCACTGAAAGCGGGGAATGCAATAACAAAAGAACAATGGCGATATTATTTGATTGGTACGAGAATCCAAAAAACAAAGAGCGTCAGAACGAAGAACTGACCCTGCACCCGCGCATCCGGCTGAACGGCTCCACGGACACTGCCGCGTTGCGAAGGTTCATACAGGAATATTGTTCGCTGACCGAAACGGATGTTTCGGCTGTGCTCGATGCTCTGTCGCACTTCATGGGACGGGAATTGGGTGAAGGACGCCAGGTGCACCTGGATGGCATCGGCTATTTTCGCCCTACGCTGACCTGCACTGAACCGGTGAAGGTGGATACCAAACGGAAAAGCACCAAGGTAAAGCTGAAAAGCATCACCTTTCGTCCCGACATGGCACTGCGAAGCGAGGTAGGCAACATTAAAGTCCTGCCGCTGAAACAACGGAATGTATTGCAAAAGCCACTGACCCCGGAAGAGATTGACAAACGGCTGGAGAAATTCTTCACTACGCACGACTTTATGACGAAAGGCGACTTCTATTCTCTCACCGGAATGACGAGAACTACAGCCACCCGGCATATTAGGCGTCTTTGTGATGAAGGAAAACTGGAAAATAAAGGGTTGCAGAAACAACCGATTTATGTGCGGAAAAAGGCGTAATAGGAAGATTATTAGCGGAATATGCGTGTTTGTATGGAGTGTAGGCAAATTGCTTGCACTTTATTTATATTTGCTGCCACCACCGCTGTGTTGCCGATGAATAGGGAGATGCGAAGCATGAGTGCAAGCGTGCAAGTAAAAGTGCATATAAACTTTTTGTACGCTGCACCTGGCTGATGCCTCTCTCCATTCAGAGAATCTTTAGAAGACTAAGGTTATAAAGAGAGCAATATTTTTATTACTTTTGCACCAATCTATCATTCATTTACTAAGGAATTCTATTTCATGGCTAAGAAAAATTCTACAAAAGATACAGAACAATCCCTTTCCCTGTTTGGTAAAATAAGGGCGATCTTCAAAAATGAAACCATTCACTTTGTTATTGGCTTGGTACTGGTCATTTTCTCTGTGTACTTGCTACTGGCCTTTTCTTCGTTTTTCTTTACGGGAGCGGCGGATCAAAGTATCATTGATTCGGGTAATGCACAGGAATTGGCTTCTACCAATAATGGGGTGAAGAATTATGCCGGTTCGCGCGGCGCTCAATTGGCAAGTTATCTGATTAATGACTGCTTCGGTATTTCCTCTTTCTTCATCCTTGTATTCCTTGCAGTGGCGGGGTTGAAATTGATGCGTGTACGGGTGGTTCGCCTCTGGAAGTGGTTTATCGGTTGTTCGTTGTTGTTGGTTTGGTTCTCTGTCTTCTTCGGCTTTGCCTTTGTGGAGCAGTATAAAGACTCTTTCCTGTATCTGGGCGGTATGCACGGATATAATGTCAGCAACTGGTTGGTATCGCAGGTAGGTGTTCCGGGCGTTTGGATGATTCTGTTGGTGACTGCTATCTGCTTCCTTATCTACCTCAGCGCACGTACAGTTATCTGGTTGCGCAGATTGTTCAGCCTTAGCTTCCTGAAGCGCAAACAGAAAGAGGAAGAAGAGAAAGGAGAAACACCGGAAGAGTTTACAGACTCCTGGACGGCAAAAGGCAAGAAAAAGCCGGTTTCTGTTCCTGATGTGGCAGATATAAAAGAAGAAGAGGCTCCCGTTGAAATTCCCGAACCTATAAAAGAACCGGAAAATGAAATTACATTGGATTTGGGTGGCGTTACGGAAACACAGCCTGCCAAGGTATCGGGTGAAGAAGTGTCTATGACTATTGAAACGCCTGTTCCTGACCCTGTACCTCCTTTCCATGAAAAAGCGGCGGAACCCGTATTCGAAATAGAAGCTACTGAAAATGATGACGAATATAAAGGTCCGGAAAAGGAACCCTATAATCCCCGTCTCGATCTGGAAAACTATCGTTATCCTACTGTCGACCTGATGAAGCATTATGATAATGCCGAGCCTACTATCGACATGGCGGAGCAGAATGCCAATAAAGATAAGATTATAAATACACTGCGCAGTTTCGGTATTGAAATCAGTACGATAAAGGCGACGGTGGGACCTACGGTGACGCTGTATGAAATTACTCCCGAGCAAGGGGTTCGTATCTCCAAGATTCGTGGTTTGGAAGATGATATCGCTCTCAGCCTTTCGGCATTGGGTATTCGTATCATTGCGCCGATTCCGGGAAAAGGAACAATCGGTATTGAAGTACCGAACTCCAATCCGAAGATTGTTTCCGGACAGAGTATCATCGGTAGTAAGAAGTTCCAGGAGTCTACTTATGATTTGCCGGTAGCTTTGGGTAAGACGATTACCAATGAGGTTTTCATGGTTGATTTGTGCAAGATGCCGCATATGCTGGTGGCCGGTGCCACCGGTCAGGGTAAATCTGTCGGACTGAATGCCATCATCACTTCTTTGCTTTATAAGAAGCATCCGGCTGAACTGAAGTTTGTGCTGGTAGACCCTAAGAAAGTTGAATTCAGTATCTATTCGGTGATTGAACATCACTTCCTTGCCAAACTGCCCGATGGGGAAGATGCTATCATTACGGATGTAACCAAGGTAGTGCAGACGCTGAATTCTATCTGTGTGGAAATGGATACCCGTTACGACTTATTAAAAGCCGCGCATGTGCGCAATATTAAGGAGTATAATGAGAAGTTTATTAATCGTCAGCTGAATCCTGAAAAGGGACATAAGTTTATGCCTTACATTGTGGTGGTGATTGACGAGTTCGGTGACTTGATTATGACGGCGGGCAAAGAGGTAGAGCTGCCTATTGCCCGTATCGCTCAGTTGGCGCGTGCAGTGGGTATCCACATGATTATCGCTACGCAGCGTCCGACAACGAATATCATTACCGGTACAATCAAGGCGAACTTCCCGGCTCGTGTTGCCTTCCGTGTATCTGCCATGATAGACTCGCGTACTATTCTCGACCGTCCCGGAGCTAATCAGCTGATCGGACGTGGTGATATGTTGTTCCTGCAAGGGGCAGATCCTGTACGTGTGCAATGTGCCTTTATCGATACACCGGAGGTAGCGGAGATTACTAAGTTTATTGCCAAGCAACAAGGGTATCCTACCGCATTCTATTTGCCGGAGTATGTAGGTGAAGATGGTGGCGGAAACGATTTGGGAGATGTGGATATGGGACGTCTGGATCCATTGTTCGAAGATGCTGCCCGCCTGATTGTCATCCATCAGCAAGGTTCTACATCGTTGATCCAACGCAAGTTCGCTATCGGTTATAACCGTGCCGGGCGATTGATGGACCAATTGGAAAAAGCCGGTATTGTGGGACCTGCACAAGGCAGCAAAGCGCGCGAGGTGCTTTGTGTCGATGACAATGACCTGCAAATGCGCCTGAACAATTTACTATAAATCGTGTTAAACTAATGATGAAGAATCTTCTTTTTGTTTATATCTGCCTGTTCGGTCTGGCATTACCGCTTTCGGCACAGAAACTGGATGCCCAAGATATATTGGACCGTACAGCTACTGCCTTCCGTCAGGCGGGAGGTATTCAAGCGGATTTTACGGTTCAGACGTATGCGAAAGGTGTTTTGCAGGGGAGTTCTGTCGGGACTATCCGTCTGAAAGGAGAAAAGTTCCTGTTGGATGCCGACGGGGTGAAAACCTGGTTTGATGGTCGTACGCAATGGAGCTATCTCACTAACAGTGACGAAGTGAACGTTTCCGAACCTACTCCTGAAGAGTTGCAGAGTATCAATCCCTATGCCCTGCTGTCTATTTACAAGCAAGGGTATCACATGAAATTGGGCAAAACTGATGTTTATGGCGGTAAACCTGCTTATGAGGTGATATTAACTGCTTCTGATAGAAAGAAGGATTTGCAGTGCGTTATTATTTATGTAACGAAAGATACCTTTCAGCCTTTATGTATCAGCATGACGCAAAAGGGTGGAAATAGCGTGGCTATTCGTATTACATCTTATAAAGCGGGAGAATCATACAACGATCATCTTTTCACTTTTGACAAGAAGGCGTATCCGACTGCTGAAGTGATTGATCTGAGATAGATAATAACTAAATATATAAATAACGATTATGGAAACAGAAAAAGTAAAATGTCTGATTATAGGTTCTGGTCCTGCCGGTTATACTGCTGCTATTTATGCAGGTCGTGCCAACCTTTCTCCGGTACTTTATGAAGGATTACAGCCGGGTGGTCAGTTGACAACAACTACAGATGTGGAGAACTTTCCCGGTTATCCGGAGGGTGTCAGTGGCCAGCAATTGATGGATGATTTACGCAAACAGGCAGAGCGTTTCGGTGCAGACCTGCGTTTTGGTATTGCAACCGCTTCTGACTTGAGTGCGGCTCCATACAAAGTAACGATTGACGAAGAGAAGGTGATTGAAACTGATACGTTGATAATTGCTACGGGCGCTACAGCCAAATATTTGGGATTGGATGATGAAAAGAAATATGCCGGTATGGGTGTCAGTGCTTGCGCTACTTGTGATGGTTTCTTCTATCGCAAGAAGGTGGTAGCAGTGGTCGGCGGCGGTGATACGGCTTGTGAAGAGGCTGTTTACCTGGCCGGACTGGCTAAGAAGGTTTATCTGATTGTGCGGAAGCCTTTCCTGCGTGCTTCCAAAATCATGCAGGAGCGTGTGATGAAGCATGAGAATATAGATGTGCTATTTGAGCACAATGCCGTGGGCTTGTTCGGAGAGAATGGTGTGGAAGGTGTTCATCTGGTGAAGCGTATGGGTGAATCGGATGAAGAACGCTACGACCTGGCTATTGATGGTTTCTTCCTGGCTATCGGTCATCAACCGAACTCAGATATCTTCAAACCCTATCTGGATACAGACGAGACTGGTTATATCATTACAGAAGGCGACAGTCCTCGTACGAAAGTACCGGGTGTGTTTGCCGCCGGTGACATTGCCGATCCGCATTATCGTCAGGCTATTACGGCAGCAGGAAGCGGCTGTAAGGCAGCACTTGAAGCGGAAAGGTATCTTTCATCCAAGTGCTTGATTTAAAATTGTGAGTAAAAGAGTATAAAAAGAAAACTCCGGATTGTGAATCATAATCCGGAGTTTTCTTTTTATTATTAATGTGAATCCGGAGTTGAGTTTGCCTCATATTGTTATAGTAATGAACTAATGCTGATAATGATTTAGGCGCGGATTACGCGGATTACACGGATTCTTTTCCTGTAATATAGTGTGATAGCGCAGCCATTAATCCGTGTAATCCGCGTAATCCGCGCCTAAAATTATATTCATAACCGAAAGGAACTTCTTTCAACCCCTGATTTGCATTATTAATATACTTCTATTTCATCTACATATAAATCCGAAGGAATAATATCTCCCGGTGAATCTTTCCGGCAGTCAATGCCATTGCGCAATGTACCACCACTTTTTAAAGTCACTTTGATATAGCGTGCTTCGGCTGGCGTAAATTCCAGTACATCGGTGAACATCTTCCTGCCATGTTCAGGATATTCGCGGGTATAGGAGGCCTGAGCTACTTCCTTGAATTCTTTGCCATCAGTGGACACTTCCACACGAGCTGCGCTTGCGGGCAGTACACGGAAAGCGGGATTATAGAGTGTACCGAATATCACCTTACTGATAGTGGCCGGTTTTTCCAGATCAACGGAAAATACGAGTTCATTGTTGTTCTTTTCATTTAGGCTGAAGGCTACCCATGGTGTGAAGGAAGCGATATTACCGCGTTTTCCATTGGTCAATCCCAACGTAGTGGTATCTGCGCCTAATATATCATTCTCTCCGAAAATGTCACCGCTCATCCAACCCCAATGAGGAGTGGTGGTGTATTGCTTTCCACTTATCAGGTTTGCATACAGTTTCTTGCCGTTCACTTTCCCCAGCATTTTACCTTTTTTGAAAGCTGCTGCCTGCAAATCAATGTAACCTTTCCAAGTGAATGGCTGAGTGTAAAGTTCAGACTTTGCAGTCGGTGCACTTCCATCTGTGGTATATCTGATTTCGGCATCCGGATAGAATGTTTCCAACACGGCTTTCAATGTGCCGTCGTACACGTGCGTATTGATATTGACATCGAAGAAATTGCGGCATGCTTTTACGTTCATGGCATCCATACGCTCAAAATCTTCTACCATGCGACTCCGGAAGCTGTTCCAGTTCTTCCGGTTGTTCTGTGTCCAGCCCGTCTCTGCCAGGGCGACGGCACGGGGGAATGCCTGATAGTCACGACGTTCATCACTTTGCATGTATTCGTTCCATATATTACCTTGCACACCGATGATATGTTTTTTCACCAGTTCGTCAGCGTCATCGGGAACAGGATTATAACTATAGGTCTTTTTCAGTGTCTGATATCCGCCGATGGTAGTCGGTGCGGTTTCGGGTTCTTCCTGATACTGGTCCAGGTAAGCATACGGGCTGGGAGTCATAATTGCGTCGTGTCCCGCTTTGGCGGCAGTGATACCACCTTCCACACCACGCCAGGACATCACAGTTGCATTGGGTGCGAGTCCGCCTTCCAGGATTTCATCCCAACCGATGATATTCCGTCCTTTGCTGTTGAGATATTTCTCCATGCGGGTGATGAAGTAGCTTTGCAGCTTTTCTTCCTTTGTATGTTTCTTACCGTCAATGGCATTCGGAGTGGTATCATCTTTCAGACCTAATTTCTTAATCAGTCCTTGGCAATGTGCACACTTCATCCATGCATCTTTGGGACATTCGTCACCACCGATGTGAATGTATGAACTGGGGAATAATTCCATCACCTCATCCAGTACACCTTCCAGGAATTGGAACGTTTCTTCTTTGGGGCAGAAGACTTCTTCGAATACTCCCCATGTACCGGTAACTTCATACGTCGTATCCGGTCTGCAAGATAATTCAGGGTAGGAGGCAAGTGCGGCAATGGCATGTCCCGGCATCTCTATTTCCGGAATTACGGTAATGTATTTGCTTGCAGCATAAGCCACTATATCTTTAATCTCTTCCTGTGTATAGTATCCTCCATGTTCTTTGCCGTCAAATATTTGCGGCCAGTTGACAAAATAGTAATCTATCAACGTTTCTTTTCGCTTCGAACCGACTTCCTGTAATTTCGGGTATTTCTTGATTTCTATCCTCCATCCCTGGTCATCAGTCAAGTGGAAGTGGAAGGTGTTCATCTTATGCATGGCAAGCATATCGATGAATTTATAAATGTAATCGGTTGTAGAGAAATGACGGCAGACATCCAGCATCAGGCCTCGGTAAGGAAAACGGGGAGCGTCTTCTACTTCAACAGCAGGCAGAGACCAGTTGGCGCGTTTCACAGTTGCCTTTCCGTAGATGGCGGGTGGCAGCAGTTGGTACATGGTCTGTACTCCATAAAAGAAACCGTTGGGATGTGATGCCGAAAGGGTGATCTCATTCGGTGCGATGGAAAGCTTGTATCCTTCCTTGGGCATACCTTCTTCCGTAACGAAGCGTATCTCTGGTTGTTCCGGATTCTCCTGTGAACTGGTTTTCAGAGAAATACCGGAGGTCAACTGAATTTGCGCAATCAAGCTGTCCGCAATGGTTTGTACTTCGGGAGTGCAACCGGCTGTGACGACAGATACTTTATTGCTCAGTAAGAAACGTCCCTCTTGGGGAGTCATCTGATTAGGCATCGGAACGATGTTGTACTCGTTCACCACTTCTTTTTGATTTTGCTGACAGCCGGAAGAGGCACACAGCAGGCTTGCTAATAGCAAAGCACTTAATCCTTTTTTCATGACATAAATGTGTGTTAAGTTTATAAATCGGGCAAAACAGGGAAAAAGGGGGGAGCTGTCGTCAAGGGGGGGAGACGCTACTATTCTTTATCCTATTTTACTTATCTTTTTCAGCTTTTCTTCGTCGATGATCTTTATTTTTCGTCCGTCGATAGTGATTAAACGTTCAGTAGAGAATTGTGATAGCGTACGAATGGCATTGGAGGTTGTCATATTCGACAAATTTGCCAGATCTTCCCGCGAAAGGTATATACTGAGAGTTGAGCCATCTTCTTCCAATCCATAACTTTCTTTGAGGAAGAGCAGTGATTCTGCCAATCTGCCACGAATATGTTTCTGCGTCAGGTTGACAGTGCGCTCGTCAGCAACTCCCAGATCGAAGGATAGTTGTTTGATAAAGAACATGGCAAGATCATTGTTCTGTGTCACCAATGTAGTGATAGCACTCATCGGTATCAGGCAGATCAGAGAAGGTTCGAAAGCGGCGGCAGCAGTGACGTAGTCTTCTTTGGCGAAATAAGCACGGTAACCGAAATACTCGACGGGTTTAATCATGCGGATAATCTGGCTTCTGCCACCGACACCATCCTTATAAATCTTGACTTTTCCATTTAGAAGGCACATAAGGTATTTAGGGGTTTCACCTTCGCAATGAATGACTTCATTTTTCTTATAATTCTGGAGCGTAAAATGGTTAGCGAGAAATTCCCGCTGTTCTTCATTCAGGGGCTCCCACATATCGGCTATCAGCTCCGGAACATTCACGTCTGACAAATTCATTTTTACCATAACTGCTGCAAAACTGTGTTATACAGCACAAATGTAAAAAGAAAAAATTAAATATTGCACAAAAGACACGAAAAGATGCAGTCTGGGGGCAGGAAAATGATAATTTAGCGGCGAGATGAAAGGCTGAAGTATCTCAATTCCCCTCCTCCTGAGAATTGAGATAGTCAGAATATCAATAGCTACACCGCTAAGTTATCATTTCGTGAACAGCAATTCCCTATATTTCGGCAACGGCCAGATCTCGTCGTCAACCTCCATTTCGAGGTGATCGATGTGGTCACGTATCTTTTCCAGATAAGGACGGACATTTTCTTCGTAGGCGAAAGCCTTATCCTTGTAGCTATCCATGTGATTGGCTACTTTACGGGCTTCGGTCATTTCGCGTACCAGAACCTTGATGGACGTTACGCGTTTGGATATTTCACGTATCAGTTCCTTGCGGTCAGCACTCAGTACTTCGTATTCTTCGGGAGAGAAGATTTCCTTGAGGCCACGTAAATTCTCTAACAGACGGTTTTGGTAGCTGACTGCAATGGGGACAATGTGATTGATGGCCAGATCACCCAGTACACGGCTTTCTATTTGCACTTTCATCGTGTACTTTTCCAGTTCCACTTCCAGGCGGCAGGCAAGCTCTGTTTCATTGAAGATGCGTTCACCTATCAGTACGGAACGAGACTGGTTATCCATATAATGCATCAGAGCTTCGGGGACGTGGCAGATGTTCGTCAATCCGCGACGGGCAGCTTCCTTTTTCCATTGATCTGAATAGCCGTCACCTTCGAATCGGATAGCTTCGGAAGCAATAATGGTTTCTTTCAAAACACGGAAGATGGCTTCATCTTTACCGATTCCTTCTTCCATCAACTTGTCGATAGAGGCTTTGAATTCATTTAACTGGTTTGCCATAGCCGCATTTATGGCAATCATGGCAGCGGCACAGTTGGAAGAAGAACCGGCAGCACGGAATTCAAAACGATTTCCGGTGAAAGCAAACGGAGAAGTACGGTTGCGGTCTGTCGTGTCGAGAAGGATTTCAGGAATACGTCCGATTCCTAATTTAAGGGTTGTCTTCTCTTCAGCCGTCATCTTGTCATCGCCTACCTGGCGTACGATATCATCCAGAGTAGCTGATAATTGTCTGCCCAGGAATATGGACAGAATAGCGGGCGGTGCTTCATTGGCACCCAGACGGTGGCTGTTGCCGGCACTCATGATAGAGGCGCGCAGCAAATTCTGATTCTTATAGACCATCATCAGTACATTCACCAGGAAAGTCAGGAAGAGCATGTTGCCTTTAGGATTCTTGCCGGGTGCAAAAAGATTGATGCCGGTATCAGTGCAGAGTGACCAGTTGTTGTGTTTTCCCGAACCGTTTACACCGCTGTATGGCTTTTCATGCAGCAATACGGCAAAGTTATGCTTACGGGCAATACGTTTCATCAGGTCCATTACTAACTGGTTATGATCGTTGGCAAGGTTGGCATTCTCAAAGATGGGAGCCAGTTCAAACTGGTTGGGTGCAACCTCGTTATGGCGTGTTTTTGCCGGAATACCCAGTTTGTGACATTCTATTTCCAGTTCTTTCATAAAGGCTGTTACCCGTGGCGGAATAGAACCGAAATAGTGGTCTTCCAACTGTTGGTCTTTGGCGGAAGAATGTCCCATTAGCGTGCGTCCGGTCAGGCAAAGGTCGGGGCGGGCGTTGTATAGGGCAGAGTCTACTAGGAAGTATTCCTGTTCCCAGCCTAAATTAGTAAACACGCGGGTTACATTTTTATCGAATAACTGGCATACTTCCGTGGCGGCTTTGTCTACGGCACCGAGTGCTTTCAGCAATGGAGTTTTGTAGTCCAGCGCTTCGCCGGTATATGAGATGAAGATTGTAGGGATACACAGAGTTGTATCTACCACGAAGGCGGGAGAGGAAACATCCCATGCTGTATATCCGCGTGCTTCAAATGTATTACGGATACCTCCGTTGGGGAAAGAAGAAGCGTCCGGTTCCTGTTGGATGAGCAATTTGCCGGAGAAGCGTTCAATTACATTTGAATTTTCTCCGAATTCGATGAATCCATCATGTTTCTCAGCTGTACCATCCGTCAGCGGTTGAAACCAGTGAGTGTAATGAGTAACGTTCAGGGATTTGGCCCAACTTTTCATGCCGTTTGCTATCAGGTCAGCTATCTCTCTACTGATGGGAGTCCCTTTTTCGATAGCATCTGTTACAGCTTTGTAAGCTTCTCTGGGTAGATATTCCTGCATTTTCTTGCGGTCGAACACGTGGCTTCCGTAGTAATCGGATAATTTGTTCGAAGGGGTTGTAACTTCAAGAGGGCGCCGGTTGGCAAGCTCTTGCAAGGCGTAAAATCTCATTTTTGACATATTTGTCCTTCTTTTGTTGGTTGTTAGGCGCAAAATTATATGTTTTTTTCGGAAGTACCCCTATTTTTTAGGGGGTATTATTGAAAATAATGTGTTTTTTATGCGGATACCCCCTAAAATATTCGGGGATGTTACAGAAAAAACTCTTTTAGGGGATTTTATCTCCGCTCTTTTCTATATTGAAGTTATATCTGGGCTGTAATGAAGAATCTTTCATCAGGTTTCTTAAAAAGAGAGGTATTTCGTCGTTTTACAACCTTTTTTTCTATATTTGTCCCTATATATTTGGAGGTATTGCCGTTGAAACGCGTCTTTTGTATAGGAACCTTGCTATGTCTTTTGCTTTCAGCTTGTCCGAAAGTGCAGGCAGCTTCTATCCCTGATCCTTACGATGCGAGCTTGCTTTCTGCGGACTCTATAATGAAAAAAGTCATCTTCTTTGCTCCTTTTTATGAAAGTATTATCGACGACTATAGAGCCGATCTTTATATTAAGGGAAAAGTGAATCTTCGCAAGAAAAATCACATCTTACGCTTTATTCCTACCATGTTCCGCATCCGGAAAGGAGTGAGGGAGTATATGATGGAAACTTATAGTGACTTGCATTTTACTGCTCCCGACATTTATGATCAGAAAGTAAAAGCCAGTGTCGGTACCACTTCCGAGTTTTGGGAACTGGACGGAAGGTTGCCGGAATATTTCCATGTTAATATCTACGCTTCTACCTTATTATATGATAAGCTTCTTTCGCCTCTGGCTCCAAATGCGATGAAATATTATTCTTATCATGTCGATTCGGTAATGGGTAAAGTGCATGATTTGCAATATAAGATTAGTTTCAAACCGAAAAGCAAAAGCTTTCAGTTGGTCAGCGGTCACATGGTGGTCAGTGAGAATGTCTGGAGTGTGCGTGAGATGCATTTTAGTGGACGTTCTGAAATGTTGCGTTTCAACAATATGATACGTATGGGAGATGTGGGTGAATCGGATGAGTTTTTGCCTGTACATTATGATGTGGATGCCACTTTCCGCTTTCTGGGCAATGTGGTCGATGCCAATTATATTGCTGCTCTCGATTATAAAACCATTATTCAGAAAGACCCTTCACGGATGGACCGGAAAAGATTGAAGAGCAAGTATGATCTGTCGGAGTCCTACACATTGCGCAGTGATACGAATGCCAACAAGAAGGATAGTTCTTATTTTGAGAGTATACGTCCCATTCCGTTGACTGTACATGAACAGGACTTATATAAAGATTTCTTTTTAAGCCGTGATACTTCATATCGATATAAGAAACCCAAAAATAAGAATCTGGAATTTTGGGGACAGATCGGTGATGCGCTTATCAGCCGCTATACGGTAGATCTTTCGAAACTGGGCAGTGTGCGCTGTTCACCGCTTATCAATCCATTCTTGCTGAGTTATAGCGGGAAGAATGGTTTTTCTTACCGGCAGGAATTTAAGTACAACCGTATTTTTACGGGCGACCGTTTGTTACGTATCGTTCCCAGATTGGGTTATAACTTCAAGTATAATGAGTTTTATTGGTCGATAAAGTCAGATTTTGATTACTGGCCACGTAAGCGCGCGGCCCTTCACGTTAACCTGGGTAACGGCCACCGCATTTATAGTAGTAGGATGCTGGATGAATTGAAAAACATTCCGGATAGTGTTTTCGATTTTGATCAGATACAACTGGATTACTTTAATGACTTATACTTGCAGGTGCGCCATAGCTGGGAGGTTGTGAACGGTCTGTCACTGGATGTCGGTTTCTCCATGCATAAGCGTACGGAGGCCAATCGTTCGATGTATGTATCCACGAGGGCGACTTCGCGAAGTGTAGGCTCTTCTTCAGAAGTTTATCCTGATTGGACAGAGAAAATGCGTCATTCTTACAATAGTTTTGCTCCGCGTGTCCGTCTGACGTGGACGCCCGGTCAGTATTACTATATGAATGGGGATCGTAAAGTGAACTTACATTCCAAATATCCCAGTTTTTCAGTGGACTGGGAGCGGGGCATCAATGGGGTTTTTAAAAGTACCGGTACGTATGAGCGTGTAGAGGTGGATATTCAGCACTCCATTCCCTTGGGGTTGATGCGTGATTTTTATCTCCGCTTTGGATGGGGTGCTTTTACTAATCAAAAAGATATATACTTTGTGGATTTTGCCAATTTTACCCGTTCCAATCTTCCCGTGGGATGGAATGATGAAATTGGCGGTGTATTCCAGTTGCTTGACGGGCGGTGGTATAACTCCTCCCGTAAATATCTCCGTGGGCATTTGACGTATGAATCTCCCTTCCTGATGTTGCGTCATTTGGTGAAGTATACACAGCATGTGCTCAATGAGCGTCTTTATCTGAATGCTTTGGTTGTTCCGCATCTGAACCCTTATGTTGAGGTTGGTTATGGCATCGGCACCAATATTTTTGATTTCGGAGTCTTTGGCAGCTTTGCCAATTGGAAATTTAAGGAGATAGGTTGCAAATTCACTTTTGAGTTATTCAACCGATAATCTTTAAGTTTTTCCTGTATTTCTGTTATTAACTTCCTTTATAAATTACCCGGCTTTCGTGTTATTGTAGTTTAGAAAAACAGTGTTCTATGTTCTATAACATGCAATGACGTATTCGATGAAAGTATAGTTTTTTCTCTGATTATCAATTGTTTATTTGTTTTTGACGTATTGATAACGTATTCTGAATTTTGAATTGACGTATTTAAGAATGGGTACTTAGGGCTTCTTTTATTGCATTTTACTCTATGTTTGCAGTGTTCAATTGAGAACGAAACCGAGAATTGTTAATCTTAATTTAGTAAAACTTATGAAAAAGTTATTATCAGTTTTATTTTTACTGAGCTTTACCTTAGCTTCTGCTGTATATGCACAAGATATACAGATAAAAGGTACGGTGGTAAGTGGTGCGGACAATGAACCCTTACCTGGAGTAAATGTGGTGGTGAAAGGTAATGCCACTACGGGAACAATCACCGGTATAGACGGTGAATTTGCTTTGTCGGTTCCCTCCGACGCAATCCTTTCTATTTCTTATATAGGATTCAAATCACAGGAAGTTTCGGTTAGTGGCAAGCGTGAACTGAAAATTGTTCTGCAAGAGGATTCTGAAGCGCTGGATGAAGTGGTGGTAGTGGGTTACGGTGTGCAAAAGAAGAGTGTAGTCACTGCTTCTATTGCCAAGGTAAGCAGCGAAGACATTGCCGGAAAGGCTCCTGTTCGCATGGATAATGCATTGAAGGGACTGGCTGCCGGTGTAGATGTAACTTCGGCTTCAGGACAACCGGGTGATTCTCCTCGCGTACGTGTACGTGGTATCGGTACTATTAATAATAGTGATCCGCTTTATATCGTGGACGGTATGCCTATCGGAGGTGGCCTTGACTTTGTGAATCCGAATGATATCGAATCTATCGAAGTTTTGAAAGATGCTGCATCCGGAGCTATTTATGGTGCACGTGCTGCCAATGGTGTTATCCTCGTTACCACCAAAAAGGGTAAGATGGGGAAGGCACAAATTAATTATAATTTTTCTTATGGCTGGCAGAGTGCATGGAAGCAACGTGACGTAACAAGTGCTACGGATTATGCTATTTTGCAGAATGAAAGTCGCGTGAACGGTGGCCAGGCTCCGGTTTATGCTGATCCCTACAATTTGATAGATGCTAATGGACAAGCCATCACAGGTTTTGGTACAGATTGGCAGAATCTGGTGTTCAATGACAATGCACCAGTGGTGAATCATGATGTAACTATCAGTGGAGCATCTGAAAAAATAAATTATTATCTCTCATTGGGATATTATACGCAAGATGGTATTGTTGGTGGTAACTACGGGCAATCTAATTATGACCGTCTGACTATTCGCTCTAACACACAGTACAATCTGATTGATGCTTCCAAGGAACGTAGCTTCCTTAATAAGTTGGATTTGGGTGTAAATATCGCTTATATGCGCACACACTCCACCGGCATCTCCACTAACTCAGAATTCGGTTCTGCTTTGGGATCAGCTCTCTATTTGTCTCCTATATTGACACCTACATTGACAGGGGATGCAGCAACTGAAATGATAGACTATTATAAGGCTTATGACCTGCCTCGTGATGCAAATGGAAATCCCTATACAGTGCCCGGTTATGGTGGCGCTTATCAGGAAATGAACAATCCGATGGCCATGATGACGTTAAATCCTCAGAAGAATTGGTCACATAAGTTTGTACCCAAGTTTTCTTTTGACTTGCAGTTGTGGGATAATCTGAAATATCACTTTAGTTACAGTGCTGATATGGGTTTTTGGGGATATGACAAGGCCACAACTTCCCGTTTCTATCTTTCAGGCAATAATAATGCTTCACATACCAGTGTGGAAGCCAATAAGGAGCAGAATGTTACATGGCAGTTAGAAAATACTTTGACTTATGATAAGACTATTGGTAAGCATACCTTTGGTGTGGTATTGGGACAGTCTGCTTTAAAATACAAGGGTGATTATTTGAAGGGTAATCGTTGGAATCTGGTTAATCCTGATAAACCTTCCATTGACTATGCTACGGGAAATATCGAATATACTTATAAGACAGATGGAGATGGTAATTATATATTGGATAAAGATGGAAATAAAATCATATCCACTACTACTGTTCAGTATGGTACATCAGGTGCTCCCCGTGTAGAACACACTATGTCATCCCTCTTTGCCCGTTTCAGTTATAACTATGACGAACGTTATATGATTCAGGCTACGATACGTCGTGATGGTTCAAGCCGTTTTGGTCCTAACAATAAGTATGGTACATTTCCTTCTGTATCTGCAGGCTGGAATGTGATGAATGAGGCATTTATGGAAAATACACGTGAATGGCTTTCTAACTTAAAAATTCGTGCTAGTTGGGGTAAGAATGGTAATGACAATATAGATGAGTTCGGGTATACCTCACTTACGGCTATGGGTAATAATGTGCTTCTTGGTAGAGATGCCGTCAAGTATATCGGATCAAAGGCGCAGCGCCTGGCCAATCCTGATTTGAAGTGGGAAGAAAGTGAACAGACTGACTTTGGTATCGACTTAGGTTTCTTTAACAACGCATTGACAGTCAGCGCCGATTATTATATCAAGAAGACCAATGGCATGATTATGGAGATGCCTATTCCGAGTTATGTAGGTGAAAGCAAACCTTTGGGAAACGTGGGTGACATGGAAAATAGCGGCTTTGAGTTTGAGATTAGCTACAAGTGGAATATTTCGGATGCTAAATTTGCTGTCAAGGGTAATGCCACTTATCTTAAAAATACATTGAAGAACTTAGGTAATGACACTGGCTATATGGATTTTGATGGTATTCAAGGATTGTCCGGTGGTGGTACGCGTGGGTCAAACGGACAGCCTTTTCCGTACTTCTTCGGCTATAAGACTGACGGGATATTCCAAAATATGGACGAGGTCCGTGCTTATGTCAATAAGGATGGGGCTATGATAATGCCGAATGCCGTTCCCGGTGATACGCGCTTTGTGGATGTGAACGGTGACGGAAGTATTTCGGCTGATGACCGTACCAATATCGGCAATGGTACGCCTGACTGGACTTATGGTTTAAACTTCAATGCCGACTGGAAAGGTTTCGACTTCAATATTTTCTTCCAGGGTGTAGCCGGTGCTGATATTTTCGATGCTACTTATCGTACCGATGTTGCTTCAGGTAACTATCCTTCCTGGATGCTAGGTCGCTGGACCGGTGAGGGAACTTCTAATAAGTATCCCCGTTTGGCAGTGGGTGATGCCACAAACTGGATGGTATCCGACCTTTATGTATGTGATGGTTCTTACCTTCGTCTCAAGAATATCACTTTGGGGTATACATTACCTAAGGCTCTTACTCGTAAACTTACTATCGAACGTTTACGCTTTTATGTGCAGGCTGAGAATCTGGTGACTTGGACAAAGTATTGGGGCTTTGATCCTGAAATCTCTTCCGGTCCTGATGGCATTAAATCTCTTGGTATCGATCGTGGTGTTTATCCACAGGCTCGTACCTTTACTGTAGGTGTAAACGTTTCTTTCTAATCTAAAAAATCAAGAAATATATGAAAACAAATAAGATATTAGCAATAGGCTTACTTTCTGTCGCCACGATGCTAACTGCCGGTTGTAGTGACAGTTTCCTTGAGGTGGAAAACCCCACAGGTGAACCTTTGGAAGATTATTATACTACGGATGCGCATATTCAGGAGGCACTGATTGCGGCTTATGATCCTATTCATTGGGCCGACTGGGGATTGGGACAGTATAATGCCCTGAATATTGATGCTGAAATCATGGGTGACAATTTCTGGGTAGGCGGTGCCACTAAGACGGATATGCAGAATTGGCATATGCTTTTCAATTATGAAGGTAATGAGAACAATACACTCAGTTCTCTTTGGACAGTAGACTATTCGGGCGTTAAGCGTTGTAATGATTTGCTGAAGTATTTGGATTGGGCTACTGATGTTACACCAGAAAATCGCAATAGCTATGAGATGCAGGCGCGTTGTTTACGTGTGTTCTATTATAATATGCTGTGGCATTATTTCGGCAATGTTCCTTTCTATCTGGAGAATCTTTCCAAGCCTCCCTATACAGCTCCACAATACAAGGCCGACGATGTTTACAATGAACTGATTGTGGAATTGGAAGCTGTGATAGATTCGAAAGTGTTACCTTTGAAGTACTATAAGACTGCTAAAGGGGAAAATGATGACAGTCAGTTGGGACGCGTCACTCAGTCTATGGCTTATATGATGTATGCTGAAATGGTGATGTATCAGAACGATGAGGCTCGTTTTGCAAAAGCTCTTGGCTATATGAAAGAGATTATAGCAGACTCCAACTTTCAGTTGGTGACCGATTATGCTTCCATCTGGGACACAACCGGTGAGTGGTGTAATGAGTCTATTTGGGAAATCAATTACGAGCAGACTAACTCTGAACGTGGATGGGGAAGTCCGTTGGCTATTGGTGGTACTGTGCTTCCTACACTGATTTCACCCAATACATTTACTGCTGATCCAGATTGGACAGGTGAAGGCTGGGGATTTTTGCCAATGCGCCTCGAAACCTATGAAATGTTTAGCAGTACGGACAAACGTCGTGATGCTACTTGCTGGGATGTGCGTGGAACGGAGTATACCGCCCGCTATCAGGATACCCATATTTGGTTACGCAAGTACCGTCCGTATGACCGGAATTTTAAGAGTGCTCCATTCGACCAGAACTTGAATTACAATAATAATTACCGTTATTATCGCTATGCCGAAACGTTGCTTAATGCAGCTGAACTGTCTCTCCGCACCGGCGGCAGCGCAACCGGTGAAGCCAAGACGTGGCTGAATGCAGTCCGCATCCGTGCCGGACTGTCAGAACTCTCCACAGCTACCGTGGACGATATACTCACCGAGCGTCGTCTTGAGTTTGTGGGCGAAGGTAAACGTTATTTCGACTTGGTGCGTGCTGAGGGTATCAACGGAGCTTCATCCAAGAATAAGGCTACTACGGCACTTATTCCCGATGAATATGGTTATCGCACTAATTCCTGGAATTCGAAGAAGAAATATATTCCTATCGCGCAGGGTGAGTTGGATTCCGATCCGGCCTTGGTCCAGAACGATTATAAATAGTTTCCCATAACTTTATTAAAGAATAAACGATATGAAAAATATTTTTAAATATATGGCAGGGGTGTTGATTGCAAGTTTTGCAATGACTGCATGTTCGCCCGAAGATTTTACGGGTGCAAATGGAGATATCCCGCAAGCTTCAGATTATGCTGACAATTTTAAAGTGACTGTAGATCAGTCAACCAATTATGCGAATTTTGAATTTACTTCCGCTCCTGGAATTACTCCGGTTTGGATTATTGATGGTGCAACTTATTCGTCGGCATTTAGCCTTTCAAAGTATTATCGTAAAAAAGGTACATATACTGTAGAATGCAAAGTGAAGAATGCTAATGGGTTCAGTGATGGTTCTGTTGTGAAAACTTTTGTTGTAGAGAAAACAAAGATGACCGGTTTCGGTGGTTTCGTAGAAGATAGTAACTACAATCTTTTCAAGGGATTGGAGCTTCCGAACAATCCCGGTAATAATGATAATCCAGCACATAATCCTGCATTTTGGTATGCTCCGGGATGGAATATGATAGATGCTCCTCGATGCGTTTTATCTAAGGGAGCTTATACCATTACTCTTCCTGAGGCTACTACTGATCAGTGGCAGGCACAGATGGCAATCAATACAGGGCTGTCTATTTCTGCTAGCAAGCATTATGATTTTTCTGTTATTCTCACATCTTCTACAGCGCATAAAAACGTGAAGGTGAAAATCTGTCAAGCTGATAATGATAATATTATTCTTATGGATAAGAACTTCGCTCTTGATGCGGGAGAGCCCAAAGCATTGTGGGGGGCGGATCTTGAAATCTATAGCGCAGACCCTGAAAACATACCAGTAACTGACTTTAGTAATGTTAAGGTTGTATTCGATTTTGGTGGAAATGCGGCGAACACAGAAGTTAGCATTGAAAGTTTTGTACTGAAAGATCATGCTAATGATGATGGAACTGAAATACCCAAAGAACTAGTTACTCCGTTTGATTATAATGATGCGGCTAATATTTGGAAAGCTGTGGATGAGAATTCTACTTTTACTCAGGAACTTTTTTTTGGTGATGATGGTTGGGGGGCGATTGACTGTAATCCGGAAACCACACACGAGGGTAGTAAGCATACAATAGTAGTTCCTGTATTGACATCTGCAGCTGAGATATGGCGTGCTCAATGGAAATTTCATACAGACCTTTCGGCTACAGTTGATGATACTGTGGACTTCTCGGTGAAGATTAATTCTACTGTCAAGTTACCCGGTATGATAGTCAAATTGACAAAAGATGGTGATGATGAAAATTTCTTCTTCGCTAACCAAGAAGTAATCCCCGCAGGAGATTTTGTATTCAAAATAGAAAATGCAAAGTTATCTAAAGATGAAGATGCTCCGAAACTGATGCTCGTCTTTGGTTTTGGCGGGGCTCCTGAAGGTGCTGTAATTACTATAAGTGAAATCACGGTCATTAAAAAATAGGGCTGAATGGCCTGTTTGATAAATTGTTTACTGAAACTTGGGAATAGAATATATTCCTTATAAATGGAAGGGGAAGGACGTGATCTTATGAATATTGAGATTTCATTCTACCCCCTTCTTTACAGAAAACAGTTCATAGGTCATTCCATTCGACAACTGAATATTATCGAACTAAATATGTTGATAATGAAATATAACTATGTTTTATCTTTGTTGTTTATAGTGTTAATCGCTTGCGGAAATAGCGATGATGAATTGGATCCATTATCTGATAATGTAACATTGACATGCTCTCCTGAAAAGCTAGAAGCTGTTGCTATAGAAGCTATTTATACGCTAAATATTACTTGTAGCGGCGTTGAATGGACAGCTTTTGCCAGCGATGATTGTACCTCTTGGGTGAAAGTAAAAGTGCTGGATTCTTCTTTGGATAAAGGGAAAGTCGCCGTTACTGTGAATGTAAATTCGGGAACAACTGATCGCAACGGTTCTGTAATCATTAAATCCGGAGCAAAGCGTGTTGTGGTACCTGTGACGCAAGGAACCCCAATGTCTGTTTCGAAGCGTGAGATATATTCCAATTCTCGTGGCGAGAATTTCCTATTGTCCGTTGTAGCTACGGGTGACTGGAGTGTGACGTCTAACGATAGTTGGCTAAAGGCCGAAAAGAAAGATGGCAAGACAGTAAGTGTTACGACAGCCCCTAATGAGAATAAAACTTCTAGGAAGGGTACTTTGGATATTGTTTCGGGTGCGGAGAAGATTACGGTGAGCATCACTCAAGAGTCGACTGAAGACCGTGAGATAAACACTCCCGAAGGATATCGCCTGGTTTGGCACGATGAGTTTAATGAAGGTAGCACTCTTGGCACCGATTGGACACACGAAGTGCAAAAGCCTGGTTGGGTGAATAATGAACTTCAGGAATATGTGAATGGTTCAGCAAATGGTAAGCATGTGACGGAATTAGTAGATGGTAAATTAAATATCAACTGCTTTAAAGGGTCTGATGGTAAGATATATTCGGGACGTGTGTATGCTAAAGTAAATACTGGATGGCTTTATGGCTATTTTGAGGCTCGCATCATGCTTCCTAAAGGTAAGGGTACTTGGCCTGCTTTTTGGATGATGCCAGTGAACAATAATTACTCTACTAATCCCTGGCCGGGGTGTGGCGAGATTGACATCATGGAAGAAGTGGGTGTTGATGCGAATATCGTGTCTTCTTCTATTCATTGTGCAGCTTATAATCATACCATAAACACTCAGAAGACTGCATCTCGCAATATTGGTACGGCAGAGTCAGAGTTCCATGTCTATGCTTGTGAGTGGACACCCGACTATCTGAAATTCTTTGTAGATGGAACAGAATTGATGACATTCAAGAATGAAGGTTCCGGCAAAAATGTGTGGCCGTTCACTTATGCTTTCTATCCTATTCTCAACCTTGCATGGGGCGGTGATTGGGGAGGATACAAAGGTGTAGATGAGAGCGCCTTGCCTATAACGATGAAGGTGGATTATGTACGGGTATTCCAAAAAAAATAGTGTAACTAATAAAATAATTGTAATGAAAACTAGATATTTCCTTTTTGTTTTTCTTCTTTGCTTCTTTTTTTCTTGTGCCGAAGAAGATAACATGGTAATTAGTAATGAAATGTTGACGGAGTCATCGTTACAAATGGAACAAGCCAAGATCGCTATTTATGCTATGGGACTTGACACAACATTTATTTCTGAATGGGACAGGTATTATGTTGTTGAAGAAGATATATTGGTATGTAAAGATAGCGTGAATTTATCAAGAACTCTTACCAGACAGTATAAAACGACTTACCATGTGGCTAATTTTCAGACAATCACTATTGGTGTTGATAATACTATCGCTTCAAATACTAATTGGAGAGAGGCTGTGCAAGAAGTCATTGTATTGTACAATAAATATACGGGATTAAAATTTGTATATACGGAGGATGATCCAGATATAAAAATCTCTAAAAAATATATTTCAGGAACAAATGTATGTGCAAGTGGTGTGTTTCCTTCATCTTCAAGAAAGCCAGGGGAAGCGATAATCATTAATAGTAATTTTTTTAAAGATATAGATTCTTTTTTATCTTTAAATCAAAAAATATTTTTATTGGCGCATGAACTTGGACATAACTTGGGATTGCGGCATACTAATGGTGGACCTGAGGGTGCGGCTGGAGTAGGTTTAATTCAAATACCAGGAACGCCTACTACTGATTCAGACTCTTTTATGAATGCTGGCACATGTGGTAATTCTTGGACTAAGTTTTCACATTATGATATAGTTACTTTTAACTATCTGTGGCCTAAAGCTCGATATACAGTTTCTTTTGCAAATAATTGTTGTCCTTCAATAACAGTTGAAGTAGGCAGTCTATTAGAACGCTCTATTGCTCCTGAATCTGATTATCAAATCTTTTCCGGGTGGTATGAAGATAGAGAGTTAACCATTCCGTGGAATTATGGAAAACGAATCACGGGTAATCTTTATTTGTATCCAAAATGGAGATATAGAACATCACCATTAGTTACTTATCGAAAGGAGTCATATAGTACTAATCAGGTATCTTTTACTTTGGAACAAACTACAGGGGTTACTCTAACAGGTCAAGTCTGTCGTGGGTTTAATGAGTGGTGGGAAATTGCTAAATATGGTGGTGCCACTAATGTAGCTGTCGGCAAATCATCAACATTGATTAAAGTTATGTATGTGAATCAATATATTCAAACTTCTAGTACAGTTGGAGCTTTTGAGCATACAGAGAGGCTTGTATTGGAGGCTGGAACTTATTGGTTATCTGCTACATTCCCATTGGAACTAGGACCACAAAATGGAGCCTCATTAAAACATGGGGTGACAGTTGCTAAGATAGCTTATTGATTAATGATAATCTGTAATCATAATTATATAATTTAGTTAATTCATGAAGACACTGAAAATCTTCTCCGCCTGCTTGTTTCTCTTGCCTTTTGTCTCTTGTACGCAAGTAGCAAATAAAGGTAGTGATGCGGCAACCGAGAAAAAAGTAGAATCTCTCCTGTCTAAGATGACCCTTGAGGAGAAAATCGGTCAGATGAACCAGATTTCCTCTTACGGTAATATCGAGGATATGAGTGCTTTGATTAAGAAAGGTGAAATCGGTTCCATTTTGAATGAGGTGGATCCGGTGCGTATTAATGCGCTACAGCGCGTGGCAATGGAAGAATCCCGTTTGGGTATTCCTTTATTGATAGCGCGTGATGTCATTCACGGGTTTAAAACAATTTTCCCTATTCCCTTGGGACAAGCGGCTTCGTTCAATCCGCAGGTAGCGAAAGACGGTGCACGGGTAGCAGCTATTGAAGCTTCGTCTGTAGGTATCCGGTGGACTTTTGCGCCAATGATTGATATTGCCCGCGATCCTCGCTGGGGACGTATTGCCGAAGGGTGTGGTGAAGATACGTACCTTACTTCCGTAATGGGAGCAGCTATGGTAGAAGGTTTTCAGGGAGATTCGCTGAATAGTCCTACTTCAATTGCAGCTTGCCCTAAACATTTTGTAGGTTACGGTGCAGCCGAAGGAGGACGTGATTATAATTCCACGTTCATTCCCGAACGTCGTCTGCGCAATGTTTATTTGCCACCTTTTGAAGCTGCCACCAAAGCGGGTGCAGCCACGTTTATGACTTCATTTAATGATAATGATGGAATCCCTTCTACCGGGAATGCTTTTATTTTGAAGAATGTACTCCGTGACGAGTGGGGATTCGATGGTTTTGTTGTGACGGACTGGGCTTCTGCCAGCGAAATGATAAGCCATGGTTTTGCCGCCGGTTCAAAAGAAGCGGCAATGAAATCTGTGAATGCAGGAGTAGATATGGAAATGGTGAGTTACACTTTTGTGAAGGAACTGCCGGAATTAGTGAAAGAGGGAAAGGTGAAGGAAAGCACTATCGATGAGGCTGTTCGTAATATTTTGCGTATAAAGTATCGTTTAGGATTGTTTGATACACCTTATGTAGATGAACAACAAACATCTGTCATGTATGCTCCTTCTCATTTGGAAGCAGCTAAGCAAGCTGCTGTTGAATCGGCTATTCTGTTGAAGAATGATAAGGAAGTGTTGCCGTTACAGCCATCTGTGAAAACTGTTGCAGTGGTAGGACCTATGGCTAATGCACCTTATGAACAGTTGGGTACTTGGATATTTGATGGTGAGAAAGCTCGTACTCAGACTCCGTTGAACGCTATTAAGGAAATGGTTGGCGATAAAGTACAGGTGATTTATGAACCGGGACTGGCATATAGTCGTGAGAAAAATCCGGTAAGTGTGGCTAGAGCAGCTGCCGCTGCTGCACGTGCAGATGTCATTCTTGCTTTTGTGGGTGAAGAATCTATTCTTTCGGGTGAAGCTCACTGTTTGGCTGATCTGGATTTGCAGGGTGATCAGGGAGCTTTGATTACAGCTTTGGCTAAGACGGGTAAACCTGTAGTGACTATTGTGATGGCGGGTCGTCCGTTGACTATCGGTAAAGAAGTCGAAGAGTCGACTGCTGTTCTCTATTCATTCCATCCGGGCACAATGGGCGGTCCTGCATTGGCTGATTTGCTTTGGGGGAAGGCTGTGCCGAGTGGAAAGGCGCCGGTCACTTTCCCGAGGATGGTGGGACAAATTCCTGTGTACTACGCTCATAATAATACCGGACGTCCGGCTACACGGAATGAAGTGTTGCTGAATGATATTGCTGTTGAGGCAGGACAGACTTCACTGGGCTGTACTTCCTTCTATATGGATGCGGGTTTTGATCCCTTGTTTCCGTTTGGTTATGGCTTGTCGTACACCACATTTAAGTATAGCAACATCAAACTGGCGTCTGATGTACTGAAAAAAGATGATGTGCTGACAGTGACATTCGATCTGGAAAATACCGGGAAATATGAAGGAACGGAAGTAGCTCAATTGTATATACAAGATAAGATTGGTTCCGTGACCCGTCCGGTGAAAGAACTGAAACGTTTCACTCGTGTGACATTGAAGCCGGGTGAGAAAAAAAGCGTTTCGTTTGAACTCCCTGTTAGTGAACTTGCATTTTGGAACATAGATATGGCTAAAGTTGTGGAACCCGGAGACTTTGGGCTTTGGGTGGCAACGGATAGTCAGTCCGGAGAAGAAGTTTTCTTCAAGGTAGTAGACTGATTGGTGATTTTAAGGTTAAAGTAGAAGAGGGGCGGTCCGTGATGGTTCGCCCCTCTTGATTATTTTATTTTTTGACACTTAAATAGAATTCATGGTTATTTTATACGTTTATAACCGTAAACAGCATTAGCGCCCAGTTCTTCTTCGATGCGAAGCAACTGATTATATTTTGCCATACGGTCGGAACGACTCAATGAACCGGTTTTGATTTGTCCGCTATTGGTGGCAACGGCGATGTCGGCAATCGTAGCGTCTTCCGTTTCCCCGGAGCGATGGGAGGTCACGGTAGTGTATCCGTGGCGGTGAGCCATTTCGATGGCATTCAATGTTTCGGTCAGGGAACCGATTTGGTTTACTTTAATTAGAATAGAGTTGGCACAACCTTTTTCAATACCCATGGCCAGGAAATCAACGTTAGTAACAAAAAGGTCGTCACCTACCAACTGGCAACGGTCGCCGATGCGGTCGGTAAGTTTCTTCCAGCCTTCCCAGTCATTTTCGCTCATGCCGTCTTCGATAGAGTCGATGGGGAATTGGTTGATAAGTTGTTCCAGATAGTCAATCTGTTCGTCAGCTGTGCGTTTCTTGCCTTTCTCGCCTTCGAACTTGGTATAATCGTAGATTCCGTCTTTATAGAATTCAGAAGAAGCGCAGTCCATGGCAATCATTACATCTTTGCCCGGTTCGTATCCGGCAGCTTTGATGGCGGCAATAATACTGTTCAGGGCATCTTCTGTACCTTCCAGATTTGGTGCAAAACCGCCTTCGTCACCTACAGCAGTGCTCAGACCACGATCTTTCAGTACTTTCTTTAAAGCGTGGAATACTTCGGCACCCATGCGCAGACCTTCACGGAAGGAAGTTGCACCTACAGGGCGTATCATGAATTCCTGGAAAGCAATAGGAGCGTCACTGTGTGAACCACCGTTGATGATATTCATCATCGGTACGGGCATTACGTATGTATTGGTACCACCGATGTAGCGGTACAGGGGTATATCGAGATAAGCGGCGGCAGCTTTTGCTACGGCGAGGGATACGCCGAGAATAGCATTTGCGCCCAGATTTGATTTCGTTTTTGTTCCATCCAATGCCAGCATGGTATGATCGATGCCCATCTGGTCGAGGGCTGACATTCCGACAAGTTTCGGAGCGATAATATCATTGATGTTTTCTACAGCTTTTAATACACCTTTGCCTCCATAACGTCCTTTGTCGCCATCACGGAGTTCCAAAGCTTCGTGTTCTCCCGTAGAAGCGCCGGAAGGAACGGAAGCACGGCCCATAAAGCCTGATTCCAACATTACATCTACTTCCACTGTGGGATTTCCTCTTGAATCGAGAATTTCACGTCCGATAATCTTTTCTATTTTCATAATTATGATATTATTTGTAATTATTTTAAATAGGAAACAAGAAGCAATCGGTTTTTGTTCAGAATATAGTTGTGTTTAGTGATTAGTGGTGAGTGATAAGTGATTAGTGCCGACTGCTCCTCCCGCCAATGCAGCCAATATTCCCAACGTGATGCTGATTAAGGTATATGCTATAAATGTTCCATAGAAACCACCTTTCAGCAAGGTCAGACCATCATTGGAAAAAGTAGAGAAAGTGGTGAATCCACCGCAGAAACCGGCTGTCAATAACAGACGCATTTCGGGCGAGAGATTAAAACGAGCGGAAAGGGCATAAAACAACCCGATGAGAAAACTGCCGAAGATATTGACTGTAAATGTTGCCCAAGGAAAGGAATAAGGGATGATCCGTTCGTGCAGTAGTTCCTGTACATAGTAACGGAGCACACTACCTGTTCCGCCACCAAGGAAAATGTATATCAATTCTTTCATTTTTATTCTGTTATTATTCCGATAATGCCTGCAAAGGTACAATTTTTCATTTATATCGGGTTTATATTCCGGTTTTTCCCCTTAATGCTTAAAAATCAGAAACTAAACCAGTTATGCAAACGTTTGCCGGTAAATCATCTATATTTTCATTTTATTCCTTCGTTCACATGTCATTTCATCCTTATATTTGCATCACGATTATAATTCTCTAAAATAATTCAAATCATGAAAAACATGAAAGCAATCAAATTGTTCTGTCTCTTGCTCTTTTTGTTTGTAAGCAATTGGGCAATGGCTGAGAGTATCACCTCGCCGAACGGACAACTGCAACTGAACTTTTCAGTGAACGCACAAGGTGAACCGATCTATGAACTTTCCTACAAAGGAAAAGCTGTTATCAAACCTTCTAAACTCGGCTTGGAACTGAAAGATGCTCCGGGACTGATGAATGGATTTACACTGGCAAATACCCAAACTTCCACTTTTGATGAGACTTGGGAGCCGGTGTGGGGTGAAGTGAAACAAATTCGCAACCATTATAATGAGATGGCTGTAACATTGAACCAGAAAGCGCAAGATCGCAATATGATCATCCGCTTCCGTCTGTTTGATGACGGTTTGGGTTTCCGTTACGAATTTCCTTTGTCTAAGAACCTGAATTACTTCGTTATCAAGGAAGAACGTACTCAGTTTGCCATGACAGGCGATCACACTGCTTTCTGGATACCGGGCGATTATGATACACAGGAATATGATTATACAGAATCTAAGCTTTCTGAAATCCGTGGCTTGATGGATGGTGCAATCACTCCTAATTCTTCACAGACTACGTTCTCTCCGACGGGTGTACAGACTTCTCTGCAAATGAAAACAGCTGACGGTCTTTATATTAACTTGCATGAAGCTGCTTTGGTGGATTACTCCTGTATGCATCTTAATCTGGATGATAAGAATTTTGTATTCGAATCCTGGCTTACCCCTGATGCAAAAGGAGATAAAGGATACCTGCAAGCTCCCTGTAAGTCTCCGTGGCGTACGGTTATCGTAAGTGATGATGCCCGTGATATTCTGAATTCCAAACTGACGTTGAATCTGAATGAGCCTTGTGCTTATGAAGATGTTTCCTGGATTAAGCCGGTGAAATATGTAGGCGTATGGTGGGAAATGATTGCCGGAAAGAGCACTTGGGCTTATACCGATGATCTGCCTTCTGTAAAATTGGGTGAAACGGACTATACCAAAACTAAACCTAACGGACGTCATGGTGCTACCAATGAAAACGTAAAACGTTATATAGACTTTGCAGCTGAAAATGGACTTGATCAAGTGCTGGTAGAAGGTTGGAACGAAGGATGGGAAGACTGGTTCGGTCATTCTAAAGATTATGTATTTGATTTTGTAACTCCATATCCTGACTTTGATGTAAAGATGTTGAACGCTTACGCTAAAAGTAAGGGTGTGAAATTGATGATGCATCATGAAACTTCGGCATCCGTACGCAATTATGAACGTCATATGGATAAAGCCTACCAGTTTATGGTAGACAACGGTTACAATGCAGTGAAGAGTGGTTATGTAGGCAATATGATTCCTCGTGGAGAGCATCACTACGGTCAGTGGATGAACAACCATTATCTGTACGCCGTGACTAAAGCTGCCGAGTATAAGATTTGCGTAAATGCCCATGAAGCTGTGCGTCCTACCGGACTTTGCCGTACTTATCCTAACCTGATTGGTAACGAGTCTGCCCGTGGTACGGAATATGAGGCTTTTGGTGGCAGTAAACCGTTCCACACTACCTTGCTTCCATTTAATCGCCTGATTGGTGGCCCGATGGATTATACTCCTGGTATCTTCGATACAAAACTTGATTTCATGGGCGATCTGCCTCATGGACAGGTACAGACCACTCTCTGTAAGCAGTTGGCTCTTTACGTGACATTATACAGTCCGTTGCAGATGGCTGCCGATTTAGTTGAGAATTATGAGAAGCACATGGATGCTTTCCAATTCATCAAAGATGTAGCGGTAGATTGGGATGATAGTAAATATCTGGAAGCGGAACCGGGTGATTATATTACGGCAGCTCGTAAGGCGAAAGGAACGAATAACTGGTTTGTAGGTGGCATCACAGATGAGAATGCACGTACTGCTAACTTTACTCTGGATTTTCTGGAACCTGGCAAGCAGTATGTAGCTACTCTTTATGCTGATGGTAAAGATGCTGATTACAAAGAGAATCCGACTTCTTATCAGATAAAGAAAGGTATTGTGACCAGTAAGACTAAGATGTCTGTGAAGTTGGCACGTAGTGGTGGCTTTGCCCTGAGTTTGATTGAGGCTACTCCGTCAGACAAGAAGGTTGTGAAGAAATGGAGATAGATAAGATTCATCGGAAACTCTCAGATTGAGAGCTACTCTAAAATTAGGGTAAAAAGAGGTTTTTATTAGGCATTAGGTAAATAAGGGGTGCACTTCAAAATTTGAAGTGCGCCCCTTTCTTTTTTCTTTGTATGACTTCTTGCTGAGTTTCTTAACTCAAGGGCCCAGGTTTGTTGCTGCAAAATAGAATCGATGCTTCCACAACTTAATAAGACGATTGAGCAAGAACTTGATGGTATGGCTTGATTACCCCTGAAATGGGAGGCTTTGCATTGACTCGATGGTTGCAGATAATGCACTGAATTATATCATTTGTCACTAAATTGGAATAAACTTTAGAAGTCTTGTGATGTAACAAAGTTTGTCCTGTTTTCAAGGTATTAAGAGCTTGTTTCCAAGAAGTTAAGAGTTTGTCGACAAAGAGTTAACTTCCTGTCGACAAACTCTTAACTTCTTGGAAGTGACTAATTCCCAGAGTGGTTTTAAAGTGCCTTTGTCGTTGAGGTAATGAGCGAAATAGTGTTGAATAAAATTCCTTATTGTCTGGTGTGTTAATCATAGCTTGTATAGGGCTACACCTTTTGCCGCAAAGGGTGTAGCCTTACATACAAAAGGGTGTAGTCATCCGGGGTAAATGGTGTAGCCCTTTTGGAAGTGCCCTTACAGGTACTTGTGGATAGGATTAAATGATATGATTAGAATTATTTTTATTAAACACTTTGTTTTTTCGAAAATCCCCCTTATCTTTGTGCCCATTAAACGAACGATTAATAGTATATTTTGTTCTATTAAGTCTTTTGTTTACAGTATATTAGAAGTCGAGAATTGTGCTTTTTCAGCAAAATCAGCTTTTCCAGTCTTCAAAAGTGCCTGTTTGTACTTCCTGCGATAGGGAGTCTGAATTTAGGCCGTTGAACGTAGCAAATTCACCATCACGGATTTACGTTTTAACCGGAAGGAATTTTCATTCCCCGGTGTCCCCAAGAAATATCCAGACGAGAACAGTTAATCATTCATGAGCTCTCAATCTTCCATTTTGAATTCTGAATATCATTGGTATGCTTTGCGTATCACCTATAGCCGGGAACTCGTTTTGAAAGAGTTTTTGGACAAGAATAATATCGAAAACTTCATTCCTATGCGTTATGAATATGTAACGCGGAAGGAACAACGTATTCGTAAACTCGTTCCTGCCATACATAATCTGGTTTTCATTTATTCCACTCGTAAGAAGATTGACGAAATTAAGGAGGAAAATGCTGTTCTTCTACCTCTTCGCTATATCATGGATCGTGAGACGAAGCAGCCGATTATTGTTCCGGAAATCCAAATGCGCCACTTTATAGCCATCGCCGGTTCTTACGACCAACAAGTAATTTACTTGCCGCCTACGGAATATTCCATGCAGAAAGGAGATCGTGTCCGCATCACCGGTGGAGTTTTCGAAGGTGTCGAAGGTATATTTGTTCGTGTAAAAGGTGATCGTCGGGTAGTTGTTTCTATTCAGGGGGTTATGGCAGTAGCTACCACTTTTATTCATCCCTCTCTTATTGTTCCGATAACAGAAGAATAATTCATAATTCTGCACATTGTACTTTGTTACTTATACGCTTTGTAATTCATAATTTGTAATCTTAATTATATGAAGTCTCAAATCGATGCTTTGCGTCAACTCACGCATGAGCTTCTTTATCTTGGCATGGATGGTGAACCCATTTATGCGGATCGTTTTCGTCAACTAAATTCAGATGTTTATAATCAGGCGGAAGCCTTGTATCAGAAAAAAGCTCGGAATGATGAAGAAGAAGCGACTCTTTGTGTTACTCTCTTGAAAGCTTATAGTGCTACGATTTATGATCGTGGCGATAAAGGAGGAAAAGTTCAAATACTGCTTGATCGTAGTTGGGAGGTTCTGAATAAAATATCTGATTCTTTGTTGAAATGCCAATTGTTGGTGGTTTGCTATGGAGAGACATCCGATGAGGAGTTGGCGAAAGAAGCACGTGCGATTATGAATGGCTGGGGTGATTCTCTAACTGTTGAACAACAAGAACTTCTAAATGAATTTATTCCCTAATATTTGTCCATAGTTTTATATGAAAATTCTTGTTACGGGGGCTGCTGGTTTCATTGGCTCGTATGTTTGTAAACGTCTGCTTTCTCGTGGAGATGAGGTGGTAGGGCTTGACAATATCAACAGCTATTATGACGTCAATCTGAAGTATGGACGTTTGGGTACTTTAGGCATTGATAAAAATACAGTTGATTGGTATAAATTTGTCCAAAGTAATACATCTGAGCAGTTTCGGTTTGTTCGTATAAATCTGGAGGATAAACAGGCGATGCGAATGCTTTTTGCCAATGAGTCTTTTGACAAAGTTGTAAATTTAGCGGCTCAGGCTGGAGTACGTTATTCAATAGAAAATCCATATGCATACGTGGAAAGCAATATAGATGGTTTCTTGAATGTATTGGAAGGTTGCCGTCATTACAAAGTGAAGCATTTGGTTTACGCTAGCTCCAGTAGTGTTTATGGATTGAACGGAAAAGTTCCCTTTTCTGAAAAAGATAGTATCGCACATCCTGTAAGCCTTTATGCAGCGACAAAGAAATCAAATGAATTGATGGCTCATACTTATAGCCATTTATATGGCATTCCTTCTACCGGTTTGCGCTTCTTTACAGTTTACGGCCCTTGGGGACGTCCGGATATGTCACCTTTCCTTTTTGCAGATGCCATGTTACACGGGAGGCCAATAAAGGTTTTCAATAATGGTGATATGTTGCGTGATTTTACTTATATTGATGATATTATTGAAGGAATCCTTCGGGTGATAGACCATATTCCTACTTCTAATCAGGATTGGAGTGCTCAAAACCCTGATCCGAGCTCTTCCACTGCTCCATATAAAATATATAATATAGGTAATTCTCATCCAGTGAAACTTATGGACTTTATTCAGGCAATTGAAGGAGCTATTGGACATCCTGCAGAGAAAATATATCTTCCGATGCAACCGGGAGATGTTTATCAGACAAATGCAGATACTTCGGCTTTGCAGAATGAGTTGGGATTTAAGCCTGACAAACCTATTAAAGAGGGAGTTCAGGAAACGATAGACTGGTATCGTTCTTTTTATCAATTGTAATCAAAAGTAAACTAAGATAATATGAAAATAGCAATCGTTGGTACCGGCTATGTCGGTTTGGTGACAGGTACCTGTTTTTCGGAGATGGGGATTGACGTGACTTGTGTGGATGTGCAGGACAGTAAGATAGCAAAACTGAAGAAAGGTATTATTCCCATTTATGAGCCGGGCTTGGAAGATATGGTTCATCGTAACTATACTGCGAGTCGTCTGAAATTTACAACGGACTTGAAGGAGTGTCTGGATGATGTAGAGGTTGTGTTTAGTGCTGTTGGTACTCCTCCTGATGAGGATGGCAGTGCTGATTTGAAATATGTGTTGGAGGTAGCGCGTACCATTGGCTGTAATATGAATAAGTATGTGCTGGTTGTGACTAAGAGTACGGTTCCTGTGGGGACTGCACAAAAGGTAAAGTCTGCCATTCAGGAAGAACTTGACAAGCGTAATGTAAAGATAGAGTTTGATGTGGCTTCCAATCCCGAGTTTTTGAAAGAAGGTGATGCGGTAGATGATTTTATGAAGCCCGACCGTGTGGTAGTAGGTGTGGAGTCAGAAAAGGCTAAGGCTATAATGGAACGTCTTTATAAGCCTTTCATGATGAATAACTATCGCTTGATATTTACTGATATTCCTAGTGCCGAGATGATAAAATATGCGGCAAATTCTATGTTGGCTACACGAATTAGCTTTATGAATGATATCGCTAACCTCTGTGAACTGGTTGGTGCTGATGTAAATATGGTTCGCAAAGGTATTGGCGCGGATAGTCGTATTGGCAGTAAATTTCTGTATCCCGGTTGTGGATATGGTGGTTCTTGTTTTCCGAAAGATGTAAAGGCGTTGATAAAGACTGCTGAAAAGAACGGTTATCCGATGCGTGTGTTGAAGGCCGTGGAAGAGGTGAACGAGAAGCAAAAGAGTATTCTTTTTGAGAAATTATTGAAACATTATAATGGAGACTTGAAAGGTAAGCAAATCGCTTTATGGGGTTTGGCTTTCAAGCCTGAAACGGATGATATGAGGGAGGCTCCGGCATTGGTTTTGATTGATAAGTTGATAGAGGCTGGCGCAGATGTGAAGGTTTATGATCCGGTTGCGATGGATGAATGTAAGCGCAGGATAGGGGATAAGGTTGTCTATGCTACGGATATGTATGATGCGGTGTTGGATGCGGACGCGTTGCTGCTGGTGACGGAGTGGAAAGAGTTTAGGATGCCGAGTTGGGGGGTACTGAAGAAGACGATGAAGAAGGCAGTGGTGATTGATGGTCGTAATATTTATGGTCGTATAGATCTGATGGAGGCTGGATTCCTATTGTATAATATTGGTGGATAGATGTTTGGATGTGGAAGACGTTTTTATGGCATACTGGAGTTGTTAGACGCTTTGTTTTCATCTTATCGTGTTTATCTGTTGAAGGCTCATATAGTTTTATAGTATTTCAACAAAGGAATTAAGTTGATGCTTGGGGTATTTCTTTATACCTAAGATCAACGAATATAGACTAACTTAAATATAATAGAATGAATGCCATTAAGATAATCATTACATTGTTGTATGGAGGGCTATATATATCGCATTTTCTGATTTATACATTTTCTAAAAACAGATATCTAATAAGGGAAGATTTGTATGCAAGAGAGAGGCATTTGAAAAGTAGACTTAAGCATTTCCCTCTATTCGTTATGTGTATGAGGGACCGGTACTTTAGGAGCCTTTTTTACTACAGAATTGGCAAAGTATCCAAGTGTATATCATGGATGACAAGACAAGATACTACATATATTATCGACAATCAATGCATTATCGGTGGTGGTGTATATAATCCTCATTCTTATGCCACAATAATTCATGCCAAACAAATAGGAAAGTTTTTTTCTCACCGTCAATGCACAACAATTGGAAACAAAATTGATGGAAGAAATGACTTGATTCCTACGATAGGAGATCATGTTACTTTGGGAGCAAATGTTGTGATAATAGGGAGTGTGTCTATCGGAAATAATGTAATTATTGGAGCTGGTACGGTGGTTACTAAAGATGTGCCGGATAATACAATTATTGTAGGAAATCCTGCCCGGGTGATTAATCATGCAAAATAGGAAAGTGTATTTATGGGGCGGTGTTTCAAAGATATCTCCTGCTGTGATTCAGCTATTGACAAATGAAGAAAACGATGAAGCAGGCAGTGGTGGTTGATGGGAGAGAAATATATATGATAAAAAGAATTAATAGGTATAGGAGTCCGATATGCTTGTATAGGGAAATAATAAATTATGTTTTATGAAAATTTTAGATATTAAACTTATTGACTTACCTAAATTTTTAGACAGGCGAGGCAATCTGTCTTTTGTAGAAGAGTTCAAACAAGTTCCTTTTAAAATTAAGCGTTCTTATTGGATTTATGATGTCCCTGGTGGTGAAGCTCGCGGTGGTCATGCTTATAAAGAGAATGAAGAGTTTATTATTGCACTTTCCGGTAGCTTTAATGTGGTGTTGGATAATGGTAATGAAAAGAAGATATTTCATTTAAATCGCTCTTACTATGGGTTGTATATTCCTCATGGTTTGTGGAGAGAAATGAATAATTTTTCTACCAATTCCTTGGCATTAGTATTGGCTTCTACGCCTTATAATTCAGAAGATTATATCTTTGATTATTTGACTTTTAAAGAATACTACCATGAAAAAGAGTAGTGTTTATGATTGCACCATAATAGATCTTGATCGACATCATAGTAACCGTAAAGGAAATCTAACAGTGGTGGAGAACAATAAGACTATACCTTTCGATGTGAAGCGTACTTACTATCTTTATGATGTTCCTGGTGGAGAAAGTCGTGGTGGGCATGCACATAAGGAGTTGAGTCAATTAATAATGGCGGTCAGCGGTGGCTTTACTGTGACTTTAGATGATGGCATTGTAAAGCGTACATTTACTCTTAATCGTCCTTATCAAGGTCTTTATATAGTACCTGGTATATGGCGTATACTTGATGACTTCTCTTCGGGTGCGGTTTGTTTAGTTTTAGCGTCGCATGGCTATGATGAAGCTGATTATATTAGAGATTATAATACATTTATAGAATACAAGAAATGAATATACTCTCTGAGAATTTTGAGTTGGAGCGTTATGGGGTGAAAGTCCGATTGGCGACGGAACAGGATGCCTTTTTCATACTATCCTTACGTACGGATGAAAGGCTATCAAGGTTTCTTCATAAGACAGATAATGATTTGGTGAAACAGCTTGAATGGATGAAAGCTTACAAAGAAAGGGAGCACAAGGGGGAGGATTACTATTTTATTTACACTAATGATGATGGCCCGTTTGGTCTGAACAGAATCTATGATATCCACGATGATTGTGGAACGGGAGGAAGCTGGCTGTGCAAACCTGACACTGATGTTGAAGCTTCCATTGCTACCCTGCTGATTATGCGTGATATTATGTTTGACTGTATAGGATTACAAAATGACCTCTTTGACGTTAGGAAAGGCAATAGTCACGTTCAAAAGATACATAAAATGATGGGTGCCAAAATGATAGGTGAAACGGATTTGGATTATTTGTTCAAACTGTCAAAATCAGATTATCAGGTTTCTAAAGAAAAAATACTTCAATTACTAAATTTAAAAGAATAAATAATGGAGTTAAATGATTTTATAATGAATTTTGCGGATCAGTTCGATGAAACTGATGCTTCTGTATTTGATAAGGATACTCGTTTCAGGGACTTGGATGAATGGAGTTCCTTGGTGGCTATGTCTCTAATTGCCTTTGTAAAGACTTCATTCAATAAAGTCGTGACAGGTAAAGAAATTCGTTCTTGTGATACAGTGGAAGATTTGTATAAACTTGTTCTTTCCAAATAATGGAAGAGTTGCATTTTAATCCTTTTTCTCTCTCCCGAAAAAAAGTACTTGTTACGGGTGCTTCTTCCGGAATAGGAAGGGCGATTGCGATAACATGTTCTAAGATGGGTGCTACTGTGGTATTGACAGGACGTAACCGTCAGAAGCTGGAAGAAACCTTGTCTTTGATGTCTGATGGGATGCATTCCATTATTTGTGCCGATTTGAATGTGCGACAAGACATTGATAACCTTGTTGGAAGTATTTCTAATTTGGATGGTATAGTTCAATGTGCCGGTGTGGGGAGTCGTGTGTTGTGCAAGTCAATAACACAAGATGATCTGCAGTATGTTTTTAAACCTAATGTAGAAGCTCCTATCTTGTTGCAGACAGCATTGTTGTCACAAAAGAAAATTAACAGAGCAGCTTCTATCGTCTTTGTCGCTTCCCGTGCGGCTGATGCTCCAAGTATTGGAAATGCCGCATATAGTGCTTCCAAAGGAGCAATCCTGAGTTATGCAAAATGTCTGGCTTTGGAACTGTCTCCGAGGCTGATACGCGTCAATAGTATTTGCCCGGCAATGGTTTGGACTGATTTGATTTTGCAGGGCGGCATATCCAAGGAAGAACTGGAACAGGCTCAATTAAAGTACCCGTTGAAACGTTATGGAACTCCGGAAGATGTTGCTTATTTAGCAATTTATCTTTTGTCCGATGCTTCTTCTTGGATGACAGGTAGTAGTATTGATTTGACGGGAGGAGCGAAGGAACTTTAACAATTTGAAAGTATGAAGGCTTATATAAAAGCAATTTCTTATTATTTGCCAGAAAGAATAATGACCAATGATGAATTAGTCAGTTTATTTCCAGAGTGGAGTGTGGAGAAAGTAGCTTCCAAAGTAGGAGTTGATTTCCGACATCTTGCTGCTTCGAATGAAACGGCAGGTGATATGGCAGAGAAAGCGGCGAGAAAACTTTTTGACGAGTATCACGTCAATCCAAAGGAAATAGACTTTGTCATGCTTTGCACTCAAAGTCCTGATTATTTTTTACCTTCTACGGCCTGTGTGCTTCAGAACCGTTTGGGAATTCCTAAGAATAGTGGCGCTTTTGATTATAATCTTGGATGTTCTGGCTGTGTCTATGGTCTTGCTTTGGCTAAAGGCCTTATATTGGCAGGCATAGCAAGGAATATTCTTTTATTAACATCAGAAACGTATAATAAATATTTGCATCCTCAGGATAAAAGTAATCGTTCTATTTTTGGAGATGGAGCTGCTGCATGTCTGATATCTTCTGACGGTATGGCTGAGATTGGAGACTTTGTTATGGGAACTGATGGCAGTGGGGCGGAAAATCTAATAGTAAAGACTGGGGCATCTCGTTATAAAAACAGGACAGGGTATTCGGATGAAGATGATGAAGGGCATCTCCGTTATGATGACTACCTTTACATGAATGGAGGTGCTATCTTTAATTTTACTCTTGATGCTGTTCCTTTGATGCTTAAGCAGGCACTTGAGAAAAACGCTATCAAAAAGGAGGAGATAGATTATTTTGTCTTTCATCAGGCAAATAAGTTCATGCTTAATACTATACGGAAGGTCTGTGTACTGCCTAAAGAAAAATATTATATAAATCTTTCTGAAACAGGCAATACGGTTTCTTCTACTGTATTGATAGGTTTGAAAGATTGTTTGACAAATGAAATAATTCATAAAGATATGCAAGTGATGATTGCCGGATTCGGGGTTGGTCTGAGTTGGGCGAGTACTGTTTTAAAATTCTAATTATTATGATAAAGTTTTTGGATTTACAGAAGATTACTCAGAAGTATGCTGAGGAAATTCATAAAGCTGTAGATTGGGTAGTGGATAGTAGTTGGTATATTTAAGAAAAAAGTAAATAAGTAAAACTGAAAATGTAATAGAAATGAGTAATAGAATGATAAAAAATAATAATAATACGGGGTGAGAGAGCTATTGGTCTTGATTTACTGAGAATATCTCTGGCAATATTGATATTTTTATTTCATTCTCGTATCCAAGTGCTTAAATGTGACTATGGTTTTCTAAATTCATTTATAGATATGGGAGCAATTACGATGACAGGTTTTTTTATGCTATGATATGTACTTAATATATCATATGGTTCTAAGGTTATGACTGATGGCAGTGAAGTGAAAAAATATTACCTCAAGCGATTAATATCAATTATACCTTTATATTATGTATGGGCACTAGTTAATGTTTTGCAGAATATAATTGTTAAAGGAAGTATAGCATCCATTCATGAACTTATCTTATTCCCTATTGAGGCATTAGGCATCCAATCTGTTTATTCTTCATTATTCAGCTTCTCTCATAATGGAGGCAGTTGGTTCATTTCTTGTCTTTTAATATGTTATTTCCTATTCCCGTTATTTCAAACCCTAACAAGAAGTATTTCAGATAAATGTAGAATATACATTATTATTTTATTGAGTTCGATTTTATTGTATAGTCCTTTTGTTCAACACTATTTTGAGTTGAGCTCTTTATATAGCAATCCGTTTTTTTAGATCATTTGAATTTTTGATTGGCATAATTGTTTCACAATTAAATGTAAGTTGGAAAGATAATAGTCTTTATAGGATATTGAGAAATCCAGTAATATGCATTGTCACCATCATATTAATGATTGTAGGTGTTAGTATTGCAAGATTTATAGGAGTCCCTAAAGAGTATATGCTATATAATTGGATCGCTTTACCATGTTTTATTTCTTTATTGTTTTCACTCGGTTACTATAAATTTTGAACACTTCAAGATTCTAAAATTTTACATTATCTAAGTGAATTGTCATTTTCTTTATTTTTAGCTCAAATTATTGCTGTTTGGTATATTGTCAAGTATTTCTTTGATTTGATTAGCTATCATTCAAATATTGCGAACATATTCCTTTCTGCTATTATATGCTTTTGTATTGCTAATCTTTTTCACTTTTGCATTGAAAAGCCTTCAACTAAATATTTGAAAACAAAATTATTAAATAAATGATTCCATTTTTGTCTTTGCAAGACGTAACTGCTCTTCACGGAGCTGAAATCAATGAGGCTGTAAGCCGTGTAGTTAATGGGGGGTGGTACCTTCAGGGTAAAGAAAACGAAAAGTTTGAGAAACATTATTCTGAGTTTATTGGCTCAAAATATACTGTAGGATGTGCAAATGGTTTGGATGCGCTCATCTGGATTTTTCGTGCATATATTGAGATGGGTGTAATGAAGCCAGGTGACGAAGTTATTGTCCCTGCTAATACTTATATTGCAACCATACTTGCTGTCACAGAGAATGGTCTTGTACCTGTTCTTGTTGAACCACAGCCTAACACACTTGAAATTGATGATGAACTTATTGAGGATGCAATTACTGATAAAACTAAAGCTATTGCTATTGTTCATCTTTATGGACGTAACGCTTATACCGATAAGATTGGTTATCTTTGTAAAAAGTACAATCTAAAACTTATTGAAGATTGCGCTCAGAGCCATGGATGCAAGCATACCGATGGCCGTGTTACTGGTAGCATTGGTGATGCTGCCGGTCATTCATTCTACCCAGGAAAAAATCTTGGTGCTCTTGGTGATGGTGGTGCTATGACCACATCAGATCCTGAATTGGCTGCGGCAGTTCGTGCTCTTGCTAATTATGGTAGTCAGAAGAAATATGTATTCAAGTATGCAGGTCGCAACTCACGTTTGGATGAAATTCAGGCTACCGTTCTTGATGTCAAGTTGAAGTATCTTGTTGAGGATAACGCAAAGCGCAAAGCAGTAGCCCACTATTATTATGAGCACATCAACAATCCCCTTATCACACTTCCTGATTTTCTTCCAGATGAACAGAATGTTTATCACCTCTTTCCAGTCATCGTAAGTGGTAAGAAGAATCGCGATCGATTGCATGACTATCTTGAAGAGAATGGTGTAGGGACAGTCTGCCATTATCCTATCGCTTCACATAAGCAAGAATGCTATGCAAAAGAATTATGGAATACACCTCAGCTCTCATTGCCTATCACAGAACGTTTGGCTGATGAGGAATTGAGCATTCCTATTGGACCCTCTATTACAATAGAGGAAGTTGCACAGGTGGTAGAATTGATTAATAAATTTTAAAATATAAAGTGATAAAATCAGATATACTGATAAAAGAGGACGAACAAAAAAAATCTTACAGAAGTATTTTTAAAGCAACTTCTTTATTTGGAGGTGTGCAAATTTATCAGATTCTAGTAAATGTGATAAAATCAAAGATAATTGCTATTTTGCTAGGTCCAGAAGGTATTGGCTTGATAGGATTATATCAATCTGTGCTAGAACTGCTTAAATCTTTCACAAGCTTAGGAATTACGCAAAGCGGAGTTAGAGACGTAAGTGAAGCTAATGAATCCGGTGATTTTTCAAGAATAAGCGAGACGGTCAGTGTTGTAAAAAGGCTTGTGTGGGTTACAGGCATGTCGGGTACAATCGTTATGATTTTGTTGTCCCCTTTTCTTAGTTCAACCACATTTGGAGATAAATCATATGTTTTGCCCTTAATTGTGCTATCTATTACTCTGCTTATTGACCAGATTAGTAATGGGCAAAAGGTGTTATTACAAGGCCTTCGAAGGTTGACGAATTTAGCCAAGGCAACAGCTATAGGAGCGACTTTGGGTTTATTAGTTTCTATACCATTGTATTACTTTTATGGTTCAAAAGGTATTGTGCCTACATTAATATTTAATTCACTATCGGCATTGTTACTATCATGGTACTTTTCTCGTCGTATTAAATTAATGTACGTTGCTAATTCGCTAAGAGCAACGATAAAGAAAGGGCGAACGATTATCATTATGGGTGTAGCAATGAGCATAAGTGGTATGTTAGCTACTTTCGTTTCATTCATATTGCGTTCCTATATTCGCAGAGAGGGTAGCTTAGAAGAAGTGGGGTTATATCAAGCTGGGTTTTTAATAATCACAACATATGTTGGACTTGTGTTTAATGCAATTGCTACTGATTATTATCCGCGATTGGCATCAATCAACACAGACAACGACAAGTGTAAAACTATAATCTGTCAACAGGGTGAAATAGCTTCTTTCATATTAACCCCGCTTCTATGCATATGCCTGCTTTTTATGCCGTATGTACTTCAAGTACTTTACTCTTCTGAATTCTTAGCCGCAAATTTATATATCAAATGGGCTTGCGTAGGAATGATGTTCCGATTAGCTGCTTGGGGTGTTTCATACATATTTCTTGCCAAAGCAGAATCCAAACTTTTTATCATAAATGAGCTGGTAGGAAATATATACTATTTAATAATGAGTATAATTGGTTACAAGCTATGGGGCATGTCCGGTTTAGGGCTAGCGTTTTGTATTAATTATATAATTTATTTGTTACAAGTTTACGTAATAGCTCATAAGAGATATAATTTTAGTTATAGCTCAACCTATATCAAATGTTTTGTTATACAGTTACTTCTCGTGTTGCTCGGTTTTTCTAATGTATTGTTAAATGATGATATTTTGATGTATTTATTGGGTATCTTAATTATTATGATTTCATGTTTATACTCTTTTCTAGGTCTGAACAAAAGAATACACTTATTTGAACTCTTTAAATCAAAATTGAAATTATGAAAAATGAGCTTCTCGTTACTGTCGGTGTAATTACATATAACTCTAGTAGATATGTTAAGGAAGCGTTAGATAGTGTAAAGAATCAGACCTATTCAAATATCGAGTTATTAATTTCTGACGATTGCTCGACAGATAACACTGTTGATGTAATTAAAGAATGGATACAAGATAATCAGGAGACTATCTCATTCCCTATAAGATTAATTACTGTTGATAAAAATACTGGCACTTCAGGTAATAATAATCGAATATTATGCGAAGCAAATGGTGAATGGTTGAAGATCATCGCAGGAGATGATGCCCTACCACGAGACTCAATCCAGAATTATGTAGAATATGTATTAGAACATGATAATTGTTATGCTGCATTTTCAGATGAACTAGTTTTTCTTGATACAATTAATTCTGAATCAATTTCGACTCGACGAATAGGACTGTCTCGTATTGCGTTTGGAGCAAAAGCTACGGCTAAAGATCAATATCGAATATCGTCAAAACAACCAATTGGTTTTGGACCTACATTTTTTGCAAAAGTAAATTTAGTAAAAGAAGTCGGAGGATTTGATGAACGCTTTCCATTGATTGATGATGTACCTTTATTTATTAAGATTACTAAACATGGGGTGAAAATCCATTATATTCCAAAGCCTTTGGTTTATTATAGAATTAATATCAATTCTGTAAGTCACCAGAAATCTGACAATTCGTACTTCTCAAAATCACGAGTATTGGCTATACAAGAGTATCGTTTAGAATATTTCAAAGAAAATTTAAATGGGTTTTGGCTTTTATTGTTTAAAATGTCATTTTTTTTACAAAATTTAGTAATTGTCAATGGGAATGACGTCACATCTTTTAGATGTAGATGTGCTATTACTTTGCAGAAAATATTGGATCCAATAGACTGGTATTCTAGAATTATCTACCATGTAGATAAGATTTGTAGAATATTATACAAAAAGCAATAACTTAAAATGGTTTTTGTGTGGAAGATTCAGCAGCAATAAAAGCTGTATATCCTAATTTAAAAGTATGCTTTTATTTCCGATATTATTTTTTGGCATTCTGTTCTTTAATTCCCTCAAACGGAATGGACTCGGTGTTAGTACATGCATGTTGACTATGTACTTGATTACATCTGTTTTTGGCTTAATCTTAGGCAACACGGATTATCAATTTGAGTACGAGAATTATTCAACTATAGAAATAGGTATAATCCCAGTATTAGTGTATAGTTTGATGATATGGGCATGTATTTATCCTTTTTATAAAACAAACAATAAAACAAACCAGATTGCTATTATCAAGAATCAAAGTCTGTTTAAAAACCTCGTAGGACTTTACATATTTATATTGCTTGTACTTATCGCTGCTTATGCTGCGATGATAGTGTTTATCATAACTTATGGCGATTTTGGAGCGTTAAGAAAGATGGTTTATGAAGGAATTCTCCAAGATCCTATTTATAGTTTATCAGGTCCGTTCAGAGCTGTGGCCTCTGTATGTAGTATATTGGGGGAAGGTGCTTACTTTATGATTGTTTTTTTCTTCTATAGTGTTTGTGCTTTAAACAACAAAACATGGTTTAATCTGTTGATATTACTTAGTTCGCTTTCTCCCGTATTGATTGGATTTGTAAATATCGATCGTTCCAAAATGGTTTTTTGGTTTCTGATTTTTATCATGACATACTGTTTGTATCGACCACATATATCAACACCCTATCAAAAAAGATTTATTCGTCGTATTGCTTCCTTTTTTCTCGGGTTGATAGTAGTTTATTTAGCTTTAGTTACTATTTCAAGATTTGGAGAGCGTGATAGTGGCACTGAAGGAGGATTACTTGTATATATAGGTCAACCTATTATTAATTTTTGTAACATTTGGGATAACCTATGGACTGATAATATTACTACTGTTAGAGTATTGCCGATTACTAATTTTATATTGGGACAAAAACCGCTTGATTCGGATTATGTAGCTACGGTTTTTGCACAGCATGGTGTACATATTAATGTTTTCACATCGTTCGTTGGGGTCTTTCTTATAGATATAGGACATTTGGGGGCTATTCTTATTCCTTTGTTTATTTCGTTTGTTACCAGTCTTTTTTTGAGATCTTATAAGAACAGTTTGACATTGACCCTTCGCATGTCTATTATCATTGTAGGTATAGGTACTATTGTTCAATGTGGTATTATAGGCTATTATTACATAACTGTAGGTCGTGTGTTCACATTTTTCATGTTTTTATTTTTGTCACGTTGTTTTGGCTGTTCTGGCGTAAAGAATACAACAATCTCAAGATAATTTAATAATTATGAAAATATTAACTGTAGCATATTTACATGGTGCGGGTGGCGCTGAACGGCAAATTATATTACTTTCAAACGAAATGGCAAAGAAAGGGCACGATGTTCACATGATAATTTTGAATGAAAACAAGTGTCATTATACCATTTCAGAAGATATAAAAGTTCATGATTTATCTGCTAATGAAAGCAGACCTCTACGCATTATCAAACGGTTCCTCACATTTAGAAAAGAAATAGGTAAGATTCAGCCTGAAGTTACGATTAATTATAATCTACAAGGAGCATATTTTTCTTTATTGGTAGGTCGAAAAACGTGTGGGAAAATTATATATTCAGAACGAGGTGATCCATACGATGATGAGTACTCGGGGCTTTTAGGAAAAGTTCGGGACATAACATGCAAACATGTGGATGGTTTAGTGTTCCAATCAGAAGGTGCTAGAGACTTTTTTACAATAACACAGAAGCAAAAGGCTATAGTTATTCATAATTCGATTACAGTCCCTCAGGATAAATATCCAATTCCAGAAAAAAGGGACAATCGTATTGTTACTGTGGGAAGACTCCATCCGCAAAAAAATCCATGGCTGTTGGTAGATGCTTTTTCTCTCATAGCTCAAAAGTATCCTGATGTGACCCTTGAATTTTATGGAGACGGAGCTCTCAAGGAAGAGATTCAAGCAAAGATTAATAGAATGGGCTTAACTGGTCGAATACACCTTAACCTGAGCAGAACAAATATTTTCGATTGTATTAGAACAGCTCGACTTTTTGTATTGCCTTCTGATTACGAAGGAATGCCTAATGCATTAATGGAAGCGATGTCTTTGGGACTTCCTAGCATTGCTACAGATTGCCGCCCAGGTGGTGCGCAGACTTTGATTGAAGATGGCATTAATGGCTTTATTGTTCCTGTCAGAAATCCGCTTGTTATGGCCCAAAAGATTTCATTTATACTTGATAATCCAGATGAAGCTGAAAAAATAGGAAGAGCAGCGAGGATTCTCGGAAAGACACACACAAGCGAAATAGTTTTTGAAAGGTGGAATCATTTTATAATGAGATTATAAGTATTAAATAAATAATATAAATAAGGTATGTCAAATAACGACTTGGTCAGTTTAATTATTCCTGTATATAGGGTTGAAAAGTATCTATCTCGATGCTTGGATTCAGTTTTAAATCAAGACTATTCAAATATCGAGATTATTTTGGTTGATGATGGATCTCCCGACTCAAGCCCTCTGATTTGCGATGAATACGCTCAGAGGGATCCAAGGATTTCTGTGATTCATAAAAAGAATGGAGGACAGTCTTCTGCAAGAAACGCAGGTCTTAAAGTTGCCAAAGGACACTATGTAAATTTCCTTGATAGTGATGATTGGATTGCTCCTGATACGGTTAGTTATGCTTTAGGTTTACTAAAAAAGTATGGTGCTGAAGCAGTGCAATATGAATATGCGCACGTTTCTTCGGCCGATACAATAGTTGCTGTCCCTAAGGAGAAAATTATTGTTCAAAAGGAATCTGCGATTCTTGAGGAATATATGAAAACCGTACTTATGACAGGTTCTTACAGTGTGGTTAGATGTATGTTCAAAATGTCTGCACTTGAGGGGATTTCTTTTAGAGAAGGAAAGAATAGCGAGGATTTAGATTTTAAGTTTAATGTATTGTCGCATTGTAAGGTATTTGTTCTTAGCAATCAATATAAGTATTTTTATTTCCAGTCACCAACATCAACTTCTAATGGTGGTCTAAGAACAGGAGATTTTGACTTGTATGAAGCTGCAGATATTTTACTATTCTTGGCAAAATCTACAAAAAACCAGAAAGTTATTAAGATGGCAGAAGCAAAGAGAGCTCGAACTCCATTTTCATTATTGTGTAAGATGGCTTACTTTGGAGTGAATGATGCTAAGATATCTAAGGATGAAATGAAAAAACGGCTGGTTACGGAACACCGAGCAAGCTTTACTATATTAATGAAATCTCCTATACCTTTTTCAAGAAAGATTCTTTCCATCTTGTTTGCTTTAAATTATAATCTTGCGGAAGTTTGTATAAGTATCTGTAAAAAAATCTCATCTAATTATGCTTAATATAGGAATTACAGGTCAATCAGGCTTTGTAGGGACACATTTGTTCAATAGGTTGGCAAACTTGCCAGCTGTTTATAAATGTATTCCATTCGAGGACTGTTTTTTCGAGGATGATCAGAAGTTATGCAATTTCGTCAAGCAATGTGATGTAATAATACATTTGGCAGCAATGATGAGAAGCCCAAGAGAAGCTGTGGTTTACGCTACTAATATTAGACTAGTAAATCAGCTTTTAGCAGCATGCGATTACGAAACTGTTGCTCCGGCTATATTGTTTGCTTCTTCAATTCAAGAGAACCAGGAAAACGAATATGGTAGAAGCAAAATTGATGGACAAAACATCATTAAAGAATGGGCAAAAGAGCATAATACAGGTTTTTTAACAATGGTTTTCCCAAATTTGTTTGGACCGCTTGCAAAACCATTTTCTCATTCGTTTATTGCTACTTTCTGCTATAAGCTTACTCATAACGAGACTCCAGAAGTTATTGTAGATAATGAAATACAACTGAAGTATATAGACAATCTGGTAGAGGAAATACTGCCTCTGATTGATAATGTTTCGAAGAAAGAAATTCTTCCTAGCAAGTTGTTCGTACCCGATTATGTAGCGAAAGTAACAACAGTTCTATTCATCCTAAAATCACTGAAAGAAAATTACTTGGATAAAGATATTTCATATCCAAAGCAAAAGAACCTTGAGAGTAATCTTTATGACACAATTACTTCGTATATAAAATATATAATTTAAAATATGAGCGTTTTTAAAGACAAAACCTTGTTGATTACAGGTGGTACCGGTTCTTTTGGTAACATGGTACTTAAGCGATTCCTTGAGAGTGATATTAAGGAGATTCGTATCTTCAGTCGTGACGAGAAGAAGCAGGATGATATGCGTCATCGTCTTCAAGATAATTACGCTTTTGAGATTGCGGATAAGGTGAAGTTCTACATTGGAGATGTTCGCAATCGTGATAGTGTAGATATAGTAATGCGTGGAGGTGTGGATTACATCTTCTCTGCAGCTGCTCTTAAGCAGGTTCCTTCTTGCGAATTTTTCCCAATGCAGGCTGTTGAGACCAATATTATTGGTACCAACAATGTGCTGGAGTCTGCTATTCGCCACGGTGTCAAGAAAATTGTTGTGCTTTCTACAGATAAGGCTGCATATCCTATCAATGCTATGGGTATCTCTAAGTCAATGATGGAGAAAGTGGCTACCGCAAAAGGACGTCAGCTGGGTGATAACGCACAGACTACCATCTGTTGCACTCGCTATGGTAACGTGATGGCAAGCCGTGGTTCGGTCATTCCTCTTTGGGTAGATCAGATGATAGAGGGTAAGCCTATCACTATTACCGATCCTGATATGACTCGCTACATGATGACCCTCGACGATGCTGTGGATCTCGTAATATATGCGTTCGAACATGGTCACAATGGCGATCTCTTCGTACAGAAGGCTCCTGCATGTACGCTCGACGTACTGGCTCAGGCACTCAAGGAGACTTATGCAGAACTCGATTCTAAGTATCTCGACACTCTTGTCAAGGTGATCGGAACTCGTCATGGCGAGAAGGTTTATGAGACCCTTGTAACTCGTGAGGAAATGGCTCGTGCTATCGATTGTGGTGAGTATTTCCGCATTCCTTGCGATGCTCGCGACCTGAACTATGATAAGATTGAGGGAGGTAATCCTGAGGTTGAGAAGATGGAAGAGTACCACTCACACAACACACGCCGCCTTAATGTAGAGGAAATGAAGGCGCTGCTTCATAAGCTAACCTTCATTCGAGAGGATCTTGGTCTACAGCCTCGTTCAAAGTCAAAGGAGATTCGTTCTGAATAATAACAATCATGTATAGTTTCAGGTACCTGCAGCTATACATTCTTCTCAACATAAAAATGTTTAAGGTAGCTGTACTTTTACCAGTATATAAGAAAGATAATCCACAATTCTTTACTACAACAGTAGCATCTTTGTTATCACAAAGCTACAAAGATTTCACAATCTTTTTGGGCGTTGATGGTCCTATTGAAGGAGAACTTGATACAATGGTTAAAGATTATGATCAAAATTCTAAGTTCTGTGTTTGCCGCTTTACTAAGAACAGAGGTTTAGCTTGTGTGCTGAATGATTTGATTGCAGAAGCTGTGAAGCAGGGTTTTGTATATTTTGCTCGAATGGATGCAGATGATGTCTGTGTTAACACTAGATTAGAAAAGCAATTGATTTTTCTTCAAAATCATCCTGAAGTGGATGTTGTAGGAGGAAAAATAGAAGAAATAGACGAGAATGGAAACAGGAATGGTAAAACTGTATTTTATCCTTTGTTTCATGATGCCTGCAAAAAATACTTTCGATATCGTGACCCATTAGCACATCCTGCAACATTCTTTAGAAAGCGTTATTTTGATAAAGCCAAAGGCTATCGGAATGAATACCGTAAAAACCAAGATACCATGCTATGGTTTGATGGATTTATGAATGGATGTATTTTTGCAAATCTGGATGAAACGGTATTACTCTTTCGTGTCACTGACGATTTCTATAAGAACAGAAGAAATGGTTTTAAGCGGGCGAAAAAAATGTTGAAAGATCGATTTATGATAAATAAGTCTCTTCACTATGATTGGTCTGCTTACCTCTTTTCATTTTTGATGTTTATAATGACTCTTACTCCTCCATTTTTGAAGAAGTTCTTGTATCGGATTAGATGAAATTTAGAAATCTCTGTTTACTTCTGTTTTTTTGTAGTTATTCGGTATATCTATTTCCTCAATATTCTTACGGAGTTACAGGGTTGTTGCATTCTCCTTCGGCGGAAATGCAGCAAGATAAAACCGTTATGATTGGTGGGGGATTTTTAAATGAGAACTTAACTCCTCCTCGATTTAATTATAATACATATAATTACTACTTGAATGTAACCATTTTCCCTTGTTTGGAAATAGCATATACTTGTACCCTTTTTAAGGTAACTCCTCAATGGGGAGTACAATCTCAAATGGGAAAGTTCACTAATCAGGATCGGTATTTCTCTCTTCGGTTAAGGGTTTTGAAAGAAGAACAATTCTTTAAATATATGCCAGCAGTAGTTTTAGGCACATCTGATCCGTTTACAGAAAGTAGGGGTGGAGAGATAATGCCTTCGGGCGATGGTGGTAATGGATATTTTTCTCGCTTTTATGTTGCAATGACAAAACATATTCCAGTAAATAAAGAAGAATTAGGACTACATGTATCTTATCTTTATAACCGTCGTAATGATTACCATCTGAATGGCATTGCTGGAGGAATAACTTATTCCCCTTCCATGTTATCTGATTTGAGATTAATAGCTGAATATGATTCACATGATATTTTGATAGGAATGAATTATCTTCTCTTTCATCATTTTTTGGTACAAGCAATGATGCAGAAAGGGAAATATTTCTCCTGCGGACTTACATATTTGATTCATTTAAAATAATTCGATATAGTAGATCATGAAAATTCCATTTTCGCCCCCTTATATTGACGAGGCGGTCATCAACGAAGTCGTTGATTCGTTACGTTCCGGCTGGATAACTTCCGGTCCTAAAGTAAAAGCATTGGAAGAAGAAATAAAAGTATTCTCTAATGCAAAAGAAGTGCTTTGTGTAAACTCATGGACTTCGGGAGCCATTATGATGCTTCGCTGGTTGGGAGTAACAGCTGAAGATGAAGTGATTGTTCCGGCGTATACATATAGTGCTACGGCATTAGCAGTCCTTCATGCAGGTGCAAAGCCTGTTATGGTAGATTCCGGAGAGGATTTCAATATCTCTGTGGATGCTATTCAAAAAGCAATTACGCCAAGGACCAAGGCTATTATTCCGGTAGATATTGCGGGCTTCCCTTGTGATTACGACCGTATCATGAGACTCGTTAATGAACCGGAAATACGCAACCTGTTTCAGGCGGCGTCATTTGTACAGGAAAAATTGGGACGTATTCTTGTTATGAATGATGCAGCCCATTCTTTGGGAGCTTATTACAGCAAGAATCAGCGTACAGGATGCGAAACGGATATTGCTATCTTCTCTCTTCACGCCGTAAAGAATGTGACGACGGCCGAAGGAGGAGCCATCTGCCTGAATTTGCCCGAACCGTTTGATAATGCGGAACTCTACAAAGAATTGCGTATGATGAGTTTGAATTGTCAAACTAAAGATGCTTTTTCCAAATCCAAAGCAGGCGGTTGGCGTTATGACATAGTCGGTCTGGGAATGAAAATAAATATGGCTGACGTAAATGCTGCTATCGGTTTGGCTCAGATACGGGAATATCCTGAACTACTGAAAGAACGTAAAAGAGTATTCAATACCTATTCTAAAGCATTTGCTGATTGTGATTGGGTTATTTTGCCACCTTCTGAAGATGGAGAAAAAGAAAGCTCATATCATATCTATGCATTGCGTATCAAAGATTTCACAGAGGAACAGCGTGATCGTATGATTGATGAAATCGCGAAAAGCGAGGTTGCTGTGAACGTTCATTTTATCCCGATGCCGATGCTTTCCTTCTTCAGCTCATTGGGATATGATATAAAGAACTATCCACAAGCTTATGAGAATTTTAAAGGTGAAATCTCCTTGCCCATTTATCCACAGTTGGATGAAGAAAAGCTGGACTTTATAATCAAAGCTGTAAAAGATGCATACCTTAAAGTGACTGTTGATAGGTGATGATTCGTTTTTTTGATATTTTATTTTCCTTTCTGGGCATTCTATTCTTATCTCCTGTTTTCCTTTTCCTGTATATTGCTATCCGTCTGGAAAGTAAAGGTGGTGGTTTCTATAAACAGCTACGTGTGGGCCGTGGAGGGACGGATTTTTATGTCTATAAGTTCCGCTCAATGCGTATAGGAGCTGATAAGCAAGGTTTGATAACTGTAGGCGGACGAGATCCCCGGATTACCCGTATCGGGTATTTTATCCGCAAATATAAATTAGATGAACTACCTCAGTTATTCAATGTACTGAAAGGTGATATGAGTCTGGTAGGCCCGCGTCCGGAGGTTCGTAAATATGTGGAACTCTACACTGAAGAACAGCGGAGAGTGTTGTCTGTTCGTCCGGGAATTACGGATTATGCATCTATAGAATATGTAGATGAAAATACGATTTTAGGACAGGCTGAGGATGCGGACAAGGCATATGTAGAACAAATACTGCCGGATAAAATATGCTACAATATGAAATATATAGAGCATCGTTCGGTGAAGGAATATTTCAATATTATATTTCTGACTATATGGAGCATTGTACATTGACCAAATCGGTAATAAAGGTTATGGGATGGTTGTTTATTCCATATTATGTTTGGAAAAAGTAGTTTAAAATAAGATATAGAAAAGGTCGAAGCTCAGTTTCGGCCTTTTTTTTATTCTTTCAACACCGACGCTTGTGACAACCTCAAACTACTCACCACCGCCGCAATCAGCGCAAATACACTCCCTGTTATCAAGCATACTTCCGTACTTTTGCTTCCTACCACCCAACTGAATAAGAGTGCTACAAGCGTAGTTCCGAGAGTCTGTCCCATAAGTCGTGCCATTCCCATCATTCCGCTGGCTCCTCCTGAACGTTTGGTCGGGGCAGATGCGATTATAGTACTATTATTCGGTGTCTGGAAAAGTCCGAAACCAATGCCGCAAAGGACTAACCGAAGGCAGATACTAAGAATGGAAGACTCTGCATCCAGCATGGAGAGCGAGTAAAGCCCGATACAAAATATTCCCATACCGATACTTCCCAATATTCCCGGATGAATACGTTCCACCAGATAACCGGCAACCGGCGCAGCAAATAAAGTTGCAAGAGGCCAGGGAGTTAATAATAACCCGGTCATCACCTCGCTATGCCCCAACGTATTCTGTAGAAAAAAAGGTAATGAAATCATAGCCAGCATTTGCGCGGTGAATGAACAGATAGATGTCAGTATCGAAAGCCTGAAGATGGGAGTCTTTAGCAGATCCAAAGGAAGTAGGGGAGATTCCTGACCTAATTGGCGACGTACATAGTAAGTACCTACAATAATTAATATCACTAATTGGAGAATCAGATAATCATAGCGTTCATGATGTGCAAAACCATCCAAAGTATAAATCAATAATCCGAAAGTAATAGCATTAGCCACTGCACTGATAACGTCAAACTTACGTTTGGACAGTTCTTTCTGCTCAGGCAGATATTTGATTCCCAATATCAGGGCAATGATCTCCAAGGGCAAATTTATCGCAAATAACCAGTGCCAGGAAGCTATTGACAAAATACCACTGGCAACAGAAGGACCTGCCGCCGCCGATATGGCAATTACCATTGCATTAATCCCCATTCCACGTCCTATCTGTTTTTTCGGATAGATAAGACGAAGTTGGGCTGTATTTACACTGGTGATGGCTGATGCACTGAATCCCTGGAAAATACGGGCGGTTGTCAGAGTCCAGAAGGAATCGGATAAGGCACATATAAGTGATGTCACACAAAATAAAGCAATTCCGGAGAGAAATACCTTACGATATCCGAAGATTTCGCCCAATGCAGAAAAAGAAAGTAATGACACTACAATAGCCAATTGATAACCATTGACAATCCAGGTAATCATAGAGTCCGAAGTTCCAAAATCATGTGCGAGGGTAGGGAGGATTACAGTACTGATGTTGATGTCGAGCACTGACATGCAGAGAGCGAATCCAATGGCCACTACCGCCCATATTCGTTGCGGAAATGGCAACCCGTCCGTTTCGTCTATTTCCTGTGATTTTCCATCCTGAACCATATAATTTCTTTTATCTGCGAATTAAACAAAACGTTCAATCTGCTGTTCGGAAACCTGCATAAAAATAAGTTTTTTTAGAAATTGTCTCGTAGGAAAGTAACGTGGAGAAGAAACTTCTTTGTACCTTTGTGCCCGTCAATACTAAAACCAATAATAAATAATAGGATTTATGGGAGGATTTTTCGGGACAGTCTCCAAAGCGAGCTGTGTGACGGATTTATTTTACGGTACAGATTATAATTCACATTTAGGAACTAAGCGGGGCGGACTTGCCACGTATGATGCAGAAGAGGGCATGTTTGCCCGATCCATTCATAACCTGGAGAGCACTTATTTCCGAACCAAGTTTGAAGACGAACTGGATAAGTTTAAAGGAAATGTCGGAATAGGAATCATCAGCGACACAGACCCGCAACCCATTATCATTAACTCCCACCTCGGACGCTTCGCCATTGTAACAGTAGCCAAAATTGTGAATCTGGAAGAAATAGAAGCAGAGCTACTTTCCCAAAATATGCACTTCGCCGAACTGAGTTCAGGCAATACCAATCAAACCGAGCTTATCTCACTACTCATCATACAAGGAAAAACTTTTGTAGAAGGTATAGAAAATGTTTACCGCCGTGTCAAAGGCTCTTGCTCTATGCTGTTGTTATCAGAAGATGGCAGTATCATTGCGGCTCGTGACAAGTGGGGACGCACTCCGATTGTAATTGGCCGGAAAGAAGGGGCATACGCTGCAACCAGTGAGTCAAGCAGTTTCCCGAATCTGGATTATGAAATAGACCGCTATCTCGGTCCGGGAGAGATCGTTCGTATGACTGCCGATGGAGTGGAACAACTGCGGAAGCCGGAGGAAAAGATGCAGATTTGTTCTTTCCTGTGGGTATATTACGGTTTTCCCACTTCCTGCTATGAAGGCCGCAATGTAGAGGAAGTACGTTTTACCAGTGGTTTGAAGATGGGACAGAGTGATAATTCTGAAGTAGATTGTGCTTGCGGTATACCTGATTCCGGTGTAGGTATGGCTCTGGGGTATGCCGAAGGAAAAGGAGTTCCTTATCACCGTGCCATTTCTAAATATACACCGACATGGCCGCGCAGCTTTACTCCCAGCAAGCAGGAGATGCGCTCATTGGTGGCGAAGATGAAACTGATACCGAACCGTGCCATGCTGGAAGGTAAGCGCTTATTGTTCTGTGACGACTCCATAGTACGGGGTACGCAACTTCGGGATAATGTGAAGGTACTGTATGAATATGGTGCCAAAGAAGTACATATCCGCATTGCTTGTCCGCCGTTGATTTATGCTTGTCCGTTTGTAGGTTTCACGGCATCCAAGAGTCCGTTGGAACTGATTACACGTCGCGTTATAGAAGAACTGGAGGGAGATGCAGACAAGAATCTGGAGAAATATGCCACTACCGGTTCTCCGGAATATGAGAAGATGGTCAGCATTATTGCCGAGCGCTTTGGACTTACAACTTTGAAGTTTAATACCTTGGAAACTCTCATCGAGTCTATCGGATTGCCGAAATGTAAGGTTTGTACACATTGTTTTGATGGAAGTAGTTGCTTTTAAGTAACTCTAAATACTAACATTTTGTAAAAAGGGGCGTGAATTGCTTGGCAGTTCACGCCCCTTTTTCTACCTTTACGGCAGAACTATTGACTACTGTTGATAGACAATTGGTAGTTCATATTCTTAATCGTAAATTGAAAATTATTAAATCGTAAATATTATGGCTTTAGTAGAACGTTTTTTGAAGTATGTAAGCTTCGACACCCAGTCCAGTGAAGAGACAGAGGTGACTCCAAGTACTCCGGGGCAAATGGTATTTGCCAAATATCTGAAAGAAGAATTAGAGTCTTTAGGTTTGGAAGACATAACGCTGGATGAGCATGGCTATTTGTTTGCCACACTTCCGGCAAATATCGATAAACCGGTGCCTACTATTGGTTTTATCGCCCACATGGACACCAGTCCCGATATGAGTGGCAAAGATGTGTCTCCCCGTATTGTTCAAAACTATGACGGTTCTGACATCGTGCTTTGTGCAGAAAAGAATGTGGTTCTTTCTCCTTCTCAGTTCCCCGAACTGCTGGATCATAAAGGTGAAGACCTGATCGTTACCAATGGCAAAACATTGTTGGGCGCAGATGATAAAGCAGGTATTGCCGAAATTGTTTCTGCGATAGTGTACCTGAAAGAGCATCCTGAAATCAAGCATGGCAAGATTCGTATTGGTTTCAATCCGGATGAGGAAATAGGATTGGGTGCACATAAATTCGATGTGGAGAAGTTCGGTTGCGACTGGGCTTACACAATGGATGGCGGTGAAATAGGAGAGTTGGAGTTTGAAAACTTCAATGCAGCATCTGCTAAAATCACCTTCAAAGGCCGCAATGTACATCCGGGTTATGCCAAGAATAAGATGATTAATTCAATTCGTGTGGCCAACCGTTTCTGTGCGATGTTACCTGCTCATGAAACACCCGAACATACCGAAGGTTATGAAGGCTTCTACCATCTCATCAGTTTCAACGGCGATGTAGAGCAGACTACAGTGGCCTATATTATCCGTGATCATGACCGTGCACGTTTCGAGAGCCGCAAGAATAAAATAGAACGCTTTGTCAGTGAGATCAATGCTGAATATGGTGAAGGTACGGCAACGCTTGAACTCCGTGACCAATACTATAATATGCGTGAGAAGATTGAACCGGTAATGCATATCATTGATATGGCTTTTGCCGCAATGGAGGCTGTAGGTGTGAAACCGAATGTGAAACCTATCCGTGGTGGTACGGATGGCGCACAGCTTTCTTTCAAAGGTTTGCCTTGCCCCAATATCTTTGCAGGTGGTCTGAACTTCCATGGACGATATGAATTCGCTCCTATCCAGAATATGGAGAAAGCGATGAAGGTCATCGTGAAGATTGCCGAACTTGTTGCTATAAAATAATTTAATACCTTAAGACATGAAAACCACTCCGTTTACAGAAAAACATATCTCGCTGGGTGCTAAGATGCATGAGTTTGCGGGATATAATATGCCGATAGAATATTCCGGTATCATTGATGAACACCTCACAGTTTGTAATGCTGTGGGGGTATTCGACGTTTCCCACATGGGAGAATTCTGGGTGAAAGGACCCAATGCATTGGCTTTTCTTCAGAAAGTGACTTCCAATAATGTGGCTGCCCTGACTCCGGGCAAGGTGCAATATACCTGTTTCCCCAACGAAGAAGGCGGTATCGTAGATGACTTGCTGGTTTATCATTATGAACCGGAGAAATACCTGCTGGTAGTGAATGCTTCGAATATAGAAAAAGACTGGAACTGGTGCGTTTCGCACAATGCCGAAGGTGCTGAATTGGAAAATGCTTCCGACCACATGGCTCAACTTGCCGTACAGGGACCGAAAGCCATTCTTGCTTTGCAGAAACTGACGAGTATAAACTTGTCGGAACTGCCGTATTACACCTTTACGCATGGTGAGTTTGCCGGTGAGAAAGATGTGATTATTTCCAATACCGGCTATACCGGTGCAGGAGGTTTTGAGCTTTACTTCTATCCCGAAGCTGCCATGAAGATTTGGAATGCCGTGTTTGAGGCAGGTGAAGAATTTGGCATCAAGCCGATTGGCTTGGGTGCACGCGATACGCTTCGTCTGGAAATGGGCTTCTGCCTGTATGGCAATGATCTGGATGATACGACATCACCTATTGAAGCCGGTTTGGGGTGGATTACCAAGTTTGCTGAAGGTAAGAACTTTATCAATCGTCCGATGCTTGAAAAGCAGAAAACGGAAGGTACTGTCCGTAAATTGGTCGGTTTTGAAATGGTGGACCGTGGAATTCCCCGTCATGGATATGAACTGTTCAATACAGAAGGCGAAGCTATCGGAGTAGTAACCTCAGGTACTATGTCGCCTACTCGCAAGATTGGTATCGGTATGGGCTATGTAAAACCGGAATATAGCAAGATAGGTACGGAGATTTGCATTGATATGCGTGGACGCAAACTGAAAGCGGTAGTGGTTCGTCCGCCATTCCGTAAATAAGAGGAGTCTTTTTCACCACAGATTACACGGATTTACACAGATATTTATATTGATAATTTAATCTGTGTAAATCCGTGTAATCTGTGGTGAAAAAAACTTTATAATCTGTTGATCTTATCTAATAATTGATTGGCCCAGGCTATTTCTTTGCTTGTCCATTCTTCCTCTTCTCCTTGCACCCCTTGTTCCTGATACCGGGAAAGTAATCCCAGATATTCCTTCAATGTGCCGGCGGCTTTAGCCTGTTTATTCATGCGCATTAGCAATAGAATCTCTTGTTTATATATGTCAAGATTCGGACTGTCTCCTGCTAGTTCTTTGGCTTTCCAAAGCAGGGTGGCACATTCTTCGTTTACCTCTTTTGTGTTGTAAAGCGCCATCCGTGATTTTGCTAAGATAACGTAATCATGGTCGGTAGCCAGATTGTTATTGATATTCTTCTGTATTAATCTTTCGGCTTCTTCATACCGTTGGTCTGCCATATTCATGGCTGCGTTGAAAGTCACTACATCCGATGTCGCTTTGAGATAAGGATGACTGATTTGGTTTTCTGCCTCACCGGCTTTGTCTATTCGCTTTTTCAGGTTGTCGATGCTGCCGTAACGAAGCAGCTTATGACCGCGTTGCTGTATATTATAGTAACCGATGACTTTGGAAAGTGCAGATACCAATCCATCGGGATTCATTCCCTTGAATTCCAATAACTCACGCGCAATCTGGTCGGCTGCATATTCCTGGTTATTCTTGTAATTCATTCCCAGGCGATTCACTACATTTACATTCAGCAGGGCGGCAACGCTTCCGATGCTGGCAACAGCGCCTACGCCTAAAGCCGTATCGTCGTCATCCCAGTATGCCACTTCCAGAGCTACTTCGGCAGTGACGGCAAGAACAGTTCCCCAAAAAGCTGCCCGCTTGGCACGGCGTTCAGCACGGTAGATGTTATTAACTTGATGGTCCAGTACGAAATGAGACATCTCATTGGCAATAATAGCGGCAAGTTCATCCTCCGAATCAAGTGTGCAGAGCAGACCGGTACTAATCAGCATTGTGCCGTTGGGCAGCATGTAAGCATCCGGTTCGGGCGACTGGATGACGCGTACATTCAACCGTTCGCTGCGATTGGGATCTATGCCGGTGGCAGTCAGTTTAGCAAAGATATTCTGTACATACGAAGTGATGAAATCATCCTCATAGCCGATCTCTTCCAGCTTGTACAGGTAGTCCCGACATTCTTCGTCCACTTCCTTGCGCAACTTAGAGTGATATCCGCGTTCGCCGAAATACTCATACAGATGTTGTTTCAGATAAGTTTGCTGCCAAAACTCCTGATTGGTTTCGGGAGGTGAGAGTTTAATGGTCTTCAGAGCAGAAGCAGGTACTGCGAATTGTATACCATTGATTTCGGTTGCATAGAAAATGTCGGGACCTACTTGGTCTGCCGATTTCATTTTCACTACCTTGCGGATCACTACGGGAGTGCCGGCAGGAAAATTCTCATACTGTTGTTGTAGTTCGCCTTTTATGGCAATCGGGCCGCTCAAGTCTTTCTGTCTGGCAGCAAATCCTGCCGTGGAGAGGAGGACGGCAAGGACAACGAAAGTGATAAGACGTTTCATATGGATTCGTTTATGGTTTGTACAATTGACTTGCAATCAAAATTGCTGATACAAAAATAGGAAAGAGTTTTTTCTCTTTCCCGTTCTTTTCCCTACAAAGTGATAGGGAATTTCCTATAATAAAAAAGGGAAGACTTCGTGAAAGTCTTCCCTTTTTTAACTTCAAAAGAAGTCAATTTTATTTCTTCTTACGGTCACCGTAGCGGCTCATGAACTTATCAACGCGACCAGCTGTATCCACCAATGTAGATTTACCAGTATAGAACGGGTGAGAAGTGTTAGAGATTTCCATCTTTACCAACGGATAAGTTTCACCTTCAAACTCGATGGTTTCTTTCGTATTTACGGTTGAACGAGACAAGAACATGTCACCATTAGACATATCTTTGAATACTACCGGACGGTAATTTTCAGGATGAATACCTTTTTTCATTTCAATATTTGTTTTTTTAATTATTATATTCGGTTACTATTTTGGTAATAAATAGTGTAATGGTCTTATTTTTCAGAGCGCAAAGATAGTGCAAGTCGCAGATAATACAAAATAAATTCAGATTTATTTTTGCTTAAGGTACAGTCTACCTTTGTTTAAAGGCAGTGCATTTCTCCGAATTAGAAAAAAGTTCCCTCAAAAAATAGGTTTATCGCTTTTTATTTCAGATTTTTGCATAGTATTTTAATTTATATTCAGCATGAAGAAGCTACTTTTCTTAATTTCCCTATGGCTCTGCGTCACTACGGCAGGTGCCCAGCAGAACGAGCGGGATCTGTATAGTGTTGCGTTTTATAATCTTGAGAACCTGTTTGATACGATTCATGATGCAGGTAAGAACGACCTTGAATTTTTGCCTTCCGGCAGTTATGCATGGACGGCTGAGAAGTATGAGGCCAAGTTGAAGAACCTTGCCAAAGTCCTGAGTGAAGTATCGCGCGACCGCGTACCTGAAGGACCCGCCGTTATCGGTGTAGCCGAAGCTGAAAACAACCGGGTATTGACGGATTTGGTAAGCCAGCCGGCTATATCCAACTATAAATTTGTGCATTACGAAGGTCCGGATAAACGGGGCATTGATTGCGCCTTACTTTATGATCCGGAACAATTCACCGTTACCAATTCCAAACTGGTGCTTTCCACTCCTTTTGAGGGGGACACTGTGCACCTGACACGTGGTTTCCTTATTGTAGACGGGCAGATGGCAGGCGAACGCGTTTGTTTCATCGTCAATCACTGGCCTTCCCGTGGAGCTAAGTCTCCGGTACGTGTACATGCAGCCAAGCAGGTGCGAGCATTGACAGACTCCCTGATGCGTACGGACAAGAAACTGAAACTGATAGTCATGGGTGATATGAACGACGATCCCATGGACGAAAGCATGGCTACACTGAGCGCACGCAAGTATGCAAAACAGGTGAAGAAGGGCGAATTCTATAATCCCTGGTGGGAAACCCTTGAAGATAAAGGCGTGGGAACATTGCTCTATCGTGGCAAGTGGAACTTGTTCGACCAGATTGTAGTCTCCCGTCCTTTGCTGAAAGCCAAGAAAGGTTTGAAGTACGATCATAATGAAGTCTTTATCCGTGAATACCTTTTTCAGCAGGATGGCAAGTATAAAGGTTCTCCCTTGCGCACGCATGGCGGACGTGTTTGGTTGAATGGCTACAGCGACCATTTGCCCACTATCATTTATTTGAAAAAGTAATATATAATAATGTGTAAACGAAGACCGGGAAGCTAAACTTGCTTTCCGGTTTTTTTGTTATCTATATAAAGGTATGCAGAAGAGGCTGATAAAGGCTACAGATGAAAAGAGTTTGTAATATAGAGATTACAATATTCTGTTAAAATCATCCAATAGCTTTAAAATAGAATTGTTTCAATGGGGATAATGCGATAATTTATTCCCAACCTGTTCTTCCATTTGAAGGATAATGCTTACTTTTGCGTAGAATTTTTATTCACTAACAATAAACTTTAAACAAAATGATTAATTACAAAGATTTAGGGCTCGTAAACACAAGAGAAATGTTTGCGAAAGCTATTAAAGGTGGATATGCTATCCCGGCTTTCAACTTTAATAATATGGAACAGTTGCAGGCTATTGTAAAGGCTGCTGTTGAAACCAAATCTCCGGTAATCCTCCAAGTATCTAAAGGTGCCCGTCAATATGCTAACCAGACATTGTTGCGTTACATGGCAGAAGGTGCTGTAGAATATGCAAAGGAACTGGGTTGCAAACACCCTGAAATCGTTCTTCACCTCGACCACGGAGATACATTCGAAACTTGCAAGTCTTGTATCGATATGGGCTTCTCTTCAGTTATGATCGACGGTTCTCACCTGCCTTACGAAGAAAACGTTGCTTTGACGAAAAAGGTAGTTGACTACGCTCATCAATTTGATGTAACTGTAGAAGGCGAACTTGGTGTATTGGCTGGTGTAGAAGACGAAGTTTCTGCTGAACATCATACTTATACTGACCCTGAAGAAGTAATCGACTTTGCTACTCGCACAGGTTGTGACTCTTTGGCTATTTCTATCGGTACTTCTCACGGTGCATACAAGTTCAAACCCGAACAATGCCACGTAGATCCGAAGACTGGTCGTTTGGTACCTCCTCCTTTGGCATTCGAAGTATTGGACGCTGTAATGGAGAAACTTCCGGGATTCCCCATCGTACTGCACGGATCTTCTTCAGTTCCTCAGGAAGAAGTTGAAACTATCAACAAGTTTGGTGGCAAGCTGGAAGCTGCTATCGGTATTCCTGAAGAAGAACTGCGTAAGGCTGCTAAGTCTGCAGTTTGCAAGATCAACATCGACTCAGACTCTCGTCTGGCTATGACTGCTGCTATCCGTAAGGTATTCGCAGAAAAACCGGCTGAGTTTGACCCGCGTAAGTATCTTGGCCCGGCTCGTGACAACATGGAAAAGATGTACATGCATAAGATCATCAACGTGCTTGGTTCAGACGGTAAATTGGCTGAATAATCCACGGGATTTTAGACTGATATAGAAGGCTGCTCTTGAAAAAGGGCAGCCTTTTTTTATGGTCAGTAGTCAAGCCGGTTTTCATTTCCTCAGAACAATTTTATAGAGTGCTATGAGGTTGAAGTATGGCTTTAAGTCCGTTCATGCGAAAGATTCTCTATTCGCGATGTGATTTCTTCTTTTTCACCTTCAAGCAATCGACATGGCATTATTTGAAGCCCGGCATCCTTAGCCATAAGGTAATGTCAATATTTCAGTTTAATGGTGATAAACTGGAAATCTTGAAGATATTTGCTCCGGGTATCTTTGCTCGGAGAATAATGACGAGATAATCAATGTACTTGATTTACATTTATAGTGAAGAGATGGATAGAGGATTTTAGATATAAATCGATAAGTAATAATTCTAGTCAATTGTAAGCACCCCATTAATAACTGTAATCAGTGTTTTTAAAGAATAATAGCTACGTTTTTTAAGAATGTTCTCTGCATTTATTAACAGCGCAAAAACAGGTAATTAGACCTGAATTGAATATATGTCAACAAAAAAGGCAGTAATCCTTGCGAGGAAATACTGCCTTTTTATCTTTTATACTCGTTATTATTTGGAGTATAAGTTTTCTGAATTCGCTATAATCAGTTCAGATGGTTTGGGAATAAGCTATCAGTAATTATATGTTTGATATCCGGTTTTGCTGAAAGCATTGTCATATTTGTTCGCTTAATAATACTTTGCTGTAAGGATATTGTGGTGTTATTCAGAATAAAACGTGCCGGAAAATGCATTCCAGTAAGTTCCGAGAAAAGAAAAGATAAGATAAGTTTTTCCATTAGCTAAAGTTTTAGGTGTATGTTAGAGTTCTATTCTTAAACTTCTACAAAGATACTACATCAGAAAGGTGAAGTCAAGTGTTTCAGCCTTCATTTTAAATCGTTTTTCTATTTATGATGCTAATCTTTTGATTAATAGTATTTTTCAATTCCGCCAAATCCTGCTATTGTTTTATTGTCTTTCGTTTTGCTAATGAAGTTGTTTAGACGCTTCTCAAATTCTTCAGGACGTTTTCTTGCGGCTTCGATGTATGCTATTCGGATTCGCTTATATGCTTCGGAAAATGGTTGATAGTTTTTCCATACCGTTTCATCTTCTTTCAATTTATCAATTATGTCATTGGGAAAAATGAAAGGCTCAGATAAAATGCTTCGCGTTTTATCTTCAAATTTAGGGTGTATCATTTTATTTTCCAATAGCCATTTAAGTCTTTCTTTGTTGGCTTGTGAGTAAGTACTTTTAGGATTTCTGGGTGTGAAACGCTGAATTTTATGATCTTTGTCAAGTGGTCTTGTTGTGCTGTCAATCCAATCGAAGCAAAGGGCTTCTTCAACAGCATCATTGTATAAAATACCTTTTTTACCTGATGACTTATAGGGAAATACAAACCATATTTCACAGGAGGTTTCAAAGTTGTCCATTAACCACTTTCTCCAATCTTCTCGATTTTCAAAATACTTTATTTTATTTTCTGTAGTCATAACAGGTATTCAAATTGATTATTTTATAGCTTTACTTTCGTGATAATGAAGCATTTTGTTAATTTACTTTTTGCCTCAGCAATTTCTGTATGTAGCGCAATTACTATTTTCCACGATATTAATATGCAGGCTTCGATAGTTTAACGGTTTATTACAGCTGCCAAAAATACTAAATCTTTGAGAAAGGCCTCCAATTATCTCTTAAAACCTTTACCCTGATTTGATTGAACTTAGCCAAAGGCTTGATATGAATCTTATTTATGCTTATGAGGCTACTAATTCATATTTAAAGCTACCGGAGCAGATGATATCATATATTTGTTGAGTTGTCTTATGCAGTATTTTACAATTTCTTGCATTTCTTAAAAGGTGAGACTGCTTACACACTAAAAAACTAAAATATGAAAAACAAGTTATCCGTTTTACTGGCACTACTTTTTTTGCTTTGTACGGCAATGTGCTGCGAGGAATTTGAAGAATACATTCCCTGTCAGGTGACCTTAACCGGAATAGGTAAGGTGGAACACTTGGATAATGCCGGAAGCGTGCCTGTTGCTCCGGTGGGTGGAGTGGTATCTCGCCAGGCATATATGTTGCGGATACCTTTGGACTTTGAATATGAGAAAGAGACTGTAGAGGGAACATATTATGAATACATCCTGACTGATACCATCGCCAATATACAGATTATCTCACTTACCGCTTATGATGAATCCCATCCTGCCGGTACGGATGTGAACGAACTTTTCATGGACTATCCTTTGCGTCAGGAGGACCAGTTGACAGATTATAAATACGGTTATATGTATGGGACTGTTTTTTATAAGATACCCCGTACACTTCCTCAAGCCGGAGTGCATCGGTTTAAAGTCGTAGTGACGACCCGCAAAGGGGAAGAGTTTACCAAAGAAACGGATGAGATCACCATGCAATAAATGAAGAGTCAATGAGAAAGCTATTTATCACTTTGCTGGCAGTGGGACTGCTGAGCATTATGGGCGGACAGGCACAAAATAGAAATTCACGTCATCAGCTTGACTTAACCACCGGAGTATCTTGTCATTTTCAGAGTGGAGAATCCTGGATTTCTTCTTCTCCTGTTCCCGTCATGAGCTTTGCTTATACTTTCTATGTATTTCCACACTGGGGAATCTTTTCTTCTATGAGTGTGGCCCCCCTCATCAGAGAAGGAAATGGGGATAAGTTGAGAAGACCTTATAAAAATGACCATTTTGTAAAGGATGCGTATGATTTTGATGATGAAATGGGTTTGTCTATGGCCTTTGGCATTGCCTATCGGCTGAATAAACCGGTATGGTATGTACAGTTGCGCTTGGGATATTACCTGGTTGATGCAGAGGAACATTCTTCTCATTTTTATGTGAAAGAAAAGAATTCCAATGTAGTACGTTGGATTAATTATGATCAGTCATTCTCCATAGAACCCGGCGGTTTTATGAGTGCTATTCAGACTTCGGCTATGTTGTCGAGGCGTATCTGGCGCAAACTCCATTTTTCGGTGGAGGCCAAATATATCTTCCTCCCTGAACGGGCTACGCAGACTTTTGAAAAGAGAAACCTGCTGACAGGAGAGATTGAGGATAGCTACTCGAAACGTGTACGTGTGCACTATCTGGAGATGGCATGCGGAATTAGCTGGCATTTATAATCTTTATACCATATCGTCTCCCGTCTTCACCACAGCCACTTTCAGAGTCTTATGGAAAGGGATGAAAGCGGAAACCACTGCGATAACCAATGCGGCAATCAGCAGATAGCCGATTACAGTCTTGATGCCCAGTAGCAGGCTCTGTTGCTGAAGCGTGGAATAAAAGTTATTGGCGGCTAACTGGCTGGCTTCATCGTATCCGTGTCCCTGTGCCAAGGCACTGTTCATGGCTTGCGCATAGCGGGAGGAAGCCAGTGGATTGGTGAGCGTCATGTGCTCCGAAAGGGTGTTCATCCCCTTAATTTGTAAGTAATAGAGCAGGTTACTGAAAAAAGAAGCGGATATTGCCGGAGCCAGTACAGAGCGGAGGGATATCAGAAAGAAAGCGTTAGACAGCATGAGCTTAGGATCCAAATCTTCTACTACATATACACCGAAGGCTATGAAAAGAGTCATCATCCCCAGTCCGCGGAGGAAAACCGGAAAGTAAAGCATCTCGTAAGTGGAGTAGGGCGTGATGCCGAAGTAGAGGATGACCAGATAGATGACGTAGCAGAACATTCCTCCGGAAATGAGATAGCGGAACCGCCATCGCTGCCATCTGAACCACCAGAAACAGATGATGGCTCCCACAATGAATCCCGGTATAAGCATCAGACTGAGCGAATTGGCATGCACGCTGTCTACGCGGATAATGCTGTTCAGGTAATTGGTAATCAGGGAACTGCTGGCACTGAAAAACATGACCAGTACCATGAAAGTGTATCCGATGATGGATTTATGGTGATGGAGTGGTTTCAGGCTGACGTATGGCTTCTCCTGTGTCCGTTGCCGATGGACGAAAAGGTAAATCAGTATGGGGATGGCAATCGTATAAATCCGTATTTTGGGAGAGGAGAACCAATCTAATGTCTTTCCGTAGGTAAATATGTAAATGCTGAAAAGCAATGCAGCAGCTATGATAAACATGCTTCTTCCGTCGATTTCTTTGTAAGGGATGCGCATGGGGCGCTTGGCATACCGGAAAAACAACAGGATAAAGATAATGGCAATCAGCATCAGTAGGATTGTAAAGTAATACATGTACTGCCACTGATAGTAATAGGCCAATTGTGCCGTCAGTGCCATGGATATTTGTCCGCCGGAAAATACGATGGGGTAGAAGTAGGCGTAGAACTCGCTACGCACATTCTTCGGACTGAAGAACGGGCGTACCTGAATAATAAACTCCAACATAATGAAAGCTTTCAGGAAGCCGATGAAGAAGCTGCATATAATGGTGATGTCCATATTGCCAACCTGGGCGCAGATGTAGCTGAGAAAGATTTGTAGGATCAGGTCGGTAAGCAGCATCGTTTTTGGAGTGGCGATCGCACGAATCTTAGGAATGATGGGATAAGCTACTGCCATACCTGCCGCTGCCGCATAATACCCCATTGTGATGTCTTCGCTGAGTATTCCGAGGGTACTGCTGACTTCCAGCATGCTTCCCGTATAGGTTCCGTTGAGCATAATGATAGGGAACATCACCACGAACATAGTGACGATACCCAGCCATTGCGGTACCCAGGGACGGAGTGGAAGGTTCAGTTTTACCATCAGTGGACTTCCTTATTTTCTCAGTGCTTCGGTTTCTACCATCATGCCTGCGCGGAGGCTTTTCATCTCTTCGGGAGTGGCGTCGTCCAGCTCGATGCGAACGGGAATGCGTTGCTGCACTTTGACGAAGTTGCCGGCGGAGTTATCAGTCGGAACCAGGGCGTACTTGGAACCGGTTGCTTCGGATATGGCGGTAACAGTGCCGTGAAAGATATGTTCGCGGAAAGCATCGACCTTGATGCGTACTTTCTGTCCGATGTAGATGTGGGAAATCTGCGTTTCTTTGTAGTTGGCAGTGATCCATTTGTCGTTGCCCCGTACAAGATAGGAGATGGTTTGCCCGGCTTGTACGAATTGTCCCGGTTCGAGGGTGCGGCGCCCCATATATCCGTCGTAAGGAGCGGTGACTATCGTATAAGAGAGATTCAATTTTGCCATATCCAGATCCGCTTCTTTGCGAAGGATATTCGCTTCGATGCCGGTGGATTTTTTACTTGTTTCGGAGTATTGGGATTTTGCCGCTTCCTTTTGTTGCAGCAAGGCTTGATAGCGTGCTTGGGTTGCTTCGTAGGTCGTTTTTACCTGTTCATATTGTTGCTGGCTGACGGATTCTTCGGCAAGCAGGTTGGCATAGCGGCGATAATCCTGTTCCTGCTGCCAGAGCTTGGCCTTGGTTTCTGCAATGTTGGCTTCCTGAATGGCTACATTTACTTGCGAGGTCTGAATGCCGGAACTTAATACATCTTTTGCACCTTTCGCATCCATCAGGGCAGCTTCCGCATCCTTTACTTTGATGAGGTATTCCCGGTTGTCAAGAATGAGAAGGGTGTCTCCGGCATGCACAGGCTGGTGCTCCGTGAAGCGGACTTCCTTGATATAACCCGAAGCGCGGATATTGAGCGGAGCTATATACTGGTCTACTACGGCATCATTGGTGATTTCGTAATGGACGTATTTCCAGAAGTAATTGATTGTCCATGAAATTCCCGCCAATGCAAGGAGGATACATACCGTATTGAGGGTGATATTCCTTATTCTTAATCTCTTCAGTTGCTTATGTTTCTTTTGTAATTCGGACATAGATTACAATTGTAAATTAAAAATTAATAATTAAAAATTAAAGCATGCCGCAGGTTCGCTGTAATTCATAGTAAGTGTAAATGGCCTGCGTACGGGCAACGGTCAGTTGCAGTTCAGCATCCAGTCGCACGCTGCTTGCATCCAGCAGGTCGGTGAGAATGGAAAGCTGGTTTAGGTAGCGGTTTTGCACAATCCGGTAGTTTTCTTCTGCCTGTCTGACAGAGAGCTTCAGGGCTTCTATGCGGTTCAGGGCCTCTTTATGGCGGGTGTAGGCAGTTCGGATCTGAATACGGACGTTCTGCATCAGGAGTGCTTCGGCATACTTTTGAAGTTGTACCGTCTGCCGGGCTTCGTGCATCTTGTGCTTATTCTGATAAAGAGACGACAGGTTGTATGAGAGGCTGAGGCCGATGTTCCAGTTGTTGTTGTACATGTCAGCCAGCGTAGTGCTGAGTGGGCGTGCAAGGGTGTTGCCCGCATGCAGTGACAGGCTGGGAAGGTAGTTTGCTTTAGTCAGCCGGATATCGTTTTCTGCCAGCAGGGTTTGTTGGCGGACAATCTGCATGCCCGGATAGTTGTTGTAGGCTAATTGTACATACGTATCATAATCAGACACACTGACGGCGGTATACAGTAAAGTGGTGTCCGGTGCTATCAGTTGTGATTCGTCCAGTCCCAGCAGAATATCGAGTTGTTGCGAAGCTATGGCGATGCTGTTGTCAGCTTCCTGATAGGCCAGACGGTCGTTGGTCAGTTGCAGTTCACTGCGGATTTCATCATTGCGGGTGACTATACCTTCTTTTTTCATCCGGCGGATATCTTTCAGTCGGTGTTCGGACTCTTCGATGTTGCGTGCCAGCACTTCCCGTTGCTTGTAGTAACTGAAAAGCGTCATGTACTGTTGCAGCAGTACCAGCTTGATTCCGGCTTCGTTGTCGGCACTGGTTAGGGCGGCTATTTGCTCTTTAAGTTCGGCCTGATGTATTTTGGCTTGTATCCTTCCTCCCTGGTAGAGGGGTTGCGTCAGGTTGATGTTATAGTTTTGTGACCAGTCCGGCGTTTCGGGGCGCACGGGATGTGAAAGTCCCCGCTGAAAGATGACGGGCTGGCCTATGATTCCGGCGCTGGCACCTACTTGGATATCAGGCAATCGGTCTGTGTATGCAGACTTCTTTTGGTCGTTATAAATAACCTCTTGTAGTTTGCTCTTTTTAAGTTGAAGACTGTTTTCTGTACCCAGACGGAAAAGTTCGTCTACGGATAATAGATGAGTATTCTCCTGAGCGGTTAGCCACAACGGAGCTACAGCAAGTATGTGAATGAGCAAGAGGCGAAGAAAATTAGAACTGGTTGAATATCTCATAGAGTGTCTCTAGTTGATTGGAACATGCGTTTAGGTTCTCTATTCCCATCAGTTGGCCCGTCTGGGTATAAAAATCCTTGATGAGCGGGCGTACACGGTCGGATATCTCTTCTCCTGCGGGAGTGAGGTACACAAGTCGGTTACGGCGGTCGTTAGGGTCTTCCTGGCGCATGATCCAGCCTTTCTTTTCGAGGTTTGCCATCAGATTAGTCATGCAAGCTTTGTCTTTGGCTGTCTTTTCGGCTAATGCCTGCTGGCTGATTCCTTGTTCCTGCCACAGGGAACTCAGTACTTGTAACATTTCAAAGGTGATATCTATGTTATTGCGTTTCAAAACGCGTTGCAGAGCTTGGCGGAATGCCATGCGGGTTCTTAGCATTTGCTGGATAAGCCCGCGGGATGAATTGTAATTCTCCATTGCTACGTTGCTTTTTATTTTTCGGGCGCAAAGGTAGAGCTTTTTATTGGAATTAGTCAAATGTTTGACTAATATTTGTGAGGGGAGGTTTGGAAGAAAGATTAGAGAATATACTTTTATGAATAAAGAAAGGGCATAGAAAGCTTATTTCTATACCCTTCTGTTATAATTAAAATACGATTTATAATTCGATAACCAATGACTCTCTTGGTCCCATTGTCAGCGATTCACCGAATGCAACTGTCTTTCCACTAAGAATATCTTTTCCTTGTTTGGAATCTTTCAATATTTCTTTGTAGAATTTCAAAGGAACAGTAGTTTCAGCATCTGTACCATTCAACATTACGAATACGGTTTTACCTTCGTGCTGGCGGGCATACGCGTAAACACCATTCTGAACCATGAATTGCACCATGCTACCTTTGGCGATAACATCGTTTCCTTTACGCCAGTTCAATAAGGTCTTGTAGAAGTTATAACATTCGTTTTGTATCTTGCTGCGTCCTGCGACTGTCAGTGCAGTTTCTGTATCGCCAGTCCATCCACCGGGGAAGTCTTTACGAACGTATCCGTCACTCTTGCTCTTTACGCCGTTCATCATGATTTCCGTACCATAGTAGAGTTGCGGAATACGGCGGGTGGTAAGTAGCAGGGTAGAAGCTTGTTTCAGCATTGGCAGATTGTCGCCTTCACCCAGGAAGCGGTCAGTATCATGGTTTTCGATAAACGCCAGTACGGAAGCCGGGTTGGGGTAGAGGAAGTCGTATACGAAGTTATTGTATACGCGATCCAGACCTTTGAACCATGTTTCGGTCTGCTCGTTCTTGGCAGTATTGATTTTATCGAAGAAGCTGAAGTCCATAACGGTTTTCAGGTTACTGTTCTTCGGGGCAGAGAGTTTGGAATCCATTTGCCACCAGGCTGTATAAGCCGGTTCGGTAACCCAGGTTTCGCCTACGGTGTTATAGTTGGGGTATTCTTCGTTCAGCTCTTTCATCCAGTTGCTCATGGCGTCATAGTCGGCATACGGATAAGTGTCCATGCGGATACCGTCGATATTGGCGTACTCAATCCACCAGAAGCTATTCTGTACCAGGTAGCGATATACGTGCGGGTTCTTTTGGTTAAGGTCCGGCATAGCAGTAACAAACCAACCGTCGTTCATCTGGTCGAAGTCGTATTGTGAAGTATAAGGATCAACGTGCGGAGTCAGTTTGAAAGAAGTCTGCACGAAGTTCTTTTCATGATCGGGATTGTTGAACCAGTCTTTAGACGGCATATCTTTAATCCATGGATGTTCTACGCCGCAGTGGTTGAAGATCATATCCATTACAATCTTGATGCCGCGGTCGTGGCATTTGGATATCAGTTGCTGATACTCTTCGTTGGTGCCGAAACGCGGATCAACTTTATAGTAATCGGTAGTAGCATAGCCGTGGTACGAACCGCCGGTCATGTTGTTTTCCAGTACCGGAGTGAACCAAAGAGCGGTTATACCCAGGTCGGAGAAGTAATCCAGATTTTGCTCGATACCTGCAAGGTCACCACCATGGCGGGCGTTCGGATCATTGCGGTCTACTTTGTATTCGGCCATGCCGGGAATTTGGTCATTGTCCGGATTACCGTTTGCAAAGCGGTCGGGCATCAACAGGTAGAGGGCGTCGGAAGCATCAAAACCTTTGTGTTCACAGCTTTTCTTGCCGCGTGCTTTCAGTTCATACTCTTTGACGATTTTCTTTTTGCCTTGTGCAAAAGTGAGAGCTACTTTACCGGGTTTCACATCTTTCTCCAGTCTCAGGTAGACAATCAGGTAGTTCGGGCTTTCCAGCTTGACAGTGCTGCTCAAAGAAACGCCGGGATAGTTGACAGTAACGGAAGAGTTACCGATGTCTTCACCGTAGACCATAAGTTGGAGTTCGGGATTTTGCATTCCGGCGTACCAAAACGGAGGGTCGATTTTGTTTACGTTCATAGCTGCATACGTACTAAGGGAAAGTAAAAACGTTCCCAGGATAAGGAATAATTTTTTCATGATATTAGCTTTTCGTTATTATATCCGTATTTTGGTGCTAATATAAGCAAATAGCGGAGAAAGCTGCCGCTACTCCGCTATTATATACTTTATAATGTTATGCAAACGTTTTCACTTCTTTACTGTGTCTCTGGAAGTTTCTGTCTTTTTCGTATTTGTTGGTACTGCAATCACTTTCCCCTGAAAGAAGTCATCCACTTTCTTTTTCTCGCGAAGATCTTTCAGCCAAGTTTCGGCCGCACCATAATAAGTACTTAATCCTAATATTACATTTCCTTTATCATCTGTTTCGGGTTGCTCACTGCTGTTTTTGGGACGCGTTTTAAGGAAAGCCTCCAGACAACGTTCTGTATTCTTTTTATCTTTCAACTGATATTGGTAAACATATGCCATGTCATACAAGAGCTTATGATTTTCTATATCATATTTATCATATCTGTCTTGCATCGTTTTGATTTGCTCTTTAGGCATTAGTGCCATTTTATAACAGTCTGTGAGGCCGACATAGAGGCGTACCATAGCACTATCGGGTGGGGTAGCATATGCCACAGCTTCTTCCAGATATGCAACTCCTTGATCCTTCCATGACGTTTTGGAACAGGAGCGTCCTAAATAATATAGCAGATTCACATTACGCTTATCATATTGGCGAGCTACTTCCAGTATATCATGTGCTTCATAAAACTTTTCTACTGCGTAGTAACTGACTCCTAAATAATAACAGGTGGTAAATGTACTGTCCCCTAGGCTTAGTAACTGTTCGTATCTCTGTATTGCGGTCTGATAATCTTTCATCAGGCAGTATGCCAATGCATTTTGTTGATTGACAACAACGTTTGTACTGTCTATCTGGCGGTATTTTTCAGTAGCTTCTATAGCATAATTATAAAATGCTCCTTCGATGTGCAGTCTTGCTGCTTTGGCAGCAGCCAGAAAGTCGTTGGGATATTTTTCCTGTATGTTTTCATAGCATCCCAATGCTGCTAAAATATCATCTACCCCTTCAAAACTTTGAGCTTGTAGATGTAATGCAACAGCCGAGCTATCTGTTTCTGTAAGTAGACTGCTCTCTCCCAATGCTTCATCGAATTTCCGCTGATTCAGTAATAGAGTAATGTATTGGATACGGGCATATTTATTATCCGGATTCAGGTCCACTGCCTTTTGATAATATTTTAATGCCTGTTTGTTTTTTAATAATGACTTGCAGCACTCTGCTGCTTCAATATAAGCTCGTGGATTCAGAGAATCTTGCATCACGACTTCTTCATATACTTGAAGCGCTTCCCTGTTGTTGCCAAGACTTTTCAGCGCTTTCCCTTTTTGATAGAGTAGGGGAACAGTCGGCGTCTCCTTATCAATGAGCGTCAGTGCCGTCTCATAATCATAGTTTGCCATTGCTTCCTGAATAGGGTTGGTATTTTGTGCCATCAGCAATGAAGAGGCACTGAAAAAGAGTAGAATAAAGAGTTTCCGCATAGTCTTTTTATCTTTAAAGTATTGCTTAATTGGCTGCAAGTTACTAAAAAGATTTACTTTACGAAATATTCGTAGCTTCTTTTAGATAGATTAACGAATAAAAATAGCGCCCCTTCAACCGAAGGAGCGCTAAAATATACCGGATGTTTTGAATGGTAAAGATACCACTCAACGCACATATCTTTTACATCAAGAATCCCAGCAAGATACCGGCAGCTACTGCTGAACCGATTACGCCTGCAACGTTCGGACCCATGGCGTGCATCAGCAGGTAGTTAGTCGGATCGTATTCCAAACCTACTATCTGAGAGATACGTGCCGAGTCGGGAACGGCAGATACACCTGCATTACCGATCAACGGGTTAATCTTATTATCTTTCTTCAGGAAGAGGTTGAATATTTTCACGAAGAGCACACCTGAAGCGGTAGCGATCACGAATGACAATGCACCCAGACCGAAGATCTTGATAGAATCAAGGGTCAGGAACTCAGAAGCCTGAGTAGAAGCACCTACTGTCAAACCTAACAGGATCGTAATTGTATCAATCAGCGGACCACGTGCCGTTTCAGCCAAACGACGGGTTACTCCACTTTCTTTCAACAGGTTACCGAAGAACAGCATACCCAACAAAGGCAGACCGGACGGAACAAGGAAACAAGTCAGCAACAAACCGATAATCGGGAAGATTACTTTCTCCGTGTGAGAAACTACGCGCGGCGGTTTCATACGGATCAAGCGTTCGTGCTTGTTGGTCAACAGGCGCATGATAGGCGGCTGGATTACCGGTACCAACGCCATGTACGAATAGGCTGATACCGCAATCGCACCCATCAGGTTAGGGGCCAACTTGGATGAAAGGAAGATAGCCGTCGGACCGTCAGCACCACCAATGATACCGATTGCACCGGCTTGCATAGGATCGAAACCTATTTCCAAAGCAATCATGTAAGCACCGAAGATACCAAACTGGGCAGCTGCACCGATCAGTAACAACTTAGGGTTGGATATCAGAGACGAGAAGTCCGTCATAGCACCAATGCCCAGGAAGATGAGCGGCGGGTACCATCCGGAGGTCACTCCCTGATACAGGATGTTGAGCACAGAACCTTCTTCATAGATGCCGACTTTCAGCCCGGCTTCCATGTTAAAGGGGATATTACCGATCAGCATACCGAATCCGATAGGAATCAGCAGCATCGGCTCAAATTCCTTGGCTACCGCCAAGTATATGAAGAACAAACCTACCAGGATCATAACGACGTGGCCTACCGTTGCATTGGCAAAACCCGTGTACGTCCAGAAGTCGGCAAGGTTGTTTCCTAAAAATGTGATAAATTCTCCCATATTATTCAATAATTACAAGGTCATTACCTTCGAGAACGGAATCTCCTTTACTTACGTTGATCGCAGTGATTTTACCGTCTTTGTCGGCATTGATATTGTTCTCCATCTTCATAGCTTCGAGGATAATGATGGTTTGTCCTTTCTTCACTGTATCACCTACATTGACTTTGATGTCGAGGATAACACCCGGCAGCGGTGATTTAACACCTGATTTGCCAGTAGAAGGAGCGGCCGGCTTCACTACCGGAGTCGGAGCGGGGGCAGGAGTAGTAGGACGTACTACCGGTTTAACAACCACTTTCGGTGCCTTTTCCATTTCTACTTTGTAAGGGGTACCGTTCACTTCAACGTGAGCGATATTTTCATCGATATCTCCAATGGTAACTTTGTATGTATTACCGTTGATTTTATATTTATATTCTTTCATCGTTTTATCAATTTATAGGTGATTACTTTTTCAGAGGAGTTTCACGCAATGTGTAAATCTTCGAACTCCATGGTGAATAGCTGCGTTTTACACGGGTGATGGTAAGAACGGTGTCCTCCACATCGTGTACATCGCTTTGCATTTCGTGCATAGCCATAGCAATAGCAGCGAAAATTTCTCCCGGAGCTTCGCCCAGTTTCTTTTCTTTAGCTTCTTGCTTATCGGTGATACCCTTAGCCTTCATAGCATTACGTTTACTAAGATTAACAGATACTCTGCCGACAACTTTAAATGAAACATAGAGAAGAATCAAACCGAAGAATACAACACTCATGGCGGAGATGGACATACCGATACCGACACTGTCATGTTCTTCAAACTTCTCCATCTTGGCATTGCTGTCGATGGTTTTGTTGTTGGTACTCGGAGTTACGTATTTCTCTGCACTACCATCTTTCACTTCCCATTTTTCTGCTGCATCACTTACGCGGGCATAAGACTGGTTAGTCTGTAATGAGCCTGCCGGTATGACCACCTGATCCAGTAAATTGCGTCCCGAATCATACAAGCCAATCCAGTTGTTGGCATCCGGATTCAGCGTGAAGTTCGTGTGGAATGTACCACGTCTTGCTTCTCCATCGGCCCAGAATAATGAATGCTGACGAGGTTTTATCAAAGTCAGGACATCACCTTTAGGGATAAAGTAGCTGGCAGTATCACCCGGCTGGCTGCTGCATTTCAGATAGCAACCTGCGAGGTCGGCGCTGCCGTATGATCTGTTGAATATTTCAATCCATGCGCTGTGCAAGCCGTAGTCATCCTGGAAGTTGCTTTCATTGGTAATCAGCACTTCATTCAGCACCAGCTTATTGTTCGATTTCTTCTCTCCACAGGAAGAGCATACACCTAACATCAGCAGCAAGGTAAAGAATATTCCGATTTTTGTTTTATTCATAATCGTTCTTGTTTTTAGTGTTAAAAGCCTGATTACAAAGGAATATTACCATGCTTCTTAGCTGGGTTGGACAATTTCTTAGTCTGCAACTGTTGCAAAGCGCGGATAATGCGGAAACGTGTGTTACGCGGTTCAATCACATCATCGATGTAACCATACTTAGCTGCATTGTAAGGATTAGCAAACAGCTTGGTGTATTCAGCTTCTTTTTCTGCCAGGAATTGAGCAGGATTTTCCTGTTCCTTAGCTTCGCGGGCATACAATACCTCAACGGCACCGGCACCACCCATTACGGCGATTTCGGCAGTAGGCCATGCGTAGTTCATGTCACCGCGGAGTTGCTTACAGCTCATTACGATGTGTGAACCACCGTAAGACTTACGCAATGTTACTGTTACCTTAGGTACAGTAGCCTCACCGTAAGCATACAGCAACTTAGCGCCATGCAGAATTACACCATTGTATTCCTGGCCTGTTCCCGGAAGGAATCCCGGAACGTCTACCAATGAAACGATAGGAATATTGAAAGCATCGCAGAAACGAACGAAGCGGCCACCCTTACGAGATGCGTTGCTATCGAGCACACCTGCCAGATACTTCGGCTGGTTGGCAACGATACCTACGGACTGTCCGTTGAAACGTGCGAAACCGATAATGATATTCTTTGAGTAATCTTTCTGAACTTCGAGGAACTCACCGTTGTCAACAATAGCAGCAATTACTTCGTACATATCATACGGCTTGTTCGGGCTATCGGGGATGATTTCATTCAGAGAATCTTCCAAACGGTCGATAGGATCGGTGCAATCTACGTAAGGAGCTTCTTCCAGGTTGTTCTGGGGAATGTAGCTCAACAGCTTACGCAACAAAGCCAAACCTTCTTCTTCAGTCTTGGCAGTGAAGTGAGTTACACCTGATTTGGTAGAGTGAACACTTGCGCCACCCAGATTTTCCTGAGTTACGTCTTCACCCGTTACAGTCTTAACTACCTTCGGACCGGTAAGGAACATATAAGAAGTACCTTCCATCATCAACGTGAAGTCAGTCAGTGCAGGAGAGTAAACAGCACCACCGGCACAAGGACCGAAGATACCTGAAATCTGCGGGATAACACCTGATGCCAGGATATTGCGCTGGAAGATTTCAGCATAACCAGCCAAAGCGTTGATACCTTCCTGGATACGTGCACCACCCGAGTCGTTGATACCGATACAAGGAGCACCCATTTTCATAGCCTGATCCATAATCTTACAGATCTTCAGAGACATCGTTTCAGACAAAGAACCGGCAGAAACTGTAAAGTCCTGTGCGAACAGATAAACCAAACGACCGTCGATAGTACCACAACCGGTCACAACACCATCACCGGGATAGTGTTTCTTTTCCATACCGAAGTTGGTACATCTGTGCTCTACAAACATATCCATTTCTTCGAAACTACCTTCGTCGAGAAGCATGGCTATGCGCTCACGAGCTGTATATTTACCTTTCTCATGCTGTTTGGCAATCGCTTTTTCACCACCACCCAGACGTGCAGCTGCGCGGCGATCTATAAGCTCTTTAATCTTTTCAAGTTGATTACTCATTTTATTAAATATAATGGGTTAATACTATTTTTTTATTGTGAATTATGAATTACAAATGACGAACTGCCTGTAAAATAAGTAATTCGTCATTCCTAAATTCGTAATTAAAGCATATTATTCCGGCTTTTCGCAAAGTTCTGTCAATACGCCCAGTGTTGATTTCGGGTGTAAGAAAGCAATGTTCAGACCTTCAGCACCTTTGCGCGGAGCCTTGTCGATTAAGCGAACGCCTGCAGCTTCTACTTCAGCTAATGCGTTTGCTACACCATCCTCGATAGCAAATGCCACGTGATGAACGCCTGCACCTTTGTTTTCGATGAACTTAGCAATAGTACTTTCGGGAGAGGTCGGTTCGAGAAGTTCGATTTTAGTGTCACCAACTTTCAGGAAAGCGGTTTTTACTTTCTGGTCTTCTACAGTTTCGATGTTGTAGCACTTCAGACCTAATACGTTCTCGTAATACGGCAGGGCTTCTTCAATGCTCTTAACAGCAATGCCCAGATGCTCAATGTGTGAAATCTTCATAACTATATTTATTAATGTTGGTATAATGTCTTAATCAAAGGCATAAAACAGCACAAAGAAAGAGATTTCTTCCTTAATAGAGAAATTTTTCGTCAATTAATTATTGGATATTTGAAGTTTAGAAAGGTTTTTTTAGACTTCTGTTCAGAAGTCGAGCAACAGGCGGACGTTAATCTGACGAGATGTCAGGTAATTGGGTACTGCAAACTGATTATTTCGGGTGTCTGTCACCCAATAATAGGAGTTGACGTTGCTGATATTTAGCAAATTGAAAATATCCACCCCCAACCAAAGGCTGCGGATGCCGCGCTGATTTTCGCGTTCACTACGGTCGATAATACAGCGGGACATACCTATATCCACACGTCGGTAAGGGGATGTACGGAACACGGCAGCCTCGCGTCCGCTATGTGGAGGGCCGAAGGGAAGACCTCCGGCAAGTGTACCTTTCAGGTTCATTTTCCACTTGCGGCTACCGGGAAAATAATCCGTAAAATAGAGCGAAAGACGGTAGCGCTGATCGGTGGGACGAGGGAGCCATTGTCCGTTTATTTTCTCTTCGGTTTTCATCAGAGAGAAGCTCAGCCAAGAGTCTGTTCCGGGAACAAATTCACCGAACAGTTTCATGTCGATACCGGTGGCGTAACCTTTGGAAAGGTTGCGTCCGTAATAACTAATCCGTACATTATCTATATTATAAGGTATGAGATTGCTCAATGCTTTGTAATACACTTCCATGGAGAAGCGGAACGGGCGGTCCATGGCACGGAAATTATAGTCGCCACCTGCCACGAAGTGCAGGGAGCGTTGCGAACGGATGTCACGGTTCAGAGATACGGTAGCTATCCCGTCCACCTGGGTGGTATCCCGGAATTCTTTATAGAACGGTGCCTGATAATAGACTCCGGCAGCTACTCTCAGGGTGAATTTCTCATTGAATGCCGGAATCAGAGCCAGGGAGGCACGCGGGCTGAAAATGAATTCTTTGTTCCAGTCCCAGTAACTGCCTCGTATGCCGGCGGTCAGGGTGAATAGCCCGGCGGTGGAGCGGAAGCGGTATGTATCTTGCAGGTAAAATCCGTATCGTTTGCTGTCCGTTTCGTTGCGCGAACGGAGGGTGTAGAAGAGTTCTGGTCCTTCGGAAGTTTGTGGCATGGAGTATCCGGCAGAGTCGCGCATTTCCCATTCGCGCATTCGGTCTTTGATGCGCTCCCGTTTGAACTCCGCACCCCATTGCAGGGAGTGGCTTTTCAGTCGGTGGCGGCCTGTGATGGAATAACTTTGCACCTCTGCGGTAAGGTAATTGCGGGCATGTTCCATGTAAGTTCCCACGCCGATGGTTTCGGAAGTTTCCTCTTCGTTGGTAGTGCCGTCTACTTGCGTTCCGCTGTCCAGGGAGTTCAGCCAGTATTGCCCGGTGATGTCGTACGTTTCCTGTTCTTTCGTGTGGAAGGCGGAAGCTTGCAGGGTCAGGCTGTTCTGTTCGTTCAGTCGGTAGGTGGCGTAGGCGGTTCCGAACAGGGTGCGGAATAAATCTTTCTCCTGTCCTTCAAAATAGACTTTAAACTCACGTACATTGCTGAGAGTGCCGAAGCGGGTGTAGCGGTCTTCCGGCTGGAAGTTATAGCGGTTTTCTGAAATATTGCCGATGACACCTACTTCCCAACGCTTCGAAGGTGTCCAGTTCAGATAAGTCTGATAGTCGATATAACGCGGGTCGTATTCTCCTTTTGTATCCAGCGTGCCGAGCAAATATTGGTTGGTTTTATAACGGATGCCGTTTGTCCAGGTTAGCTTCTTGGTGGTAATTCCTACGTATGCCGAGGCTCCCAACAGGCTGACGGAGGCACTTCCTTCCAGCCGTTCGGGTTTCTTGTAAGTGATGTCCAGCACGGATGACATTTTGTCCCCGTACTTGGCTTCATAGCCTCCCGTGGAGAAGCCGACGGATTGCACCATATCGGGATTGATGAAACTCAATCCTTCCTGTTGCCCGGAACGGATCAGCAAGGGACGGTATATTTCAATGCCGTTGACGTACACCATGTTCTCGTCGAAACTACCGCCGCGTACGTTGTATTGCGAGCTGAGCTCATTGTTGCTACTTACTCCGGCCTGCGTGGCTATCACGGCTTCTATGCTTCCGCCCGAAGCGTCGGGGGCCAGGCGGTTTTGTTTGGTTTCTATCTGTTGGATGGTTCCGGTTTGCCGGCGGCGCTCTGTTACGCTTACTTCGCCCAGTTCAAAGTTCATCGGGGGCAAGGTTATGTTCAGACTGATATTTCCCTGCGGGCGTACTAATTTTCGTTTGCGGGTTTGGTATCCCAGCATGGAGAAGATGACCGTTACGCTGTCCCGGCTTTCGAATTTCAGTGAATATCTCCCTTTCAGGTTGCTGACTGTGCCTATAGCCGTCCCTTCCAATCGTATTGTTGCCAATTCAATCGGATTACCATTTTCATCCGTAACCGTTCCGCCTATCTTGACTGTTTTTTGGGCAAGGGCGGGAGTGGAGAATAGTATTATAAGAGCTGTCAGTAACCAAAAATGTCTCATACCTTTTCTATAACGGAGAAACTTCCCGAAACGTATATCAGGAGGTAAAAAAGAGCTTTTAACTTTGCTTCTTTATTTTTTATAGGTTCGTGTCACATATGTTACAACTCCAATCCGTGTTTCGTGCTATCTTTGCAGAAAAAATAGATTATGGAACAATTACATGCTCATGAAGTCCTTCACATGATGGAAGGCAACAGTTATTCGGAATCATCATTAAAAGAGGCAATCATCCAGAAATTCGGTGAGCATCAACATTTCTATACTTGCTCGGCAGAAGATATGGATGCGGATAAATTGATAGAGTTTCTGAAAGCGAAAGGTAAGTTTATGCCTGCTGACGATGGATTTACGGTGGATATAACGAAGGTTTGCAGCCATTGATGCTGATAACTTTAGTTCACCGTGGTATGAAATAGGTACGCGGACTACGCAGATAAAGCGGACCTATTTCATTATTACACCAGAAAGGACGGAAACCAGTCAACTTTCCCTCAAAATGGAAAAAAATAGAATCCGTCTCTCTTTTTGTAAAGTAATGGAAAAATCTTATATTCTCTGCTTACAGGAAGTTAAGAGTTTGTGAACAAGAAGTTAACTCCTTGTCGACAAACTCTTAACTTCTTGCTGACAGAAAACGGAATTCTTGTACTTTTCTGATAATCAATAATTAAGCATCGACTTTGAAGTGCCGTTTTGTAATTATAGTTGCCCATGTATTTTGCATGCCCCTTCCACTTTGCATGTCTTTTTACTTTACGCTTCTTTCTGCTTTACATACTCTTTAACTAGCTCTTACATAGTACTTTCTTTAGCTTCGGATGCTTTACTTTTGTGTGCCTACAGCTGTGGTTTATGTGCTTCACAATTGTGGGTATGCTGCTTCACTAATGTGAAGCTCCTGAACCACATATGTGGACATACTGAAATATCGTTTGTCAGTGGAAGAAATATAGGTTGTAAACAGAAGAAACATAGGCGGTTAGTGAAAGAAATGTAGGTCGGTTGACGCAAGATTGTGATGTACTGAACGGATAAAGGCGTATACCAAGCAAAAAAATGGCATACCCTCCATACTTTTCCTCATAAAACGGCATGAAAATAGCTGGTTACCAAACAGCCATTTTAAGCATCTTACATGATGTATTTGACAGATTATAAGTGATATATATTCATTTTACTTGGTGCAAGCAAATTTGCCTACACTTTATTTCTATTTGCTGCCACCACCGCTCTAACCCCGATGAACAAGGAGATACAAGACATGAGTGCAAGCGTGTAGGGAAAGGTGTGAATAAACTTTTTGTAACGGGGCTTTATGTATGCAACAAAAAAGATTTGAATACACATCTACAATAAAACAATTTGTACCTTTGTAGCCGAATACAATATTGAAACTATGGGAATTGTAATAGGAATAGACGTTGGTGGAAGTACTACAAAAATTGTTGGAATCAACGGAGAACAGATACAGTCACCGATGTTTATCACTGCGACTGATCCGGTTACTTCTTTGTTCGGGGCTTTCGGGAAGTATATTTATGATAACGGTATTCAGCTTTCGGATATAGAGCAAGTGATGCTGACAGGTGTGGGTAGTGCATTTGTAGATAGTCCGTTGTATGGTTTACCCACGGATAAGGTCGATGAGTTTATAGCCAATGGGTTGGGTGCACGTCATGCCACGGATATTGACCAGCTGATCGTGGTAAGCATGGGAACGGGCACTTCTTTCGTAAGAATCAACGGAGAAAAGATAGAGCATATTGGTGGTATGGCAATTGGCGGAGGTACTTTGCAGGGACTTTCCCGCTTGTTGCTGAAGACGCATGATTTCAGGCAGATTGCAGCAATTGCCGAGAAAGGCGACATTACCCGTGTAAACTTGCAGATTGGAGATATTTGCAATCGTCCTTTGCCGGATCTTCCGGTGCATGCCACTGCTTCGCTGTTCGGAAAAGCGGATAGTAACGCTTCGCAGGAAGATATTGCAAAAGGGATTATTTATATGGTGCTGCAAACGATAGGTGGTGCAGCTGTGTTGTCTGCGCTGAATGGTCCTATCAAAGATTTCGTCTTGATTGGTAATCTTACTAAATTTCCGCAGTGCCAGGAGGTTTTTCCGAATATGGAAAAGATATATGGGGTGCGCTTCCATATTCCGCCCTATGCGGAGTATAGGACGGCGATAGGGGCGGCACTGGCATATTTATCTAAGCATTAGCAGCCACTTCCATACAGGGATTACTTCTATTCTTGCATGATTATCCATTTGCAACACGCTCTCCTCATCGAAAGTAATAATGAGGAGTCGTCTGCAAGGTAATACTTTGGATAGTTTGATTAATGCATCCGTTTCACGCTCTTTGGTTTCCAAGTCTTTTATACTATATGATACTTGTATGGCCCATTGTTCTTCCGGAATATAGAAATCAACTTCCACTCCTTTATTATAAAAGAATACGGCGTCTTCTTTCCCAAACTGACGAATTAAATTGATGGCTACCAGATTTTCAAGCAGAGAAGTATTTCCGTCTATCAGAAATAAATTGAGTATTCCGTTGTCGGTGAAATAATATTTGCTATTGCTTTCTTTCTCTGCCAGTTTGGCTGCAATGTTATTGATGCGTTGGAGAAGCCAGGCTGACTCTGCGTATTCTACGTATTTTATGGCAGAAGTTGTACTGAGTTTGCTACCGGTAGTGGAAACTATATTTGCTATACGATTGAAAGATATGGGTTGTTTTACGCTTTCCGCCAGTTTCTTTATCATTATCTTCAGGCCGAAAGTGTTCGTTATGGCATTTCTGGCGGCAATATCTCCTAAATATATCTTTTGATATACACTGGTGAGATAGTTCCTTTTTGCTGCAAGAAGTGCACCTTCGGGGAAACCGCCATTATGAAAATAGTCAATAAATCGATTCATTACGGCGGCTCTGGATTCTGTGCTCAATAGAGACAGTTCGTCATAAGCCGTGTGGTGGACTTCCAGAAATTCCCGGAAACTGTATGGATAAACATTGATTGTGATGTATCTGCCTCCCAATGTTGTCTGTATGTCACTGCTAAGCATTTTGGCATTGCTTCCGGTGATGTATACTTTATATTTTTCATCTGCCAGGCGACGGGCAAATTTTTCCCAACCTTCTATATTTTGTATTTCGTCGAGGAATAGTATGGGCCTTTTACCGTACATTTCAAGGTGTGCTTCGATGATGAGGTTAAGGTCGGAAACTTGTAATCCATCTAAACGTTCATCTTCGAAATTGATATATAACATGTTGTCCCATTCAGTACCTTCGGCGAGCAACTGCTGAATACGTTGATAAATTAAGAAAGATTTTCCGGCGCGTCTTATACCTACAAGTACATAATTGCCAAAGTCTTCGAAATGAAAGTTTCTTTTGAAGACCTCATATCGCTGAACCTCTTTCTGGTTGTCCAGCATGACTGTTTTTAAGATTTGCTTATCCATATTGTTTCATCTGTTAGATAGAAATGATGGTGTTTTATCCAATTTATTGGATGAAACATCTGTCTTTTTATCCAATCGTTTGGACAAAGGTACTCAAAAACTTCTAAGAAGCTAACAGAACAGTCGAAAACTTATACTTCTCTCTCGACAAGAATGCTATCCTTGATCGTTTTTACCCGAATTGTATGTAAAATACCAAGAAATTTCAGATGGAACTTTTTGCTCTTCAAGAAAATACTCCTATCTTTGCGCCCGAATTTATGAGCTAATATAATGTCTCACTCAATTAATTATTAAACAACTTATTTTATTTAATGGAAAACTTAAAAAATGTAGCGCCTGTTGAAGACTTCAACTGGGATGCTTATGAAAATGGCGAAACCTTCGGTGGTGCCAGCCACGAAGAGTTGGAAAAGGCTTACGACAGTACGCTTAACAAAGTTAACGACCGTGAGGTAGTTGACGGAACTGTAATCGCGATGAACAAACGTGAAGTTGTTGTGAACATCGGTTACAAATCAGACGGTATCATTCCTCTGAATGAATTCCGCTACAATCCTGACTTGAAGATCGGTGATACTGTAGAAGTATACATCGAAAACCAGGAAGACAAAAAAGGACAGTTGGTTCTGTCTCACCGTAAAGCTCGCGCTACTCGCTCTTGGGATCGTGTGAATGCTGCTTTGGAAAACGAAGAAATTATCAAGGGTTACATCAAGTGCCGCACAAAGGGTGGTATGATTGTAGACGTATTCGGCATCGAAGCTTTCTTGCCGGGTTCTCAAATCGACGTGAAGCCTATCCGCGACTACGATGTATTCGTTGGCAAAACTATGGAATTCAAGGTTGTTAAGATCAACCAGGAATTCAAGAACGTGGTTGTTTCTCACAAGGCTCTTATCGAAGCTGAACTGGAACAACAGAAGAAAGAAATTATCGGTAAACTCGAAAAAGGACAAGTTCTTGAGGGTACCGTTAAGAATATCACATCTTATGGTGTATTCATCGACTTGGGTGGCGTAGACGGCTTGATTCACATCACTGACCTGTCTTGGGGCCGCGTAAGCGATCCGAAGGAAGTGGTTGAACTCGACCAGAAGCTCAACGTTGTTATCCTTGATTTCGACGATGAGAAGAAGCGTATCGCTCTCGGTCTGAAGCAACTCACTCCGCATCCTTGGGATGCTCTTAGCGCTGAACTGAAAGTGGGTGACAAGGTGAAGGGTAAAGTAGTGGTTATGGCTGACTACGGTGCATTCATCGAAATCGCTCCGGGCGTTGAAGGTTTGATCCACGTATCTGAAATGTCTTGGTCACAACACTTGCGTTCTGCACAAGACTTCATGAAGGTAGGTGACGAAGTGGAAGCAGTAGTTCTGACTCTGGACCGCGAAGAACGTAAGATGTCTTTGGGTATCAAACAACTGAAGCAAGATCCTTGGGAAACTATCGAAGAGAAGTATCCTGTAGGTTCTAAGCACACTGCTAAAGTTCGTAACTTCACTAACTTCGGTGTATTCGTTGAAATCGAAGAAGGTGTTGACGGCTTGATCCACATCTCTGACCTGTCTTGGACTAAGAAGGTTAAACATCCTTCTGAATTCACTCAGATCGGTGCAGACATCGAAGTTCAGGTACTGGAAATCGACAAAGAAAACCGTCGCTTGAGCCTTGGCCACAAGCAACTCGAAGAAAACCCCTGGGATGTATTCGAAACAGTATTCACTGTAGGTTCTGTACACGAAGGTACTATCATCGAAATGCTGGATAAGGGTGCTGTTGTTGCTCTGCCTTATGGCGTAGAAGGTTTCGCTACTCCGAAACACCTCGTTAAGGAAGATGGCTCTCAGGCTCAGATGGATGAGAAACTGTCATTCAAGGTTATCGAGTTCAACAAAGATGCTAAGCGTATCATCCTTTCTCACAGCCGTATCTTCGAAGATGCTGCAAAGGCAGAAGAAAGAGCTGAAAAGAAGGCTGCTGGTAAGAAGCCGGCTGGCAATAAGAGAGAAGACGCTCCGGCTATTCAAAACCAGGCTGCTTCTACTACTCTGGGTGACATCGACGCTCTGGCTGCTTTGAAAGAGCAAATGGAAGCTGGAAAGAAGTAATCACTTCTATAGATAGATAAAGATGAGAGGGCACTTACTTGAAAGTGTCCTCTCTTTTTTTTATATTTGGGTAGAATATTGGGGAATAAAGTGTGCTTTTTTATTTTATGATTATCTTTGCAGAATAGTGGTTGAATGTGGTGGCTCTGAATCCACCGTATTCTGAATGGTATAAATAATTTAATGTAGATTTACTATGCGAAACATTATTAAGAATTTGGGAAGCATTATGTTGCTGACCTGTTTGTCTCTCATCTTGCTGACCGGATGTAGTCGGAAGTCTCAACTGAAATTAGCAATAGAAATGGCTAATAAGCAGTGTCCTATGAGTATAGGAACGACAGGCGAAATATCGAGCATTACTTTTGATGGAACGGATGTGATATACAGTCTGTTGATGAATGAAGACTATCTGGACTTGGATGCCTTGGGGAAGAATACCGATGCAATGAAGTCTGCTGTAATGGTTATGTTCAAGAATCCGAAAGGGGAAATAAAGTCAATGCTGGAAATGGTAGTGGATACTAAATCCGGTATTAGATTAATATATAAAGGAAAGTCTACCGGCAAAGAAGTGGAATGTAGACTGGACACTGAAGAGCTGAAACGCATCTTGAATCAGAAGGGAACGGAAAAAGAGAGTGAGCGGCAGAAGTTGGAAGAACTGGTGAATGTTACCAATGTGTCATGTCCGATGACGATAGATGAGGCTACCATTCTTAATAAGTTAACGATAGAGGCGGATAAAGTAGTATACAATTATACGATTGATGAAGAAAAAGTAGCAATGGCTGCTTTAAAGAGTAATGAGGAGCAGATGAAACAGAATATAAAGGGGGCTTTGAATGTATCCGAACCTTCCTTAAAAATGTTCCTGGAAGCATGTGTGAAGGATAATAAAGGGATAGCATACCGATATGTAGGTGATACCTCTGGTGAAAATATAGAATACCTTTTTACTGTTGCTGAACTAAAAGAGCTTCTGTCCAAATAAATAAGGATTGTTCAGAATGTATTGCTAATGGAAAAGTTTGAATTACATATACTGGGCTGCGGTTCTGCGCTGCCTACTACCCGTCATTTTGCCACTTCGCAAGTGGTGAATGTGCGTGACAAACTTTATATGATAGACTGCGGAGAAGGATCGCAATTGCAATTCCGCAAGTCCCGACTGAAGTTTTCCCGCTTGAATCATATTTTTATTTCTCATCTGCATGGAGATCATTGCTTTGGTTTGTTGGGATTGATATCTACGCTCAATCTGCTGGGGCGTACGGCTGAGTTGCATATTCATTCACCGAAAGGATTGGAAACCTTATTGGCTCCGATGCTAAGTTTTTTTTGCCGGCAAATGACGTATAAGGTTCTTTTCCATGAGTTTGAGACGAAAGAACCCGGAATGATCTATGAAGACCGTTCTCTGACAGTGACTACCATTCCATTGCGTCATCGTATGCCTTGTTGCGGCTTTCTGTTTGCAGAGAAACAGCGGCCCAATCATATCATTCGGGAGATGGTCGACTTCTATGAAGTGCCGGTATACGAGTTGAATAGGATAAAGAATGGAGAAGACTATGTGACTCCGGAAGGCAAAACCATTTCCAATTCCTTACTGACACGTCCGTCTGATCTACCTCGTAGTTATGCCTATTGTTCGGATACCATCTATATGCCTGAGATTGCAGAACAGATAAAAGGAGTAGATTTGCTATTCCATGAGGCCACTTTTGCAAATGCAGACTTGCCTCGTGCCAAAGAAACTTTTCATACTACTGCTGCTCAGGCGGGAGAGATAGCCAAGGCGGCAGGAGCGAAGAAGTTGGTGATCGGGCATTTTTCTGCCCGCTATGAAGATGAGAATGTTTTGCTTAAAGAAGCTTCGGATGTTTTCCCCGAAACAGTGCTGGCTAAGGAAACGCTGTGTTTGGAGGTATAAATGATAATCACTAACAAATTATCATTTAACCGTCTGTTTTTTGTTTTATCGAACCGAATGCCGTATATTTGTACGGAATAATCTGAAAACATAGGCTTATAGATGAGAAAGTTACTCTACTGTTTTTTCTTTTTGTTGACTTTTTCGTCGCAGTCCGTGGCATGGGCGCAGGACGGTCGGAAGCAGGAAACGGCTCAGAAAGAGCAGCCGTCTTCTACTATTGTGCTGACTGTTTCGGCAGAAAACCGGGTACGTGTGCAGAATGCAGAACCCGGTTCCCAGATGGAAGTCTACAATATTGTAGGCGTGAAACTTACCACGATACGCATTGACTCTACGGATGTCACCGTTCAGGTGAATTTGCCTAAAGGTTATTACATCTTTAAGATTGGGAATGTCGTGCGGAAAGTGGTAATCAAATAAACGAAACGGAATAGATACTTATGAATCCTTCCTATAATGAACGCGAAGTGCTGGAGCTTCTACAAGATGAAAGTACACAAAAGCGAGGGTTTGAGTTGATTGTTGCGCAATATAGCGAACAATTATACTGGCAGATCCGTCGTATGGTGCTTTTGCATGAAGATGCCAATGACTTACTTCAGAACACGTTCATTAAGGCATGGACCAATATCGATTATTTCCGTGGAGATGCGAAGCTTTCTACCTGGCTCTATCGCATCGCTTTGAATGAATGTTTGACTTTCCTAAATAAACAACGCGCTGTAACTACTGTTTCTATCGATGATGAAGATGCTTCTGTACTTCAGAAGCTGGAAAGCGATCCCTATTTCTCCGGCGACCGGGCACAGAAGTCGCTGCAGAAAGCACTGCTTACACTGCCGGAAAAGCAACGTATGGTATTCAACTTAAAGTATTACCAGGAAATGAAATACGAGGAGATGTCCGACATCTTCGGTACATCTGTCGGTGCTCTGAAAGCCTCTTATCATCATGCCGTGAAAAAAATCGAGAAGTTTTTGGAGGGAGAGGTTTAAACCTTTACCCCAAAACATAGTCTAACCTAACAGAGAGGAAAAAAGCTTATGAAAGAAGAAGATAACATATTGAAGAAGGTAGGGAAGGAAAATGTTTTCCGGGTTCCTGACGGATACTTTGAGAATCTTACTTCAGAGGTGATGAGCCGGCTTCCCGAAAAGGAAACACCTGCAATTATTAAGAGAGAACCTACGAAGTGGGAGAGAATTAAGCCATGGGTATATATGACTGCCATGTTTGCCGGTGCAGCATTGATTATCCGCGTTGCTTCTACTGACCGTACACCTGTTAACAACCGGATGGCGATGGACGAACCTGAAACCGAAGTTGTTTCTGATGAATATATCAGTGCTGTGCTGGATAATTCCATGCTGGATGATTATTCGCTGTATGTCTATCTCACAGACGCCGGTGCAGAGTGATGTGAGTAACAACTTAACTGTATGAGAAGAAAATGAAAAAGCTGATTGTTTTGTTTATTGTGATGTGCAGTTTCATCCCCTTGTCATGGGCTATGGACGGATGTAATCAACATTTGTCTCCTGACGAATTCCGTGCCAAGCAGAAAGCGTATATCACTGAGAAAGCCGGATTGACTAAGGAAGAAGCCGCTAAATTCTTTCCTGTTTATTTTGAATTACAGGACCGCAAAAAGCAACTGAATGACGAAGCATGGAACTTACTTCGAAAAGGAAGGGATGAAAAGACGACCGAAGCGCAATATAATGAGATTTTAGAAGGCGTATATGATGCCCGTATTGCTACCAACCGTCTGGAGAAAACTTACTATGAGAAGTTTAAGAAGATACTTTCGAACAAAAAGATATATTTAGTACAGCGTGCTGAAATGCGTTTTAACCGTGAGTTGCTGAAGGGGATGCATCATAAAGGTGGAGAACCTCAAAAACCGCAAGGAAAGAAAAAATAAAATAGGCATAAAAGGGAAGAAGTTGACAAGGGGACAAGGGCCATGCGGTATGATAATGCAAGCCCCTTGTCCCCTTGTTCTTTTGTTAATTTACCCTTTTCCCCCTTGTCAACTTCTTTCCTTGTCAACTTCTCTCTCCAGCTTTTTAGCTTCGTTCCAGATGGCGTCCATCTCCTCCAGAGTCATATCATGCAGGTTTTTGCCTTCCTTGATGGTGTGCGCTTCCAGATAATTAAAGCGGTTGATAAACTTCTGGTTGGTGCGTTCTAATGCATTATCCGGATTGATCTTGTAGAGGCGTGCGGCATTGATAAGGCTGAATAGTACATCCCCGAATTCGGCTTCTGCCTTGTCCTTATCCATATTGGCCACTTCTGCCTGAAACTCCTGGATTTCCTCTTTTACCTTATCCCAGACTTGTTCCCGTTCTTCCCAGTCAAAGCCGACGTTGCGGGCTTTGTCCTGAATACGGTAAGCTTTGATGAGTGAAGGAAGGGCGGCAGGAACACCACTCAACACACTCTTGTTTCCACCTTTCTCTCTCAACTTCAGTTGTTCCCAGTTTTCGGAAACTTGTCCGGCAGTATCGGCTTTTACGTCACCGAACACATGGGGATGGCGGAAGATTAATTTCTCGCAAAGGTGATCGCATACATCTTTCATGTCAAAATCGCCTTTCTCGGAACCTATCTTTGCGTAGAAAGCTACGTGTAGCAAGACATCTCCCAGCTCTTTGCAGATATCATTTTTATCATCACGTATCAGGGCGTCACAAAGTTCATAAGTTTCTTCAATGGTGTTGGGACGCAGACTTTCGTTAGTCTGCTTGCGGTCCCAGGGACATTTCTCGCGGAGTTCGTCGAGTATGTCCAGGAAGCGTCCGAAGGCTTCCATCTGTTCTTTTCTTGTATGTAACATATCTTTATAGGGTTATTTATTGCAATGTGTATAATAGGATATAAGCAACCCGACTACTTCGGAGTAGTTCTTGCGACCACTTTGTATCTTGTTTCCTTTCAGGTACAGGTCGTATATCCAGTCTTGTATATCTCCGATGAGTGGACTGTATTTTTCCGTCCAGTATTCCTGATTACTTTTAGCCAGTTCAATGATTTCGGGGCGAATCCGGTTGAAGAGCTCTTTGTATTCTTCTTCATCCATCAGTCGGCGGGCATTGACAAGTACATGTCCCAGCACTGAAAAGTAACCGCAGAAACGGATACCTCGCGCTTGCGAACGGGTACAGACCTGATAAGCATAGAAGTTAGCTTCCGCTTCGCTGGAAATGCCCAATAAATGTGCCAGTTCATGCGCATACGTGGCAGGATACTGTGAAGGGAGCAGATCTCCATTCAAAGTAAATTCGCAGAAGAAAGGTCCCATGCTACCGGTGACGCCCACCATGGAAATCAGCGGAGTGAAAAGTATTGTCTTCACCCGTGGTGACTTATGGAAAGGATGATGTACACCCAGCGTATCACTGATCTGATTGTATCCGCGAACAGTTTCCCGGCGGATAAGGTCCTTATTGATGGTAGTTACATCTACATACGATCCATTCAGTTTGTCAACGTAATCATCAACGAAGTTCCGGAAGTTTTCGGGAGTGTATGCGGTATAAGGAATCTTTGTCCGTTGGTAGAAATTGGGCTGTGAATAATTAAGTCCCCAAGCCAGATAGAACCAGACGTATATCCATAACAGATATTCAATATCATTCAGCAAGATATGTTTCCACTTTTTCTTCTGAAAGCGGCGGGCATAGGCAGGGTAGAGGAGTACGCCCGCAATGCTGAGGGCTATGAATAAGTCGCCTATGGCAAAGGGAATGAGGCGGGAGAAAGACGAAAGAATATAAGCTATGACAGGATATACGCTGTGTGCATATATTTTTCCCATAGCCGGAATGAGCTGTGTGGCCCAGACTACTAACAAGAGTGTGCATAGCACGATATAACGAATCTTCAGCTTATATTTCATCGCAAATTTATTTGAAAGGCAAAAATATACATTTATTAAATGTCACGTAGGAAATTAGCTTTATATTTGCAAAAAAACTATTAATAAGCAACTTAAGTAACGACATTAGACACTGTAATTATGACTGATCAAAATGACATTGAACGCTATTGCCGTAATTGCGTTTCACGCGATTTCGTGAATGGCAGAGGACTGGTTTGCAAGCGTACCGGGGCTATTCCTGCATTTGTAGGTGAATGTGAAAGCTATCAGAAAGATGAAGAGCTGGAGAAAATGGCTCCCACTCCTAAGCCTGAAGATTATTCGGGATATGTAGACAGGGAGAAACTGTTGGCTGAGGAGAATTTACCGAAAGCTGTATTGTTTGGAGTGCTGGCATGCATTGCAGGTGCTGTGGCTTGGGCTTTGATCTCTATTTCTACCGGATACCAGATGGGATATATGGCCATTGGTGTCGGTTTCCTGGTAGGATTTGCGATGCGCCAAGGGAAAGGAATACGCCCTATATTCGGCATTATTGGTGCTGCTTTGGCGTTGATAAGCTGTGTGATGGGAGATTTCTTCTCTATCGTAGGTTTGGTGGCCAAAGAATATGAAGTCTCTTTTATGGACGTCCTTTTCGACGCCAGTTATGGTGAAGTGATGTCTGTGGTAATAGAAAATATGGCTTCCATGACAATCGTATTTTATGGAATTGCTCTTTATGAAGGTTATAAATTGTCGTTCTCTGCACAGAAAGCGCCGGAGGGTGGCAAGATTTGAATTTAATTTAGTAATTTTGCGCCCGTTATTCGCGATAAAATAAATTATATACAGATTTAAAAGATATGGAATTAGCAAGTAAGTACAACCCTGCTGACGTAGAGGGAAAGTGGTACCAGTATTGGTTGGACCACAAATTATTCAGTTCAAAACCCGATGGTCGTGAGCCTTACACCATCGTCATTCCGCCCCCTAACGTCACCGGCGTGCTCCACATGGGACACATGCTTAATAATACCATTCAAGATATTCTGGTACGCCGTGCCCGTATGGAAGGTAAAAATGCCTGCTGGGTACCGGGTACTGACCACGCTTCTATCGCTACGGAAGCGAAGGTAGTAAATAAGCTGGCTGCACAAGGTATCAAGAAGACGGATCTTACCCGTGACGAATTCCTGAAGCATGCCTGGGAGTGGACAGATGAACATGGTGGCATCATCCTGAAGCAGTTGCGTAAACTCGGTGCTTCCTGTGATTGGGACCGCACCGCTTTCACTATGGACGAAAAGCGTAGCGAAAGTGTATTGAAAGTATTTGTAGACCTCTACAATAAGGGACTGATTTACCGTGGTGTACGTATGGTAAACTGGGATCCGAAGGCTTTGACAGCCCTTTCTGATGAAGAAGTTATCTACAAGGAAGAGCATGGCAAACTGTATTATCTGCGCTATAAAGTGGAAGGTGATGCGGAAGGACGCTATGCTGTGGTAGCTACTACCCGTCCTGAAACGATCATGGGTGATACCGCTATGTGTATCAATCCGAACGACCCGAAGAACGAATGGCTGAAAGGTAAGAAAGTAATCGTTCCTTTGGTAAATCGTGTGATCCCGGTAATCGAAGATGATTATGTAGATATTGAGTTCGGTACAGGTTGCCTGAAAGTAACTCCTGCGCATGATGTGAACGACTATATGCTGGGTGAAAAGTATAACTTGCCAAGCATCGATATCTTCAACGATAATGGTACATTGAGCGAGGCTGCCGGTCTTTATATCGGTATGGATCGCTTTGATGTTCGTAAACAGATTGAGAAAGACCTGGATGCTGCGGGCCTGTTGGATAAGGTGGAAGCCTATACCAATAAGGTAGGCTATTCCGAGCGTACCAACGTAGTTATAGAGCCGAAGCTTTCTATGCAGTGGTTCCTCAAGATGCAGCATTTTGCAGATATGGCATTGCCTCCTGTAATGAATGACGAACTGAAATTCTACCCTGCCAAGTATAAGAATACCTATCGCTACTGGATGGAGAACATCAAGGACTGGTGTATCAGCCGTCAGTTGTGGTGGGGACATCGCATTCCGGCATACTTCCTTCCGGAAGGTGGATATGTGGTAGCAGCTACTGAAGAAGAAGCTCTGAAACTGGCAAAAGAGAAGACCGGCAATCCGGCCCTGACTATGGAAGACCTTCGTCAGGATGAAGACTGTCTGGATACTTGGTTCTCTTCCTGGTTGTGGCCCATCTCTTTGTTTGATGGTATCAATAATCCGGGTAATGAGGAAATCGATTATTACTATCCGACAAGTGACCTGGTAACCGGTCCGGATATCATTTTCTTCTGGGTAGCCCGCATGATTATGGCAGGTTATGAATATGAAGGAAAGATGCCGTTCAAGAATGTGTACTTTACGGGTATCGTTCGCGATAAGTTGGGACGTAAGATGTCCAAGTCCCTTGGTAATTCTCCCGACCCGTTGGAACTGATTGAGAAGTTTGGTGCCGATGGTGTGCGTATGGGTATGATGCTTGCAGCTCCTGCCGGAAATGACATCTTGTTCGATGACGCTCTTTGCGAACAGGGACGTAACTTCTGTAACAAGATATGGAATGCTTACCGCTTGGTAAGTGGCTGGACAATTGATGATAACCAGCCTATTCCCGAAGCGGCTAAGCTGGCGATATCCTGGTTTGAATCCAAACAGAATGAAGTTACAGCCGAGGTAGCGGATTTATTCAGTAAATATCGCCTGAGTGAAGCTCTTATGGCTGTCTATAAATTGTTCTGGGATGAATTCTCTTCCTGGTTCCTTGAAATTATTAAACCGGCTTACGGACAAGGCATTCACAGTACGGTTCGTAATGCTGCGATTTGTTATTTTGATAATTTGCTTCGTCTGCTTCACCCGTTCATGCCATTCATTACCGAAGAGCTCTGGCAACAGATGTATGAGCGTGAGGAGGGTGAGAGCATCATGGTATGTCCTTTGAGTATGGATACCCATGTAGACAGCGAGATGATTCAGCAATTCGAAGTGGTGAAGGAAGTTATCAGTAACGTTCGTTCCATCCGTTTGCAGAAAAACATAGCTCAGAAGGAAACACTGGAATTGCAGGTGGTTGGTGAGAATCCGGTTGATGCATTCAACTTGGTTATCATGAAGATGTGTAATCTCTCGGCAATTGATGTGGTAGATACTAAAACCGAAGGTGCTGCTTCATTCATGGTAGGAACTACGGAATATGCCGTACCTCTGGGGAATATGATTGATGTAGAAGCTGAAATAGCCCGTATGGAAGCAGAATTGAAGCACAAAGAAGGTTTCCTGCAAGGCGTTATGAAGAAGCTGAGCAATGAGAAGTTTGTGAATAATGCTCCTGCCGCTGTCCTTGAACTGGAACGTAAGAAACAGGCGGATGCGGAAAGTATTATCAACTCTCTGAAAGAGAGCATTGCTGCGCTGAAGAAATGATTTATTTAAGTAGGTGAGCATAATTAGTTTATATGATGGTAAATGATAATTTAGCGGCGAGGGAATGGGTACGCGGACTACGCGGATAAGGCGGACGAACGCGGAGTTTGAAGGCTGCGCTGTGCTGCATTTTTTAGGCGCGGATTACGCGGATTACGCAGATTTATTTCTTGATCATGTATAGCGCAGCCTTTAATCCGTGAAATCCGCGTAATCCGCGCCTAAAAAAAATACTTGTAATCCGCGTTCGTCCGCCCCATCCGCGTCGTCCGCGTACCCATTCTCGCCGATAAATTATCATTTATAGAACAAGTTAATTTTGCATGAGTACTTATCCCTAATTACTTATCCCTAAAAAATAGCCCTTGCAATATCCGATTACTGCAAGGGCTAATTTATTTTTTATAAATCAAATGTTATTACTTTTCCAGCAGTTCTTTCAGAAAAGAATCCAACTCTTCATCCAGACCTTTCAGCAATTCTTCGTTCACAAGCAACGTATCATCATCCATCAGCAGTAACTCTGCAATTGTCTCCTTTTCATCATCCACTAATACGAAAGAGTAAGGTTTCAGAATAGTCAGTTTTTCAAAGTCACCTCCGTTCTTCATGTTGTGGAGTAAGGTAGAAAGAATACGTTCTACATTTTCGTAGAAATCATCTCCGTCATAAGTCATCCATTCCTCGATAGAGACACAAGCCAGATATTCGTCTTCGTCATCAAAGATGGACAATTCGCCGGAATTCTGGTTGGCTTGCAGATGGATGTCGGTCACAATGGTTTGCTCACAGCCGCAAGTGTATTTGGCGACTGCCTGTTTAATGGCCTTTTCAAGGAGTGATAATGATGCTTGGCTCAGTTTCATAATAGATATTCTTTCTTAATGGACGTTCAAAGGTATAAAAAAAATAATTACCTCTGCATCATTTCTCTAAAAATCATTTTTAAATCTTTCCATTTGGGCGTTCAGTCGGGTCATTCCCTCCTTTCGCTCCTGCAATTCGTTCAGGTAGCGGGTTATTGCGAAGTAATTGGGGATATCCATGAGGTCTACGCCTTCCTGAGTTTTCTTCTCGTCTATTTTGTCTACATCGTATGCTACTTTTTGCGCTTTCAAGGCCCATTCTTCTGCTGTATGAATGCTGTCCTGCATTTCGTATCCTAAGGCAATGTTATAGGCGGCATACATTTTCTGCTTTCCTTTTTTCTTTTTCTCATAGGTTTGCTTCCAGAGTTCAATGGCCTTGTCCCAGTTATCTTCGCGGACAAAGACCGCGGCATCACGCATATTTACGGAACCGCCTGTAAAGAGATAGCGGGAAGCAGTTTTCCAATGTGGCAGCATATGGCTCACGGGGATAGTGCCGGCAAATTCGGAAGCCTCTCTCAGCATCTCTTTTTCACTGATGAGTCCTGCGCCTGCCTGTGCCATACTGGGAGCTGCATGATCCCAGAAGATACTGTCGCTGGCATTGACTGTCACCATCGGACCGTTGCGTTGGGGCAGATACACCTTTACGGTAGGATATACTTTCAGGTCAAGCGTACCTGCATATACTCCCCATTCCGGTAAATATTCGATTTTACGGATGGAGCGCATCTGTACGTTCTCCAAGGCTATCAGGAAGTCCGCATCCAGACTTTGGGTGAGCTTTTCCACTTCCTCTTTGCTAAGGGTGCTTTCGCGCGGAATCATATCATGGGCACGCAAGGCAGAGTCGCAAATAATCACTTCATCGAAATAATTCTCGTTGGCAAGTGCCTCTGCCAGTGATTCCGTGGCTATTTTGCCATCCCCATTGAAATACTTTGTCTTGCGTGCTATTTCTGTCTCATCTTTTTTCTTCTCATCGTTTTCCTCCAGAATCAGCTTGTTATCCGGGATAGGAGGCATATTATTTACCACAGCTACGCGCCTGAGGGCGGACGGAAAGCTGACTTCCGCCGGCAACATATAGTCGATGGAGAGTTGCTCTATGCTTTGGCAACCGCTGAACAGCAGAACACAGCACACCAATAGTGAGTACGAATATTTAGTCATAAGCTTATTCTTTATCTAGGAATAACAAAAATACACTTTTGTATGGATATAGAAAAGCCTCCAACAGTTTTTAACCGTTGAAGGCTTTTATTAGTGATTAGTGATTAGCGATAAGTGGTTAGCATACTAATCACTAATTACTTATCACTAACCACTTATTACATATTCTTCCCGTGGCAATTCTTGTACTTCTTGCCACTTCCGCAAGGACAAGGATCATTACGTCCTACCGTCTTTTCCGCACGAATCGGTTCACGCTTCACCTGTTCGCGTGTGTCCTGTTGGGCGGCGGCCTGTTGGTTCGGATCGCTCAGATCTTGTTTCTGTTCGCGGTATTTGCTCATATCCTGCTTCTGTTCGGGAGCGGCCTGCTGAATTTCCTGCGGTTCCTGTACCGGGATTTGTCCGCGCATCAGGATAGAAACAGTCTGGTTATTGATCTTATCCACCATTGTATCGAACAGGTTTACAGACTCCAGTTTATAAATCAATAACGGGTCTTTCTGTTCGTAGCTTGCGTTCTGTACAGAGTGCTTCAGTTCATCCAGTTCACGGAGGTTCTCTTTCCATGCTTCGTCGATAACGTGCAGCAGGATAGACTTTTCAAACGCTTTTACCACTTCCTTACATTCGCTGTCGTAAGCGGCTTTCAGGCTGCAAGAGATGTTGTACATGCGTTTACCGTCCGTGATGGGAATCAGGATATTCTCGTACATGTGTCCCTGGGTTTCGTATACCTGCTTGATTACCGGATAAGCAACCTGTGCCATGCGGTCCGTCTTGCGCTTAAACTGTTCCATTGCCACATTGAAGGCTGCTTCAGCAAGCTTTTCCTTCTTTTCGTTACGGAACTGTTCTTCGTTGAAAGGCACTTCCATGGCAAGAGTCTGCAAGAAGTCCATTTTGCAGTTTTCGTAATCGGGAGCTTCAACGGCTGCGGCAACACGGTCCCAGATCATATTTACGATATCCATTCCGATACGTTCACCCATCAGGGCGTGGCGACGCTTGGTATAGACCACCGTACGTTGCTTATTCATCACGTCATCATATTCCAGCAAACGCTTACGGATACCGAAGTTGTTTTCTTCCACCTTCTTCTGTGCACGCTCAATGGAGTTGGAGATCATCTTGTGCTCAATCATTTCACCTTCCTTGAAGCCGAGACGGTCCATTACACCGGCGATGCGGTCGGAAGAGAACAGACGCATCAGGTCGTCTTCCAGTGACACGAAGAATACGGAAGAACCCGGGTCACCCTGACGTCCGGCACGTCCGCGCAACTGGCGGTCTACACGACGGGATTCATGGCGTTCGGTACCGATGATGGCCAAACCGCCCGCAGCTTTTACTTCCGGGCTCAGCTTGATGTCCGTACCACGACCGGCCATGTTGGTAGCGATGGTCACTGTTCCTTTCAAACCGGCTTTGGCTACGATGTCTGCTTCCTTCTGGTGCAACTTGGCATTCAATACGCTGTGCTCGATCTTGCGCATGGTCAACATCTTGCTCAGCATTTCGGAGATTTCTACGGATGTGGTACCCACCAGGACAGGGCGTCCGGCTTGTACCAACTGTTCGATTTCTTCGATGACTGCTTTATATTTCTCGCGTTTCGTCTTGTAAACGCGGTCGTTCATGTCTTTACGGGCGATGGGGCGGTTGGTGGGGATCACCACTACATCCAGTTTGTAGATGTCCCAGAGTTCGCCTGCTTCCGTTTCGGCAGTACCGGTCATACCCGAGAGTTTGTGGTACATACGGAAGTAATTCTGCAACGTAATGGTGGCGAATGTCTGTGTGGCGGCTTCCACTTTTACGTTTTCCTTGGCTTCGATGGCCTGGTGCAGACCGTCGGAGTAGCGGCGGCCTTCCATGATACGGCCTGTCTGCTCGTCCACAATCTTCACTTGACCGTCGATCACAACGTATTCGTCATCTTTCTCGAACATGGTGTAAGCCTTCAGCAACTGGTTGATGGTGTGTACACGTTCGGACTTGATGGCGTAGTTGGTCATCAGTTCATCTTTCTTGGCCAGGCGTTGCTCGTCCGTCAGACTGGTTTCGTTTTCCAGTTCGGAAAGCTGTGCGGCGATGTCGGGCAATACGAAGAGGGTAGGATCTTCCGAGTTACCGGTGATCAGGTCCACACCTTTATCTGTCAGGTCTACACTGTTCAGCTTTTCTTCGATGACGAAGTACAACGGGTCGGTAGCTTCGTGCATACGCTTGTTGTTCTGCTCCATGTAGATCTCTTCGGTCTTCAGCATACCTGCCTTGATACCTTGCTCACTCAGATATTTAATCAATGCCTTGTTCTTGGGCAGTGCCTTGTGGCTGCGGAACAAAGCAAGGAAACCTTCTTCCTGATCTTTCTTGTCGCTGGAAGCAATCAGGCGTTTGGCATCGGCAAGATACTGGGTAGCCAGTTTCTTCTGTGCTTCCACCAGACGTTCTACGAGCGGACGCAATTGCTCGAACAATTGGTCCTCACCTTTGGGGACGGGACCGGAAATAATCAACGGAGTACGGGCATCGTCAATCAATACGGAGTCCACCTCATCGACGATGGCATAGTTGTGCTGGCGTTGTACGAGGTCTTTGGGGCTGATGGCCATATTATCACGCAAGTAGTCGAAACCGAATTCGTTGTTCGTACCGAAGGTGATGTCTGCCAGATAAGCCTGACGGCGTGCGTCGGAGTTGGGCTGATGTCTGTCGATGCAGTCCACACTTAAGCCGTGGAACATATAGAGCGGGCCCATCCATTCGGAGTCACGTTTGGCCAGATAGTCGTTTACGGTCACCACATGTACACCGTTTCCGGTCAGTGCGTTGAGGAATACGGGGAGGGTAGCCACCAATGTCTTACCTTCACCTGTTGCCATTTCGGCGATCTTACCTTTATGCAATACGACGCCACCGAACAACTGTACATCGTAGTGTACCATGTTCCAGACAATTTCCGTACCGCCGGCTTGCCAGTGGTTTTGCCAGATGGCTTTGTCGCCTTCAATACGTACGAAGTCTTTCGTGGCAGCCAGGTGACGGTCGAATTCGGTAGCCGTTACTACGATTTCCTCATTTTCGGATAAGCGTTTGGCAGTTTCTTTCACAATAGAGAAAGCTACCGGCAGTACTTCTTCAAGAGCTTTTTCGTAAGTTTCCAGTATATCCTTTTCTATCTTATCTATCTGTGCGAAAACTTCTTCACGGTTTTCCAGTTCGATTTCTTCGATACCAGCTTTGAGTTCTTCCACCTTGGCGCGTTGGTCGGCGGCAGAATTGCGGATATATTCTTTCAGTTCTTCTGTCTTGGCGCGTAAGGCGTCGTTATCGAGTTTGGCAACTTCCGGGTAAGCGGCTTTGATCTTGTCCACCCACGGCTGAATTTCTTTCATGTCGCGTGTGGATTTGTTGCCGAAAATCGAGCTTAAAAATTCATTAAATCCCATTTTATATCTATTTTTATTATTATTTACTAAGTTGATTGAGTGCGCAAAGTTACTGATTTTTATACAGATTACACATTTTTGCGCTGTTTATTTGATGTAGACTTTCACCACAGAGGGCACAGAGTTTCACTGAGTTTTCTTTCTTCAATTAATGAAGGAAGTCTATTGGTCATTAGAGGTATAAAAACTCTGTGAAACTCTGTGTGCTCTGTGGTGAGTAAACCTCAGAAATTCAGTGGAGTCTCTGTGCAAGCATTCGGAGCGCGGATGCGCATCACACTTGACAGGGTGGGGGCTACGCGGGTAATATTGACGGGAACCCGGATCGTTTCGGGCTTCACTCCACCGCCCAGGAAGATGAGCGGAGCAGGAACATTGGCATGACGTACCACGCGGTTATCGGTGGCATTTTCTTCCACGATAGTCCATCCGGGCAATACGTCTATCAGTAAGTCGCCCGAACGTTTGCGATGAAAGCTGTTCCGGGCAAGTTCTATCTGGGGCGACCAGGGACCCAGCAGCAGGCGGTGGGCTGAATACGCCTCGTTCACTCCGCTGAATTGTATCAGGAAGTCGGCGGACTTGTCTTGAATTTCCGCCAGATTCAGCTGCTTGTTCTCTATTAATTTATGGTTGAGATAAATTTGCTGGTTATGATAAGTCTCTACGTACTGTCCTTCGCCATACGTGGCCATGAGATACATGTTCAGCAGGGTGGCGCAGCGGTTCAGGTAGAATTCCCCGCCGGGGATGCGGTACAGGCCGAGATCGGGAGCTTCCGGATCGGCATAGCCCGTAGAGGTGATGCAGAAGACGACGTTGTGCAGACCTACTTTGCGATCGATGAGGTCGAGCAGTGCGGCAATGCTGCGGTCGAGGCGTACATACGTGTCCTGCATTTCCATGGCACATTCCTGCGTACTCTTATGGTTGTAGTTTCCGGCGTAATAGGTCAGTGCCAGCAGGTCGGGTATCTCATCTTTGGCGATGGTGCTCTTTTCCAGAAGTTCTTCTGTCAGCAGGTTCACTTCGTCGTTGATGAACGGGCTGGTGAGCAGTCGGCGGAATTTATTGCGTCGTTCGCTGTCGAACTTATATTTGAAGGGTTGGTCCCGCCATTCGGGCAGGAATGTATATTTGTTGATGGGGTGTGCCGGTTCCCATACCATGTCGCGGATGCGGAAGTCGGGTGATTTCCGTTCGTTGTACTGGCTTACCCACCACGGGAACTCGCTGTAATATGTAGTGCTGCACCATTTGCCTGTGTTCTCGTTCAGCCAGAAAGCACCGTTTCCGGTATGTCCGGCAGCCAGTACGGCCGCGTCGCGTGAGGGGGCGATGGCATACACCAGGCCTTTGTTGCGGGTGGCTACTTTCAGTTCGTCGGCAATGGTAGAGGTCAGTAATTGGGAGGGAGAAGAGTTTTCGTCGGTGAAGTTGCCCATAAATGCGCCGTCGTCCACGCAATTCACGGGGCGCAGGGTGCTTGCATCCATCCAGTATTGGGATATGATGCCGTTCATCGAAGGCGTCGTGCCGCTGTAGATGGCAGCGATGGCAGAAGCGCGGTCTGTTCCGTTGAAAGGGAATTCGGTCTGGTAGAACACTTTCCCTTCGCGCATCAGTCTTTTGAAACCTTTCTCTCCGTAGAGGGTTGAGAATGCTTCCATATAGTCGGTGCGCAGTTGGTCAATCGTCAGCATAACCACTAATTTAGGTGTGGCAGGCAACGGTTGTGCTTGCAGACCGGTGAAAGTAAGTGCGAGTATGGAAGTAATCAGTCCCTTTTTCATTTATCTCTTTTTCAATGTCAAAATAAGATTGCTTGCTGAACGTACCAGCAAACAAAGTGCCAAAGGTAATACAGCTAAGTCAATTCTTTGCGGTATTATCGCCCAAAGCAGTATAAAAAGTGTTAAAACAGCGCAATTCGTTCTCATGTACCAGCTTTTCTGCCGTTTTCTCACCTTATTTATCATCCACGGGAGGCAAAATAAGTGCAGGGGATGGAATACGAACAGCAGGTAATTGGGGCTTACTGCGGGGTGTTGGGAGAAGAGGGCGAGGAAGGCGAGGATGCACCCGGCTATTCCGGCACAGAAGAACAGGATTAGGTCGAGTCCCCAGAGGGTTTTCCCGCGGCGGATGCCGTAGATGGTAGCGGCTGCCACCAGCACAAACAGCAGCAGGGCCGATTGCATCGGGGTGATTCCTCCGGAGCGGTGGTCGGCATCAGTCAGTCCGGTTACCACTATTTTCTCTTCGGAGGATACGAGGGGACGTGCCTGGCCTTCGTTGTCTACGATCCGGGCTGTGTTGAAGAAGTCCTGCACATAGAAGGGAACGAACATCATCAGTCGTCGGTTGATGGGTTGGTCGGCTTTGCTGCCCATGCACAGGTCCATGCCGAAGCGTGACCACGGATGACCTTCACTATATTTATGCAGCAAATCGCGGAAAGTGACTCCCGTGTCGGTATCGGTCATATTGTCAGCATACTGCAAGGTGCCGTCGATGGCGGCCTCTATCTGGTCGCGCGGACGGGTGGCGCAGTTGTCGTAGAAGAAGTTATAGCGATATATGCGGTTTTCGGGCCGGTAGTTTTCCTGAAGCAGGTTGAAGAGGTGTTCTTTTTCTGCTTGGGTGAGGTTCAGGGTCTGTTGCCAGACGTCCCGTCCCAGGTAGTTGTACTCGGAGGCGAAGTGCTCGTAATTGGTTACGCCTAGTTGATAGTCCGTCTCTCCCAGGGCGAAGCGGAAGATGAAGTTGGGGGCGTTGAAATTGAACATGCCGTAGTTGAAGACGGCGTCAATGCCCCGGGTGAAGTTTTCGTAACGGATGGCGGTGTGGCCGAACAGGGAATAGATTTCCCCACCCGAGGCGCAGGTCAGCAGGCTGATGCGGATGGAGTCGGGGGTAGCTTCTTGCGGCGTTTGCGGCTGGGCGGAGGCCGTGGACGGGCAGAGGAGGCGGAGGAGGAAATATATGAGAATGAGTAAGTTTCTTTTCATGCTGCAAAGTTATAAACTGGAAAATTCTGAATAGGTGAGAATTTGTATTGTAGTTTCCATATTCTTCTGCTTTTTAGTTTTCACAAAAGTACATTTTTTTAAGTTAGGGCGCAATGAAAAGATAGTTAATTATGCGAATCAGGGGGTGAGTTTGATTTATAACGGTATAGTAATGAATAAGACTCACCACAGATTACACAGATTCACACAGATTTATTAATCTAATAATCAGTAAAATAGAATCTGTGTCAATCTGTGTAATCTGTGGTGAATTAATTCATAACCGGAAAGATATGAATCAATTCAACTCCTGATTCGCATTAATTATCAATTTGAAAATAGACAAGAAATAAAACAAGCAATGTTCCGGCGATAAAGAAGCAATCTTATGATAGACAGCATTGCTTCTTATCCTCCGGAACATTGCTTCTGATCAGGGCGCTTCGAGAAAATCTATCAATAATTGCACTTGGCGCTTGCTGAAGGTCTGGTCATTTTTTCCTTCACGGCCGCCGTAGAGTTGGCGGTGCAGTTCGGGATTGACGGCGATCCACTTCCGCAGTTTTTTCAGTGCGGCTTCGGCCGAGAGGCAGGGGAAATAGAGCTGTGCGAACTCGGTTTTCAGGTATGCCTTGATTTCAAATTTATCTTCGGGAGTCTCTTTTTTATCTTCGGGAATCCTTTTCGTTTTTTCTGTTGTTTCCATGTTCTATGAATTTTAAGAATTTGTTGTTTTGAAGTTTTTAGTCTGAATTATTCGTGGAGGCTTGTCGGGAAGTCCGGAACAATTGCAGACTAAGGTAGAATATTTACATAATGCAGCCATTTCCGGCCGCTTTTTTTGCCCGTGTCAGTGACAAAATGGTGACAGTGACACCTATACACCTATTTTGTGCTCTTTGTGTTGCACTTCTTATAGTTATCTCCTTCTTTTATAATAAGTTGGGCTTTGACGGCTTTTTGTATCCAGCGTTTTCCGGTTCGTGCGCAGGCTCCATTTTCCTGTACGGCCCGGACGAAATCCATGTAGGTAAAAACTCTTGGCATGGATGCAAGGGTGTCCTCAAGCTGGTGGAACTTGTGCATGCTCACGGGCGGCAGACTGGTGTCGGGCAGCGAGGTGCTGAGCAGAAGACTGTGTTCGAGCAGCGTGTGGGCGATGTCCATGGCTGTTCGGAAATCATCGTCCGTGCAGCAGTATTCCTTCGCGTAAGCGTAGTCGGTGTATTTCCGGAAAATGGTGAGAATGGCTGCCAGGCGCATGGCAAGCAGTCCGTTGCGGTAAACGATGCCGCTTGAAGATTCGCGTCCTTCTAGCAGGGTGCGTTTCAGCAGGAGGCTGAAGTGGGCGGTATGTTGTTGCCACTGTTGGGGACTGAAGGTGACGAGGGTGGGCGACTGGAGCAGCAGCTTGTGCATTTCAAACAGTTCGCTTCCCAACCCGTAGAAGTAGCTGTGCAGGTCCACTTCCCCTTCCTGGGGTGCGCACGATTCCCACAACTGGCTTTGCTGGCGGGTGTAGATGCCGAAGCGGCTGTAGAGTCCCACTTCGAGCGAACGGAAGAAGTTGCGGAACTGTTCCTGCGTACCGGCGATGCTCAGTGCCAGGTGGGGGTGGTGAACAACGATGGGGTCGCCGTCTATCTTGTAAGAAGAGGAGACTTCTTCGTGATGGGCCGCCTTACAGAGGATGTCTTCGTATTTGCCGCAATCTTGTCCCAGCGAGGAGACCAGGGTGTTGATTTCGGTAGTAGTCATGCAGCAACCTATTTCGCCGGCAGCGGCAAGGCTCTGTATGAGCCGGCTCTTACTGGTGGTGGCTGAGATTTTGAGGTATTGCGCCTGGGGCTCTTCCGGTTTCAGGTCGAGGTTGGGCAGGCGTTTGGCGTGCCGGGCCTGCTGCTGTTCCTGCTCCCAGGCCAGTAGTTTCTGATCGTATTCCTTTTTCTGTTCGCGGCGCAGCCGGTCGTAGAACTCCTGTGTGGCGTCCAGCAGTATGGATGTGAACCCCAGCGCACCTTTTCCGGCTCCTGCGGGTGCTACGACGGCAAGATAGAAATGGGGCGAAAGCAGTGACTTCTTATAGAAGAAACTGACGTTGGGAAAGAGGGCGCTACAACTGTTCATGCTGCCCAGCAGCATGAGGTCGCGTTCGCGCTTGTCGGTGGCATGCGTGCAGCAGCGTTTCAGAAATTCGGGCAGGCGGGTGTAAACTTCCTCGGGGATGTATGGGGAAGCGGCCCGTAATTCGTTGTTTTTTTCTAACACTTCTTCGGGTGATTCCTCCTCGTTTGCAACCGAAAAAGGTGCATAGGTGTCACTGTCACCGAAATGGCACCGATTCGTCTCTTTTTCTTCCTTTTTCTTCTGAATAATGAACTGATAACCAGATACTACACGTTTTTGTATATCTTGCATCGTAAAATCGGTAGCGGCGTAATGCTGCGCGAAAAGTTCGGTGAGCTTTTTTGTTTCCTCCTGCGAAAATCCCTTACTTGCTGCCGCACGTCCCAACTTCAGGGCAAGGTCGTTCCGACTACCGCGGATGAAGGGGTTGCGGTGTTCGAATTCATCGAGGAAGTTGGCTATGAAGCCATTTTCCGATGGGGCGTTACCCGGGGCGATTGTTTCTTTCGTTTCTGCCTCTGTTACTTTCGTTACGCTTTCCGCAGGCATTTCGAAGGCGATTGCACCGGGATTGTAGTAGGCTTCGGGATGCCAGGAGTAGAAACAGGGCTGCGTCAGTATCTTGCATTTATCATCGTACGGGTGACCTACGTGTGCGCTGACCGCTCTGCCTACGGCTGCATAAAGCTGTTCGTAATTTTTCTGCACGTCTTCGGGACGGACGTGTATCAGCATTTTGTTTCCTTCTTCGGAGATGCTGATAAAGGAGGCGGCAACAAAGGGGAGCGATTGGGAGAGGAGGAAGATTTCCCGGGTGCGTCCGTTGCTGTGGTCGAGGTCGATGCAGAGCAGTTCGCTGTGTTGTTGCAGGTCTTTTACGGCGTGTCCGTTGCTGCATACGCCTGCGGGGATGATGCACGGCATACCGTCTTTCAGTTTCTGTGCTTCGGCTTCGTGTCCGGGCAGGGTTTTCAGGCGACGGTAGTCCTGCACTACTTGCCTGAAGCGGTCGCTGCGTACCGTGTCAATAAAATCGTGGATACTGATGGTGTGTGGTGCTTTGCTCCGCACGCTTGGGAATTCGGAAACCAGGGGTTCCCGATTTACTGTATTTTCCATATCTGTTTATGTTTTACAGTCGTGCATTGGCACTATTGCCTTTACACGCCTCGAAGGTATGGAAAACATTTTTTAGATACTTTGCGCTTTTGTACACTTGCCTTTTTTAATGTTTTGATTATCAGTACGGAGGAACGGTTGAAGTGTACAAAATGCTTTTTTGGATAAATTTAACAGCTACAAGATACGACAGCTTTTAAGTAACGCTTAAAAAATAGGTTGGTACATAAGAAAGTGAGGCGAGTAAGTTTATAAATGATAATTTAGCAGCGTAGCGCTGGAGCAAGGTTCTCCTTCGGCGTGCAAGTAATCTTTCAGACGCGGATGACGCGGATAACGCGGATTCTTTTTTCCTTCGGTGTGATATGCCGGTATGTATAGCGCAGCTTTAAAAATCCGCGTCATCCGTGTCATCCGCGTCTAAAAGATTAAAGTCCGCGTTCGTCCGCCTTATCCGCGTAGTCCGCGTACCCATTCCCTCGCTGCTAAATTATCATTTATGTACCAACTTGTTTTTAAGCGTTACCAAATTCTTTTCCTGCTTTTTTCTTTTTTGCAATCAGCGACGAACTTGTCTATTTCTTTGCTGAGTTGCTTCAGTTCCCTGCATGCCTGGTCGCTTAGTTCGTGTTCCCTGTTCAATTTTTCCAGGTATTCTTTTATTTGTCTGATGGCTTGCAGTTCGGCTTTACCGGTTGTCTCGCAGTGTTTGTAAAGGATGTCTTCCTGTGTGTCAGTAGTTAGCTGGCTGTTCTTTTTAAACTCATGGTTATGTGTATTTAAAATATTTGATTCTGCAAAGGTAAATAGATTTATGCAGGTTGGGGAATAATCCGGGGTAAAAGTAAAAATAAATAAGGTAAAGTACGGATAAGTTCGCCCCGGTACGTCCCGGTACATCCCGTTTCGTCCTTTCGTTTTTGGTCTCTGAAGTACCTTTGTTGTGTCCTCAAAGTGGGGATCCTACGGAAGGTTTCGGGTAAGACGTCGCCTTGTATCAGTTTCCGTTCGAAACTATTTTCTTCCTTTTTAAACTCAAAAAAATTATGTCAGTAACATTTAAGAAAGTATTACGTAAAGACCCTTTCCATAAAGATGGTACGGGTAAATACTACCCTCAATTAATCGTTTGGGGAAAATCGGCGACACTGGAAAGTATTGCTGTTCAGATGAAAGAATCCAGTTCGCTCACTCTGGGTGATATACAGAGTGTGATAACCAACTTCGTTGGTGCTATGCGTCGTGAGCTTTTCAATGGCCGTTCGGTAAACATCGACAACTTCGGTGTATTCAGCCTTTCGGCTACTACCGAAGGTTCGGAGAAGAAGGACGACTGTCAATCTACCAAGATCAGATCCGTCCGTATCAACTTCCGTGCTTCCAGCAGTATTCGTCCGCAGGTGGCTGCCACGCGTGCCGAAGACCGTATGGACTTCGTAGATCTGGAGTCGCAGTTGAAGGCTGCCGGCAGTGGTTCGGGCAGTGGCGAAGGTAGCGGCAACGAAGGCGGTGACGGAGGATTGGACGAGAATCCGCTGGGATAGGCTCTGAAACCGTAGTCTTCGGAAATTAAAAATTAAACACTAATCACTAAGTTACATGAGAACAATCGATCACATCGTTATTCACTGTTCCGCCACACGCGAAGACCGTTCGCTGACTGTGGCCGAACTGGAGGAAAATCACCGTTGCCGTGGCTTCCGCGGTATCGGCTATCACTACTACATCCGTAAGGATGGCACGGTAATCAATACCCGTGCTTTGGAACTTGTCGGGGCGCATGCCAAGGGCCATAATTCTCACTCGATAGGCATCTGCTATGAGGGCGGTCTTGATGTCCGGGGGCGTGCCAAAGATACCCGTACGCCTGAACAACGCTCTGCGCTCCGGCTGCTTGTGCATCAACTCCTGAAACGCTTTCGGAACAATGTCCGTATCTGCGGGCATCGTGACCTCAGTCCGGACCTGAACGGTGACGGAGTGATAGAGCCGGAAGAATGGATTAAGGAGTGTCCGTGCTTCGAAGTGAGCAGGGAACTGTGATTTCCACTCTGTGACAATCATTTTTTTTAATTGCGTGGAAAGGAGGTGTGGAATTATGGCAATCAAGAAATCCGTATGGAGTATGATCTTGAAAGTAGCTGTCGCGGTGGTAACGGCGATAGCGGGTGTGCTGGGCGTAAATGCGATGACCCTGTAATGCGCTCTGATAATGACTTCTAATTTTCTGTAAACCGGCAATCCGGATGCTGGTTTGCAGAAAACGATATTAAACTACAAACAATAATGGATATGAAAAATATATATCGAATTATACTTATTATTATACTATGCACCGGTGTATTGCCGGTATGTGCACAAAGCAATTATTATGCTGCGATGCCTGATGTGACACCGCCTTCACCTACTTCCCGAGTATTTCAGAAGTTTTTGGGCTATCCCATTTCTCATGCGACGGGAACCATTGACATTAGTATCCCTCTATATACTGTGGAAGCTTACGGCTTGTCTCTCCCCTTGACTTTGAAGTATCATTCTTCGGGGGTAAGAGTGCAGGATCCTGTCGGTGTGGTGGGACGTAACTGGGCTTTGTTTCCGGGATTTAAGATATCACGGACGATTATGGGCAAACCGGATGAGGTGTATCCGGTGGCAGATGTCAGCGGAAATCTGACACGCGATGACTATATCTATATGTCTTCTCCTTATTCAAATGATTGTGATTGTTGGAATGAGCGCGGACATATTTATCCGTGTATGGACGGCCAGTATGATGTCTTTCAAATAAATATGCCTGGTATGGACGCTTCGTTCATATTACAACGTGTAAACGGGGTGGATGTAGTGAAACAGATATCGGATACTCCTTTAAAGATAACTCCTAAGTTGGATAATTCTACCAACTTTATCAGTACACGACTCTATGGTTTTGAAATTCTGGATGACAAAGGTATACGGTATGCCTTCGGGGAGAAGAATCCTGTACATGGTTTATCTAGTCCACAAAAATATGTTGAATATCAGCCTTATGGTTCTTGCTTTTGCGGTTGGATGCTTCGTGAAATCATTTTCCCCGGTAATGAAAAAATCTCGTTCACATACCAATCGGTAAGAGAAGATGTCCCAACTTTCAATCATACCTTATCGGTATTAGACAATGGGAAATCGATGTGGCTGGCTGGCTGTTTTCATAACGATATGATAGATAGCTCCACTGGCTCTGACAGTTCTTTTTGGCGTATACTTGGAGGTGATGGATACCAGATAAATGAAGGAAGAGACTCCCCTTATTCTTATATAAACAGGTCGTTGGTTCCTGATAGTATTATTATTCCAAACGGTTTGATTGATTTAAACTATTCAGCAGGTAAGTTGGCTTCTTTGAATGTGAAACAATCGTCAGGCATACAAGTGAGAAATGTACAGTTTACTTATGATACAACAACGGGTAACCTGCTGAAGAAAGTGAATATCAACGGTGAGGGCAATTATCTGTTTACCTACAAAAATGAAAGTTCTTTTAGTTATTTGCGTTCCGGTTTCGATTGGTGGGGTTTTTATAATGAAGCGGATTTCGGGGATGCTGACCTTCCCAATATAAATCTTGAAATACGGAAGACCACGGGTTCGTTGAATGTTCCTGTCAACCGAACTATCGGTAATCGTGCCAACAGGAAGCCTAATGCTGCGTATATGGACACATATTCATTGACAGAGATGCTCAGTCCGACAAAGGGAAAATTGAAAATTAGTTATGAACCACACCGCTTTACGGTAAAAAGAAAAGAGGAAATAGGTGGAGGGTTACGTGTGAAATCTACTGAGTTGTATGATCCGGTGTCAGGTAAGACAATCGTAAAAAACTATACTTATGAAGATGCGCATTTTATAGGTACGGATTATCCTGATGAGAAAAGTCTGATAACTACCAGATATATATGTCCTCTTGATGATGGTGGTTGCAGAGTACGCCAACGTACGCTTTCTGTATTTTCCGGTTTTCCAAATGTTCGGGGAAATACAAATCCTGTATGGTATGGCAAGATTACTGAAGTTGCCTCCGATTGGAAAAAAGTCTATCAATATGATTTTCGACCGGATGAATATGATAATGTTATTTTTGATGATTTATCCCCTGATTATTCATTGAATAATGAGTGTTTGCTTTCTGCAATGAATAGAATGTTATATCCGATTCCTTGGTTATTATCAGAAAACTTCTATAGGAAATCGGGAAATATTTATGAGAAAGTGCAATCGTTGACCAATATGTATGAGAAGTCTGAGATGAAAATGCCGGCAGCTATAGTAACCCCTTATCAATTCGGACTGAATGGCTACTCGAGCTGTCAGTTTATGGAAAAGCTGATAGCTTGCCCTAGTTATAATTATTGTGATGTATATGGATCTCCGGTAAAGTCTTTTCTGTATTATATAGCTACAGGCTATCATCGCTTGAAGTCCACTTGTAAAACCACTTATCAATCGAGTGACAGTATTGTTGAGAAGTCTGTTTTTGCCTATGATACGGAGCGTCCGTACAATATAATAAGTAAATCATCTTTGTGTAGCGGAGGTGCAGAGCAGGTGGAGAGAACCTATTACAGTAATAACACTATACCGGATAAAGAATCTCTGACAACATCCCAGCGAAGTGCCATTCAGCTATTGACTTCGCGAAATTATCTGACCACGCCTGTACAGCAGACTATGGAGAAAAAGGATAAACGGCTATACAGTGTATTGAGAGGATATAGCAGTAGCTTGTCTTCCGGGATGGTGGTGGAAGATCAGTATTACTGTAAAGGTACGGATAAGTACGAAAAACGAATCAGTTATAATAAATATGATATTTATGGTAACCCTGTATATATCAATAAGGATGGTGCTGAGAAGGTTGTATATTTGTGGGGATACAAGGGGCAATACCTGCTGGCTGAAATCAAGGGGGCAACTTACGAAGAAGTTAAAAAAGCGCTAATGGTGGATCCAGCTTCCATGTCGTCGTGCATACTTCCTTCTATACCTCTGTATCTGAATATGATAGATAATTTGTATAAAGCTTTGCCTTCTGCCCTGATTACCTCCTATACTTACCATCCCTTGATTGGGGTAAGTGGCATAATTTCTCCCAATAAAGCCAAAACGACTTTCGAATATAACAGCGATAGTCAGTTGATTCGCATAAAGGATACGGAAGGAAAGACAATGGAGGAATATCAATATCATTTCCGGCCATAAATGCAGTATGATCATATAAAAATAGTATTATGAAACGATTATATATTTTGATTTCATTTCTTTGCCTGATAGGTGCAGCTACAGCGCAAAATAGTAACCAGAATTATGTGGTTACGCGTACTATGCTGAATGAAAGCAGTAGTTCTTACTTGGATGTAGTGAAATATTATGATGGTTTGGGACGTTTGTGCCAAACCGTGCATAATCAGGTGACTCCACAGAAAAATAATCTGCTGGATCTTTCGGAGTATGATGAATCGGGGCGGGACGTTAAAGACTGGCTGCCCGTATATTCATCCTCTGCTTATTTGTCTGCGTCTGCTTTTTCCTCGACTGCTTCCGGTAATTATGGCTCAACGGCCCGTCCTTTCAATCAGTCGGTGTACGAGGCTTCTCCGTCCGATCGGCTTGTGGCGCAATATGGCCCGGGAGCGAAGTGGAGTGACAAACCGATGACCACTGATTATATGCTGAATGGCTCCTCTGAGGCATTAAGCTGTGTGCACTATTCGGTAAATGGTAGCACTTTAGTGAATGGGGGAAGTTATGCCACCGGTGAATTGTATGTTGTCCGTACACAGGATGAAGACGGCAACACGGCCTCTCAATTTACGGATAAGCAAGGACATATCGTATTGGTTAGTCAGTTGAATGGAACTGTACGTCATGATACCTATTATGTGTACGATGACTATGGTAATCTTTGCTATGTGCTGCCACCTGCAATGGATGGTAATATTTCTACGGCCAGTCTAAATCTTTATGCCTACCAGTATAAATATGACAGGCGCAATCGTTGTGTTTGGAAGAAGTTGCCCGGTGCAGATGCTGTGTCATACGTTTATGATTTGAATGATCGTCTTGTTTTTTCCCAGGACGGAAATCAGAAAAGTCGGGGAAAATGGATGTTCTATTTGTATGATGACTTAAGCCGCCTGGTTGTGCAAGGGGAATGTGCTAATACGAATACTTCTACAGCGTCCGCTCGTTCTGTTGCCTGTACTCGCGTCAATACGGCTACGGGTTTAGGAAACAGCGGATATTCATCCGATTTTGCTTTAACTGCTCCGGTTGTGTATTTAGTAAACTATTATGATAACTATGATTTCCGTACATTGCCGGGTTTTAATAACAGCTTTTTTTCTGCTGAAACAGTGAGTGCTAAAGGTTATTTGTCGGGGAGTGTCATTACTGTTTTAGGAAGTGATACGAAGTTATATTCAGCCAACTATTATGATAAGAAAGGGAGGGTTACGAAAAGTGTTTCAGGTAATCTGATAGGTGGTTATGAAACGACCACTACGGTATATACTTTTACTGGTAAGCCCGCAACAGTGACGCATGTACATACAGCTACGGGGAAGACTACGCAGACGGAGATGTATGCTTATACTTATGATCATGCGGAACGCCTGACGAAGGTTGAGCATACGCTGAACGGAGCCAAGGTTACGCTTGCTGTCAATACTTATGATGAACTGGGGCGATTGTCGGGCAAGTCATTGCATGGTTCGGCAAGTAATAAGTTGGCGTATGCATATAATATACGTAACTGGATAGAATCGATATCATCAGGTGGATTATTCAATATATCATTGTATTATGGCTATAATGGAAATGTATCCCGTATGGTGTGCCGATGTCCGGGGGATAACAAAACTTATGGATATAACTTCGCTTATGATAATTTGTCACGCCTCACCTCGGCACAAAGTCTGATTGGTGGCGTAATAACTCTGGGCTACGCGACCAACTATAGTTATGATAAGAATGGGAATTTATTGCATTTGCGGCGTGGCGGACAAACCGGATTATCCGGCACTGGAATCATTGATAATTTGTCTTTTACATTAAATGGTAACCAGCTTAAAGCCGTCAATGATGACGCTACGGCTACGGCTTCTAACGGCTTCGAATTCAAGGATGGTGCCAAGCTTGCTACAGAATATATGTATGATGCCAATGGCAGCTTAATAAAAGATTTGAATAAGGGAATCGAAATTCAATATAATTTATTAAATTTGCCAAGTCAGGTCAAGTTCTCGGATGGAAGTACCATCACTTATACTTATGGTGCGGATGGAGTAAAGCTTCGCACGGTGCATAAAATAGGAGGTGTTACTACCACTACCGATTACTGCGACAATGTGATCTATGAAAATGGTACGGCTAAACAATTGCTGACCGAAGAAGGATATGTCTCTCTGTCTGATAAGAAATATCACTATTACCTGAAAGATCATCAGGGAAATAATCGGGTGGTAACTGATCAGGCCGGTGGGATGGAGGAAGCCAACTACTATTATCCTTTCGGAGGTGTCTTCTTAAGTAACGGGAATGATGTTCAGGCTTATAAGTATAACGGGAAGGAACTGGATACAAAGAAGGGACTGAACTGGTATGATTATGGGGCGAGAGAGTATGATGCGGTGCTGGGAAGATTTACGACGATGGACCCTTCTTCAGAGAGTTATTATTCTACCAGCCCTTATGCGTATTGTGGCAATAATCCTGTTAATCGTATAGATCCGACCGGTGCAGACTGGTATGAGGATAAAGACGGTAACTTGTATTGGCAAGAAGGCCATGGAGAGTTAGAAGGTTATACTCGACTCGGTACAAGTGTTTCAATTCAATTAGGTAAGAATTCTTACTTAAATGCTTATCAGAATGCCGGGATAATAGCGAATCAGGCTGTGAGTGCCTTTGATTTAATTGCTATGAGCCCTAAGTTGCAGAATCAGTTTTTGGGTGACAATAGCCCGTTGTCTGAAACTTCTAAATCTGAGCTGTTCAATGGACTTATTGGTCGGGAGATGGATGCTATCGCAAGGCCGATAGGAGAATTTTTAGTTTGGAACGGTGCAGGAGAGTTAGCAGGGCCTTTAATAGGTAAAACTGTAAGTTGGGTATGGGGACAGTTTGCAGGCTTATTTGCTGGTAAAGGCTATGAAAGCTTTAGTGCCTTCAAAAAGGCTTATGGGGCAGCTGGTCAGGGAATGGCTTGGCATCATATCGTAGAACAGAATGCGGACAATATCGCGAAATTCGGAGCGGAAAAGATTCACAATACGAAGAATCTGATAAAGTTGCCGCACGGAAAAGGGAGTATTCATGCAAATATTTCGGGATATTATTCATCAAAACAGAAATTTACTAATGGTTTAACTGTAAGGGAATGGCTTAAAATGCAAAGTTATGCTGAACAATATAAATTCGGAATAAGTAAACTAAAAGAATTTGGATGGAAACCATGAAAATAGAAAATGTAGATGAGGCTTTATGCTTATTTGAAGAGGCTGCCATAAAACAGGAAGAAGCAGTAAGATCTGGTAAAAGTAAAATTGCCAATCGTAATTACGATAAGATAAAGTCTATTGTGATTTTTCTTAAAAACAATAAGAGTTTGGGGAGATTGGCAGTTTATTATGTGCATCCTAATTTGTCGGTGCGTGCTTGGGCTGCTTCCTACTTACTACCTTTATATGAAAAGGAAAGCATAAGAGTTTTAAAAGAAATTGTGAACATGAAGACTTTTGGTTCTCTGGATGCTGAAATGACCATCAAAGAATGGAAAAATGGTAATTTGCGTAATTTCTATACATTATAGTTGTTTACCTGTTCAGCCGGATATTAATATCCGGCTGTTTCAAGTAATGACCTTAGGCCATACGATCAAAACTCACTCTTTAGAACTATAATAAGTTTGTCTGCAAAAGCAACCCTTGATTCTTTAAAAAAAGAGTAGGTAAGTTTTGTTGTAGTAGAGAGGATATATTAATTCATTTGAGTGGCATGAAAGCAATAACGGAAATGATAAATCAAATTTTAATGGAATGGGACCCTATTGGAGTGGGACCTGAATTAGCAATAGATGAATATCAAGGGTATATTCCAATAATTCTTCGATCTTGCTTTGATAAGAAAAAACTTCTAGATTGTTTGCAGAATATTGTAATACATGAAATGGGATTGGAATATGATTTAAATAATGAAAAACACAATAATGATATTCAATTAATTTGCGATAAAATAATTCAAGTGTACTCCGTTCAGTCGGATATACCATCCGTTTGATTCTGAACATAAGGATTTTTAATCCGTTATCTGATTTTCCCTGTCTCTGAAAGCGAAATGATTTTAGAGGCAGGGCTTATTTATTGTCCTTTGTTGGAAAATCTCAACTAAATAGTTTATTTGTCCTTACTCGTTTATATGTTTACATTTGTATTCGTTATCCAATAATTTACATAAAAAGATTCCAACAGAGTGCTATTCCCAAGAAAAATAGTATTTTTGGAAGAATTATTGAAAAGGATACCTTTGTATATAACTTTAAAAAGAACCGACTATTATGATGGAAAAAAAACACTGGTTATTTTGAAACCATGTACCCACGTCCTGTTATCTCTAGTTCTTCTTTCAAATCAATAATGAAACATAATTCACAAGGGAATATGATATATAGAATAAAAAAGATAGCTGTATGAAAAATATAAAATGGTCTCCTATATTAGTCCTATTTCCGTTTATAATAACGTTACATACTTTATGGAGAATATATATTTGTGCATGGACTGCATTTAGCTTTTATGTTATAATAGGATTTATTGCGATAATGCTTATTGTACTTTTATTAGATCGCTTTTTGGTAATGTGTGTAACGGCAAAGATCGTTTGGCTGACTGAAACTCTGGTTATATTATTTGTATTGCTTATATTCTTTAGTAAATGTACATAATGATAGATTCTAAAGTATTACTATTTAGGAAACCCTAATTAGCTAATCATCTGATGGTGATTTGGATTTAAACTCAAGTTCACCAAGTAATATAGACACTAAATTATATTACGAGAATAAGAAAGAAAATAGTAAAATTAAAAAAGTTGAAATGGAACAATTAAACAAGGAGTATAAAATTTATGAATAAAAAATGAGAGGCAAAAAGATGTTTTATTTGGTGATAGTATATACAAGACAGACTAAAAAAATAGATTGTATGAGAAATGTATTATTAATATTATTACTTATTTCTTTGCCGGGTTGTCAACCCGGCAAAGAATCCCCTGCTCGTTCTACTGCTTTACGGGAAGTTAAGCGGTTGATTGATCAAGATTCTTTTCCTGCGAAGTATATCATTATGTATGAGGAACCATCGAATGACATCGGTTCTATCTATATGATAACACCGGCTAACTCTCCATTGGTGGAAGGAAGTTTGGAAAGACCGGAGAAAGTGATAAAGTACAAGGATAGGTATATCTGCTTAATGAATCCTATGGAATCAACTGATATGCCCAAAAATAAATTGATTGAGATAACGGATTATCCGAATGATACAACAACAGGTCCTGTATATGATGAAATATGGTATATAGGGGTGTCTAAAAATGGGAAGAAACATACCTTGGTCTCTACAACATATAAGTCTTACCTCACTTATTATTATTATTCTTTTCCTCAACTCTTGGAATATGCATTCAAAGATTATGATTCGACCCATTTACCACGCTTTATATTGTCTTCATATTCTTTAGTTGTGGATAGTTCATACATACCCAAAGGGACATTGTATAATCATATCCAACGCATTGATGGAAAAATATATTATTCCAATGTTTTAGATGAGTATTTTAAAGAAAATAAAGATAGTATACGTAAGGACTTTTTTGCAGTATTAAATGGGAAAGATACACTTAAACTAAATATTGTAGATACGATAACACAGCATCTTTTCTTTGAGAGTGCGAATAATGCTGCTTTCTTTAGATCGCTAACAAAAGAACCTTGGGATAAATTATACGATTTGCTTCGCGACTCGACTTTTTATTTTTGTGCTGAAAAAGGCACGCATGTCAGGCACTCCGTTCCGTATAGTGACTATTATTGGCTTTTTAGTATACACGATAATTGTTCTTATAAATATGTAGATGAGGTTTATAGAAGAGGGATAAAGCAGAGCTTGAAGGATTTATACGGTAGTTATGAAGAATGGGATGCAAATTGATTTCATTTATAGGATTCAATGTTGGTTTTGTTGGTATGATATCCCCTGTCTCTTAACTCCGAAATATGGGTAGAGGCAGGGAATATTTATTCTCCTCCCTGTTCTACAATACGGACGGCTTGAACGGCATGAGATGTTACAACGGCAATATCCTTGGACTGAAACGCTACGGGTGTCAAACTTGCTATTGAATATACGTATGATACCAATGGCAGCTTAATAAAAGATTTGAATAAGGGAATCGAAATTCAATATAATTTATTAAATTTGCCAAGTCAGGTCAAGTTCTCGGATGGAAGTACCATCACTTATACTTATGGTGCGGATGGAGTAAAGCTTCGCACGGTGCATAAAATTAGGAGGTATGACTAATGCAAAAGATATATTTATTATTGAGTATTTTGTTTTTTATTCAGGTAGATTGTTTGGCTCAGTCTTTTCTTCCTGATGAGAGTAATATAATGAGTTATGAAGAAATTCTAAATTTGTATCCTAAGTCATTGACATCTCATCTTCCAGCAAAAATAGATGGAATGAATCTTGAATTTTTACATTTATCTTCTCCTTTGGCAGGGCGGTTTCTAAGTTATATTCATTTGGTGTCACCTTATGACACTAAAAGTGAAAAATTGAAGAATGAGGTCGCTTTAAAAGCAAAGGCTATATATTATTTACGGGACTCTTGTTTAACAATACCTTATGATTACGAGGGTATGAAAGTAAATGAATCGGATTCCGTTCGTAACCCCCGGAATACTAGTATGTTGCCAATTCCTAATTTCCGCTCTTGGGATGATGCATTTACTTTGCCATTTTATCAAGAAGCGGTTGTTTATCTCCTTGATGCAGAAAAAGGTTGTTTCCTACCTGCTGATTGTCTTACTATATCTGGAGTAGGATTACCCAAAGGATGGGAACATGGCTATACTAAGGGGGTAGCTTTTTATAAAAACTCTGTTGTTTATTGGCTTGAAGTTTGGTAAATATGTTGAGTAATATGTACTGCGCCTTACTCGTTTATATGTTTACATTTGTATTTGTCATCCAATAATTTACATAAAAAGACTCCAACAGAGTGCTATTCTCAAGAAAAATAGTATTTTTGGAAGAATTATTGAAAAGGATACCTTTATATATAACTTTAAAAAGACCCGACTATTATGATGGAAAAAACACTGGTTATTTTGAAACCATGTACCCTCCAAAGAGGCTTGGTAGGTGAGATTACGAACAGATTCGAACGTAAAGGCTTGCGTCTGGCCGGAATGAAAATGGTTCAGTTGACGGATGAAGTGCTCAGTGAGCATTACGCCCATTTAAGTGCGAAACCCTTCTTTCAGCGCGTGAAGGATTCGATGATGGCCTGTCCGGTTATCGTGTGTTGCTTTGAGGGGGTAGATGCCATTGAAGCGGTGAGGGTTTTGACCGGCCCTACCAATGGCAGGAAGGCAGCTCCCGGAACCATCCGCGGAGATTACAGTATGAGCTTTCAGGAAAATATCGTTCATGCATCCGACTCACCCGAAGCGGCTGAAGCGGAATTGAAAAGATTTTTTAAACCAGAAGAAATATTTGACTATAAACAGGCTACATTCGACTTCCTGTATGCTAATGACGAGTATTAGCGAGGAAAAAGAAAAATAAGTTTGCGATAAACTACACTGATGTAGTAAGGAAAATGTCGACTACAGCTTTCAAATTCAATTAAAGTCGTATCTTTGTGCCCGGAAAATTAATCTTCATTCAGTGAACCTGGTTATTGATATAGGAAATACGGTGGCAAAAGTAGCTGTCTTTGATGGTGTTTCACTATTGGAAGTGGCGTATGACTCTAATCGGAATTTGGAGCATTTGTCGGACATCTATAGTAAATATCACTTTGAAAAAGCAATTGTTGCCACGGTCATCGACTTGAGCGAGCAAGTGCTGGCACAATTGGCATTACTTCCCATACCTGTGCTTTGGCTGAATGAAACGACTCCACTCCCGGTAGTGAATCTATATGAAACACCCCGGACGCTGGGGTATGATCGTATGGCTGCCGTAGTGGCTGCCAATGAACAATTTCCCGGAAAAGACATACTGGTGATAGATGCCGGCACGTGCATTACGTACGAATTTGTGGATGCCGAAGGACGCTATCATGGTGGAAATATTTCCCCGGGTATGCAGATGCGTTTTCGGGCGCTTCACCAGTTTACCGGACGCTTGCCGCTGGTGCAACGCGAAGGGCGTGAACTCCCGATGGGAAAAGATACTGAAACTGCCATCCGTGCGGGAGTTTTGAAAGGTATGGAATATGAGATTTCTGGTTACATAGTGGCTATGAAACATAAATATCCTGAACTTTTGGTTTTTTTAACGGGCGGGGATGATTTTTCTTTTGATACAAACTTAAAAAGTATCATCTTTGCAGACAGATTTTTAGTGTTGAAAGGATTAAATCGAATTTTAAACTATAATAATGACAAGATTTAGACAAACACTTTTGGTGCTTTTGCTCACGATATTATCTGGAGCGACGGTCGCTCAAAATAATACAAATTCTCCCTATACACGATACGGATACGGACAACTGGCAGACCATGGGTCAGGTAACAGTAAGGCAATGGGTGGCATTGCTTATGGTTTACGTGACAAATATCAGACCAATTTCGCGAATCCGGCATCTTATACGGCAGTTGACTCGTTAACTTTCATGTTCGACGGAGGTATTTCTATGCAAAACACCAACTTCAGCGATGGAGTAGTGAAGATGAATGCCAAGAACTCAAGTTTTGACTACATTACGATGCAGTTCCGTCTGTCAAAAAAAGGCGCCATGAGTATAGGATTGTTACCTTATTCCAATGTGGGATATAAAATGGGTAACTATCAGGAAAACACTGAAACTCCGACTTCCTCAGCCAGTACAACTTATTCCGGTGAAGGAGGCTTACATCAACTTTATATAGGCGCAGGTTTTAAAATTATTAAAAATCTTTCCGTTGGTGCGAATATTTCGTATCTTTGGGGAGACATAACACATACGCGGCAACAGTCATTTACATCTAACTCAAATATCATGCCGTTGACAACGCTTACCGGGATGGAAATTACGAGTTATAAACTTGACTTTGGAGCGCAGTACACACAGCAATTCGGTAAGAAACATGCGGCTACTTTGGGAGTCGTTTTCTCACCGGGACATAATTTGGGAAATGATGCGTATGTACAAACCCAGCTGGGCAATCAGAACACTGGATATACTACAACGCAGAAGGACACTATACTGACAATGGGTATTCCTATGACGCTGGGCGCAGGTGTGACGTATGTGTACGATGATCGTCTGACAGTGGGTGCGGATGTGATGTTCCAGAAATGGAATAGTGTGACATTCATGAATGACCCGGATGCGTTCTGTAATAAAGTGAAAGTTGCTTTAGGTGCGGAATATATTCCTAACATGATGGGTAGAAGTTATCTTTCACACATCAAATATCGTTTGGGAGCTTATTATTCTAAACCTTATTATAAGATAGATGGCGTACGTGCCGCAAATGAATACGGAGTAACTGCCGGTTTCGGTTTGCCTCTTCCACGTAGCCGTTCCGTATTGAGTGTTTCAGCACAATATGTGAGAACGCAAGGCACGGAAAGCAAATTCTTGAACGAGAATACATTGCGTCTTTGCATTGGCGTGACATTCAATGAACGTTGGTTCTGGAAGCGTAAAGTTGAATAGTGAAGAATAGACAATATAACAACTAAAATTTAAATACAATGAAGATTAAAACGCTTGTAGCTGTCTTGCTCCTTTCGGGTGGAGTAACCAGTGTCCTGGCACAGGAAGATTGTAACAAGAACAGTAGTATTTCTCATGAAGCGGTAAGAGCTAGTAACTTTAAAGATGCTTACTTGCCGTGGAAAGAAGTTCTGAAGGATTGCCCTACGTTGCGGTATTATACATACACGGATGGTATTAAAATATTAACATCTTTCTTGAATGATATAAAGGACCGTAATTCTGCTGATTACAAGAAGTATTTTGATGAACTGATGGAGGTTTTTGATTTGAGAATGAAATATACTCCGGATTTTATGCATCTGAAAGGTACTCCTTCTGTAGGCGACGTTTTGGGTAATAAAGCTATTAACTACATTGCTTATGCTCCTAATATAGATGTAAATCAAGCTTATGCTTGGTTGAAAGAATCTCTGGAAACTGAAAAGGGTGGCTCTAAAGGTCCTATCCTCCACTATTTTCTGGATATGTCTTTGAATAAATTGAAAGCTGATCCTAATCATAAGGAACAATTTATTCAGGATTATCTGACTGATTCCGAATACGCCGATGCTGCTATCGCCGCAGAAGATGACGCGAAAAAGAAAGCTGCTTTGCAACAAGTGAAAGATAACCTCGTAGCAATGTTCATCAATAGTGGTACCGCTGATTGTGAATCTTTGCAGGGTATTTATGGTCCTAAAATTGAAGCGAACCAATCAGACTCTACTTACCTGAAGAAAGCTATCTCTATCTTGAAGATGATGAAGTGTACGGAAAGCGAAGCATACTTCCAGGCTTCTTATTATATGTATAAGATTGACCCGACTGCTGATGCAGCTACCGGATGCGGATATATGGCATATAAGAAGGGTGATTATGATACAGCAATCAAATACTTTGATGAAGCTTTATCATTGGAAGGTGATAATGAAAAGAAAGCTCAGATTGCTTATGCTGTTGCTGCAACTTTATTTAATGTGAAGAAGCTTTCACAAGCTAGAGGCTATTTGCAGAAAGCTATCAGTTTCAAGGAAAATTATGGTGATGCTTATATCTTGCTTGCACAGCTTTATGCTTCCAGCCCGAATTGGAATGATGAGGCGGCTTTGAATAAGTGTACATATTTTGTTGTTATTGATAAACTGCAACGCGCTAAAGCTGTGGATCCCACTGTAGCGGATAAAGCAAACGAATTGATTTCAACGTATGCACGTTATACACCGAAGGCTGAAGACCTCTTTATGTTGGGTATCAAAGCCGGTGACCGCGTTACGGTAGGCGGTTGGATCGGTGAAAGCACAACGGTTCGATAAGAAATATAAATATGTTACCACAACGAAGTAACGTTCTATTTTGTAGAAGTTTGAGCATAACCATTGCCTTTGGGGCAGTGGTTATGCTTCTTTTATTTTCCGCCTGTTCCGGACGGCATAAGGATATGGGAGCTGCCATAACCGAGCGTGATTCATTGCCTGTGATGGATACGAAAGGAGTGATGACTTTAATCTCTGATTCCGGCGTCACCCGCTATCGAATCAATACGGAGGAGTGGCTGGTCTTTGACCGGAAGAATCCGCCTTACTGGGCTTTTGAAAAAGGGGTCTATCTGGAAAAGTTTGATTCTGTATTCAATGTAGATGCAAGTATAAAGTCGGATACGGCATATTATTATGAAAAGCAAAAGTTGTGGAAACTGATGAGTAATGTGCATATTCAAAATCTTAAAGGTGAGAAGTTTGATACAGACCTGTTGTATTGGGATCAGAATAAACATACGATCTATTCTGACCGGTTTATCCGTATTGAACAACCGGACAGGATCATTACTGGTCGTGGTTTCGACTCTAACGAACAAATGACCGTTTATACAATAAGAAAACCGGAGGGCATCTTTTATGTAGATGATGATGCCACAGCTCCTGCAGACAGCGTGCAAACAGACAGTATGCCGAAAGATAGTATCAAACCGTAAATTATGGATACCTATATTTATTTATTGATAACTATGGCTTTCTCCGCTTTCTTTTCGGGTATGGAGATTGCTTTTGTTTCCGTAGACAAACTACGTTTTGAAATGGAACGTAAGGAGGGATTGACGTCTCGCATTCTTTCTTATTTCTTCCGTAATTCCAATAACTTCATATCTACCATGCTGGTAGGTAATAATATTGCGCTGGTTATTTATGGTATCCTCATGGCGCAAGTTATCAAAGTCCATCTCCTGGGCGATTTGATCTCCAATGATTTTGTGGAAGTGTTGTTGCAGACAGTCATTTCTACGCTTATTATCCTGGTAACAGGTGAATTCCTTCCTAAAACCTTATTCAAGATTAACCCCAATCTTGTATTAAAAGTATGCGCTTTTCCGCTACTGATTTGTTATATCGTTTTGTACCCGGTGTCTCAGCTGGCTTCCGGATTATCTTACCTTTTCTTGCGTCTGTTCGGGATGAAGATCAATAAAGAAGCTTCGGACAAGGCTTTTGGAAAAGTAGATCTGGATTATTTTGTCCAGTCCAGTATCGATAATGCCGAAGATGAAGAAGAACTGGATGCCGAGGTGAAGATATTTCAGAATGCGCTCGACTTCTCTAGTATTAAAATACGCGATTGCATCGTACCCCGCACGGAAATTGTAGCCGTTGACCTGACTGCCACTCTGGAAGATTTGAAAAGTCTTTTTGTTGAGTCCGGTATCTCCAAGATTATAGTGTATGACGGCAATATAGATAATGTGGTAGGGTATATCCATTCGTCCGAAATGTTCCGCAATCCTGCCGATTGGCGGAATAATGTAAAAGAAGTGCCCATTGTGCCCGAAACCATGGCAGCGCATAAACTGATGAAACTCTTCATGCAGCAGAAGAAAACGGTTGCCGTAGTGGTGGATGAGTTTGGCGGTACGTCCGGTATCGTATCGCTGGAGGATCTGGTAGAAGAAATATTCGGTGATATCGAGGATGAACATGATAACACTTCGTATGTGTGCAAGCAGATTGGTGAACACGAATATGTGCTTTCGGGTCGCTTGGAAATAGAAAAGGTAAATGAGACGTTTGATCTGGATCTGCCGGAAGAAGATGATTATATGACAGTGGGTGGATTGATCCTGAACCGTTATCAGAGTTTCCCGAAATTGCATGAAGTAGTGACGATTGATAAATTTCAGTTCAAAATTATTAAGGTTACAGCCACTAAAATAGAGCTGGTACGTCTTAAAGTGGTGGAATAATAGCAGAATGGCGTAATTTTTTAAAGAATAAATAGATGCGTATTAGCATTTTTTGTATCTTCGTGCGCTAAAATGAAGTTTGGAGAAAATATAATAAACAAATAAATCATATTAACTAAAATGGCAACATTACAAAACATTCGGTCTAAAGGACCCTTATTGGTGATTGTTATTGGTTTGGCGCTGTTCGCTTTCATTGCGGGAGACGCATGGAAGGTATTGCAGCCACACCAGTCACATGATGTAGGAGAGGTTAACGGAGAGTCACTTTCCGCTCAGGATTATCAGAGCTTGGTAGAAGAATATACTGAAGTTGTGAAATTTTCCAGAGGAACAAGTGCACTCACAGATGAAGAAAACAATCAGATTAAAGATGAAGTTTGGAGAAACTACGTTAACAATAAGTTGATTGAAAACGAAGCAAAAAAACTTGGTTTGTCAGTTTCTAAAGCAGAACTCCAGTCAATCATTGATGCAGGCGTACACCCGATGTTGCAGCAGACCCCGTTCCGTAATCCGCAAACTGGTGCTTTCGACAAAGATATGTTGAAGAAGTTCCTCGTAGATTACTCTAAGATGAACACAGCGCAGATGCCGGCACAGTATGCAGAATATTATCAGTCTATGTATAAGTTCTGGTCTTTCCTTGAGAAACAATTGGTTCAGACTCGTCTGGCTGAGAAATATCAGGCTCTGGTTTCAAAGTCTCTTTTCTCTAATCCGGTAGAAGCTCAGGATGCTTTCAATGCAAGAGCGGATCAGTCTGATATGTTGCTGGCTGCCATTCCTTATTCTTCAATCGTAGACTCTACAGTGACTATCACAGATGCAGATCTGAAAGCAGCTTATGACAAGAAGAAAGAGCAATTCAAACAATATGTGGAAACTCGTAACATCAAGTTTATTGATGTACAAGTAACTGCAAGCCCTGAAGACAGAGATGCTATCCAACAGGAAGTAATGGAATATACTGAACAACTTGCAGGTACTCCGGGTGATTATTCTACACTTGTTCGTGCTGCCGGTTCTGAAGTTCCTTACATTGATCTGTATTATACTTCTAAGGCATTGCCTACCGATGTAGCTGCTCGTCTGGACTCTGTTTCAGTAGGTGGTGTATATGGTCCTTACTACAATGCGACTGACAATACGATCAACTCGTTCAAGAAATTGGCTACTGCTTCAATGGCAGACTCTATTCAGTACCGTCAGATACAGGTGGTTGCTGAAGATGCTGCGAAGACAAAAACTTTGGCTGACAGTATCTATACTGCCATCAAAGGTGGTGCAGACTTTGCTGAAATCGCTAAGAAGTATGGTCAGACCGGTGAGGCTACCTGGATTTCTTCTGCTAACTACGAAGGTGCACAGCTGGATGGTGACAACCTGAAGTATGTGAATACAATCACTACTCTTGGCAAGAACGAAATGACCAACCTGAACCTGGCACAGGCAAATATCATTGTACAGGTGATGGATAAGAAGGCTGTTAAAGATAAATATAAAGTAGCCGTTATTAAACGTCCGGTAGAGTTCAGCAAAGAAACTTACAGCAAGGCATACAATGAATTCAGCCAGTTTATCGCTTCTAACCCGACACTGGAGAAGATGGTAGCTAATGCTGAAGATGCTGGTTATAAGCTTTTGGATAGAAACGATTTGTATAGTTCTGAACATGGTATCGGTGGTATCAGAGGTACTAAGGAAGCTTTGAGATGGGCATTCTCTGCAAAGACTGGTGAAGTATCCGGTTTGTATGAGTGTGGCGAAAGTGACCGTATGTTGGTAGTGGGTGTTTCTGCTATTGTTCCGGCTGGTTACCGTCCGTTGGCTTTGGTGAAAGACCAACTGAGACTTGAATTGCTGCGTGACAAGAAGGCTGAGAAGATTATGGCTGACATGAAGGCCGCCGGTGCTACTTCATTCGATCAATTTAAAGCTATGCCCGAAGCAGTAAGCGATTCAGTGAAACACGTAACTTTTGCAGCTCCCGCTTATGTTCCGGTACTACGTGCCAGCGAACCGCTGGTAGGCGCTTATGCATCGATTGCCGAACTGAACCAACTGAGTGCTCCGATAAAGGGTAATGGCGGTGTATTTGTTCTTCAACCGTATGCAAAAGATAAACTGAACGAAACTTTCAATCAGGAAACAGAAGAAACTACGTTGCAGAATATGCATGCCCGTATGGCAAGCCAGTTCCTCAACGACTTGTATCTGAAAGCTGATGTGAAAGATGACCGTTATCTGTTCTTCTAAGAAATAACGATAATTGAGATATGAAAAGCCGTCTGATAGAATATCAGGCGGCTTTTTCTTTATCCCTGTGTCTCATTTTCTGCGCCTGCAATTGCCTTTGTGCAACTTTATTCCTACCTTTGCAAAGATAAACTGGAAAGATTGATAGATAATTATGCCGAAACAAACTCTTTTAGGACTGACACTCACTGAATTGCAGGAGGTGGTGAAAAGACTGGGAATGCCCGGGTTTTCCGCCAAACAGATTGCTTCATGGCTGTATGACAAGAAAGTGAACTCCATAGACGATATGACCAACTTGTCGCTGAAACATCGGGATCTCCTGAAAGATGTCTACGAAGTAGGAGCGGAGGCACCTGTGGAAGCTATGCGTTCCACAGACGGTACGGTGAAATACTTGTATCGGGCAGGTGATAAGAACTTTGTAGAGGCGGTTTATATTCCCGATGAAGATCGTGCCACACTTTGTGTATCTTCTCAGGTGGGATGTAAGATGAACTGTAAATTCTGTATGACGGGTAAGCAAGGCTTCAGTGCCAACCTGACTGCCAATCAGATAATCAATCAGATAAATTCTCTTCCCGAGCGGGATAAATTGACCAACGTGGTGATGATGGGCATGGGTGAGCCTCTGGATAATCTGGACGAGGTGCTGAAAGCTCTGGAAATCATGACTGCTTCTTATGGATATGGATGGAGTCCCAAGCGGATCACGCTCTCTACCGTTGGTTTGCGCAAAGGATTTCAGCGCTTTATAGAAGAATCGGAATGTCATCTGGCTGTCAGCTTACATTCTCCGGTCGCCTTGCAACGTCGCGAATTGATGCCTGCTGAGAAATCTTTCTCTATCACTGAAATGGTAGACTTGTTAAAAAACTATGATTTTAGTAAACAGCGTAGACTATCTTTTGAATATATTGTTTTTAAGGGTGTGAATGATTCGTTGCTCTATGCTAAGGAATTGTTGAAACTCTTGCGTGGACTGGACTGCCGTATCAACCTCATCCGCTTTCATGCCATTCCCGGTGTAGACCTGGAGGGAGCGGATATGGAAACAATGACTAAACTCCGTGATTACCTGACTTCCCACGGTTTGTTTACTACGATACGTGCTTCCCGCGGTGAAGATATATTTGCCGCTTGCGGCATGCTTTCCACTGCCAAACAGGAAGAGAATAAACAAGAATTAATATAAATTATTAACTTTGGCTCGGATGATATACGTATTCTTCGTAGTTTTGTAAAAACATTAACTGGTAAGTATATGAGAAAGCAGCTGTTTTATTTAAGTCTGACTATTGTAGCAATTGCCCTTTCCGCATGTAGTGGCGGTAAGAAAGGCGTGTTTGGTGCGACTTCAAGTGGTCGTGCGTATGAAATCCTGGTAGTGGTTGATCCCGCTATGTGGGAACGTCCTGCCGGTAGGGCGCTTTATGATGTACTTGATACGGATGTACCGGGGCTTCCCCAGTCCGAACGTTCTTTCCGTATGATGTACACTTCTCCTGCCAACTATGATGCTACGTTAAAGTTGATTCGTAACATTATTATCGCTGATGTACAGGATATTTATACCCAGCCTAAGTTTAAATATGCGAAGGATGTGTATGCTGCTCCGCAAACTATCCTGACTATACAGGCTCCTGATGAAGCTTCTTTCGAGCAGTTTGTGACGGAGAACAAACAGACTATCATTGATTTCTTTACCCGTGCGGAGATGAACCGACAGATTACACAACTGGAAAAGAAGCATAATGATTATGTGACGACAAAGGTAAAGAGTATGTTTGATTGTGATGTCTGGGTACCTGCTGAACTTTCTTCTACCAAGCAAGGAGAGAACTTCTTCTGGGCTGGTACGAATGCAGCTACCGGCGACCAGAACTTTGTTATTTACTCTTTCCCGTACAGAGATAAAAATACATTTACCAAGGAATATTTTGTGCAGATGCGTGACTCTGTCATGAAGGCTAACATTCCGGGAGCGAGAGAAGGCATGTATATGGCAACTGACTCCTTAATGACCGATGTTCGTCCTCTTAATGTACAAGGAGAGTATGCGCTGGAAGCTCGTGGCCTGTGGCGTATGAAGGGGGATTTTATGGGTGGTCCGTTTGTTTCGCACATGCGTTTGGATCCGGTGAACCAACGTATTATTGTTGTGGAAGCTTTTATCTATTCACCTGATAAGTTGAAACGTAATCTGATGCGCCAGATGGAAGCCTCTCTTTACACTTTGAGAGTGCCGGGTGATAAACAGACAGGAGCTGAGATTCCATTGGGCGTGACGAAAGAGCAGAGTAAAGCTACTGATCAAGGAAAATAATATGTAAGAATGTATACGAATTAAAGAGATAACTTTCATCCGCAGATTACGCGGATTGCACAGATTTGTTTTAATCTCAATCTGCGTTATCTGCGTAATCTGCGGATGAAGATTTATCGTTGGAACTTCTGGCACATTCTTATCTAAAATGATATATATATTGAAAAATGGAAGATAATAAAATAAAAGTCGGCATTACACAAGGAGACATAAACGGTGTGGGTTATGAAGTTATTCTGAAAGCATTCTCCGACCCCGTTATGCTGGAACTGTGTACACCTGTTATTTATGGCTCCCCTAAGGTGGCAGCTTATCATCGCAAGTCACTCGATTTGCCGACGAACTTCAGTATCGTGAGCTCTGCTGCGGAAGCGGCTTACAACCGTTTGAGTGTAGTGAACTGCACGGATGATGAAGTGAAAGTAGAATTCTCAAAGGCAGATCCTGAAGCCGGAAAGGCTGCACTCGGTGCTTTGGAAAGAGCTATCGAGGAATATAAAGAGGGATTGATTGACGTGATTGTCACAGCTCCCATCAACAAGCATACCATTCAGTCGGAAACATTTGCATTTCCCGGTCATACGGAATATATAGAAGAGAGACTGGGCAATGGTGCCAAGTCATTGATGATTCTGATGAAAGATGATTTCCGGGTGGCATTGGTTACCGGGCATATCCCTGTCAGTCAGATTGCTTCGACTATAACGAAGGAACTGATAGAGGAGAAACTGGCTATCTTCAATCAGTCGTTGAAACAGGACTTCGCTATCGATGCACCGCGCATTGCCGTACTTTCTCTGAATCCGCATGCGGGAGATGAAGGTCTGCTGGGAAAAGAAGAAGAAGAAATTATCATTCCGGCATTGAAAGAGATGTCTGCCAGAGGCATCTTGTGCTATGGACCGTATCCGGCTGACGGCTTTATGGGGTCAGGCAATTTCACTCATTTTGACGGTGTGCTTGCCATGTACCATGATCAGGGACTGGCACCGTTCAAAGCACTGGCGATGGACGAAGGTGTGAATTATACTGCCGGATTGCCTGTGATACGTACTTCACCGGCTCATGGCACTGCATATGATATTGCAGGAAAAGGTTTGGCGAGTGAAGACTCTTTCCGTCAGGCTATTTATGTGGCTATTGATGTGTTCCGTAATCGCCTGCGTGATAAAGCAGCACATGCCAACCCTTTGCGAAAACAATATTACGAAAAGCGTGATGACAGCGATAAGCTGAAACTCGATAGTGTGGAAGAAGATTTGTAGAATGACGAAAGCGGAAATACAACAAGTAAAGTTACGATTCGGCATCATTGGCAACAATGAAACATTGATGCGTGCGATAGACGTTGCTATACAGGTGGCGCCTACCGATCTGTCTGTACTGATAACCGGAGAAAGTGGTGTGGGTAAGGAAAGTTTTCCCCAGATCATTCACCTGTACAGTCGGCGTAAGCATGGTCAGTATATTGCGGTGAACTGTGGTGCCATTCCCGAAGGAACTATTGACTCGGAATTGTTCGGTCATGAGAAAGGGGCTTTCACCGGTGCCATCGGTGAACGGAAAGGATATTTTGGTGAGGCGGATGGTGGAACGATTTTCCTGGATGAAGTGGGAGAGTTGCCTTTGCCTACGCAAGCACGCCTGCTCCGTGTGCTGGAAAGCGGAGAATTCATAAAAGTCGGTTCATCTAAAGTGCAGAAGACCAATGTACGCATTGTGGCAGCTACCAATGTAAACTTGACACAGGCTATTTCCGAAGGACGTTTCCGTGAAGACTTGTATTACCGCCTGAACACTGTGCCTATCCAGATACCCCCTTTGCGTGAACGTGGAGAGGATGCATTTCTATTATTCCGTAAGTTTGCTTCGGATTTCGCCGAGAAATATCGTATGCCTGCCATTCAGTTGACGGAAGATGCCAAGCAGCTATTGATTTCCTACTCGTGGCCCGGTAACGTGCGGCAATTGAAGAATATAACGGAACAGGTTTCCATCATTGAAACCAACCGTGAAATCAATGCTTCTATATTGAAAGGATATTTGCCGGAACAGAATACGATACAGCGGCTGCCTGCTTTATTCGGCGTTAAAGAAAACAAGAGCTTTGAGAGTGAACGGGAAATCTTATATCAGGTTCTTTTCGATATGCGTCAGGACGTGACGGAGCTGAAAAAGCTGGTACATGAGATTATGACCGAACGTGGAAACACTGCCGCTTCGGCTGTGCCTGCTGCTTATTATGCCCAACCGCCTGCCGTAGTGACTCCTGTTTCTCCGAGCGTGCCTACCATTATTCATCCTTCCATAAAGCCGTCCCACAACATTGATGAAGATATACAGGACACGGAAGAGTATGTAGAAGAGTCTCTCTCGCTGGATGAGGTGGAGAAAGAAATGATACGGAAAGCCTTGGAAAAGCATCATGGTAAACGCAAGAGTGCGGCAAAGGATCTGAATATTTCCGAGCGTACCTTATACAGAAAGATTAAAGAATATGGATTGGATTAAAAAAATAGCCTCGACAGCTTTGTTGTTGAGCATCTTACTGGTAGTAAATTCGTGTAGCATTAAGATAGGACTTGCCCCGATCAGTTCGATTGACTACTCTAAAGTAAAAACTATTTCGATAGCGGATTTTCAAAATCGTGCAGAGTATGTATATGCCCCGTTGGCTACTGAATTTAACCAGAGTCTGAAAGACTTGTTCATGCGTCAGACACGCTTGTCATTGGTCAATAGTAACGCCGATCTTGAAATTGATGGTGAGATTACCGGTTATAATCAATATAACGAAGCGGTGGATGCCAGTGGATATTCTTCAAAGGTAAAAGTTACTTTGACTGTGAAAGTTACTTTTGTGAATAATACGGATCATAAGGATGATTTCACGGATCAGCAATTCTCTGCTTTCCAAACTTATGATTCTTCTAAGCTGCTGACCGAAGTGCAAGATGAATTGATAAGCCTGATGGTGAAAGACATAACAGAACAAATCTTTAACGCAACCGTAGCTAACTGGTAATAAAAGGAATGACGCCTGTACATTTGCAACAATGGATACAGCATCCCGAGGCGTTGAATCGGGATACCTTGTACGAACTTCGTACGCTGGTAGCCCGTTATCCTTATTTTCAGTCCCTGCGATTGCTCTATCTCAAGAATCTCTATGTGCTGCACGATATCAACTTCGGTGCAGAATTGCGTAAAGCGGTATTGTATGTATCAGACCGCCGTGTATTGTTTTATCTGATTGAAGGTGACCGCTATGCCCTCCATCCCCATGCTTCCGCACATATTGTGGGAAAGGAGTTGGAAAAGGAGCCGAGCATAGACCGTACTCTTTCGTTAATAGACGCTTTCCTTGCCACTGTTCCGGAAGAACATTCACAGACAACGGAATTGGATTATGCAATGGATTATACCGCTTACCTGATACGGGATGATGAAGAAACGAACGAAACAGATTCCTCATCAACTACCCCGACGGAAGTACCGAAATTGCGTGGGCAGGATTTGATAGATGGTTTCATTCGTCAAAGCGAAACGGAGGAAGGTATCAGCCTGAAGTTACCCAAAGAAGACAACCCGCTTTTATTGCCGTTGATTGAAGAAGAAACGGATGAAGCAGAAGAGGAAAAGGTGGTTGTTGCCGACGAAACTCCCCGGTCGGCAGTAGAGGAAACAGAACAGGATGATAGCTGTTTTACCGAAACTTTGGCTAAAATCTATATCAAACAGCGCCGATATGACAAGGCTCTTGAAATTATTAAAAAATTAAGTTTGAATTATCCAAAAAAAAATGCTTACTTTGCAGACCAAATCAGATTTTTGGAGAAATTGATTATTAACGCTAAATCAAAATAACAAAATGTACTTATTCTTAGTTATCTTAATGGTGGTTGCATCCTTGTTGATGTGCTTCATTGTATTGATTCAAAATTCCAAAGGAGGCGGTTTAGCATCCGGCTTTTCTTCTTCCAATCAGATTATGGGCGTACGCAAGACTACTGACTTTTTGGAAAAAGGAACATGGTTCCTGGCAGGATTTATGGTCGTAATGAGTATTGCTACTGCCTACGTTGTTCCCACTTCTTCCAGTAAAGGCGGTGATGTGATCCTGGAACAGGCACAGAAAGAAGAGAAAACCAATCCGTACAACATGCCTACTGGTACAGCTGCTCCGCAGACAGAAGCTCCCGCAGCTCCTGCCACTACTGCTCCTGCCGCTGAAGATTCAGCTAACTAAAGTTATGTGCGGATGAACCGCAAAAAGAAATAAGAGAGAGGTTGACGCCGAAAAGGTGTCAGCCTCTTTTCTTTTTATGCCAGATTTAATTACCTTTGTCGGGATTATGCAATCTGATTAATAATTAATCTAATATAGTACAATGACAGAACAATTAAAACTTAAATTGAATGACTCGAAGGCTACCCGCTGGGGAGCATTGGTGATTGTTGCCTTTACGATGATGGCAGCTTACTATGTAAACGATGTGGTAGCACCGCTGAAAACGATGTTGGAGTCGGATCTTGCCTGGACAAGTAGTGATTTTGGATTCTTCACAGGTGGATACAGTTTCCTGAATGTATTCTTCCTGATGCTGATCTGGGGAGGATTAATTCTCGACCGTTTTGGAATCCGTTTCACCGGTAAATTGTCAACCATCCTGATGGTGGGAGGTACGGCACTTGAGTATTATGCCATGACAGGACTTGCCGGTCCGGATGCACAGATCTTCGGTCTTAATGAAATTTTCGGTTATAAAGCAGGGGTATTTGTCGCGTTTGCCGGTTATTCTATTTTCGGTGTAGGTGCGGAAGTTGCAGGTATCACAGTCTCTAAAATTATAGCCAAATGGTTTAGAGGTAAAGAGTTGGCTACGGCTATGGGCGTGCAGGTAGCATTGGCACGTATCGGTTCGCAAGCAGGTTATGCAGTGGCTATTCCTTTGGCGCGTGCTTTCGGCATTACGACTCCGGTATTGGTAGGTTTGATTTTGCTGTTGGGCGGTTTGGTTGCTTTCTTTATCTTTTCAGTGATGGATAAGAAGTTGGACAAACAGATGGAAGCGGCAGCCATAGCGGCAGGTACCGAGGGGGAGGAAGAGAAATTCTCCTTTAAGGATGTGAAGAATATCCTCGTTAATCCGGGTTTTTGGTTGATAGCTTTGCTGTGCGTATTGTTCTACTCTTGTGTATTCCCTTTCCAGAAGTTTGCTTCCGAACTGATGATTATCAAATATGGTATCAATGAAAACGTAGCAGGAACTTTTGCCGGACTACCGGCCTTGGGAGCACTGATCCTGACTCCTATATTCGGCGGATTTATAGATAAGCGTGGTAAGTCGGCTTCTATTATGATATTGGGAGCTGCCATGCTGATAGGTGTGCACTTTATTTATGCTATTCCTGCCATTAACTATTGGTTGGTAGCTATTGGTTTGATGATTATTCTGGGTATTGCTTTCTCTTTGGTGCCGTCTGCTATGTGGCCGGCAGTTGCCAAGATATTCCCGGTGAGCCAGTTGGGTACAGCTTATGCATTGATCTTTTTCATCCAGAATATTGGTTTGTGGGGGATTCCTACGCTGATTGGTAAAGTACTTGATGTCTATTGTATCGTAGGCAAGAAGGCAGATGGAACAAATCTGTACGATTATACGATACCGATGTGCATCTTTACCGGTATTGCCTGCTTATCTCTTGTGGTAGCCTTTATGTTGAAGAGAGCAGATAAGAAGTATGGCTATCAACTGGAGGAACCTAATATTCAAGGATAAGTAAAAACAACTTATGGATATGGAAACACCTGAAGGAAAAGTCAGTCTGCTGGATGCTATTCCGGTTCGTTGCGACCACATCCTGACCGAATGGGAGGGAGATTACGCTGTAATCTCCTATCCCCGGTTCAAGTATGAATGGATGCGCAGGCTTTTACTGCCGAAGAGTATGTCTCCTGATATTCATGTCCGCCTTGAAGAACACGGCAGTGCTGTGTGGCGGCTGATAGATGGGCGGCGCACGGTACGGGAGATTATTTCACTGCTTGCCGTTCACTTCCAATCTGATGAGAATTATGCTTCGCGAGTCACGACTTATGTGATGCAACTACAAAAAGATGGATTTATAAAATTAGGGATAGGAAACTAAACAAAGAAGGCTGCACGATTCATTTACCGTGTAGCCTTCTCTTATTTATTCTACTTTTTCAGTTCTTTAATTACCGTCTCTGTCTACTTTTACCAAAGCTCCCGTATTCGTATCGAATAATACCTTTATAACAGAATTCTTGTTGAATAGAACGGGGGCGAGGTATTCTACTACACCGAATTGCGTAATAGGTATTTCTGCATTATACAGTTCCTCATTGTGATAGTCTAATGTTACACGTGCTCTGCCCGGTACATTGTAGGCAATGCCATCCACTTGTTTCTTGGGATCGGCTTCGGGGATATTAATGCTTTTAAGATCGGCTATCGTAATGTAGACCGGTTCACCTGCCAAGTCGTTGTTTGCTACGATACCCAGTTTCTTAGAGAAGCGGAAGGCAACTTCATGCTTCATCTCTTTGGGGACGATGCGAATGGTGTATATCTTCTCTTCTGTGCTCACTTTACCTGCAAACATTTCCGTCATGGCACGTTCCTGTAAAGTCAGGTTGTCCAGCATGAGCTTCAGTTGTGCACCGTCTTTGGGCATATTGTCTGCTTCACCGCGCAACAGGGCATTCTTACTTTCACGGATACTGTAGATTTCTTTGGCTACCAATTCCGCCATTTTAGCCGTTGAGTTTGACATCAGGATTTCTTCTGTGAGGAAGTCTCGGGGATTGACGTTTGGAGTGTTACCTGTAACTTTGGGTTGAATGGTCGGAGTTGTCTTACGTTGTCCGCTGCCCAGCGGCATGTTGATGGAGTAGACAATACCATCCTTACTCAACTCGATAAGCGGGGCTACGGTTTTGTCTTTCATCTTCACGAAATATACGTTTTCTTTATCGGGTACACCGATTACTTCTGTCTGCATCTTGTCCAGTGTCCAATAAGTTTCCGGTTCGGAAGAGACGTTGTTCAGCCGCAGATAGCGTTCGGCATACTTGGAGAATTCTCCGGGAGTGTAGGTATGTTTGGTGGCTTGTACGGTAAGTTCGATTTCCGTTTTCGGAAGTACGTAAGTTACGCCGTAATCCTTGCCACGTGTGACACCTGCCGTCACTTCTGTTTGCGCTATGGCAGAAACGGAGAACAACAGGGCTGAGAGTAATACTATATTCTTTTTCTTCATAAGTCGCGTTATTTAAACGATTTCGGTTAAGGGACAAAGTTAATGAAGTTATTTTTGTCAAGAGTAGAATTACGGAATATTAACAGAATCGACCGTCTAAGGGAGGTATCGGTGCTTTTCGCTTCATAAGATGGTATGTTTTATCTCATTAGATAGTATGTTTTGCCTCGTTAGATAGTATGTTTTACCTCATTAGATAGTTTGTTTTGTCTCAATAGATGATGTCATTTGACTTGAAGAAGTTTGTTTTTGCTCTGAAAAGGTATCGGATATAAAAAAACAGGGAGAAGCAAATGCTTTTCCCTGTTACTATCTGTGTCCCCGAATCTAAATCAGGATTACGATGACAAATATACGAAATTAAAAACCGGAAGTCAAGCTTTTACCCGGTTATTTTACGAATTGGATGCAAACAGGTTTATCAATACTGATGTCTTGATGTGTATCAGATAACAGACCTGTTACGGGATCTCGTTGGAATACCTGAATGACATGACTGTCGCGGCAGGCGGCCAACAGATATTTCCCGTTCGGGGTGATAATAAAGTTACGCGGATGAATCCCCGTCGACTGGTAACCTACCTTTGCCAACATACCGGTTTCCGGATTCACTTCGAAGATGGCAAGACCGTCACCTTTCAGGCGATTGCTGGTATACAGGTATTTCCCGTCGGGACTGAGATGTATATCGGCACTGCCACGCGCACGAAGTGTGTCGGCTGCAATGGTCTGTATCTTTTCCAGTTTGCCATCCAAGTAGCTGAAAGCGGTGATATTACCGGATAATTCGCTGATAAGATACGCGTACTTGCCGTTCGGGCTGAAGGTGAGATGACGTGGACCGGAGTTAGGATCTACGTCAATGGCTTCGGCAGAAGGGTGGGGGATAATGCTCTTCGGATGTATGACAAAGCGCAGGATGCGGTCGGCACTGAAGTCAGTGGCAAAGATATATTTTCCATCCGGAGAGAAGACAGTGCAATGTACGTGGGGTGTTGCCTGTCTTTCAGTGTCCGGTCCGCCGGTACTGCCTTCAAAAAGCGTATCGACAGGCTCTAATGAACCGTTCTTTTTCAGCGGGAAGATAGACATGCTACCTCCGCTATAGTTGGCTGTGAGTACTTCTTTTCCATTGGTGGCAACGTAGCAGGGATCGGCTCCCATAGTGGGCTGGCGGTTCAACAAACTGAGTTTTCCTGTTTCCTTATCGAAGGAGAAAGCATTGAGAGCAGCTGTTGCGTCATTCATTTCGCTGACGGCATAGACAAACCTTCCATCTTCTGAAGGGATGAGATAAGACGGGTTGAGCACTTCGATGGAACTGAGCGAGGTGGCAAGTCCCGTTTCCTGGTTGAAGCGGAAGGTGTAAATACCTTTGCTGTTTCCATCGGTGTACGTACCTACCAGCATGGCGAGTTCGTCACTTCCGTTGTTTACGTTTCCCGCTTTGCGGGGTGCGCAGGCTGTCATTGCTAATCCAAGCATACAGAAAAGAAGAGATTTCATTAGTGATTAGTATTTAGTTAATCGTTAATTTTCACTTCCGCCACTCCTACACGATCATCATTCAGCACAATGCGCAAGTCGCTGGCAGTAGTTCCTTTGAACGTATATGAAATCAACTTTCCGTATTCGCTGACTGTACCCGAATAAACTGTCAGGAATTGTCCACCGCCACTTGAAAGCTGGATTTCAAACTCCGCCGGCAGACCGTTGCCTCTGCTGAATGCAATGGAAACGCCATCTACCTTGGAGCCGTTCTCCAAGGCAAAGGTAATATAATCTCCTTTATTTCCTTCCCAAACAGTATTCATTTTTTTATCGAGCACGTTCATTACACTTTCCGGATTGGTGCTCGCAGTTACGGGAGCATCCGGTTTTGCCTGTGCTTGCATGGGGGCGTTTGGATCTTCTACTGTCAATTTTCCACTCAGGCGGATGTCTTCGGAAGAAGTACCTACCATAATGCTGAAGTCTCCCGGTTCCACCACCCATTCCATGTGCTTATCCAGTAATTCCAGTTGTTTGCGGTCGAGGGTGAAAACTACCTCTTTCGTTTCTCCCGGTTGCAGGTGGATACGCTCAAAGCCTGCCAGATTCTTTTCGTAAGTGGTAACGCTGCTCAGGATGTCACGAACATACAACTGAACCACTTCATCGCCTGCACGTTTTCCGGTATTTGTTACTTTGCAGCGTACAGTTGCCTTTTGGTTCGGTGTAATCACTTTCGGACTGATTTCGATGTCGGAATACTCAAAGGTGGTGTAACTCAGACCGTATCCGAATGAATAGAGTGCCCCATTGACACGTGACATGTTTCCATCCAGTCCCGGATTCTTTCCACCGTCAATCTGTGAAGAAGGTTTGCAGGGGAAGTTAAAAGGTATTTGTCCGACACTTTTCGGGAAAGTGACTGTCAGTTTTCCACCCGGGTTATAATCTCCGAAGAGCACATCGGCTACTGCTGTTCCACCTTTGGAACCCGGATACCATGTTTCTAAAATAGCGGGAACGAACTTGTCTGCCCAATTGATGGATAGCGGGCGACCGTTAATCAGCACCAGTACGACGGGCTTTCCGGTTGTTTGTACAGCTTGAAGCAGTTTCAGTTGTCGTCCTGGGAGTTCGAGACTGCTGCGCGATTTGTTTTCACCGCAGGTACGCTGTCCGCCTCCTAATACGACTACGGCTACATCTGCCTGACGTGCATTTTCTACTGCTTTATCGATTTCAGCTTGTTCGCTATCTGTCATCGGATAGTCGATAAGTTCGCTTTCCGGCCAGTTGGCGTCTACGAGGTCACAGCCTTTGGTATAGAGCACTTCTGCTTTGCCTTCAGTTTTTTGGCGAATACCTTCCAGCACTGTGGTTACTTCTACTGCCAAAGGACCGTAATGTGTCAGTGCGTATCCTTCTTCGTCCGCATTGGGGCCGCAAACTGCTATCTTCTTCACGTTGTTGATATCCAATGGCAACACGTTGTTTTCATTCTTCAATAAGACGAGGCTTTCGCGTGAGGCTTGCAATGCAAGAGATTCATTCTCAGCTTTCTCTACTTCTTTATCAGCCCCTGCAAGGTCAGTCTGATAGGGAGCATCGAACAGCCCTACGAGGAATTTTACACGCAGAATGTCACGTACACGGTCGTTAATGACTTCTTCGCTTAGTCCACCCTCTTTTACCAATTCTCGCAAAGGCAATACATATGAGTCCGGTGACCGGAAGGTGCAACGTACATTCAGACCGGCTTCTACACTTTGACGCACGGCTTCTTTCATGTCTTTGGCGGTGCTGTGTTTGGTATAGAGATATTCAACGGCATCACTGTCCGAAACCACATATCCCCGAAATCCCATCTCGCCACGCAGGCGTGTAGTCAGCCAATAATAACTGCCTTGTATGGGGACACCGTCGTAATCATTGTACGAACTCATCACTCCCAATAGTCCCGCTTCCTTTATCACCCGTTTGAAGGGGTAGACATGTATCATTTCCACTTCGCGTGGTGACATTTGCGGGTCTACACGTGCCATACCTTCGCGGGCGCCCTTGTTGTTACTGTAAGCAACGAAATGTTTTCCGGTTGCTGCTACCTGATGGTTATGTTGCATGCCGCGTACCATTTCAATACCCAGTTCGGCAACGAGGTAAGGAGATTCCCCATATACTTCCTCATAACGTCCCCAACGCTGGTCACGACCGACATCGAGGATGGGAGCATAGACATTGGTATATCCCAACATACGGGCTTCCCGTCCGGTGATTAATCCTACCTGGCGTATCAGTTCGCGGTTCCAGGTATGTCCCAATCCCAGTTGTGTGGGGAAATTGGTTGCACGGTAACTTTCTACTCCGCGGATACCTTCGTTCGTAAAGTCTACGGGGATGCCGAGGCGCGTTTCTTCTATGAAGAAGCGTTGTACTTCATTCAGTGCCCAGGCATGGCGGGATGCCGGCCATACATAGGGATTATCCGATGGGGGAAGTCCCCATTGTTGGAAACCGTTCAGGTGTTCGTCGATGGCACCGATACCGTCTTTCCAAAGCATTTGTTTCCATTCGGGGGTGGGGAGGTCGTCCTTTAGTACACGTTTGTAACCGTAGAGGGTTACCATCTGGCAAGTCTTTTCTTCCAGTGTCATCTGGCTGAGCAGATCTTCGATACGTGCATCCAGCGAGGCATTCGGATCTTCGTATACATCCTTCACTCCGTTTTTGTTGAAATCAATCCAGCCTTTCTTGTACATCTCGCTTTTGACGGGTTTGTACACAGCGGGTATCTTCACGGTCTTTTGTGCGCAGAGCAGAGTACTGCCTCCGAGCAGTAGTGTCATTGCAATTAGTTTCTTCATGATATTTATATTTTTGTGTATATTATCTTCTGTTGCCAAAGGTACGGGTTATGTGGGAGAAAGAAAGGTAAAATCGTCCGAAGTACTGGCTTTTATTGTACGTATGGTAATGCAAAACTGCTTTGGGTCTTATAAAAAGATAAGGTTTATTAATCCGGAGTAAGCAATCACACTATTCTTTTGTACAGTAAAAAAAGAATTCTTATCTTTGCCCCACGATTTCTAAAAACCGTATGTATTCTGGGGTTGACTGGATTTGACAGCGGGTAGAAATAGTAAGTAAGCATGCAGTGCGTCGTTGATTTGCACTTTAATCTCAGTCCTCAAAAT